>JACXXQ010000326.1_pt1 | contig 28090 bp, 26 predicted proteins | sample 8621361 | NCBI WGS metagenome assembly JACXXQ01 (sample SAMN15503820, study PRJNA645414) | gut metagenome | isolation source: feces | host: Bos taurus | place: USA | collected 2016 | reverse complement strand
CATGGTGAAACAAAACATATAAAATTAGCGTTGTTTGCCTATAAAACTCGAATTGGAAAGCAGCGCTTGTATAAAGAGTTTGGTTATAAATACGACAGAAGCACAAAAGGATATATCCAAGAACGACTTTCAGAAGAAAAGCAAATAGACTATTTCGTATGCTTACATAGAGAAAGCCTGAATAGTTCGATACGGGATAAACAAGTATTCTTCTTGAAGGATGGGCAAGATCGGCAGTTTTATGTTTTGGACAATCACTTTCCGATAATGCAGAATTTTTCTAGACTAATACAAAGTTTGCAAAATTAAGAAGAGTAAGAGGTGATTTCATGCCGAATTTCTCCTTTCTCATAGCCAAACCCGACTACGCCCTCTTTGCCCCGGCCTGCATGGAAGCCGAGAAAATCTACGCCTCCGCCCCGGCCATGTGCGCGGTGGGCTGTCGCAAGGCGCTGGAGCTGGCGGTGAAGTGGGTCTATGCGGCGGACGAGTCCATGAAACTGCCCTATAAAGACAATCTGCAATCTCTGGTGCATGAGCCGTCTTTCCGCTTTGCCGTGGACACCAACACATGGGGCAAGTTCCAGTTTATCATCAAGCTGGGCAATCTGGCGGTACATACCGAGCGAAGCGTGCAGCCCGGCGACGCCCTGGCCGCCCTGCGGGGACTGTTCGAGTTCGTGGAGTGGATCGATTACTGCTATGGGGCGGACTATGTGGAGCGCACCTTTGACGAAAACCTGATCCCCACCGAGCCGGTAGCGGTGGACACCCGCAAAATCAAGGAACAGGAGAGCTTGCTGGAGGAAAAAGCGGCAGAGATCGAAGCCCTGCGCCAGCAGATTGCGCAGATGTCCGCCCAGTTCACCGCCGGAAAGGACAAGCACCAGAAAGAGCGCACTTTCCAGCCGGAGGACCTCTCCGAATTTGAGACCCGCAAGCGGTTCATTGACGTGGACATGAAGCAGATGGGCTGGAAGTTCGACGGCCCTGACGCCGATGTGCAGGAGGAGTACCCGGTGGAGGGCATGGCCGGCGTGCCCGGACAGCCGGGCTACTGTGACTATGTGCTCTTCGGCAAAGACGGCCTGCCCCTGGCGGTGGTGGAGGCCAAGCATTCCAGCAAGGACCCCAACACCGGGCGGAAACAGGCGGTGCTGTATGCGGACTGCCTGGAGCGGAAATTTGGCCGCCGCCCCATGATGTTCACCACCAACGGCTTTGACACCTATTTCTGGGACGACCAGAGCGGCCCCCAGCGGAAGGTCAGCGGCGTATTCAGCAAAGACGACCTGCAAAAGCTGATGAACCGCCGGGCGGAACGGCTGGAGCTGCTGGGCGTTGCCATCGACGACAAAATCACCGACCGCTATTACCAGAAAGAGGCCATCCGGGCGGTGTGCGGGCAGCTCACCCAGGGATTCCGCAAGCATTTGTTGGTCATGGCCACCGGCACCGGCAAGACCAGAACGGCCTCCAGCCTGACCGATGTGCTCAGCCGGGGCAGATGGGTGACCAATATTCTGTTTCTGGCCGACCGCACCGCGCTGGTCAAGCAGGCCAAGGACGATTTCAAGAACTATCTGCCCCATATGTCCCTGTGCAACCTCTGTTCCAACAAGGACGACCGGAACGCCCGCATCGTGTTCTCCACCTATCCCACCATCCTCAACGCCATTGACGACACCAAATCCAAAGACGGGCGGCAGCTCTTCACCCCGGCGCACTTTGATCTGATCATCATTGACGAGAGCCACCGGAGCATTTTCAAAAAATATCGGGCGATTTTTGAATATTTTGACGCGGTCATGGTGGGCCTGACCGCCACGCCCAAGACCGATGTGGACCGCAACACCTACGACTTTTTCGAGATGGAGCATGGGGTTCCTACCTATGCCTATGACTATGAGACGGCGGTGTATCAGGACCATGTGCTGGTGCCGTACTATAACTATGAGGTCAAGACCAAGTTTTTAGACGAGGGTATCACCTATGACGACCTGTCCGACGAGGACAAGGAGCGATATGAGGAGGATTTTGTGGAGGACGGCACAATGCCGGACTTCATCCCCTCGGCGGCGCTCAATCAGTTTGTGTTCAACGAAACGACGGTGGACATCGTGCTACAAGACCTGATGGAGCGGGGTGTGAAAGTGGCGGGCGGCGACCGGCTGGGGAAAACCATCCTCTTTGCCCAGAACAAGCGCCACGCGGAGTTTATTCTGGAGCGGTTCAACAAGCTCTATCCCCAGTACCACGGCACCTTTGCCCAGCGGGTCATCTGCGACGACTCCTATGCACAGACCATCATTGACGACTTCAAACAGCCGGAAAAAGAGCCGCATATCGCCGTTTCGGTGGATATGATGGATACCGGCATCGACGTGCCGGAGTGTGTCAATCTGGTGTTCTTCAAAAAGGTGCGTTCCAAGGCGAAGTTCTGGCAGATGATCGGCCGGGGTACCCGGCTGTGTCAGGGGTTGCCCTGCGTGGATCAGGTGGACGGGGCCTATACCGACAAGCGCCGGTTTCTGATATTTGACTACTGCGGCAACTTTGAATTTTTCCGGCAGCACAAAGAGGGCTATGAGGCCAGAGAAACAAAAACGCTATCGGAGAATCTCTTTGGGAAACAGGTCCGGCTGGCCATGGCGTTGCAGGAGAGTGCCTTTGCCGGCGAGGACTATCAGGTATGGCGGGGGGAACTGGTGGATACCTGCCATCGGCAGGTAGTGGCCCTCAATTCTGACCTGATCGCGGTCAAGCTGCGGCGGCAGTTCGTGGGCAAGTATCAGAAGCCGGAGGCGTTTGCCACCATCAGCGAGGGAGACAAGAGCGAACTGCTCACGCAGATTGCCCCCTTGGTACAGGCGGAGGAGCCGGACGAGTTCGCAAAACGGTTTGACAACTTCATGTATGGCTTAATGCTGGCCCATGTCGGGCAGATGCCCGCGTTCAAGTACGCCAGGAAGCAACTGTGCGACACCACTGCGCTGCTGGAGCGCAAGGCCAGCATCCCCCAGGTCAAGGCAAAGCTGCCGCTGCTCCAGGAGATCCAGACGGACGCCTTCTGGGATGCTAACGATATCTTGCTGTTTGAGCGGGTGCGGAAAGAGCTGCGGGAGCTGATCCACTTCTTGGATGAGGGCGGCGGTACACAGCGGCAGATCGTCACCAAGCTGACAGACCCGGTGATCGACAGCCAGGAGGGTGTGCAGTTGGACGCCGCCTATGATTTTGAGGACTACCGGGCCAAGGTCAACCGCTATGTCAACGAGCATGGCGACACGCTGGCCATTTACAAGCTGACCCATAACATCCCGCTGGCTATGGGCGACTATCAGGAGCTGGAGCGGGTGCTGACCAGTGAACTGGGCAGCAAGGAGGACTATGCCCGGGAGTTCGGGGATACTCCCTTCGGCCTGCTCATCCGCAGGATCGCCAAGCTGGATCACGAGGCAGCCATGCAGGCGTTTTCTGCCTTTATCAATGACCAGTCCCTGAACCAGAAGCAGATCGCCTTTGTCCATAAGATCATCCACCATATCGAGCTGAACGGGTATATGGAGAATGTGGCCGAGCTGACGAAGCCGCCCTTTGATAAGCCTATCAGTTTCATCAAGCTGTTTGACCCTAAAACTAGAACTGCCTTGATGGAGACCATCCAGCAGGTGCGGGAAAATGCGGTCCAGATTACCGCGTCATAAAGGTGATGGCTGGCCCAGCTGTTTTTATCCGCCGCCTCTGGCGGCGGTGAAACGCCCGCCCGGAAGGGCGGGCGTTTCACGCAAGCATAGCGTTTTGATGTCAAAACGCGCTTGCAGGGGAACCCCCTGTCCCCAATGCCGCCTGCGGGCGGAACTTTTCGGCAAGGCTGCCGGAAGGTTTTCTGTGCAAAGATCGGGTTTGGTGAAATCATCAAACCCGATCTCATTTGGATACTGCATACCTTTAACAGCCATATGCGATACCGAAAATCGGGTTCGGCAACCTTGCCTAACCCGATTTTTTACCTATTGCTTTACTTTCCATGCCTGGGCAAGAAGATCCTCCACTGTTCCGTCCTCATCATACCACAGACACTTCACGGCGCAGTCCGGGAACCAGTCAGAACGCAGCAACGCCATGATCACCCGCCAAAGACAGGCAAAGTCGCCTGCTTCCCGGCCATAGGCTGTCAGACCACTACGATTTTCTGTACAGTGCAGGCCACCCCGTTCAAAGGCCCGTTGAACGCCCTGCCTTGCGTACTCCAAGGAATATCCCCACTGTTCCAGCGCATCTGCCCGAAACGCGATCTCCAACCGCATGGACGCTTCTTCCGGCATCTCCACGCCTCCCATCCTAAGTTTGAGTATCTTACCATCGAAAAGAACATTTTTCAACCATTTGTGCGGCGGTTTTTTCCGGTGTGAGGGTGTCTCATGAGACACCCTCGAATCATAGCGGGTGCATCATGAGACACCCAACTTTTTCTTTTAATCCGGACAGGGCTTGTCCGGATTACCTGTTATGATGGCCCCAAGAACCGGGGGGCGGCTCTGGAGCCGTCTCCCAAGAGGAGGAGAAACATGAACACACAAACACACCGCACCTGTATCCGCATGAGCAAGGAGGAATATGCCCTGCTGAAAGAGAAAAGCAGGGTTGCCGGGCTGTCCGCCAATGCCTGGCTGATGAGAGAGCTGGAGCGAAACCGCCCCATGCTCTACCGGGAGGAGGAGACGAGAGCGGCCATCACCTTTGCCGATGAGGCTGGCCGGGACATCAACGCCGTGGCCAGGGCATTCAACAGCGGCAGCGGCACCGCCCAGCATCTGGAACTTGCCCTCCATCGCCTGGCCCAGGTGGTGGAACGGTTCCAGCAGGTGAGAAAGCTGGGGTACCCCTATGCGGTATAAACATAAGCCACGACCACCTATGCGGGACAACAGCTGCTCTCTGTCTGTCCGCATGACGGAGGAGCAGTACCAGCAGCTGTGCCGCTATCTGACTGTTACGGGGCTGCCAGTCACTACCTACTTTCGCAAGCTGATCCAGGGGGCAACGATTCGCACCCGAATGTCCAGGCAGAGGCTGGACCCGCATCCCGCCGTAAACCATATCTACTCCAACATCCGGCAGATCGCTCGCTGCCCAAGGGCCAGAGAACTCGCCCCGGAGCAGATCGCACAGCTGGAGTTTCTGGCGGACAAGCTTTGCGAGGAATGCTTTCTTCTCTCCACCCAGCAATAGCCCCAGTGAGGCCACAGGAGGCCCCGTGTGGCCTCGCAGGCCCAGCGGAGGGACAGGTGTAGGCCCCAGAGAGAAACAGGGCGCTTTCAGCCAAATTGCCGGGATCGCCACTTTTGTGCCACAGGAGCAGAAAATTGCCTTTGACAATATTGTCAAAGGCGATCCGCGGGAGGAGCGGAATATACCACAGAGCCGGGAGACCGCTTTTGATGATATCGTCAAAAGCGCTGCCCAGGAAGGTTTGGCAAGGTTGCCGAACCTTCCCGACCAGAGATGGAGGAAACGAAAATGTCAGAAGAAGCGAAAGATGATGTTCGACAGGTAACCGTGGAACGCCTTCAGCGCTCCCATGGGCGGCTCATCCAGGTGGTGTCTGTGTTCCCGGTACAGGGCAGCGCCACCCCGGAGGACAAGCTAAAAGCCCTCATCGACCTGGACGCACAGCAAGGGAAGCTGTGCGCCTAAAGGGCTGGACATTCCCCAGGCTTTGGGGTATTGTGTAGGCGCGATGCGCTGAATCGGTTTGACGAGAAAAAAGGAGGGCTGTATGAAACAGTCAAACCAGAATGAGATCACCGCCCTGTACTGCCGCCTCAGTCAGGATGACGGGGCGGAAGGAGAGTCCAACAGCATCCAGAACCAGCGGAATATCTTGGAGCGGTACGCACAGGAGCACCGCTTCCCCAACCCCCGCTTTTATGTGGATGACGGCTATTCCGGAGGCAGCTTCAACCGCCCCGGCTTTCAGCAGATGATGGCAGATATGGAAAACGGGAAGATCCGCACCATCATCACCAAGGACCTGTCCCGGCTGGGGCGCAATCAGCTCCACACGGGGCTTTACATCGAGGAACGCTTCCCCATGTTCGGCGTCCGCTACATCGCCATCAACGACAATGTGGACACCGACCGGAGTGAGAGCACGGAGCTGATGCCCTTCAAGAACCTATTTAACGAGTGGTTCATCCGGGACACCAGCCGGAAGATCCGGGCGGTACAGCGGGCCAAGGCGGAGCGCGGGGAGCGACTGGGCACCAGAGCGCCCTACGGCTACCGCAAGGATGAGCAGGACCGCAAGAAGCTGGTGGTGGACGAGGAGGCCGCCGCCGTGGTGCGGCGTATCTTCGCCCTGTGCGCCGCCGGGCAGGGACCCAGCCAGATCGCCCGGCTGCTGAAGCGGGAACAGGTGCTATGCCCTACGGCCTACGCTTACAAAACCTTTGGCGTTGCCCATAGCAGTCTGAATTTGAATGATCCCTATGGATGGTCTGACAGTACCATTGCCAACATGCTGGAGAATGAGATCTACCTTGGCAACACCATCAATCTCCGGTACAGCACCCGTTCCTACAAGGACAAGCGGAAAGTGGAACATCCCAGGGAGGAATGCATGGTGCTGGAAAATACCCACCCCGCCCTGGTGAGCCATGAGGTCTGGGATATGGTTCAGCGGGTACGCCAGCACAAACGGCGACCTACCAAGATGGACGAGCAGAACAAGTACTCCGGGCTGGTGGTGTGCGCCGACTGCGGGAGTACCATGGTGCTCCACCGCGCCCATACCATGAGCCGGTCCTACAATCACTTCACCTGCCGGACTTACAAGAAGGACGGCACCCTCTGCACCGCCCACTATATCCGGGAGTGTGTGCTGGATGATGTGGTCCTGGAGGACCTGCGGCGGGTAACGGCAATGGCCAGGGAGCACACCCAGGAGTTTGCCGCGTACATCGGCAGCAGGCAGTCCGCAGAACTCCGAAGAGAGATGCGTGGGCTGGAACGGGAACTGACTGCTATGAAGAAGCGGAGCAGGGAACTGGACAGCATCTTCAAGCGGCTCTATGAGGACAGCGTCCTGGGGCGGATCACAGCAGAGCAGTTCCAGACACTCTCCGGCAGCTACACTCAGGAGATGGAAATGCTGAACAAGGCCATCCCGGAGAAGGAAACTGCCATCCAGAAGCTGCGGGAGCAGGTGTCCGGCACAGACCACTTTATCTCCCTGGCAAAGCGGTACACGGACATCCAGGAGCTGACGCCGGAGCTGCTGCGACTGTTCATCCAAAAGATCGTGGTCCACGAAAAGGACGTGAAGTGGAGCAAGCACGCTCAGCAGACAGTGGAGATCCACTACAATGACATTGGCTGTGTGGAACTGCCACAGCCGAAAGGTCAGTCCACCCCCAAGGGTGCATAAGACAAAAAGAAGTCCCCGGCAGATACTGCCGTAGCAATATCTGCCGGGGATTCGGACACCTGCAAAGTTACCCCTGTCAGGGGGAACGCACGTGCTCTCCGGCTTTTTTGATTATAGATTCTGGATATCCGCCACCAGCTCGTCCACATCCTCCTCCCGGGTGGCCCAGCTGGTGCAGAAACGCACCGCTGCCCGATCCTCGTCCACCTGCTGCCAGAAGGAGAAGGCGTACTTCTCCCCCAGCTTGTCCCGCTGGGTCTGGGTCAGGATGGGGAACTGCTGGTTGGTGGGGGATTTATGGAGCATGGAGATCCTCTTTGCCCCAAAAGCTTCCGCCAGCTTCTGGGCCAAGGTCACGGTGCGGCGGCCCAACTGCTCATAGAGTCCATCCTGGAACAGGACCTCAAACTGGATCCCCAGCAGCCGGCCCTTGGCCAGCATACCGCCCATGCGCTTGATCATATAGCGGAAATCTTTCTGAATGGCCGGGTCGGGGATGACCACCGCCTCTCCGAACAAGGCACCCACCTTGGTACCGCCGATATAAAACACATTGGCCAGCCGGGCCAAATCGGCCAGGGTCACGTCGTTCTCCGCTGCACCCAGGCCATAGCCGCACCGGGCTCCGTCGATGTACAGGGGCAGGCGGTACTCATCGCAGGCCTTTCGAATCTCCTCCAGTTCAAAGAGGGTATAGAGGGTACCCTCTTCGGTAGGCTGGGAGAGATAGACCAGACCGGGCTGGACGATATGTTCATGGGTGGCGTCCTCCCAGTGATCCCGGCAGGCGCGGCGGATCTCCTGGGCGGTGATTTTCCCCTCCTTGGCAGGCAGAGGAAGTACCTTGTGTCCGCTGGCCTCAATGGCTCCTGTCTCGTGGACATTGATATGTCCCGTCTGGGCGCACAGGGCTCCCTGGTAGGGCCGCAGGATGGCGGCGATCACGGTGGCGTTAGCCTGGGTACCGCCCACCAAAAACTCCACCGCCGCCTCCGGGGCCTGGCAGGCCTGGCGGATAAGTTTCCGGGCGTGGTCGCAGTGGGGGTCCAGGCCGTAGCCCGCCGTCTGCTCCAGATTGGTCTGGGTCAGGGCCTCCAGAATTTTGGGGTGGGCCCCCTCCCCGTAGTCACATTCAAAGCGTATCATGTTCTTGCTCCCTTCCCGCCCTTTGGAAAGGGCGCTTGTTTTCCCTTATCATACCGCGCCCGCCCTATCGGCGCAAGAATCCGCCCCTCATTTTTTGTAATTTTGCATATTTTCTTTGTTCCCTCTTCCTTTTTTGCGGACAATCTGCTACAATAAGATCAGTAAATTGGATGAGAAAAGACATGGGTCCGGACTCTCTGCCCTCCTGTGCAGAGGCCCGGCCTTTCTGTGCCTGAGGCAGAGGTACCATCAGAGGAGGAATTACCATGGACGAACTTCTGGAGCAACTGATCGAGGAAAATCGCCACTACACGCAAAAGGGCCGTCTGGCCAACTACATCCCGGAGCTTGCTAAAGCTAACCAGGACGACCTGGGCATTTACGTGGTCTCCAGCGATGGAAAAACCAGCTTCGCCGGGGACTTTCAGAAGCGGTTTACCATCCAAAGCATTGTAAAGCCGCTCTTTTTACTCCTGGCTCTGATGGACAACGGGGAGGAGATGGTCCGCGCCCACGTGGGTGTGGAGGCCACGGGAAAGCCTTTTGATGCCATCAACTACACTGACCAGGCCCTGCTCAGCGAGCATCTTAACCCCATGGTCAATATGGGCGCCATTCTGCTGTGCACCCTTATCAAGGGTGAGACCTATGAAACGCGCTTTCAGCGCCTGCTGGAGCTGACCCGGAAGGTAGCGGGCAACCCGGACATCGACATCAGCCAGGCCGTCTATGAGTCGGAGAAGCGTACCGGCAGCCGCAACCGTGCCCTGGCCTTCCTGCTCAAGAGCCATGGCCTCATCCAGGATGACGTGGAGGAGGTGCTGGACTGCTACTTCAAGGCCTGCTCCATCCTGGTAAACTGCAAGGACCTGGCCAACATCGCCTTCGTCTTTGCCAACCGGGGCCGCCGCCCGGTGTCGGAGGAGCGTGTGTTCTCCAGCCGCTACGCCCACTATGTCAACGCCATTCTCATGACCTGCGGCATGTACAACGGCGCAGGTGACTTTGCCATCAAGGTGGGACTGCCCGCCAAGAGCGGCGTTGGCGGCGGCATTATGGCTGTCTCCCCCACCCGTATGGGCATCGGCATCTACTCCCCCGGCCTGGATGACAAGGGCAACAGCCTGGCTGGAATCCACGTGCTGGAGGACCTGAGCCGCAAGCTCTACCTCAGCGTATTTTAACCGCAAAAAATTGCCGCCTATATGGGCGGCAATTTTTTATGCTTCTCTAGTCCAGTGCCTGCTCCAGGGCATGGATGACGATTTTCATCGCTTTGATGCGGGCGTAGCGCTTGTCCACCGACTCCAGGATATGCCAGGGGGCATTCTCCGTGTTGGTGCGGGCGAGCATCTCGTTGACCGCCACCTGATAGGCATCCCACTTCTCCCGGTTGCGCCAGTCCTCGTCGGTGATCTTCCAGCGCTTCTCCGGGGTGTTCTCCCGGGCCTGGAAGCGCTGGAGCTGGGTATCCTTATCGATCTGCACCCAGAACTTCAGCACCACCGCGCCTGCGTCGGTGAGCTCCCGCTCAAACTCGTTGATCTCATCATAGGCCCGCTGCCAGTCCTCCAGGGTGCAGAAGCCCTCCAGCCGCTCCACCATCACCCGACCGTACCAGCTGCGGTCAAAGATGGCGATGTGTCCCGTCTTGGGCAGCTTGCGCCAGAAGCGCCACAGGTAGTGGCGGTGCTTCTCATCCGGGGTGGGGCTGGCGATGGGCACCACCTCATAGCCCCGGGGGTCCAGGGCAGAAGCCAGGCGCTTGATGTTGCCCCCCTTGCCGGCGGCGTCCCAACCCTCGTAGGCGATGACCACGGGAATTCTCTTGCGGTAGAGCTGGTTATGCAGGTCCTCCAGCTTCTCCCGGCAGGCCTCCAGCTCCCGCTGGTACTTCTCCTTATCCAGCAACTTGTCCAGCTTCACCTTCTCCAGAGGCTGGATGTCCACCAGAGGCCAGCGATACACCGGCGGCTCCGCTGTGGGCGGACAGCGCAGGGCGGCGGCAATCTGCTGGTAGAGCCAGTCGGCCGCCGCCAGCTGGGCACAGGGACCGGAGGTGGCGTCGATCACCTTCCAGGGAGCCCAGTCGGTGTGGGTGGCCTGCATGAAGTCGTCAAAGGCCTCCTGGGTGCGGCGGTAGTTCTTGTTCTGCCGCCAGTCGTTCTCCCCCGCCCGCCAGGCGGTGTCCTTATGCTTTTCCAGCTTCTCCAGGCGCTTGCGCTGGGTGTCCTGCTCAATGTGCAGAAACAGCTTCACCAGCAGGTAGCCTCCTGCCGCCAGCTGCCGTTCAAAGAGGTTGACGCTCTCCAGCCGCCGCTGGTACTCCCCGTCGGACAGGTCGCCCCGCAGCCGCTCCCGCACCGTCTCGTCCATCCACCCGGAATCCAGGAATAAAATTTTCCCCTGCTCCGGGATGGCCTCAAAGTGGCGCTTCAAGAAGGGCCAGCGCCGCTCCTCCTGGGTGGGCATGGTCACGCTGCGCACCAGAAACCCCCGAGGGTCCAGCTCCCGGATGAGGGAGCGGATCATGCTGCCCTTGCCGGAGGCCCCCCAGCCCTCAATGAGCACGATCACCGGCAGTCCCGCCCCCTTGATGGGCTGCTGCAAACCGGCCAGATCCAGCCGCCGGGCCTTCAGACGGACTTTGCACTCCGCCTCGTCCAACTTTTTCCGATCAAATTTCCACTCCTCCAGCATAAAAAGCGCCCCCTTTGTTTTTTCTTTAGTGTATACGCACAGGCTGAAAATTACAATGAAAAAACGCGCCAAAAAGAGGTGATTTTCCTCTTTTTGACGCGCAGCTGGGTTTAGCCGCCCAGATAGGCTTTTTTGATCTCGGGGCTGCGGATAAGCTCCTCGCCGGTGCCGGTGGTGACGATCTTGCCCGTCTCCAGCACATAGCCGCGGTGAGCCACGGACAGCGCCATCTGGGCGTTCTGTTCCACCAGCAGAATGGTGGAGCCCTGCTTATTCAGGTTCTTGATGATCTCAAAGATCTGCTCCACCAGCAGGGGGGCAAGGCCCATAGAGGGCTCGTCCAGCATCAGCAGCTTGGGGTGGGACATCATAGCCCGGCCCATGGCCAGCATCTGCTGCTCGCCGCCGGACAGGGTGCCCGCCACCTGGTTGCGCCGCTCCTTCAGCCGGGGGAACAGCTCAAAGACCATCTCCAGGTCCTTGGGTACTCCGGCCTGAGGCTGGGTGTAGGCGCCCATCTCCAGGTTCTCCTGCACCGACATCTGCAAAAAGACCCGCCGTCCCTCGGGGACCTGGGCCAGGCCCCGGGAGACCAGCTTGTCCGCCCGGATGTTGGTGATATTCTGGCCCTGGAAGGTAATGCTTCCGGTGCGGGTATGCAGCAGGCCGGAAATGGTCTGCAAGGTGGTGGTCTTGCCCGCGCCGTTGGCGCCGATCAGGGTGACGATCTCCCCCTGGTTTACCTCAAAGGAGATGTCCTTGATGGCGTGGATGGCGCCGTAGTAGACGTTGATCCCCTCAACTTTCAAAATGGTCTCCATGGATCACGCCTCCTTCTGCTTGCCCAGGTAGGCCTCAATGACCACCGGGTCGTTCTTGATCTCGTCGGGGGTGCCCTTGGCGATGATCTGGCCGAAGTTGAGTACCGCGATGCCCTCGCAGATACCCATGACCAGGTTCATATCGTGCTCGATGAGCAGGATGGCAATGCCGAAGGTGTCCCGGATCTTGACGATGTTCTCCATCAGCTCCGCCGTCTCAGAGGGGTTCATGCCGGCCGCCGGCTCGTCCAGCAGCAGCAGGCTGGGGTTGGTGGCCAGGGCGCGGACGATCTCCAGGCGGCGCTGGGCGCCGTAGGGCAGGGAGCCCGCCTTGTACTTGGCCAGATAGCCCATATCGAAGATGGACAGCAGCTCCATGGCCCGTTCGTGGGCCACTTTTTCCTCTTTCCAGTAGTTGGGCAGACGGAAAATGCCGCTCCACATCCCGTAGTTGATGTGGTTATGAAGGCCCAGCTTTACGTTGTCCTCCACGGTGAGGTTGTCAAACAGGCGGATATTCTGGAAGGTACGGGCGATGCCCGCCTTGTTCACCTGAACGGTATTCATGTTGTGGGTGTCCACACCGTCCACCAGGATGGTGCCGCGGGTGGGCTGGTACACCTTGGTAAGCAGGTTGAAGACGGTGGTCTTGCCCGCGCCGTTGGGGCCGATGAGGCCGGCAATCTCAGTGCGGCCGATGGCCATGTTGAAGTCCTTTACCGCGGCCAGACCGCCAAAGTCGATGCCCAGGTGGCGGCATTCCAGAATGGGGCTTTTATCAATATCACGCTCGGGGATCTTGTTGGTGCTGGGCACCTCTACAAGCTTCACCGGCTCTTTGGGAATTCGGCTCATTGTGCCCCTCCTTTCTTCTCCGCCGCGCGGCTGCGCAGCCGTGCAAAGAAGCCCTGAATACTGGGGTTATTGGTGGCCAGCATGACCAGAATAAGGACGATGGCGTACACCAGCATACGGTAGTCGGCAAACTGGCGCAGGGCCTCGGGCAGGATGGTCAGAGCGGCGGCAGCGATCACCGAGCCCCACATATTGCCCAGACCACCCAAAACTACGAACACCAGGATCAGGATGGAGGTGTTGAAGTCAAACTTGGTGGCGGTGAAGGTAACCTGGCTGCATCCATACAGGGTACCGGCGGCGCCGGCCAGAGCAGCGGAGGTAACAAAAGCGATCATCTTGTACTTGGTCACGCTGATACCCACGCTCTCGGCAGCGATGCGGTTGTCCCGGGCGGCCATGATGGCCCGGCCGGTGCGGCTGTTGACCAGATTGAAAATAAAGATCAGGGTGATCATCACCAGGATAAAACCGGCAATAAAGGAGGAGATCCGGGCGGTGTTCATCACGCCCATGGGACCTTTGATCAGCTGGATGCCGCCCTCGCCCAGGGTGTTCTTATCGCTGAGGAAGCTGAACTGGAAGCCGTCCTTATCCACGCCCAGATAGACGTTGGTCAGCAGGCTCTTGATGATCTCGCCGAAGGCCAGGGTAACAATGGCCAGATAGTCGCCGTTGAGGCGCAGCACGGGGATACCGATAAGGAAGCCGAAGAAACCGGCCAGGGCGGCACCCACCAGCATAGCCACGGCCAGGCGCAGGGGCGCAAAGGGAATCACACCTGCCAGAGCGCTGGCAGCGGAGCAGCCCATAAAGGCGCCGATGCTCATAAATCCGGCGTGGCCCAGGCTCAGCTCGCCGGACACGCCAACCACCAGGTTCAGGGCCAGAGCCATGGTGACGTAGGCGCAGATGGGGATCAGCTGTCCCTCCAGCACAGAGCCGATGCCAACGGTACCCCGCAGCACCTGGATGATCAGGAAGGCCACAATGACCAGAGCATAGGTAAACAGGCTGGACCGGGTGGTCTTGTTCATATTCGCAAGTCGAATCATTCCTACCACCTCACACTTTCTCGCGCACGGTCTTGCCCAGCAGACCAGCGGGCTTGACCAGCAGCACCACGATCAGCACACCGAACACCACGGCGGTGGACAGCTGGGTGGAGATATAGGCGCTGGCAAAGATCTCGATGATGCCCAGCAGCAGACCGCCCATCAGAGCGCCGGGGATGGAGCCGATGCCGCCGAAGACGGCGGCGGTGAAGGCCTTGATACCAGGCATGGAACCGGTGGTGGGGGTCAGGGTGGGATAGGCGGAGCACAGCAGCACGCCGGCGATGGCCGCCAGAGCGGAACCAATGGCAAAGGTCATGGAGATGGTGCGGTTGACGTTGATGCCCATGAGCTGAGCCGCGCCCTTGTCCTCAGACACGGCGCGCATGGCCTTGCCCATCTTGGTCTTGCCGGTGAACAGGGTCAGGCACACCATGATCACGATACAGGCCACAATGGTCACCAAAGTCACGTAGGAGATGTTCAGAGGGCCTACCTGGAGCTGTCCGCTGCCTACAATGGGGGAGAAAATCTTGGGGCTGGAGGACCAAAGCAGCAGGGCGGCGTTCTGCAAAAAGTAGCTCACGCCGATGGCGGTAATCAGCACGGCCAGGGAGGGCGCCTGACGCAGGGGCTTGTAGGCCAGCCCCTCAATGACCACGCCCAGGGCGGTACACACCACCATGGACAGCACCACGCCGGCCAGGGCGGGAACCACCATGGCAGCCACGCTGCCCGGCTCAAACATGGGGCTCATGCCCGTCACCGTGAAAAAGCAGGCGTAGGCACCTACCATGATCACGTCGCCGTGGGCGAAGTTGAGCATTTTTGCAATGCCATACACCATGGTGTAGCCCAGGGCGATGATGGCATAGATGCTGCCCAGACTCAGCCCTCGGATCAAATAATCCAACAGGGTCAAGAAATCCATAATTCACTCACCTTTTCTCTCTTTTTGGGCGCATGGGAAAATTGCCGGGCCCTTCCGGCCCCTTTCCCATGCGTCCCCTTCTCTCTTCAGAAATGGGTATCCCAGGGGGCTGCCGCGCAGCCCCCTGGGGATCGCTTTACGTTTTGACTGGGCTTAGTCCATGCCGACGTAAGCGCCGTCCTTGATGACCATGCCCTTGGGGCTCTTGGACACCGCACCGGTGGAATCCCAGGTGATGCCCGCGCCGTCGCCGGTCAGGCCGGTGAAGGTGATGGTGGGGAAGGTCTCCTTCAGCTTGGCATTGATATCAGCCGCGCTCATATCGGGGGTGCAGCCAGCGGTCTCCAGAGCCTGCTTGTAGGCGTAGACGCAGTCGTAGGCGTCAGCGGCAAACTGGATGGGAGTCTCGTTGTACTTCTCCTGATAAGCCTTGACAAAGTGCTGGGTTGCCTCGTCCTCGTCGTCGGCGTTGAAGGGGGTCAGCAGCATGACGCCCTCGGCCAGGGAGGTATCAAAGTTCGCCTGGGTCAGGATACCGTCCATGCCGTCCACGCCGAAGAACTTGGGGGCATAGCCCATGGCGTTGGCCTGGGTCAGGATCAGGGAAGCAGCATCATAGTAGATGGGCAGGAACAGCAGGTCAGCCCCGGCCTGCTTGGCCTGGGTCAGCTGCACGGTAAAATCGTTCTTGCTGTCCGCGGTGAAGGTCGCATTGCCCACTACGTTCAGGCCAAGAGTCTCAGCCTCAGCCACAAACTTATCCTTGATGCCGGTGGAGTAGTTGTCGTCGCTCTTCCAGATGATGAAGACCTTCTCACCCAGCTTCTGCTCGGAGATGTACTTGGCGGAAGCGGTGCCCTGGTTGGGGTCGGAGAAGCACATCTGATAGACGTTATCCTTGCCGGAGATGACGTCGGGGGAGGAGGCGGAGGGGGTCAGAGCAAAGATGCTGTCGGCAAAGTTGTAGCTGGAGGTGGCGATACAGGGCTGGGTGGTAACGGAGCCCAGGGAGATCTGCATGCCCCACTCCTTCAGTGCGTTGTAGGCGTTGACAGCCTTCTCAGGGTCGTTGACGTCGTCCTCGTACTTCAGCTCGAACTGGATGGCGCCGCCCTCGGCATTGATCTCATCCACAGCGATCTGAGCGCCGCGCTGGGCAGCCAGGCCGTAGATGGAGGCGTCGCCGGTCAGGGGGCCGGTGCCGCCCAGCTTGAACGCGGCGCTGCCGGAGCCGTCAGCGCTGGTATTGGAGCCAGAACCGGAACCGCCGCCGCAGGCAGCCAGAGACAGCGTCATCGCTGCCGCCATGGTGAAGGCAAGAAACTTTTTCATAACAATCTCTCCTTACAGTTGGATTTCATATTGCGTATGATATATAAAAAGCGGCTTCGTTCCTGGGAACGCAGCCGCTTTTTAACCCGTTACACCCCACCTGATGGTGGAGAAAGCTGCGTTCGCTGAACCATCACGCCCAGAATGACCAATACCGCCAGCAGGGCGGCCAGAATAATTCGAGTGCTGAGCAGTACGGTTACACCCAGCAAAATAGCAAAAATGGACACCAGCAGAATGGTGTCCATCATGGCGTGATTCAGGAAAAAGCGCGCAAAGGAACCAGCCTCACGCTGGGGAGCAGCGTGGGACATGCACTGATATCGAGCTGCACAGCACTGCATCATCATGATCACGCACTCCTTTCCTTTCGCACTTCATCCAGATAAATCATTTTCCTTATTTTATGACAGCCCCGCACGTTCGTCAATGGGGCTTTCGTACAGAAACAGCACAGGTATCACCGTATATCCTGTCTCTTATGCACAACTTTCGACCCTTAAGCTTCTTCCAGGGGCACCGGGGCGGGTACCTTCTCCGGATCGCTGTCCAAATACTCCTGGGATACAGCTTCCAGAGCCACCTCCTGTTCCCCAAGCATCTGGTTGAGCTGGTCCAGGGACCGGCCGGCTTTGCTCAGCTCATCGGCGGCGTGGGAGACGGTGGATTCCACCTGGCTGCGCAGCTGCTCATACTCCTGCTGCACCTGGCGCAGCCACTGCTCCGCCTGCCGGCGGACCTGGCGGGCCTGCTGATCGGCCTGCTCCTGTACCGCATGAGCCCGGCAGTGGGCCTGCAGCTCCATGCCCGCGGTGCGGTCCTTCACTGCCGCATAGGCGGCGGCGTCGGGCTCCAGCGCGGCCACCCGGGCGCGCAGACGGTCCCGCTCCTGGCGCAGCTGGGTCAGCTCCTCACTCTGTGTCTTTTCCCGCTGCCGGATGTCCTGAAGCACCCCCTTGGTCTGCTCCAGCTCCCGGGACATGCTTTCCCGCTCCCGGCTGAAGATGGCCTCCCGCTCCTCCAGCTCGCCGGAGCGGCGGCGCAGCTGCTCCAGCTCCTGCTTCTGCTGCTCCAGCTGCTTTTCCAGCTCCTGCTGCTTCTGCGCATTCTCCGCGGCGGTCTTTTCCAAATAATCCAGCACGTCCTGGCGGTTAAATCCGCCTACGGCGGCACTTCGGAAGGGATGATCCATGGGGCACCTCGTCTCTGCCCCAAAATCCGGGGCGTTTTGTCAGTTTCCGTGTTATTCTACCACACTTCCAAAAGAATTACAATTCTTTCTGGCCATTTGACCGTTGCTTTTCATTGACGGCCCAAATTCGGGATGGTATACTATATTAGTTTTAAATGAGACGAGAGGGGTAACTTTATGTGGGTTTCCGACCAATGGAAGGACTATGAGCTCATTGACTGCGGGCGCGGCGAAAAGCTGGAGCGCTGGGGGGATCAGCTGCTGGTGCGGCCCGATCCTCAGGCCATCTGGAACACGCCCCGCACCCACCGCGGCTGGAAGGTGAATGCTGGGCGGTATGCCCGCTCCTCCACCGGAGGCGGCCAGTGGCAGAACAAGTCCATGCCCCAGCGCTGGACTGTGTCCTACCGGGACCTTACCTTTAATATTAAACCCATGAACTTCAAGCACACCGGCCTGTTCCCGGAGCAGGCCGCCAACTGGGACTGGGCTCGGGAGCAGATCCAGAAGGCGGGCCGTCCCATCAGCGTGCTGAACCTGTTTGCCTACACCGGCGGAGCCACCGTGGCCTGCGCGGCGGCGGGCGCCAAGGTGTGCCACGTGGACGCGGCCAAGGGCATGGTCCAGTGGGCCCGGGAAAATGCCAAGAGCTCCGGGCTGGAGGACGCCCCTATCCGCTGGATCGTGGACGACTGCGGCAAGTTTGTAGAGCGGGAGATCCGCCGGGGCCGGAAGTACGACGCCATCATCATGGATCCCCCCTCCTACGGCCGGGGTCCCACCGGTGAGGTGTGGAAGCTGGAGGAGAACCTCTACCCCTTTGTGGAGCTGGTAAGCGGGGCGCTCTCCGATGATCCCCTGTTCATTATTTTGAACTCCTACACCACCGGCCTGGCTCCCAGCGTGGTCACCTACATTCTGGAGACCGTAGTCTCCAAAAAATTCGGCGGCCACACCGTCAGCGACGAGCTGGGCCTGCCTGTCACCCAGACGGGCCTGGTGCTGCCCTGCGGCGCCACCGGCCGCTGGAGCAAGTAAGATTCCATCCTTGATCTCACAAGTGAGGTATTGCTATGAGCGAACCCATCATTTCCGCCCAGGACGTGCGCTTCTCCTACGTCACCGCTGAAGGGGTGGCCCCCATTGTGCTGGGCGGCGTCAGTCTGGACATTGAAGAAGGCTCCTTTGTGGCCGTACTGGGCCACAATGGCAGCGGCAAATCCACCCTGGCCAAGCACATGAACGCCATCCTGCTGCCCACCGGGGGCAAGGTGTACGTCAGCGGCATGGACACCAGCGAGGACCATCTGCTGCTGGATATCCGGCGCACCGTGGGCATGGTGTTCCAGAATCCGGACAACCAGATCGTGGCCAACGTGGTGGAGGAGGACGTGGCCTTCGCCCCGGAAAATTTAGGCGTTCCCTCCGACGAGATCCGTCGCCGGGTGGATGACGCCCTGAAGGCCGTGGGCATGTACGAGTACCGGGAGCACGCCCCCCACCTTCTCTCCGGCGGCCAGAAGCAGCGCATTGCCATCGCGGGCGTCATCGCCATGCAGCCCCGGTGCATCGTGCTGGATGAGCCCACCGCCATGCTGGACCCCATCGGCCGTGCCGACGTGCTGCGCACCATCAAGACCCTGAACCGGGAGCGCGGCGTCACGGTGGTCCTTATCACCCACCACATGGACGAGGCCGCCCAGGCCGACCGCCTGGTGGTCATGGCCAAGGGCAAGGTTATTGCCGACGGCACCCCCAAGGAGGTCTTTCAGGACGTGGAGGGACTCAAGGCCGTAGGCCTCACCGTCCCTGACACCACCGAGCTTCTCTGGCAGCTGCGCCAGGATGGGCTGGACCTGCCTCTGGACGCTTTGAGCGATGAGGAGTGCGCTCAGGCTCTCTATCAGCTGCTGAAAACTTAACGGCGATCTGTTATAACCGCCGCTTTTTTCTCTTTCGGGCGTGATCCCAGCGGGACATGCACCACTCTGCCATAAGGATGGTACCACAATGGAAGCGATCATCGAAACAAAACATCTCACCCACACCTACTCGGCGGGCACTCCCTTTGAGCGCTCCGCCCTGCTGGATGTGGACTTTTCCGCCTATAAGGGGGAGTACCTGGGCATCATCGGCCACACCGGCTCGGGGAAATCTACCCTCATTCAGCACCTCAACGGCCTGCTGAAACCCACCTCCGGCCAGGTGCTCTTTCAGGGGGAGGACATCTGGTCCGATCCCAAGCGCACCCGGATGACCCGGTTCCAGGTGGGTCTGGTGTTCCAGTATCCGGAGTATCAGCTGTTTGAGGAGACGGTATATAAAGACATCGCCTTTGGTCCCACCAACATGGGACTGGACGAGAAGGAGATCGACCGGCGGGTGCGCTCCGCAGCCTACTTTGTTGGCCTGCGGGACGACCAGCTGGACAAATCTCCCTTTGAGCTCTCCGGCGGCCAGAAGCGCCGGGTGGCCATCGCAGGCGTCATCGCCATGGAGCCCAAGGTGCTCATTCTGGACGAGCCCACCGCCGGACTGGACCCGGTGGGCGTGGAGTCCATTCTGGGCAACATCCGGGACTACCACAAGGCTCAGAACGCCACCATTATCCTGGTGTCCCACTCCATGGAGGAGGTGGCCCGGTCGGTGGACCGCCTGGTGGTGGTCAACGACGGAAAAATTCCCTTCCAGGGCGCACCCCGGGAGGTCTTTGCCCACGGGGATGAGTTGGAGGCCATGGGTCTGGGCGTGCCTCAGATGACCCGGGTGTTCCACCGCCTGCGCGAGATGGGCGTGGACATCGCCCCGTCGGTGTACACCATCGACCAGGCCAGACAGGCCATTCTGGCCAAGCTGAAAAAGGAGGGGAAGTAAATGGCGCTGAAAGACATTACCCTGGGCCAGTACTTCCCCGGCCACTCCTTTGTCCACAAGCTGGACCCCCGCACCAAACTGCTGGCGGTGGTGCTGTATATCGTGGCCCTGTTCCTGGCCAAGAGCTTTCTTACCTACGGCATCATGTTCCTGCTGCTGGCGGTATCCATTGCCATCTCCAAGGTACCTCTGAAATCCATCGTCCGCGGCCTGAAGCCTGTGGTGTTCATTGTCGTGTTTACCGCAATTTTGAACCTGTTTTATACGCCTGGTGATCACGTGCTGGCCAAATTTTGGATTTTGACCATTACGCTGGAGGGTGTGTTCAACGCATTTTTCATGGTGGTGCGTATTCTGATGCTCATTGCGGGCACCTTCCTGCTCACCTACACCACCTCCCCCATTCTTCTTACCGACGCCCTGGAGTCTCTGCTGGGGCCGCTAAAGAAGATCAAGGTGCCGGTGCATGAGCTGGCCATGATCATGTCCATCGCCCTGCGCTTTATCCCCACCCTCATTGAGGAGACCGACAAAATTATGTCCGCCCAGCGGGCCCGGGGCGCCGACTTTGAAAGCGGCAATCTCATTCAGCGGGCCAAGGCTCTCATTCCCCTGCTGGTGCCTCTGTTTATCTCCGCCTTCCGCCGTGCCGACGAGCTGGCGGTGGCCATGGAGTGCCGCTGCTACCACGGCGGCGAGGGCCGCACCCGTCTGCGCCAGCTCCACTACGTGGGCCGGGACTATTTTGTACTGGTGCTGTTTGTGGTGCTCACCGTGCTGGTGGGCGTGCTGGGCCGCATGGGCCTTTAAAATTTAGCTCATTTGGTGATTCAATGGAACGAAATATCGCCCTGAAACTGATGTACAATGGCACCGCCTACCACGGCTGGCAGGTGCAGAAAAACGCCATTTCGGTGGCGGAAACCCTGGAAAAGGCCCTTTCTACCATAGTATGCCACCCGGTGAAGTGTACCGGCGCAGGCCGCACCGACGCCGGGGTCCATGCCGAGGTATATATCGCCAACTTCCGTACCACCTCCACCATTCCCTGCGACCGCATTCCCCTGGCGGTAAATACCCGCCTGCCCCGGGATATCGTGGTGGTGAAGGCCACAGAAGTGCCCATGGAGTTTAACGCCATCGGCTCCTGCCACCGCAAGGAGTACACCTACCGCATCTATAACTCCCGCCTGGGCAACCCTTTCTATGTAGACCGGGCCTGGTTTTACCCCAAGTACCTGGACGAAAAGATCATGCAGCAGGCGGCCGACCAGTTCGTGGGGACCCATGACTTCCGGGCAGTGCGGTCGGTGGGCACGGAGACCCGCACCACCGTACGCACCGTGTACTACTTTGACGTGACGCGGCACGACCAGCTCATCCAGTGCAAGGTTTGCGCCAACGGCTTTCTCTACAATATGGTCCGGGCTATGACCGGAACCATCGTCTACGCCGCCGAGGGCAAGCTGTCCCCGCAGGACATCCCGGCCATTCTGGAGTCGGGCAACCGCACCCTGGCCGGCCCCACCGTCCCCCCCGGAGGACTGTACATGACAAAGCTGTGGTACGACGAGGACGTGCTGTAACCGCTGTCCCGTCTCCACCCCAACAAGAAAGGGTTTTCTATGAGCGAGATGGAATCGAAACCCAAAAAGCCGAATATCTTGGTTCGTGTGCTGGCCCTTCTGGTCACTGCCGCCCTGCTCATCGGGGCGGTATTTCTGGTGGCCAACCGGGATAAATTCAATCTGGACGCTCTGAAGCGCTGGTTTGAATACCGGGACCTGAAAACCAGCGACACCGGCGAGGCCGCCCCCTTCTCCCACGCGGGAGGAGACCAGGCCACCTTCGCCTATCTGGAGGACGGCATCCTGCTCTCCTCCACCTCCGGTGTGCGCTACTACTCCTTCTCGGGCGAGACCTACGCCCAGGAGGTACTCACCCTGGAGCACCCCACCCTCTCCGCCGCCGGAGCTACCGGCGTGGCCTACGACGTGGGCGGTCAGAACCTGTTTGTTTTCCGCAACGCCCAGGAGGCCTTCCGCCTCACTCTGGACGACGGAAACAGCCTGCTCTCCGCCCGGGTCAACGAGGCGGGCTGGCTGGCTGTCACCGCTCAGCAGAGCGGCTATAAGGGCAGCGTCACGGTGTATAACAGTACCTTTGACAAGACGGTTATTCAGATCAATCTCTCCAGCACCTTTATCATGGACGCCGTTCTCTCCCCCGACTGCAAGACAGTGGCCATTCTAACCTTGGGGCAGTCGGGCGGCTCCTATGAAAGCCAGGTCCGCTTCTACCCCGTGGACCAGAAGGAGCCCTCTGCAGTGGTCTCTCTGGGCAACCTGGTTCCTCTGGACCTGGATTACGAAAACGGAGCCCTGTGGGTGCTGGGCGAGGATGAGGTGGTCATTGTCTCCCCCAACGGAAAGGAGACCGCCACCTACTCTCTGGGCGGCAACTATCTGAAGGGCTGTGACCTGGGCGGCGACGGCTTTGCCGTGCTGCTGCTAGGCCGCTACCGGGCGGGCTCGGCCAACCAGATCGTTACTGTGGATTCCAATGGGGAGGAGATCGCCACCCAGTCTCTCACCTCCTCCGTGCTCTCTTTTGACGCGGCAGGGCGGTATTTCTCCCTGCTCACCGGCGATACCCTCACCATCTACACCTCTGATATGACAATATATAGTATTCTGGAGCATACGCAAAACGCCCGGTATACGGCGCTGTCCTCCTCCGGGGCCGCCGTGCTGGCCAATGCCCAGCAGGCTTGGCTGTACCTGCCCAACTAAGAAGCGCCCCCCACGTGGGGAAATAAGGAGATTCCCATGAGCTATCTTTTCTTTGACCTGATCCTTGCCGTTGTCCTGGCCGTTACCCTGTTTCAGGGCTACCGCAAGGGATTTGCCCTGACCCTGTGCGGCTTTCTGGCTGTGTTCGTGGCCTTTATCGGGGCCTCCGTTCTCTCTGACGCTCTGGCAGAGCCGGTCAGCCAGATGGTCCGCCCCGCTATTGAGCTCAACATCAACTCCGCTCTGGAGGAAAGCCTCCAGGAGCAGGGCGTGACCCTGCCCGAGGGAAGCACTTCCTCTCCGGACAGCTCCGGCCTGGACGGACTGGGTGACGACTTCTCCCTGAAGCAGATCCTGGAGCTGGTGGGCGACTCCGCTCTGGTACAGTATTTCTCAGACGCCATTCACGGCGCGGTGAGCCAGGGCGTGCTGGCGGTGACCTCCAATGTGGTGGAGTCCATCGCCGGATACATTGCCCTGCAGATCGCCCAGGGCGTGCTGTTTATCATCTGCTTTGTCCTGGTGCTGGTGGCCTGGCACTTCCTCAGCCAGGCTCTAAATCTGGCCTTCAAGCTGCCGGTACTGTCCACCCTCAACCACTGGGCGGGCGCGGGCATGGGGCTCATCAAGGGAGCCGCCCTGCTGTTTATCGCCTGCTGGCTGCTGCGCAGCATGATCCCCCAGGAGGCGGTGGACGGCACCATGCTGCTCCACTTCTTCTGCACCACCAATCCCTTTGCCCTGATGGCCAGCTTTCTGTAATTCATGACCAGTTCATAATTGTGGTGTATGATACCCCGTAACTTGGAGCGTAACACGTTCACTCCGGAAAGGAGCGCAATATATGCAGCCTACTTTATGCAGCCGCTGCAATAAAAACGTAGCGGTTATTTTTATTACCAAGCTGGAGGGCGGACAGACCAAAAATGAGGGTCTGTGCCTGAAATGTGCCCGGGAGCTTGGCATCAAGCCCATCGACGACATGATGAAGAAGATGGGCATTACCGACGAGGAGCTTGACAACCTCACCAATGAGATGATGTCCGCCTTCGGCGGCGCCGAGGGCATGGAAGGCCTGATGCCCCAGCCCGACGGAGACAGCGACGGCGAGGACGACGGCCGCACCGCCACCTTCCCCTTCCTCAACCAGCTCTTTGGCGGCAACGGCAACGCCCCCGCCGCCGGAGAGACTCCCCGCAGCGAGAAATCCGCGCCCAACCCCAAGGGGGAGCGCCCCGCTAAGCGGAAATTTTTGGAGAACTACTGCATCTCTCTGACCAAGAAGGCCCAGGAGGGAAAGCTGGACAAACTCATCGGCCGGGACCGGGAGCTGGAGCGCGTCATCCAGATCCTCAACCGCCGTCAGAAGAACAACCCCTGTCTCATCGGAGAGCCCGGCGTGGGCAAGACCGCCATTGCCGAAGGTCTGGCCATGAAAATCGCCAAGGGTCAGGTCCCCTACAAGCTGCTGGACAAGGAGGTCTATCTTCTGGACCTCACTGCCCTGGTGGCGGGCACCCAGTTCCGCGGCCAGTTTGAGAGCCGCATGAAGGGCCTCATTGAGGAGATCCGCAAGCTGGGCAATATCATCCTGGTCATCGACGAGGTCCACAGCATTGTGGGCGCCGGCGATGCCGAGGGCAGCATGAATGCCGCCAATATTCTGAAACCCGCCCTCTCCCGGGGCGAGCTCCAGGTCATTGGCGCCACTACCCTCAACGAGTACCGCAAGCACATTGAGAAGGACACCGCTCTGGAGCGCCGCTTCCAGCCCGTCATCGTGGAGGAACCCTCCATTGAGGAGAGCGTCAAGATCATTGAGGGCATCGCCCCCTACTATGAGGCCTACCACCAGGTGTCCATCTCCCCGGAGATGTGCCGTCTGGCGGTGACCATGAGCGAGCGGTATATTACCGACCGCTATCTGCCTGACAAGGCCATCGACCTCATCGACGAGGCCTGTTCCAACGTCAACCTGAAAAACACCACCCTGGCCCGTCAGGCCGCCATTACCAAGGAGTTGGCCGACCTGAACAAGGAAAAAGAGGTCATGATGGCCGCCGACACCGAGGAGGCCTATGCCCGTCTAGCCAATATCCGCAGCCAGGAGCTGCGCCTGGAGGCCGAGCAGCACCAGCTGGAGGCCCAGTCGGTGCCCGCTCTGGAAGTGGAACATCTGGCCAACGTGATCGAGCTTTGGACCAATATCCCCGCCAGCCAGATTCGGGAGCAGGAGTATGAACAGCTCTCCAAGCTGGAGGAGCGCCTGAAAAAGCACATCATCGGCCAGGACGAGGCGGTAAAGGCAGTCGCCGCCGCCATCCGCCGCGGTCGTGTGGGTATCAGCCCCAAGCACAAGCCGGTATCCTTCATCTTTGTGGGCTCCACCGGCGTGGGTAAGACTGAGCTGGTCAAGCAGCTGGCCCAGGACCTGTTCCACGCCCCGGAATCTCTCATCCGTCTGGATATGTCCGAGTTTATGGAGAAGTACGCCGTCTCCCGCATCATCGGCTCTCCCCCGGGCTATGTGGGCTATGACGAGGCGGGCCAGCTCACCGAGAAGATTCGGAGAAAACCCTACTCTGTGGTCCTCTTTGATGAGATCGAGAAGGCCCACCCCGACGTGCTCAATATCCTCCTGCAAATCCTGGACGACGGCCACATCACCGACGCCCATGGCCGCAAGGTAAACTTTGAGAACACCGTCATCGTCATGACCTCCAACGCGGGCAGCAACTCCAAGGTGGGCAGCGTGGGCTTTGACCGCACCGCCGAGGAACAGGGCAAGGAGCGGGCCATGAAGGCCCTGCAGGACTTCCTGCGGCCCGAGTTTATTAACCGCGTGGACGAGGTCGTCTACTTCCACCAGCTCACCGAGGACAACTTCAAGGATATTGCGGCGCTCATGCTTCAGGAATTGAAGGACTCCCTGGCTGAGAAGCACATTACCCTCACCTGGGACGAGAGCCTGCTCAGCTATCTGGTCAAAAAATCCTACTCCGCCGCCTACGGCGCCCGGAACCTGCGCCGGTGCATCCAGAAGGAGCTGGAGGACGTGATTGCCCAGCGCATTATTGACAGCTGGCAGAACCCGGTCACCCATTTGAATGTGTTGGCTGATGAGGATAAGATCCAGCTGATCTCTCTGTAACAAAATTCAAAACCGCTTTTGCGATATAAACCAGTGGGCCAGTCCGTTTGGACTGGCCCACTGGTTTTCTTTTGATTAAAAATTCGTTTTCGTTGCACTTAGGGCATGGTCGGCTCAGTGGGGATGAGAGAGCCCAGCAGTTCCATCAGGTCCACAACGGAAGCGCCTGCGGGAGGCTCCGTCGCGGGCTGGGTGCTGGTGGTCTGATAGGTCCCGTCCATCATCATATCCAAAGTCATATCCACCTGATAGAGGGTTCCGCTGCCCTCCTGGCCCTCACCCTGAGAGGCCGCCATATTCATGGCCAGCTCCATTTTGGAGCCCTTCATGGAGGTGGTAATGGACAGCTCTCCGCCTGCCACATTGGGATCGGCTTTCAGCTCCATGGCGTAGCCGTTCACCTTGCCGCCGCTGGTGTAGAGGGTGAAGGTGCCCTGGATACCGCCCTCATTGAGGAAGGTATTCACATAGCTGGAGCCGGACTTGACAAAGTGGCTGTCGCCGCAGATGGTGTTGAGCAGCTCCAGATAGTCCGTAGTGGTAAAGGCTACGCTGTTAAGGGGCATATCCTTCAGCATCTGGGGCAGCAGCTGGGAGAAGCTCTCGTCCAGAGAGGCTTTGGACAGCTCCATAAGCTGGGCATAGGTCATGCCGGTCTGCTCAGACATGGCATCATAAAACGCGGCCATATCCATCTTATACCAGCTCTCGGTATCCCAGCCATTGAGGTTCCCCAGCTGCTTGGAATCCAGCTTGAAGTAGAAGATTCCGTCGGTGGTATCACCCCGCATGGAGAAGCCCAGATCCATGGGGAACATAGGCTCCCCTTCCGGAGAGGTCATCGCGCCGGTCAGATCCAACCCGCCTGTTACCATCGAGGCATCCATGGTCATATCGGTATCAAACTCAAACGCAGTGGTGCCGCCAGTGATCATATCGTAGTCGCCCTTGGCCGTAAACGAGAGATCGCTGTTGGTCTCCTGGATCTTCTGCTTCATGGTCAGGTCCATGGAATAGCTGCCGGTGACCTTCTGGTTTTTCTCCACAAAGGTGCGGTTATAGGCCTGATACTCATCCATCCGATCATAGGTCTCGGTGTTGGCGGCCAGAATGGCATCTACGTCATCGATGATGACCGCTGCCACCTCGCCGTCCCAGCCTACATTGTAGCCCAGCGCATCGGCCAGCAGGCCGAAGGGAATATAGGTGCGGTTCTGGTAGACATAGGGGGCCACTTCACTTTGGATGTGCTCCACAACCTGGGCCTGATGCCCATGGGGGTCTGCCGTGGTATTTCCCTCATACCAGTAGGTAATGTCGTTGGAGCCAATGGTGAGCTCAACGGTCAAATCTCCCTGTTTGGTATTCCCCTGAAAGGCGGTATAAGACACATCGGGCTTGACGGCGGTGACCGTACCGGTGGCGCCATCCCATGTCATATCCTCCTCTGCAAAGCCCAGCTGCTCAAACACAGCCACAAAGGGCAGGCAGGAGCGGTTCTCCAGGATCTGAGGCACTGCATCGGGGAAGGTGACGTACTCTCCATTGACCATCACATAGAAGTCCCCCTGCTTGGCGGGGAGGGTATCGTTGTCCGCAGCCAGAGCGGGCAGCGTCAAAAGGGCGGCGGTCACGCCGGTGCACAGCAGCAGGCGAAGATGCTTTTTCATACAAGGCTCCTTTCTCAGATAGAGGATTGGTACCTTAATTATATATTTCAGAAAATTTTAAGTCAATTAAGATCGTCTTAATTTTTAAGGCAATACCGCATAAATGCCACAATCCGCATTATACAACAGGTGCCAAGTA
>JACXXQ010000313.1_pt1 | contig 29158 bp, 30 predicted proteins | sample 8621361 | NCBI WGS metagenome assembly JACXXQ01 (sample SAMN15503820, study PRJNA645414) | gut metagenome | isolation source: feces | host: Bos taurus | place: USA | collected 2016 | reverse complement strand
GCAATTCATCTCACCGCCTAAAGAGGCGGGAGACTTCTTGCAGAATCAGGTTAAAGTCCACATAGGCCTGCTGGCCACTTTTTTCATCGACCAGGGACAGGCGCAGGGACCCGTCTTTAGCCGTGACGAAATGACTTTCCGTGACGGTGAAGTCCTTTTCCTTTTCCCCGACCTGGGCCAGGGCCGCTGCCTTGGTCAGTTCCATCAGACGGTCGTCGAGACCGGCTTCAAAGATGGCGATTTTTTCCAGTAAATCCGCTTGGGTCCGGACCAAGCGAAAGGCATAGCCTTCCTTTTCGGCCATGGCCTTGAATGTATCCCTGCCGTCGGCCATATCGCGGTCGGCATTTTCCTGGTCCTTGTCGGTGGGCGCATAAAAGACCATAAAATGGTGGTCCATATCGTGATATAAAAAGCCATAATCGACGTGGACATCTGTCCCGCAGTGGCCGCAGTGATAGCAGAAAACCTCCAGCGACTTGACGCGGTCCTTCATGTCCGGATCCAATTTCGTATTGATACTGTCCCATACCGTGAAGACGCCGGTCTTCTGGCATTTCGGACAGGTAATGCCTACTTCATGATGCATACTCATGGCAGTGCCCCTTTCATTTTTTCTTATTATACCATAGATTTCGTGGCTCGTGGCTAGTGGCTCGTGGCTCGCAAAGGCTCTCCTGATAGGAGAGCTGTCAGCGCAGCTGACTGAGAGGTTTCCCCAATCATGGCAGAAGCCTTCATGCAACAGCCCTTGTCGGCTGACATCTCTCTACAAATATGATATATTAGAATCATCGATTCAAAGGAGGGATGCTCATGAAAAACGCGTACATCAAATTCATCCTGGCTGCTGTCATTTTCGGCACGAACGGCATCATTGCCAGCCAACTTCCCCTGTCGAGTTACGAAATCGTCTTGACCCGTACAGTCCTGGGCGGCTCCTTCCTGCTAATCTTGGCGACGGCCCGCCGCGAATGGGGCAGCCTGCGCCGTGCTTCCAGTACGTCCTGGGTCTGGCTAATCCTGTCCGGCCTCTTCCTGTCCGGGAACTGGCTCTTCCTCTACGAGGCCTACCAACATATTGGCGTCAGCCTGGCGACGCTCATGTGCTACTGCGGCCCTATCCTGATCATGATTCTATCGTACTTCGTCTTCCACGAGCCTTTCACGGTCCCCAAGGTCGCCGCCATGGTCATCGTCACTGTGGGCATCGTCTGCATCAACGGCGCCGATTTCCAAGCCCACGGCCTGTCGTGGGGCCTGGTCTGTGGCTTCTTGAGCGCCGTCTGCTTCGCCTTGCTCGTCGTCGCCATGAAAAAGGTCAGCACCATTGGCGGCATCTTGTCCCCGGCGTGTCAGCTCCTAGTCGCTTCGCTCGTCGTCGCCGCCGTCACCCTGTCCATGCCGACGACACCGGTCCCGCTGGATAGGACCAATATCGCCTGCATGCTCTGTCTGGGCGTCGTCAACACGGGCCTCGGCTACTACCTCTATTTCTCCGGCGTCCAGCGCCTGTCGGCCCAGAGCGTCTCCATCTGCGGCTATCTGGAACCCTTCACGGCCCTGGCCCTGTCAGCCCTCATCCTCAGGGAAAACCTGACGTCCCTGCAATGGCTGGGAGCGGCCTGCATCCTCGGTGGCGTCGCTCTCAGCGAACTCTGGCATCCCGGAAAAAAGGGATAAAAACTTCTGCAATTCTTCGGTCATGCTGTCCGGCCGATAAGCCAGGACGGCATATTCGGTAAAGTCATCGTCCAAGGGGATGACGCTCAGGCCGGGATAGACATCGCCTTCGGGCATGGGCAGGATGGCAAAGCCCTGGGACAGGCTGAGCAGCAGGAACTGTTCGGACAAACTATAGCACAGGCGGGATTCCTCAAAGGGCTGTCCGAAGACCTGGCCGCACGTCCGGCGCATCTTGACGACATAGTCCTGGCTGTTGGACTTGGTCAGGAAGGGCAGATGGGCGATGACTGCCCCCACCGTCCGATACCGGTCCAGCAAAGCCTGGGAGCAGATGAAGGACTGGCGGATGGCGAACAGGCGCTGGCATGTAAAAGGCAGGTCCATGGCCTGGGCATCGGAAAAGAGGAAGCCATCCATGGCCCCGTTCCCCAGGCTTTCTCCCAAGGCCTCTATGACAAGCATGATAAAATAAGGGCGTTTTAGAAAGGAGTCCGGCTAATGAGCTATTTTTCCATTGTCTTATCGCAAATCATCGGTTTCGTCATCTATCTCCTCATCGGCATGGTTGCCGTGCGTATGCACGTCCTGGACAGCCGTTCCCTTGGCGTGTTCTCGCAATTCATCACCAAGGTCTCCATGCCCCTGCTCTTGTTCACCAATACCCTCAACGGGGCGACGCGTCAACAGTTCATCAGCGCCCTGCCGATCCTGGCCATTTCCCTGTTGATGTACTTCCTATTATACCTGCTCTGCCGCTTTTTGGCACGCCTCTTCGGCTTGAAAGGCAATGAAAATCACGTCTACCGGGCCTGCTCCATGTTCGGCAACATCGGCTTCATGGGTATTCCCATCATTGCAGCCCTCTTCCCGGAACAGGGTATGCTCTACATCGCCTTGTTCACGGTCATCGACCAGCTCCTGCTGTGGACGCTGGGTGTCAATCTGACGGCGCCGGTGGACCGGGAAAATACCATGTCCGTCATCAGCCGCCTAATGAAGATGATCAATCCGGCGACAATCGCCATCATCCTGTCCATCCTGGGCCTCTTCATCGGACTCCACCTGCCGGAACCCATCAATGCGGCCCTGACCAAAGCCGGACTCCTGACACCCCCCATGGCCCTGATTTACCTGGGCGGCCTGTTCTGCTACATCGACATCCCCCAGTACATCCGAAAGAAAGAAATCTATGGCGCCGTCGCCGTCAAGATGTGCCTCTTCCCGCTCGTCTTCTATGAAATCTGCCGATTCCTGCAGGTCCCTCATGACATAACCCTCACCATGAGTATCCTGCCGGCCCTGCCCAGTATGGCCGTCATCGTCATGCTGGCCCAGAACCAGCACTCAGACAGCAATTACGCCGCCGGCATGCTCCTGGTCACGACACTCTGCTCCATCATCACCATCCCCCTGGTCTGCCTGGGATTGGGATGAAAAAAGAGATTGCCGCACATGCGACAATCCCTTTTTTGTAATCCTTTATTCGTAGGGGCCGTCCCAAAGGGCGGCCCGCATGAGAGCCACTACCAATCCAATTTCCCTGTAATGAGGTAGACTAACAATCCTTTTTCGGCGTGCCGTCTGTTTTCGGCTTCGTCGAGGATGGTTTCCAAGTGTTTTTCCATGACGTCCTGCGTGATTTCATAGCCCGGATGGATTGGCATATCGTGGAAGACCATGGTATCCGTGCCTTCCATGAGGGCAGCGTCGATCTGATAGGGCATCATCATGTTGATGATCTGGTTCTTCTTTTCGGCATAGTCCGGGTTGGTGAAAAATTCCATGTCGACCCAGGTGTCGGTATAGACGCAGTCCACATCGGCGACGACTTTCTTCAGCTCTTCTTTGGAGATATCCGTCGGCAATTCCTTATAATGACCCGTCGCCGTCAGTTTGTCGTAGAAGTCGGCCGGTACATTGGTGACCTGGCTGAACGGTGTCAGGCCGTACATCATGCCGCCCATCTTGGTGACGATTTCGCTGAGCGAATTGTACGTATTGTTCTTAGCGCCGATGTAGAGGACCTTGGCTTCGAAATGGCCCGTCTTTTCGTAGAGCGTCAGCATGTCGGCCAGGGCCTGCGTCGGGTGGAACGTATTGTCGCAGCCGTTGATGACCGGGACGGTGGCGTTCTTCATGAAGCCTTCCGTCGTTTCGGCTTTCTTGAACCGGCCCATGATGCAGTCGACGTTGCGGCAGACGTATTTGACTTCGCTCATGAGGTCGCCGATGGTGAAATTGCTGTCCTTCCACAGCTGATTATAGGCTTTGCCGCCTAATTCTTCCATGCCGATGGAAAAGGACAGGTACGTCCGGTTCGACGTCTTTTCAAAGAGCGTATACAATTTCTTGCCGTCCAGGATATGGCTGTAGTCATCCGGATGCTGTTTGATCTTTTCGGCCAGTAATAAAATGCCTTTCAATTCATCTGTTGTATAATCTACGAAGCTATTTGCATGTTTCATGTATATCCATCCTCCAATAAGTTAAGACCAGAACTTGTTCGATGGATATATCATAGCACAGCCGTATGAATATTGCAAGTATTTATGCAAACTTTTTCGTGTTTTTATACAGCTATAGAGGGCAAAAAAAAGGGCCGCACAGGCTGGCCGAAGCCGTCCCGTGAGCCCCTTAAAAGGTCTATTTTACTTTCCGATTAGCATTTAACTACGTTAGCTGCCTGCGGTCCGCGCGCACCTTCAACGATGTCGAATTCAACTTCCTGACCTTCGGTCAAGGATTTGAAGCCATCTTCCTGGATAGCGGAGAAGTGAACGAAAACGTCGCCGCCATCTTCTCTTTCGATGAAGCCATAACCTTTTTCTGCGCTAAACCATTTTACTTTACCGTGCATAACAAAATCCTCCTAAAAAAACAATTCCAGCTATCTTGTAGCTCTTCCGTTAGTGTAACATAACGGATTGACAATGTCAATCGAAACGGCGGACATAGTGGACGAAAGAAAAAGTATGGGGACACTGTCCATCGGCACGGTGCAATTCCCGCGTTTGTTCCGTCCAGGCGCTTCTATCCCAGTCCGGGAAAAAGGTGTCGGCGCCGTCGAAGGCTTCGTCGATTTCCGTCAGGTAGAGGCTGTCCGCCAGGGGCAGAAATTCCCGGTACATGGCAGCGCCGCCGATGACGAAGTAGTCTTCCCCATCGTTCATGGCCTGCCGCAGGGCTTCGACGCTATGGAAGACAGTGACCGCTTCATGGCGGACGTCATAATCTTTTTGATGGGTCAGGACCCAGTGCGGCCGGCCGGGCAAGACGCCGGGCAGGCTTTCAAAGGTCTTGCGTCCCATGATCATCGTATGGCCCATAGTGAGAGATTTAAAACGTTTTAAGTCAGCCGAAATATGGCACAAGAGGTCGTTATCCTTACCGATCCCGCCGCGCTTGTCGACGGCTGCAATGAGATGGAGCATCAGACGGCCACCTCCATGGGCAATTTTCCCAGGTGCTGGTAGTTATCGAGGGCGATGTCGTCGATGGTGAAATCATAGAAATCATGGACATCGGGATCGAGGACCAGTTTCGGCGCCGGGAAAGCCTGATCGCGGCGGGCCAGCTGGGTCTTCATGGCCTGGACGTGGTTCTCATAGACGTGGGCGTTGTTGATGACATGCGTGAACAGGCCCGGACGCAGGCCGACGGACTGGGCGATGAGATGGATGAGGACGGCGTACTGGGTCATGTTGAAGGGCACACCCAGGCCCATGTCGCCGCTGCGCTGGATGAGCATGCAGTTCAGGCGCCCGTCGGTGACGTCCCACAAGGTCTGGTAGGCGCAGGGCTGGAGGGCCATGTCCGGCAGGTCTTCGATGTTCCACAGGGAAACGATCATGCGCCGGTTCTGGGGATCCGTCTTCAGCATATCCAGGAGCTTGTCGACCTGTTTATACTTGCGGATCTGATAGCCATAGGCCTTGCCAATGGTGCCGTCGGGCCGCATCCATTCGTCCCAGACGTGGCAGTTCATCTTCTGCAGTTCCCGCACGTCGTTGCTCTGGAGCTGCCAGATCCAGAGGATTTCCTTGACGGCCGTCTTGAAGGCTACGAACTTCGTCGTCAAGATGGGAAATTCCTGTTCCAGATCGAACTGCATGATCTGGTGGGGCAGTTTATACGTCCGCACGCCCGTGCGGTTATTGTCGAAATAGCCGTGGTCGAGGATATTTTCGACGATATTCAGATACTGTGTATCGGCAATACTCATGTATGTCACCTCAAAATCAATGGTTATCTATGTAAGACTGGATGGCGCCGACGAACTGGCGGCCATATTTGTGGAGCTTGAAGCTGCCTACGCCCTTGATCTGGCTCATGGCGTCCAGGCTGTCCGGCTTGAGGGCGGCCATGTCCCATAAGGTCGCATCGGAAAAGATGACGAACGGCGGGATGTGTTCGTCCTTGGCCAGTTCCAGGCGGACTGCCCGCAGCGTATCGAAAAGGGGCCGCAAGGCGTCTTCGTCGATGGCCCCGGCGCGGCGCTTCTGCTGGCGCTTGGGCAGTTCCGGCACGGGATCGGCGGCGACGACTTTCTGCTGGACAATGCGCCGGCTGCCGCTGAGGGCCTGCCGCCCGTCCGCCGTCAGGGAGACGACGGGGTATTTGCCATCGGACTGGTCGAGATAGCCGTCGTCGATGCACTGGCGGACCATGTCGCGGACTTCGGACAACGTGAAGTCGCCGAGCATGCCGAAGGCCGAGTTGTTCTCGAAGCCATAACGGCGGACCTTGGCGTTCTGGCTGCCCTTGAGGATGTCGCAGACCATGGTCATGCCGAAGCGGCCCTTCAATTCGTCGACGCAGAGGCAGATGCTGCGGACCTGTTCGGTCATGTCTTCTTCGACCGTCTCCTGGTCACAGTTGCCGCATTTCTCGCAGCGCTGCCACGACGGATGCTCGCCGAAATAAGTCAGGATATAATGGCGCAGGCAGTGATTGCCTTCGCAGTAGCGGACCATGGCGTTGAGCAGGCGAAATTCGACGGCCTGCTGCTGCGGGTCGTGGACGGACTGCTCGATGAGGAACTTCTGGATCATGATGTCCTGGCGGCTGAAGAGGAGGATACATTCCCCCGGCGCACCGTCGCGGCCGGCCCGGCCCGCTTCCTGGTAATAGCTTTCGATGTTCTTGGGCATCTGGTAGTGGATGACGTAGCGGACGTTGCTCTTGTCGATGCCCATGCCGAAGGCGTTGGTGGCGACGATGACCTGGAGCCGGTCGTAGGTGAAGGCGTCCTGCATGGTACGGCGCACGTCGTCGCTCAGGCCGGCATGGTAGCGGCCAGCCCGGATGCCCCGCCGCGTCAGTTCTTCATAGACGCGGTCCACTTCCTTGCGCGTCGCCGCATAGATGATGCCGCTGTCTTCTTGATGCTGCTGGACGTAAGCCAGGGCAAAGTCGAGCTTTCGGTTCGTCCGGACGACGCGGAAATACAGGTTCGGCCGGTCGAAGCCGCCGATGAAGATGCGTTCCTTTTCCAGGCCCAGGAGGGTCATCATGTCCTCTTTGACCTTTTCCGTCGCCGTCGCCGTGAAGGCCCCGACGACAGGCCGTCTGGGCAGGGCAGCTATCCAGTCCTTGATGGCGCAGTAGCTGGGCCGGAAATCATGGCCCCACTGGGATACGCAGTGGGCTTCATCAATGATGAACATGGAAATGGGCAGGCTCTGCATGAACGACGTAAAAAATTCATTCTCCAGACGTTCCGGTGAAATATAGACGAGCTTGACCCGGCCGGCGCGGATGGCGGCAAAACGGGCCTTGGCTTCTTCAAAAGTACACTGGCTGTTGATATACGTCGCCGGTATCTCCTGGTTGACCAGGCTGTCGACCTGGTCCTTCATGAGGGAAATGAGCGGCGAAATGACCAGGGTCACGCCGGGCATCATCAGGGCCGGCAGCTGGAAGCAGATCGACTTCCCGGCCCCGGTCGGCATGATGGCCAGGCAGTCCCGCCCCTCGAGGAGGGTCTGGATGACCTCGTGCTGGCCCGGCCGGAACGACGTATAGCCAAAATATTGTTTTAAAAGAGATTCAAGTTCCATCAAAATCATCAACCCATTTACGAAAGCAAACTTAATGCTCAAAAAGGAGCTGTCGTAAGCGACAGCTCCTTTATATCATATCATCTTTATCTTATTTTGCCAATTCTTCTTTCAAGACGTCGGCCAGGCGTTTGATGCCTTCGACGATGCGGTCTTCCGGCATGTTGGAGTAGTTCAGGCGGAAGTGGTTGGCATGGCCGCCGTGGGGGTAGAAAGGCCCGCCTGGCACGTAGGCAACGTTCTTGGCCAGGACTTTCGGCATGAGCTCTTTAGCGTCCATGCCTTCTGGCAGCGTTACCCACGTGAACAGACCGCCTTCAGGGTATGTAAAGGTGATGCCTTCAGGGAAATATTGCTTCATCGATTCGCACATGAGGTCGCGGCGTTTCTTGTAGAGGGCCTTGATCTTAGCGACGTGTTCATCGAGGTCGAACATGTCGATATAGTACGACGTCTGGCGCTGGCCGAAGGACGAAGCCTGGAGGTCGACGGCTTGTTTCAGCTTGACGACTTTGTCGATGATGACCGGATCGGCTACCATCCAGGCAATTCGCAGGCCCGGCATGAGAATCTTCGAGAACGAGCCGAGGAAGATGATGTTACCTTTCGTATCCATCGATTTCAGGGACGGGACCTTGTCGCCGTCATAGCGCAGTTCGCCATACGGGTCATCTTCGAGGACCGGGAAGTCATAGCGGTTGACGATGTCCATGAAAGCCTTGCGCCGTTCGACGGGCCAGGTAATACCTGTCGGGTTCTGAAATTCCGGGATGACGTACATCATGCGGACGCGGTCGCCGTATTTTGCCAGGATTTTTTCCAATTCTTCCGGGATGACGCCCTTTTCGTCCGTCGGCACTTCGACAAATTCCGGTTTGCAGAGTTTGAAGGCGTTGATGGCGCCGAGGTAGGTCGGGCTTTCGACGAGGACGACGTCGCCCGGGTTAATGAAGATCTGGGCCAGCATGGACAGGCCCTGCTGGGACCCAGACGTAATGGTGATGTTATCGATATCGCAGTCGACCATGAAAGCCTGTTTCATGCGGGCTGCAATCTGCTTGCGCAAGGGATCGTAGCCTTCGGTCGTGCCGTATTGCAAGGCTGCACGGCCATCTTTGGTCAAGATGGCATCGTCGACCTTTTTCAGCTGTTCCGTCGGGAAGAGTTCCGGTGCCGGCAGGCCGCCAGCAAAGGAAATAACTTCCGGCATGGTCGTCAGTTTCAAGAGTTCACGGATTTCAGAAGCTTTCAAATTCATGGCTAAATCGGAAAATTGCATATCAATCACTCCTTCAAGTTATATGAATCACGCGTTTATCTATGTCTACATAGTATCATCAAAATTACTTTTATGCAATTAAACGTTTGCGTTATCATTATGTTACATTTCGTACAAGCTTATAAATCAAATGTAAATAACGAGAATGACTGATAATGATAAATATCCAACTTAAAAAAAATTAAAGAATGACTGTAAAAAATTTTTAAAAAAATTTGCAAAAGAAAAGACGCCCTCGCGAGAGAGCGTCTCATTTCCTTTTATTTTAAATTATTTTCCGATTTTTTCCTTCAAAACTTCAGCCAGGCGTTTAATACCTTCGACGATGCGGTCTTCCGGCATGTTGGAGTAGTTCAGGCGGAAATGGTTGGCGTTGCCGCCGTTCGGGTAGAAAGCACCGCCCGGTACGTAAGCAACTTTCTTTTCGATGACTTCCGGCATCATAGCCTTGGCATCGAGGCCTTCCGGCAAGGTTACCCACGTGAACAGGCCGCCTTCCGGATAGGTGAAGGAAACGCCTTCGGGGAAGTATTTCTTCATGGAGTCGTACATGAGAGTGCGGCGTTTGCCATAGAGGTCGCGGATCTGTTTAACATGGGCATCGAGGTCGTACATATCGATGTAGTACGAAGCCTGGCGCTGGGCAAAGGACGACGTCTGCAAGTCGACGGTCTGTTTCAGCATGACGGCCTTTTCCAGGATGTCATGGGCAGCGACCATCCAGCCGATACGGAGGCCCGGCATGAAGATTTTCGAGAACGAGCCGAGGAAGATGACGTTGCCCTGAGTATCCAAGGATTTCAAGGTCGGCATCGTTTCGCCTTCATAGCGGAGTTCGCCGTAGGGATCGTCTTCGATGACGGGGATGTCGTGTTTGTTCATGATGTCCATGATGGCTTTGCGGCGTTCCACGGGCCAGGTGATACCCGTCGGGTTCTGAAATTCCGGGATGACGTACATCAGGCGGACGCGGTCACCGTATTTTTCGATAGCTGCTTCCAAGGCTTCGGGAACCATGCCCTTGTCGTCCGTTTCGACTTCGACGAAATTCGGGAAGTTGACAGCGAAAGCCGTCGTAGCGCCCATGTAGGTCGGGCTTTCGACGAGGACAATGTCGCCTTCGTTGAGGAAGAGCTGGCCCAAGAGGGACAGGCCCTGCTGGGAACCGGCGGTGATGATGATATCTTCATAAGTGCAGTCCGTATGGAAAGAGGTTTTCATGCGTTTGGCAATCTGTTTACGCAAGGGCACATAACCTTCCGTCGTGCTGTACTGCACGGCCTGACGACCTTCTTTTTTCAAGATTTCCACGTCGATTTTCATCATTTCGTCAATCGGGAAGAGTTCCGGTGCAGGAAGGCCACCGGCGAAGGAAATAATTTCCGGATTTTCCGTTACTTTCAAAATTTCACGGATATCCGATGCGTGTAAACTCTTTGCTTCTTCAGAAAACTTTACCATAAAACTTCACTCCTATCTGTTCTCTTTCTTTTATGGCTTTTATACGGCGCAGCAAACATTCGTCGTAGTAATGATTATTATACCACGATACGGCCCATTAATCTACAAATTTTATGGAAATAGCAAAAAAAGGTGCTGTCGCATGAAGACAGCGCCTTTTTAAGTTTGAAGTTTTAAGTTTAACGTTAAACCTTTGCAAAGAACCGGCGCGTGGCGGCTTCGTCTTTCCTCATCTGGGCGACGAGGTCGTCGGCGCTGGCAAAGGTTTCTTCACCGCGGAGGCGCTTTCGGAAGCGCAGGCTCACTTCTTTGCCGTAGAGGTCGGCATCCCAGTCGAGGACGTGAGTCTCAATGCGGCGGTACTGGTTCTCGAAAGTCGGGTTATCGCCGATGTTGGTCATGGCCGGGTGGCCTTCGCCGTCCCACCACAGTTCGGTAATGTAAACGCCGTCCGGCGGGATGGCCATGTTGATAGGGATGAGCATATTAGCCGTAGCAAAGCCAATAGTCCTCCCCCGCCGATCGCCGGGAACGATAGTGCCAGTCAGGGCGAAAGGCCGGCCCAGGAGGTTCTCTGCCGTTTCCATGTGGCCCATCTGGATGAGCCGGCGGATGACGGTGCTGCTGATAGGCGTCGTCCGGCCCGGCCGTTCCAGCAGGGTCAGGGCGACGACGGGGATGTCATACTGGCTCATGAAGAACTTCATGGTCTCCGTATTGCCAGCCGCCTTGGCACCATAAGTGAAATTCGAACCGACGACGATAGCCGACGGATGGATATAGGTCAACAGGTTCTGGCAGAACTCTTCCGGCGATTCCTGCAAGAGGTGTTCGCTCATGGGCAGCAGGACCAGGCCGTCGATGCCGACGGCTTCGATATATTCCGCCTTCTGGCCGATTGTGGCCAGGCGCAGCGGTTCCTTATCCGGGCACAGTACCGACAGCGGATGGGCCGTAAAGGTTACGACCATGGTCTTCACACCGCAGGCAGCGGCCCGTTTGATAGCCGTCTTCATGACCATCTGGTGGCCCCGGTGGACGCCGTCAAAGGTCCCAAGGGCCACGACGGCTCCGGTAAAGCCGGTGATTTCCTGAAAGGAGTGGAATATTTCCATCGTTAGTTACCTCACAATCCCTCTGCGAACATCTTATGGGGCCGCAGGATATGGTGTTCCCCATCATAGCGGGCAATGCCCATGAGCCGCTGGTCCGGTCCATAGACGCGGAGGACATCGCCGTCTGCCAGGTGCGGCCCGGCAAACGGCACGGGACGGCCCTGGAGCAGGAACGCACACTGTTTGGCCGAACAGCCGGCCTTCTTCAGGTCCTGGATGGCCATATCGGCCGGCCGGACATAGGCCATGGGGTCCCGTTCCAGTTCTTCCAGCGTCGCGGCCTCGTCGATGGTGAACAGCCCGGCCTGGGTGCGGACCAGATAGGTCATGCAGGCGCAGGTCCCCAGGGCCTGGCCCAGGTCGCGGATGAGGGACCGCACATAAGTCCCTTTGGAACAGGTCACGGCAAAGGTCCCCCGCCGGCCGTCGAAGGACAGCAGGCGCAGGTCGTGGATGGTCACGTGCCGCACGGGCAGGGTGAAGTCGACATCCTGCCGGGCCAGTTTATAGGCTTTGACGCCGTTGACGTTGATGGCGGAATATTTAGACGGCGCCTGTTCGATGTCGCCTGTAAAAGATGCCAAGATACGGCGCACGTCATCAGCCGACAAATCCGGTACGGCCGCCGTCTCGACGACGGTCCCCGTACTGTCTTCCGTATCCGTCGCCAGGCCCAGGGCAAATTCGGCGTGATACGACTTGACGTCGCTGTCGCCGTATTCGATGAGGCGCGTCGCCTGTCCGGCATAGACGGGCAGGACGCCGGCCGCCAGGGGATCCAGCGTACCGGCATGGCCCATCTTCTTCATGCCGTAGATGCGGCGCAGGCAGCCGATGACGTCGTGGCTGGACATGCCCGTCGGTTTCAGTACATTGATGATTCCGTGTATCATAAGCGCTTTTCGATTTCCTTTACGATGAGTTTCTTCGCTTCATCCAGCGGCTTATCCAGGGTGCAGCCGGCAGCGCGGACATGGCCGCCGCCACCGAAGACAGCAGCTACGGCATTGACGTCCATGCCTTTCGAGCGCAGGCTGACCCGCGTTTCCTTGTCGCTGACGTATTTGACCGTAAAGGCCACTTCCGACCCTTTGACGTTGCGGGCGTAATCCATGTACATCCCCGTGTGTTCGCCAGTGATCTTGAGGACTTCCGGCGTATAGGACAGGCAGGAAATGCGGCCGTCGTCAAAGAGTTCCAGGTGTTCCAGGACCTTGGACAGGGCCTTCAGCTTTTCCAGGGACCGAGCGTCGAGGTGTTCCGAAATGAAATCGGGCCGGGCGCCGTGGTCGACGAGGACTGCGGCCATGCGCAGCGTATGGCCTGTCGTATTGTTGAACTTGAAAAAGCCGCAGTCCGTGGCGATGGCCGTATAGAGGGCATCGGCCATGGCCGTGTTCCATTCACTGTGCCAGAGGTCGAAGAGATAGGTCAGGATTTCCCCCGTCGCCGCGCAGTCGGTCCGGACGTATTCCCACTGGGCGAAGTGCTCATTGGAAATATGGTGGTCGATGTTGAGGACCTTGCCGCGGACCAGGCTTTCCACCTGGCCGATGCGGCCGAGGCCCGTCGCATCGAGGACGACGGTCAGCCAGGAATCATCCGTTTCGACCTGGTCCGGCTTGTTGATGTACTGCAGGCCGTCGAGGAAGTCATAGCGGTCGTCGATATCGTCGTCGATGACCATGACGGCCTTCTTCCCCTGCAGCTGCAGCCAGTGCCATAAGGCCAGGAGGCTGCCGATGGCGTCGCCATCGGGACTGACATGGGCCGTCAGCAGGATCTTATCATAATGGCGCAGTAAGGTATAGATTTCCTGAGCCGAACAATTCATGGATATCAGTCCTTCTTTTCAATGTCGCGAAGAATTTTATCGATTTTCATCCCGTAATCGAGGGACGTATCTTCTTTAAACACAATGGTCGGCGAATAACGGATGCCCAGGCGCTTGCCGACTTCTGTGCGGATATAGCCGGTGGCGCGCTTCAGGGCCTTCAGCGTTTCCTGCTTGGCTTCGTCGCTGCCGAAGAGGCTGACGTAGACCGTGGCATCGCGCAGGTCGCCGGTGATGCGGGCATCGGTGACGGTGACGAAACCGATGCGCGGATCCTTCAATTCATTCAGGAGCATCTTCGATACTTCCTGTTTGATAAATTCCTGTATCTTGCGTACTCGTAATTCTCCCATAGTACGTACTCTCCTTTATTCCGGTTCGACTTCGACCATTTCGTAGGCTTCGATTTCGTCGCCTTCCTTGATGTCGCGATATTTTTCCAGGGTAATGCCACATTCGTAACCGGCTGCGACTTCCTTGACATCATCTTTGAAACGGCGCAGGCCGTCGATTTCACCTTCATGGACGACGATACCGTTGCGGATGAGGCGGATCTTGGACGTGCTGGTGATCTTGCCTTCCTTGACATAGGAACCGCCGACGATGACTTTCGGCGTCGTAATGACTTTGCGGACTTCGGCACGGCCGACGATCTTTTCTTCATATTTCTTTTCCAGCATCCCTTTGATAGCCGCTTCGACGTCGTTGATGGCATCGTAAATGACGCGGTACATGCGCATGTCGACTTTTTCATGTTCCGCCATCTTGCGGGCTGCCGCATCGGGGCGGACGTTGAAGCCGATGATGAGGGCGTTCGAAGCCGAAGCCAGCATGATATCCGATTCGTTGATGGCGCCGACGCCGGAATGGACGATGGCAATGCGGACTTCGTCGCTCTTGATGCCCATGAGGGACTGGCTCAGAGCTTCGACAGAACCCTGGACGTCGCCCTTGATGATGAGGGGCAGTTCCTTCAGTTCGCCCTGCTGGATCTGGTTGAACAGGTCATCCAGGGTGACTTTGGCATTGACGTGGAGTTCAGACGAACGTTTCTTTTCCAGACGTTTTTCGGCAACGGAACGGGCCGTCTTTTCGTCGGTGACGTTGAGGATGTCACCGGCTTCCGGTACATCGTTGAGGCCGAGGATTTCGACCGGGATGGACGGTTCGGCTTTCTTGACGCGTTCGCCCCGTTCGTTGTTCATGGCGCGGACCTTTCCGAAGCAGGTGCCGACGATGATCGTATCGCCGACACGGAGGGTCCCCTTCTGGATGAGGACGGAAGCGACCGGGCCGCGGCCTTTATCCAGCTTGGCTTCGATGACGACGCCCTGAGCCGGACGGTTCGGGTTGGCCTTGAGGTCCTGTACTTCTGCCAGGACGAGGATGTTTTCCAGGAGGTCGTCGAGGCCGATCTTCTTGTGCGCCGAAACGGGGACCATGATGGTATCGCCGCCCCAGTCTTCACTGATGAGGCCGTATTCCGTCAGCTGCTGCATGACGTGTTCCGGATTGGCGCTTTCCTTATCGATCTTGTTGATGGCGACGATGATCGGGACGCCTGCCGATTTGGCATGGTTGATGGATTCAATGGTCTGCGGCATGACACCGTCGTCGGCAGCGACGACGAGGACGGCAATATCCGTGACCTGGGCGCCGCGGGCACGCATGGCCGTGAAGGCTTCGTGGCCCGGCGTATCCATGAAGGTGATCTTCTTGCCTTCATAGCGGACCTGATAAGCCCCGATGTGCTGGGTAATGCCGCCGGCTTCGTGGCTGGTGACATTGGTCTGGCGGATGGCGTCGAGGAGGCTCGTCTTGCCGTGGTCGACGTGGCCCATGATGGTGACGACAGGCGGACGGGTCTTGAGCGTTTCCGGCGGATCGATAATTTCTTCGATTTCCGTCGGATCTTCCGGCGGCGCTTCCTTGGTGACGGTGACGCCAAATTCATCGGCAATGAGGGACGCCGTATCGAAGTCCAGTTCCTGGTTGATCGTAGCCATGATGCCGCCCATGAGGAGCTTCTTCATGACTTCGCCCACATCGCGGCCCAGGCGTTCGGCGAAGTCCTTGACGATGATCGTTTCCGGCAGTTCGACGGACGTCGGATAATTCTTCTTCTTCGGAGCTTCGGATGCGACCGGTGCCTGATGCTTCTGGTTGCGCTTGTTCTTATTGTGTTTGCCCTTGTTCAGGACGTTGGACAACAGCGTATGGGGACGGCTGCCGTTGTTCTTGTTGTTATTGCGGTTGTTCTGGCCGCCGCGCTTGTTCTTGCGGTTATTGCCGTCATTGCCGCCCTGGGAATGACCAAAATATTTCGTGCGCTTGCTGTCGCCCTGCTGGCCCTGCGTATTCTGGCCGGCATTATTGCCGCCTTTATGGCTGTTCTGCGGACGATTGCCCTGGTTCTGGCCCTGGGAGTTCTTGGCAGCGCGGTTCGGCTGGTTCTGTGCATTGCCCTGGTTCTGGCGTTTCTTATCGTGATTCTGGTTATTCTGTTTCGGCGTATTGCCCTGTTTTTTGTTTTTATTCTGTCGGCTCGTTTCGTTCACTTTTCGGCTAGTTCCTTCCCCTGTCTGTTTATTTTCCTGTTTCTGTCCACGTTGTGCTTCTCCCTTGGCACCCTTCTTGAAGGATGCGTCGAGGATGGACTTCATATTGGCGTCAATGCCGGTGAAATTGCCGGCTTTGATGTGATGATCTTCCAGCGTCTTGATTACTGTCTTTGCGGGAACGCCGTATTCTTTTGCGGCTTCGTATACTCGTTTCGTCATCTAGTTACCCCCTTCTATTCATCACGCTTCACTTTCTCTATGGCCCCGGCGAAGCCCTTGTCATCGATGAGGATGATGACGGTCTGGGCTTTGCCGACGGCACTGCCTAATTCATCTTTCGTATATGTATCAACGACGGTAATCCCTTTCCGCTCCGCCAGGCGGCGATATTTTTCGACGTTATCGCTGCCGCCGTCGGAGGCCAGGAATAAGAGTGGGACGCGCCGGCGCTTCAATGTCTTCTGTGCGGCTCCATCACCGCAGACGGCCTTGCCCGCCCGGCAGGCCAGGCCGAGGAGATTCAGGACCTTGTCGCTCACAGCAGTTCCTTTCTCAGCTGTTCATAGATTTCGCCGGACACTTTGGTCTTCAGGGACCGTTCCAGGCGATGCTCTTTGTAGGCTTTTTCCAGACATTCGCTGTTCGGGCAAAGGTAGACACCGCGGCCCGATTTCTTACCGGTCTTGTCGATTTCGACAGTCCCTTCCGGCGTGCGGACGACGCGGATCATTTCCTTCTTGCTCTTCTGTTCCTGACAGCCGGCACAGACGCGCATCGGAGTCTTTCGGGTCTTCATGGCTTATTCTCCTTCCGTATCAGCTGCGCCTTCTTCAGCAGCCGGCATGGCCAGGTCGCTGAGGATGTCCAGGTCATCAGCCGGTTCGCTGTCCTGCGGAACCTCTGCCTGGGCAGCCAGTTCGGCAGCCTGGCTTTCGCTCTTGATGTCGATCTTCCAGTTGGTCAGCTTCGCGGCCAGGCGGGCATTCTGGCCGGCCTTGCCGATGGCCAGGGACAGCTGGTAATCCGGTACGACGACGCTCGACGATTTTTCGCCTTCATCGACGGTGACGGAAATGACCTGCGCCGGGCTGAGGGCGTTGGCGATGTAGACCGCCGGGTCTTCATCCCATTTGACGATGTCGATCTTTTCATTCTGCAATTCCGAGACGATGTTCTGGACGCGGGAGCCTTTCGGGCCGACGCAGGCACCGACGGAATCGACGTTGGCATCGCGGGAATAGACGGCAATCTTGGAACGGCGGCCCGGTTCACGGGCAACGGATTTCAGTTCGACGACGCCTTCGTAGATTTCCGGGACTTCCAGTTCAAAGAGGCGCTTCAGCAGGCCCGGATGGGTCCGGGATACGAGGATCTGGGCGCCTTTCGTCGTCTTGCGGACTTCGACGACATAGCATTTGATGCGCTGGCCGACGCTGTACGTTTCCGTCGGGATCTGTTCCGATGCCGGCAGGATGGCTTCGGCCTTGCCCAGGTCGACGTAGACGTTGCGGTTCTCGATGCGCTGGATGATACCGGTGATGATGTCGTCCGTGCGGTCCGAAAATTCATCATAGACGATGTTCCGTTCGGCTTCGCGCAGGCGCTGGATCATGACCTGTTTGGCAGCCTGGGCGGCGATGCGGCCGAAATTGTCCGGCGTGACATCGACGTTGACGACGTCGCCGACTTCATAATTGACATCAATGAGGCGGGCCTTATCGAGGGCGATTTCCGTATGGGGATCTTCGACTTCATCGACGACGGTCTTGGCAGCCTTGATGGCATAGTCGCCCGTCGAACGGTTCAATTCGACTTCAGCCGTCGGGTTGGCATCGGGTTCCTTCTTGTAGGCCGTAATCAGGACGGCTTCCAGGGAGTCGCAGATGACATCCGGAGATACGCCTTTCTCCTTGGCTAAGTAAGCAATAGCATTGAGCAATTCTTTATTCACGTTAATAACCTCCACTAAAAATCAATATGCAGACGGACTTGCGATATGTCTTTCATGTCTATGGTTTCATCACGGTCGTCGAGGCGGACCTGAAGCTGGCCATCGTCTGTCTTTCCGACGAGTTCCGCTGTCAAATCCTTGACGCCGTCATGGGCTTTAAAGAAATGGATATCGACGGACCGGCCGGCATAGCGGACGAAATCCTTGTCCTTCTTGAGGATCCGGTCCAGGCCAGGCGACGATACTTCCAGGAGATAATTGTCACTGATGGGATCCTTTTCATCGAGGACCTTGCTCAGCTTCTCACTGACAGCCTGGCAGTCTTCCAGGTCGACACCGCCTTCTTTATCAATGAATACGCGCAGATACCAGTTCCGTTCGCGCACGTATTCGACGTCGACCAGTTCCAGACCGGTCCCTTCAATAATCTGTTCTACTTCCTTGGCAATCAAATCTTCAATGTGTTCACGTCTCATCGTATTCACCAGCTTATCTGTAAAAATTCCTATAGGTAAAAGTTAAGAGTGGGCTCTCACCCACTCTTTGCATCTAACCATCTAAATTACTTTTAGTATACCACTGTCTGCTCATTCTGACAACGCTTTATCCCGGTCAGCTGCAATCTCGTCGAGGACGGGCAGGAGCCGTTTCTGCAAGGCTTTTTCCAGCTCTTTCAGGGACGACGTATCGAAGTCATGGACCAGGTTCGGGAAGTTCTCTACGCGCCGTTCGGCAAAGAAGTCATCGCGCAGGAGATTGTACATCAGCGACAGGCCGCTGCGCGTCGCCGCGTCGTAATAGGCCAGGATCATGTAGGACCCGTTGATGATGCGCACGGCATCGTTGGGCTTGACCAGGCGCCGGAAACCCTGATACTGCTCCGGCAGGAACGCATCCCACTGAACATCGGGGACGCCCTTGTTCTTGAGGATGACGCTGAAATTACGGCTCCGTTCGACGTAATCGTCGTAGATGATCCGCGCCAGCCGTTCTTCGACCATAGACCGGAAGAGCTCAAAGGAATCCGTAATAAATTCGATGAGGGCGAACTCCAGCATGCCGATGTCCGTCCGGATAGCAAATTCTTCCGACTCAGGGTTAAAGATGGCCCGCACGGTCCAGCCGTTCTCCTCGTTCTCATACGTGAACAAGCGGTACTCGACGGGCTTGCCGTCTTTCTCGATCATGCGATATTCTTCCAATAACTGAAAATCTCCCACTGAAAGTGGGAGAACAGTTGTGATATTCCATTGTTTGAGTGTTTCAATCAATGTAGCATCCATAGTAAAAATGGTGCGGTTGGCGGGAGTTGAACCCGCACGATCGAAGATCACTGCCGCCTGAAGACAGCGCGTCTGCCATTCCGCCACAACCGCATAACTCAGAAATCGTAAAGCTGTTTGTAATGCTTTTCGTTCAGCAAGACTATTTTAACATATTCTCGCGTTTCTGAAAAGGGGATTTTTTCAATTTCTTGAAAATCTTTTTTCCAGCCATATTTCCGGATCCACGAGTCGACATGTCCCCGGCCGGCATTATACGCAGCCAAGGCCAGTACTTGATTCCCGTCGTATTCCTTCAATAAGTAGGCCAGATACCAGGTTCCCAACCTGATGTTTGTACGGACGTCGTTGAGTTTATCAGGCGTGTAGTCAGTCATCCCCATTTCATCGGCAATCCATTGTGCCGTGTCGGGCATGACCTGCATGAGGCCGTGAGCACCGGGCTGCGAAGCAGCGCGTTCGTCGAACTTGCTTTCCACTAAGATGACCGACGCTACCAGGGCGGGGTCGACTTTGTCTTCATACGCATACTGCCGGACCAGGTAATCATACTGGAGGGGGTATACGAACTTCCGCATGACATCATCTTTCCAAGAATAAAAGTACAATGCGGACAGACAAATCAACAATGCCGCTATGATGATTTTCCCTTTGGTGCTTGCTCTTTTTCTCAACGTCTTCTCCCTACCCTTTGATGCGGTCCATCAAGGCCTGCCATGCGACGAGTACCTGTTTCTGCGTCTCTTCCGGAGAGCCGGTATTGTCGATGATGACCTGGGCTAACGACCGTTTTTCGTCGATAGGAAGCTGTGCATGAATCCGTGCCAGTGCTTCACTTTCGGAATAGCCGTTCCGCTTCATCAGCCGCGTAAGCTGCGTCACCGGATCGACGTACACCAGCCACGTTTCGTCAACGTACGAATCGTATTTTACCTCATAAAGCAGGGGCATGTCAAGGAAAATGACAGGATTTTTTTTATTTTCTTCAATTTTTTTGATTTCTTCGTCGATACCGGCATGGATGAGGGGGAAAAGAATGGCTTCAAGCTGCGCTTTCTTCGCCTTATCTCCAAAAACGACACTGCCGATGTAAGCCCGGTCCATGGAGCCGTCAGGCAAAAGTGTCTTCGGCCCAAAAGCCGCGGCGACGGCCACAAGTCCTTCCGAACCCGGTTCGACGACGTCGTGGGCGATGACGTCGCAGTCGACGATACCTGCCCCCAATCCGCGCAGCATGGTGACGACCGTACTCTTGCCGGAGGCAATGCCGCCGGTCAGGCCAATATGTAACATAAGAATCGCTCCTTCCGAAAATATCTATTTCTTCCATTATAACGGCTGATACCGGGTCTGTCTATGACACGATGAGAAGAATTGTCACAACTTCTGCGCCGTTTCATAGAAAATCCGTAAAATCGTCAGGCCATTTAGGATTTATTTATATTTCTCCTGTATACTATAGATAAAGATATACATAGGAGGTAAGTTATGACTGACGCAATCCGCCGCCATCGGCACTTTTTGATGGGCCTGTTCATCGCCGCTGCGGCCTTTCTCTATCTGGCCCATATCGGGTCGTATCATCTCATCGAGCTCGACGAAGGGCGCTATCACCGGGTCGCCATGGAAATGGTCCTCTCCGGCGACTACATCACGCCCCATTTCGACTATATGCCCTATTTCGAGAAACCTATTTTCCAACACTGGATCACGGCCCTGTCCATGGAACTCTTCGGCTTCCGTGAATTCACAGGCCGCATCCTGCCGGCCCTGACGGGTCTTGGAAACGTCTTCCTGGCTTTCTGGCTGGGCCGCACCATGTACGGCCGGCGCACGGGAATCCTCGCCGCCATCATCGTAGCTACGTCAGCGCTGCAGCTCATCGTCGCCTCTATCGGCGTCATGGACATGGCCCTGACCTTTTTCATCGACGCCTGCCTGGTCTCGTTCTACGTCTTTGAGCGGACGGAAAAGAAGAAGTACCTGCTCATCTTCTATGCCGCCATGGGCTTCGGCATGCTCACGAAAGGCCTCATCGCCATCGTCTTCCCCGTTGGCATCCTCTTCTGGTATGCCCTGCTCAGCAAGCGGCCGCGCCTTTTCCTCAAGCTCTTCTACCTGCCGGGCATCGCCCTCTTCCTGGTCATCGCCATGCCCTGGTACTACCTGGTCTGCCAGAAGAATCCCGACTTCTTCTATTTCTTCTTCATCCGCGAGCACTTCCTGCGCTTCGCCACCAAGATGCACGAACGCTTCCATCCCTGGTACTACTTCGTCCCCGTCCTCATCGCCGGCCTCATGCCCTGGACGGGCTTTCTGGCGACGTTCTTCAGTAAGGACGGGATTTTCCGCAAGCCCGGCTCCCTGCGGCACAAACAGGACCTGCTGCTGCTCTCCCTTTGGGCTGGCCTGATTTACGTCTTCTACAGCGTTTCCGATTCGAAACTGCCGACGTATATCCTGCCCTGCTGGCTGCCCTTGTCGGTCCTCCTGGCCGCTTCCCTCGAACGGTGCCGTCAAGAAGGCCGCTGGCTCGGCCACAGTTTTCTCATCAACGCCATCCTCTGCCTGCTGTTCACGGCAGCGGGCATCGTCTACCTCATGCACACGGATTTCCTGACCGTCGCCGACTTCCTGACCCATGGCGGCCTGCTTATAGCGTCGCTCCTCATCGGTACCCTGGCCGCGGCCTGGGTCTGGCACCGCAAGCGGGATTTCTTCTCCGTCCTGGTCATCCTCAGCGTCATGGCCTATGGCTTCGGCCTCGGCGCCCATCAGGTCCAAGGGCAGATCCATGACCACCAGACGGCCTACACGGTCAGCCAGGACATCCGGGCCATGCACGTCCCGGACAGCACACCCATCATCATGTACGGCTCGTTCATGCCCGGCCTGGTCTATTACCTGGACCGGCCCATCGCCGCCGGCAACTTCATGGGCGAACTGGAATTTGGCATCCATCATACGGACCGGACAGGCATGTACTACGGCAGCCAGGACCTGTATGACCGCTGGAACAGCGATGAACCGGCCGTCATCGTCGTCCAGCCGAAATACCGCGACGAAGCCCTGCGCGTCCTGGGATCGGCCCCGGCCCAGCGCTTCGACGTGGAAGACTACACGGTCCTCCTGAACCGGGCCGCCGCGGGAGGTGACAAGCGATGAAACAAATAGATATCCTCGTCCCCTGCTATAACGAAGAAGCCGTCCTGCCCCAGTTCTACGAAAGAACGTGCGCCGTCATCGGCGGCCTGACAGACTACGCCTTCACCTTCATCTTCGTCAACGACGGCAGCCGCGACCGGACCCTGCCCATTTTGCGCCAGCTCCACGAAAAAGATGCGCGCGTGGCCTACGTGTCCCTGTCGCGTAATTTCGGCAAGGAAGCGGCCATGCTGGCCGGCATGGACTACGCCGAAGGCGACGCCCTGGTCATCATGGACGCCGACCTCCAGGACCCGCCGGAACTGCTGCCGGAGATGATTGCCTGGTGGGAAAAAGGCTACCGCGACGTCTCGGCCCGCCGGCGCCACCGTGAGGGGGAAACGTTCTTCAAGAAGTGGTCGAGCCACGTCTATTACCGCCTGCTGAAAAAGTTATCCCCTGTCCCGGTCCAGGAAGATGTCGGCGACTTCCGCCTCCTGGACAAACGCTGTGTCAAAGCCCTGTGCAGCCTGCGCGAATGTCAGCGCTACACGAAAGGCCTCTTCTGCTGGATTGGCTTTGAGAAGAAAGAAATCCTCTTCGACAGGCCGCCCCGGGCCGCGGGCAAGACCAAGTGGAACTACTGGAAACTCTTCAACCTGGCCATCGACGGCATTACCAGCTTCACGACATCGCCCTTGCGCATTGCCGCCTTCACCGGCTGCATTCTGGCTTTTGTCGCCGCCATCTACCTCGTCTTCATCGTCCTGCGCACGTTGTTCTTCGGTGAAGACGTACCGGGATATCCGTCCCTCATCTCCCTCATCCTCTTCATCGGCGGCGTCCAATTCACCTTCATGGGCATCCTCGGCGAATACGTCGGCCGCATCTATAACGAAAGCAAAGGCCGCCCGCCATACATCGTCGGCGAAAGCACAAAAGAAAAAAAATAGATTCATCACAGGGGAGTCCCCTTCTCCCGGTCACATCTGATTGTCTAAGGAGCGGGCGGCGCATCGTTTCAATGTTTTGGCTTCATCCGCAGCGATATGATAGTCCGTATAAGGTATGACCTTCTCTTGGATGAATGTATCTGATTGCGCCAGTAATTTTTCCGGCTGCAGCTGGGGAGCCAGTTCTTCCAGTCCGGGATAGGCGTCGCCTTGATTCCAGTCATGCTGCCGATTATAGGGACAGGCGTCCTGGCAGCTGTCACACCCACAAATCCAAGTACTGCAGTTCTTATCATTCAGCCCCGGAGTGAGTTCTCCTTTGGCAAAGGTCGTGATAAAAGAGACACATTCCAGCGGGCTCATGGTAAACGGCCCTTTCAGGGCGCCGCTGGGACAATGGGTTTGACATAGATGACAACTTTCGGCGCAAGGTCGTATATCCGGTACATGATGACACCAGGCCTTCTGGTCTATCACATATCCCACCAGCTCCACAAAAGAGCCTTTTTTCGTATAGAAAAAATTATTTTTGCGAATAATCCCCAGCCCTGCCATCATGGCCGCATATCGCAGGGGACCAATGCTGGGATAACCAAATTGGTCCCCTCCTTCACAGCGGATTCCCTGCTCCTTAAACCACGTTTCAAAGTCTCTGCGCGCAGTGAGACTCTCCTTACAGACACTATTACTGGGCGACAGGAAAAAGGCTTTGCCATATTTACCCTGCAGCGAAGGGGGAAAGCGGTACTTTCCTAACCAATACGTACCGATGATTACCGATTTTGCCCAAGGGAAGCGTTTCTTAATATTCGCAAAATCGCCCATTCCCTGATAAAAAAAGGCACTGGACGGGACTTTTTCTTCCCGTTCCTGTAACCGCTGTTGAAATCCATCCATATCATCTATCGGAATGATGCCACAATCATCAAAACCACAGGCTAAGGCCTTCTCGTAAATGACTTGCCCTAATTTATCCGTATCCATGTTCAGCTCTCCTTATATCGTGTATATACACGTTAAAAAAAATATATATCTATCCCATTAGCTGGGCCAACAAATCTTCTAACTGGCTCATTTGCTTTTTTCCCAAACGGGATTCCAGTTGCTGCTGCGCTTGCTGCCAAGATTCATAGGCCTGCGCAAACACAGCTTGTCCCTGCCCTGTCAATTGAACGAGTCTTCGCCGCCCTGTAGAAGGAAGCGTTTCCAGCAATCCTCGTTTCGTAAGCAGCGTAATATTCCGGGAAAGAGTCGTCCGGTCCAAATTCATGGCTGAGGCTAATTCTGTAATTGATAGAGGGCCTAATTCCTTACTATGCCAGAGAATAGAATACTGCTGCGCCGTAATCCCTGCTTCTTGCAAATACTTGTCGTATAAGGCCGTGACGGCCAAGGTAACTTGCCGTAAATTGAAGCAATGACATTGCCGTAAATGAAATTTCTTGCTGGCATTACACTCTTGATTCATGTCCTATCTCCTTATCGTGTATATGCACTATATTATCATCAGCCACCGATTTCGTCAAGAAGCAGTCAGCCCTTATTTGCTATCAAAAGGGACATCACAGGATAGGCCCTTTACAGCCATTCCTCACTGTGACAGCAGATGGATATGAGGTCCTGCATGGGTTGGGTCAGGTATTTATTCTTGTGGTGTACCAGGCGGAAATGGCGCTTGAATTCAAGATCTGGCAAGGGGAGCTCGACGAGGCGCCCCGTTTTGATTTCGTCCTGGACCAGGCGGCGGGACAAGACGGCGAGCCCCAGGTTGGCCATGACGGCTTTCTTGATGGCTTCCGAATTGTTATAGACGCCGACGACCTGACAGGTCAGGTGGTGTGCTTCCAGGACGCGATCGAAGAGATCCCGCGTGCCGCTTCCCTGTTCGCGGACGAAGACGGGCAGGCCATCCAGGTCCTGTGGCGCTGTAATGGCCTTGCGGCTCCATTCGCTGTCCGGCGAGGCGATGAGGGTCAGATAATCCGTAAGGATGGGGCGGGATACGAAGTACGGCGACTGGACCCGTCCTTCGACGAGGGCCAGGTCCAATTTGTCTTCGATCAGGAACTGCTCCAGCTCTTCCGTGTTGTGGATAGCCGACAAGATGGGCCAGTCAGGCCGCGTCCTGCGGCAATACGTCAGGAGCTCCACCAGGAAGATGTCGCCGATGGTGATGCTCGCGCCCAGGCGGATAGGCAATGAGTGCTGCATGGCTGTCAGGCTGTCTTCAGCCTGCTGGCAGAGCGATAAAATCTGATAGGCATACTGTTTCAAGTTCTCGCCGGCAGCGGTCAGGTAAATATGACGCCCCAGGCGTTCGAATAACAATATGCCGTAATGGTCTTCCATTTCATGGATGGCCTGGGTGACTGACGGCTGGCTGATGTGGAGCTGGCGGGCCGCTTCGGTCATGCTCAGCCGCTCGCAGACAGCCAGGAAAATGCGGAAATGGCGCAAGGTCATGGACTTCTCCTCCTCGATTCATAGGTAAATGCTTATATATTATATCCTAGTATTTTACTTATTGAAAGAGGCAGATTATACTGGAGGCATCTCAAATATCAGTATAGGAGTGACTTCATCATGCATTTATCCACTATGATCGACTGGCGCCACGCCCTACTCGGCGTCGTCCTGACCCTGGCCTGTTCCCTGGCCGGCCAATCCCTGGCAGCCCTGCCGGGCTTTTCCCTCATCGGCCATCTCGTCCTGGCCCTGCTATTGGGCATGGTCATCCAGGTCTGCCGTCCCGTCACCCTGGCAGCCCGGGAAAGTACGGGCTTCATCGCCAACAAATTCCTCCGGGCCGGCATCATCTTCCTGGGGTTCAAGCTGAATCTCATCGTCCTGGTCAGCGCCGGTCTGCAAAGTCTGGAAGCGGCAGTCTTTGTCGTCGCCATCATGATTCCCCTCAATTACGCCGCCGCCCGTTTCCTGCGCGTCGACCACACCCTGGCCCTGCTCACGGCCTGTGGCTGCAGCATCTGCGGCGCCGCCGCCGTCATGGGCGTGTCCGGCGCCCTCAAGGCCAAGGCTGACCAGTCCGTCCTGGCCGTCGCCATCGTAGCCATCCTGGGCACGATCTTTACACTCATCGAAGTCTTCGCCCAGCCCATCCTGGGCTTTACGGACAGCCAGTTCGGCGTCATGGCCGGCCTGAGTCTCCATGAAATCGCCCACGCCGTCGCCGCCGGCGGCAGTGCCGGCCCGGTCGGGACAGACAGTGCCATCATCGCCAAATTATCCCGCGTCCTGCTCCTGGCTCCGGTTGCCATCATCCTGGGCATGGCCATGGCCGCCCTGGGCCTGAACGTCAACTTCTCAGTCATCGCCAAAGAAGGCGTCCGCCCCATGGTCAGCGCCATCACCTGCTCCTTCGTCATCCTGGCCCTGTCCTGGTTCATCGTGCGCACGTGGTTCTAGGAAGTGCAGAAAAAGGCGCTGTCTTCATGCGACAGCGCCTTTTTCTGCAAACTACAAACTCTGTACTATAAACGATTATTTTCCCGTATACGTCCTGCGGGCGGCGACGACTTGGCGGATGTAGTCGGCTACGGTCGTACAGCAGCCGCCGACGGCGACGGCACCGGCTTTCATGTAATCCAGGGCATAATCGCCGAAACGGCGGTCCGTCCCGACGCCGTGCCAGGTCTTGGTCTGCGGGTCGTATTCTTCGCCGCTGTTCGGATAGACGATGATCGGAAGGTCCGACGCCCCTTTCAATTCGCCGATGAGGCTGGCAATGTATTCCGGCTTCGTGCAGTTGACGCCGATGGCCTGCAGGTGCGGATAGTTACGGGCCAGCTGGCGGGCACAATCGGCCAGGAGCTGGCCTTCGCAGTTGTGGCGGCCGTCGCAGCAGGAAAAGCTGATCCAATAGGGCGCGCCCAGTTCTTCGGCGATCTGCGCTTCGACTTCCGCTTCCATCAGGGACGGCTCCGTTTCAAAAAGCAGGACGTCAGCACCGGCCTGCCACAGGAGTTCCGCCCGGCGACGGTGGAAGTCCCGCAGCGTATCGGCACTGACGCCGTAATGGCCCTTATATTCGGACCCATCGGCCAAATAAGCCCCGTATGGGCCAGCACTGGCCAGACAAAGCGGCCAGGACGCGGGCCGTCCACAGTTTGTTGTTCAAATCAGCCCCGAGATTTTCCAGGGCCGTCCCCATAGAACCGTCGAGAACCAAGATTCCTTGACGGTCTAAAATCTGTTTCAGTGTACTTTTCATTTTCTTGCCCCTTTCACCGGCACCGTCCCATAAGCGACGACAGGCGGATTTTCCCCTCGTTCCTGCGCCGGCAGGAAACGGAACCAGAAATCATTGAACAAGCGGAAGATTTCTTTCCGCTGTGTAACGATGAATAAAATCGTAATCATGACGTAAATAGCCGACAAAATATCGGTCATGGCCCACAGGGCATCGGCTTTGGCATTATAGAGGACGACACAGGGAATCATGTAATAGATCATGTAGACCTTGGTCGCCCTGCGGTTGCACCGGGTATCGCCGAAAGCGTAGTTGACGGATTTTTCGCAGCTGTAATACATGCCGATAATCGTCGTCCAGGCAAAGACTGTAATAGCGATGGCCATGAACCAGGCACCCCAGTCGCCAAAGGAAATGCGAAAGGCCACTGTCGTCAATCTGGCACTGTCGACACCAGGATAATCGATGTAGGAATTCGTCAGGAGCAGCGACAAAGCCATGACTGAACAGACAACGATTGTATCGAGGAACACTTCCCCCCAGCCCCAGGAAGCTTGGCGGACAGGATGGTCCGTCCGGGCCGTCGCATGGGCAATGATGCCATAGCCCGTACCGGCGTCATTGGAATAGAGGCCGCGGGCAATACCATAGCGCATGGCGTCCTTGACAGTAGCCCCGGCGAAACCGCCGACACCGGCCATGGGCGTAAAGGCACTGCGGACGATCAACTCCAACGTCGCCGGCACCTGCGGCAGATGCTGGACGAGGATGGCCAGGCCGCCGAGGATATAGAGCAGGGCCATAATGGGCACGACCCGTTCCATAACGGCCGAAATGCGCCGCAAGCCGCCGAAGATGGTGACGAAACAGGTGAGTCCCAGAAAAGCGGCTGACCAGAGCGGGTCGATGCCGAAGGCTTCCCGCAGAGCGCCGACGACAGATTCCGTCTGGACACTGCACGTCCAGGGCCCAAGGTGAAACAGGCAATGGCCAGCAGGAAAGCCCCTTTCCACCAGCCCAGGGCGTTGCGCATGACAAAGGATCGGTCGCACATGTATTCGTCCATGGATTCAGAATACTTGACGCGGAAGCGCTGGCCCAAGATGATTTCGCAGGCCTTCATCGACATGCCGAGACAGCCTGAGACCCACATCCAAAAGACGGCACCAGGGCCACCGGAAACGATGGCCGTCGCTACGCCACCGATATTGCCGACGCCAATCGTATTGGCCATGGCCGTACAAGCTGCGGCAAACCCCGATACCGATTCTTGGCCGCTGCCATGGCGCTGGAACATCTTGCCAAGGGTATTCGGAAATGAAAGCCAATGTGCCGGAAATTATAGTAAAAATGAAAACGGATGCTCAAATACAAGCCCATGCTGACCAGCACGACAATCATCAGCGTCCCCCACAAAGCATCGGAGAGCGCCATCAATCCATTCAAAATCATAGTTTTCCCCCAATCAATACATAGTCTGACTTACTAAGAATGACATAAGCCATGGAAAAAGTCAATGATTCCTTCCATTTGTCACGTACTTTTCGATATGATACAATTTATATAATATAACAGCAGTTTACAACTTTTTGAACAAATAAATATCGCGTAACCACGCTTTGAAG
>JACXXQ010000311.1_pt1 | contig 29256 bp, 21 predicted proteins | sample 8621361 | NCBI WGS metagenome assembly JACXXQ01 (sample SAMN15503820, study PRJNA645414) | gut metagenome | isolation source: feces | host: Bos taurus | place: USA | collected 2016 | reverse complement strand
AGCAAGAATAAGAAGAACAAGAAGAAGGAGCAGCCCGAGGACAAGCAGGCAGCCACTGAGACCGCCCAGAATGTCCAGCAGCCCGCCCCCGAGATCCCCGCCCCGGAGCAGGAGCAGCCCCAGAGCGAGGCCGCCCCTGAGACCGCTGAGGTCACCGAAGCCGTTGAGACGGTGGAGGAAGTCCAGGAGCAGCCCCAGGACGAGGATGACAAGAAGGAGGGTGTCTGATTATGCGTAAGTGGATCGAGACCACCGGCCGGTCCGAAGAGGACGCCATCGCCGCCGCCCTGTTCCAGCTGGGTCTGGACCGGGACGATGTGTCCGTGGAGGTCATCGAGCGGGCCAAGTCCGGTTTTCTGGGTTTCGGCGGCAACCCCGCCAAGGTCCGTGTGAGCTATGAGGTGCCCGGCGAGGAGGAGACTCCCGCCGCCGAGGAGGTAAAGGCCCCTGTTGAGGAGCCCAAGCCTGTGGTTGAGGCCCCCAAGGCCGCTCCCGCCCCCAAGGCGGAGCCCGCGCCTGCTGCCGTTGAGAGCGCCCCCAAGCAGGAGGAGGAAAACACCCTGCAGCCTGGGGACGAGGTGATCATCGGCAAGGAGGAGAAGCCCGCCCCTGCCTCTGTGGCTGAGCTGGAGCCCGCCGCCGAGGATGATCCCAAGGCCATGAAGATCCGGGAGTTCCTGGAGGGCCTGATGGAGCATCTGAACGTGCAGGCTACCCCTGACATCTACCGCAGCGAGACCGGCTATAAGGTCATTCTCCAGGGCCACGGCCTGGGCGCCATCATCGGCCGCCGGGGTGAGACTCTGGATGCTATCCAGCAGCTGACCAACTACTCTGTGAACCGCGGCCAGTCCAAGCGGGTGCGTATCCACATCGACGCCGAGGGCTACCGGGCCAAGCGGGAGGAGTCCCTCCAGCGTCTGGCCGTGAAGGTAGCGGGTAAGGTGGTCAAGTATCGCAAGAACATGACCCTGGAGCCCATGAACGCCTACGAGCGCCACGTGATCCACGCCGCTCTGCAGGACTATCCCAATGTCACAACTTACTCCACCGGTGTGGAGCCCAACCGCCGCACTGTGGTGGCTTACGCCCCCAACGGCCGGTAAAAACCATCCATAAGCACATCCGGGACCTTGTTTTCACAAGGCCCCGGATTTTTTATCCACATTTTCGTTGGAAAATGTGGATAATTTTTATTTTTAGGAGGACGGATGTTACTTTGCCCGCGGCGGCAAAGTAACCAAAGCGCCGCCGGGGGACACCTTCGATGAACACCTGGCTTACGCCGGTGTTCATAGGCGTTGCCCCCCGGACCCCCATTTTACGGGGGCGGGCCACTTTGGGTATTTGATAAGTTTCGGCGGCCTAAGTTTTGACTGTGCGTTCCTCTCTTCTCGGCCCACTGGGGCCTATTGCAATCAAAATTTGTAATCTGCTGCTTCTATTGCACACCGCCTGGTGCCTGCCTACCTGTTTGGTGCGGCGGTGGTCGTATAAGCGCGCCCAACAACTGCCCAGCTGCCACGGTTATGCCAGAGCAGGCGGTGTCATTTCAACGCAGAATGCTGCTAATTTTAGCCTGGGCAGGCCCCAGTGGGCCGAGGCAAGAAAGACCACAGGTCTTGTTTTCGGGCCGCCGGGAGGGTATGAAAGTCTTTCTGGAGGGCGTCCCCCGTAACCGGGGGTCCAGGGGGACGACGCCTATGAGCGCCCGCTGCGCGAAGGCGCTCATCGAAGGAGTTCCCTTGGCGCATCTTTGGTTCCTTTCTGTGCGAGCAGAAAGGAACATTCGTCCTCTGCGTTTCCCAAGGCGAAACCAATAAAAAAACCACCTCACCGGGTTCCCGGTAAGATGGTTTTATTAGCAGAATCAATTGCCCAGCAGGCCCAAATCATACTTCCACTGCAGAACCCGCGTCACCGACTGATCGATCTGCGCCTCGTCGATCTCACCGCTTTTGACGGCCTGTACCACCTCAGAAATCTGGGTCTGGAAGTCGGTGGTGATAATCATATCATTGCCGGCCTTTACCGCCATGACAGCGGGGGACTGGCCGCCGGCGTAAGCGGCTACCGCATCCATGGCCAAATCGTCGGTCATGATCACGCCCTGGAAGCCCAGAGTCTCCCGCAGCTCCTTGTGCACCGCAGGGGAGAGGGAGGCGGGCAGCTGATTGTCCACACAGGACATCACATTGTGGCTGACCAGAACGGCATCGGCTCCCGCCTGGATACCGGCGGTGAAGGGGAGATAATCGCTGGTCTGGAAGGTCTCATAGGGGCGCTCATCAATGGCCACACCGGTGTGGGTATCCACATTATTCCCATAACCGGGGAAGTGCTTGAGGACGGAACCAATGCCCTCTGCGTCCATGGTTTTCACCACGTTGGACACATATTCTGCCGTAGCCTGGGCGTCCTGGCCAAAGGAGCGGTCATAGATAAAGTCGTTGGGGTCGGTGGATACATCAGCCACCGGAGCCAGATTGACATTCACACCCAGACCCAGGAGGGTCACACTCTTCTGACGGGCATCCTGAATGATGCTGTCCATGCCGCCCTCAGCAAAGAGGGCCTGGGGAGAGAGGCCGCGGTGGGAGAAAAGATTGGGGTTAGAGCTGGCACGGACCACGGTGCCGCCCTCCTCATCGGTGCCGATGAGCAGAGGCACGCCGGATGCGCTCTGATAGGAGCTGATGTCGTTGCGGACCTGCTCGGCGGTTTTGTCTTTAAAATCACGACCAAAGAGAATGTATCCGCCCAGTTTATACTGGGATACCGCCTCGACCGCACCTGTGTCAGGGCAGCGGACGAAGAACATCTGGCCCACCTTTTCCTCCACAGTCATGGTGGAGAGCAGTTCCTCAATGATCTGGTCCTGATTTTCTGTGGAACCGGAAGTGACGCTGGGATCAGGTTGTGAGGGGGGATCCTCCGAATCCTGGGATGCGTCCGGTGCGCCAGAAGAACTGTCCTGGCTGGAGCTGTCGGAGGACTGGACGCTGGAATCCTGGGGCGTGCTTTGAGAGCCGGTGGATTGGGCGCTTGTGCCAGAAGTCGGGGCACAGCCGGTCAAAAGCACGCACAGAAAAACGATCAGTGCTTTTTTCATAGCTTCCTCCTAAAAAACAGCGCGGAGGCAAACGCGTCCGGAAATCGGGGCGGTTCTCTCCACACTTTCTTACAGTCTCTTTACTGATATCTTACGTACTATACCACTAAGTTGTGATATTGTCAATTTTTTAAGGCAAATTAAGTCGATTTTAAAAAATAAAGGCAGGAGCGGCAAACTGTGTCGCTCCTGCCAAATATCTGTGTGAAAGGGTGGAGGGAAGCGGAGCTTCCCAGAGAGTTCTTTGCCAAGCTTTCTTTCAAGAAAGCGGTTACTCCTCGTCGGAAGTTTCCTCGCGGCGGGTAACAGCCAGAGACAAATCATCCAGCTGCTTGTCGTCCACGAAGTCGGGGCAGTTGGTCATGGGCTCGCTGGCGTTCTGCACCTTGGGGAAGGCGATGACGTCGCGGATGGACTCGGCGCCCGCCATCAGCATGCACAGACGATCCAGACCGTAGGCCAGGCCGCCGTGAGGAGGCGCGCCGAACTTGAAGGCGTTAATCAGGTGGCCAAAGCGCTCCTGGGCGTCCTCATCGCTGAAGCCCAGAGCACGGAACATGGCCTGCTGAGTCTCGGGCACGGAGATACGGATGGAGCCGCCGCCCAGCTCGGTGCCGTTGAGGACGATGTCGTAGGCCTTGGCGCGGCAGTTCTTCTTGTCGGTCTCCAGCTTGTCCAAGTCCTCGTCCATGGGGGCGGTGAAGGGGTGGTGCATGGCCACGTAGCGGCCCTCTTCCTCACTGTACTCGAACATGGGGAACTCAGTGACCCACAGGAACTTGAAGTCCTTGGGATCCAGCAGACCCAGCTGCTTGGCACACTCGCAGCGCAGAGCGCCCAGAGCGGCAAAGACGACCTCGTCCTTCACGTCGCCCACGATGAGAATGAGGTCCCCATCCTTGGCGCCGGCGCGCTCCAGAATGGCCTTGTTCTCCTCCTCGGTGAGGAACTTCTGGTAGGAGGAGGTCACCTGGCCGTCGTGCATACGGGTCCAGGCCAGGCCCTTGGCCTTGTAGGTCTTGACGAACTCACCCAGCTTGTCGATCTTCTTGCGGGGGAAGTCAGCGGCGTGGCCGTTGACGTTGATGAGGCGCACAGAGCCGCCGCCCTGAACCGCGCCGGAGAACACACCGAAGCCGCAGTCCTTCACGATGTCGCTGATGTCCTTGAGCTCAAAGCCGAAGCGCAGGTCGGGCTTGTCGGAGCCGAAGCGGTCCATAGCCTCACGCCAGGGCATGCGCAGGAAGGGGGTCTGCACGTCCACGTCCAGGACCTCCTTGAAGACCCGCTTCAGGAAGCCCTCCTGGATGCCCATCACGTCGTCCTCGTTGACGAAGGACATCTCCAGGTCAATCTGGGTGAACTCGGGCTGACGGTCTGCGCGCAGGTCCTCGTCACGGAAGCAGCGGGCGATCTGCATATAGCGGTCAAAGCCGGACAGCATCAGCAGCTGCTTGTACTGCTGGGGGGACTGAGGCAGAGCATAGAACTTGCCGGGGTGGACACGGGAGGGGACCAGATAGTCACGGGCGCCCTCGGGGGTGGACTTGGTGAGCATAGGGGTCTCGATCTCCAAAAAACCCTGCTCGTCGAAGTAGTCCCGGCAGATCTTGGTTACCTTGTGGCGGGTGGCGATAGCGTGCTGCATGTCGGGACGGCGCAGGTCCAGATAGCGATACTTCAGGCGCAGCATGTCGTTGGCCTTGGAGTTCTCCACGATCTCAAAGGGAGGAGTCTCGGCCTTGGCCAGCAGACGCAGCTCAGAGACGTAAATCTCGATGTCGCCGGTGGGGATCTTGTTGGTCTTGCTCTCACGCTCCCGCACCAGGCCGGTGGCGGCGATGACGTACTCAGAGCGCAGGGTGGAGGCCTTCTCGAAGATGGCCTTGTCGGTGCTGTCGTCGAAGGACAGCTGGACCAGACCGGTGCGGTCACGCAGGTCCACAAAGATCAGGCCGCCCAGGTCGCGCTGACGCTGGACCCAGCCGCACACAGACACGGTCTTGCCCGCATCGCTCAGGCGCAGCTCGCCGCAGTAGTTGGTGCGGTGGAAATTCTGCAAATTATCCATGAAAATCAACTCCATTTTGTATTAGAAAGTTAGAAAATAGCAAATTGTTTTGAAAAAGCACTAAGAATTGCCCGCTGCTCCCTGCTGTTGAATGAAGTCAGCCAAGGTCTCGTTCAAGTCCCTGGGAGAGACGGAAAAGACCAGGGTACGGCTGCTTCCCAGGGGAGAGATCAGCACCTGTCCAGCATGGAGAGCGTTGACCGTTACCAGCTGGTCCCCCAGGGCAAAGGCGACCTGGGCGGTCTTAGGGTCAGAGGAATAAGAGGAGGCCAGGGGCAGGAGGTTTCGCAGGCTGGCGCGGTAGGAGGGTTGCTCCAGCAGCTCCAGCAGGCCCTCATAGTCCTCCTGGCCGGGGGTCAGGTCATTCAGCATCCAGGTCTGCTGGTTGGCTTGTCCAGCCGTGACATGGCCCTCAATGGCGTAACCCGATGCGCCGGTAATGTTGTCCCGGTCCATGCCCGTGGCCTGCCAGAAGGTTTGGGGGCGGGTGTACCACAGGCAGAAGGCAACGACAGCTATCGCCATCAGACAAAGAGAGAGCAAGAGCTTCTTTTTCATCGGCTATACTCCTTTCGTACGCCTGGGAACGGAAGGGGCCCTACTTTTTTCGAGAAAAAAGTAGGCAAAAAAGCTTTATGCAAAACTTCGTTTTGCCTCTGGCAGGGGAGGGGAGAGGTTACTCCCCCTTATCCAGGATGGGCTTACCCTGATTGAGCTTGTCCAGGCCCGCCTGGATGTGGGAGACCGCCTCGGCGGGAGAGAGCTTTACCTGCTCGCCGGACTGGAGGTCCTTCACGGCGCACACACCGGAAGAGATCTCGTCCTCGCCCAGGAACACGGCGTAAGGGATGGACAGCTTGTCGGCATAGGAGATCTTCTGCTTGAACTTCTTCTGCTCGGCGTGGATCTGGGTGCGGATGCCGGCCTGGCGCAGGGTGGTGGCCAGAGCGATAGCGGGGGAGAGGTCATCGGTCATGGGCAGGATCAGCACGTCAGCGGGAGCGGTGTTCAGGGCATCGTTGAGGTAGCCCTGATCCTCCAAAACGAAGAACAAACGGGTCAAACCGATGGAAATGCCAACTCCGGGGAGTTGTTTATCGGTATAATATTCCGCCAGGTTATCGTAACGACCGCCGGAGCAGATGGAACCGATCTCCGGGTGGTCCAGCATGGTGGTCTCGTAGACGGTGCCGGTGTAGTAGTCCAGACCGCGGGCGATGGTCAGGTCCACGGCGAAGTGGGTCTGGGGCACGCCAAAGGCAGCCAGATATTTGACCACGGTGTTCAGCTCGTCCAGGCCCTGGTCAAAGATCTCGTTGCGGCCGCGGTAGCCCTCCAGAGCGGAGAGAACCGCCTCGTTGGAGCCGGTGATAGCAATGAAGGTGAGGATCTCGCCGGCCTGCTCGTCGGTGAGGCCGATCTCCTCCTCCATGAGCAGCTCCTTGACCTTCTCGGCGCCGATCTTATCCAGCTTGTCCACCGTGCGCATGATTTCGCCGGACTTCTCGGTGAGGCCCAGCATGGCGTAGAAACCGTTCAAAACCTTGCGGTTGTTGACCCGGATCTGGAAGCGCTTCAGGCCCAGACGGGTAAAGGCCTGGTAAATGATGGCGGGGATCTCCGCCTCGTTGGAGATGTCCAGCTTCCCGTCGCCGATGACGTCAATGTCGGCCTGATAGAACTCACGGAAGCGGCCGCGCTGGGCGCGCTCGCCACGGTACACCTTGCCGATCTGGAAGCGGCGGAAGGGGAAGGTGAGCTTGCTGTAATTGAGGGCCACGTACTTGGCCAGAGGAACCGTGAGGTCAAAGCGCAGAGACAGGTCGGTGTCGCCCTTCATGAAGCGGTAGATCTGCTTCTCGGTCTCGCCGCCGCCCTTGGCCAGCAGCACTTCGCTGGCCTCAATGAGGGGGGTGTCCAGGGGGGTGAAGCCGTAGAGAGAATAGGTTTCCCGCAGGATCTCTACCATGCGGTCAAACTGGGCCTGACGGGCGGGAAGGAGCTCCATGAAGCCGGACAGGGTGCGAGGTTGAATTTTACTCATCGGTATCAAAATCCTTTCTTTGAAGTATTTTTTAAAACCAGGACGGGGATGTGACTTTCTGAGCGATCAGAAAGTCACCAAAGAATCGCCGGGGGACTCCTTCGATGAGCGCCTGCGCGGAGCGGGCGCTCATAGGCGTCGTCGCCCCGGACCCCCATTGACGGGGGACGCTCTCCTGTCAGATCATAGAATCCTCCCGGCGGCCTAAAACAAGACCATTTGGTCCTTCTTGCCCCGGGCCTTAGGCCCTACCAAGCGGAAATTTAAGGTGTGCGCGCTGTACGGACACCGCCTACTCTGGCAAAACCGTGGCAGCTGGCCCGCCCACGGTCACCGCCCCGCAGGGCGGAACCCCAGAAGCAATGCGAAGCTTTGCAGAAAGTTCTTTTGCCTACTTTTCTTACAAGAAAAGTAGGCGCTCTCGTCCCGGGATTGGGACGAGAGCGCCTAAGAAAACGCTTCGTGGTGCCACCCAATTTCAGAACAGGGCGACCCCGTTCCCTTTCGCCCCTGTGTTGCGGCAGGGGAGACCGCGCCCGTCTCCGAGCCCGCTGGTAGCGCCGTCTTCCTCCGGGCCATCTCCCTAAAACCCTTTCAGCCGTGGGGTTTCTCTCTGTCGGGCGGTAACCGGACTACTCATGCGCCGTCATGGCGGTCATATGGTGCTATGATACCCTAAATAGGGGAAAAAATCAATCTTTCTGCCTTACAGGGCAAAGGGAACCCGGTTGGGGTTCATGACGATACGCCAGTCCAGATCGCCCCGGGCCAGGCCGTGGATGAGCAGCTCCGCGGTAGCCACGTTGGTAGCCATAGGCACGGAGTGCTGATCGCACAGACGGGCGATATACATGACGTCCTCATCCATGCTGTTGTCCTGGGGAGAGTTGAAGAAGAGGACCAGGTCGATCTCGTTGTAGATGATGCGCTGGCCGATCTGCTCAATGCCGCCATGCTCATGGGACAAAAACAGATTGACCGGCAGACCAGTGGCCTCCGCCACCATCCGTCCCGTGGCATTGGTGGCGCAGACGGTATGCTTAGACAGGATGCCGCAATAAGCGGTACAGAACTGTACCATCAGCTCCTGCTTGCGGTTATGACACATGATAGCGATATTCATGGTGGCGGTTACCTCCTTGTAATCGTAATAAAAAGGAAAAAATCAGCGAATACGCATGATGGGCACGCGAAGGCCCTGGATTCGTTTTGCGATATTTAAACAGGCGTTGGCGGCGCCCTGCCGTCCGCCCAGGATCAAGGGACGGCCCTGATTGGCCGACAAAATGACTCTGGGGTCCTCAGGGACCACGCCGATGAGGGGCAGGCCCGCGGCGTCCATGGCGTCGTCAATGGTGGTGCGCAGCTGGCGCAGCAGCTTGGGTTGGATGCGGTTCATGACCAGATGGATCTGCTCCAGACGGTCCAGCTCAGCCACGGTGCGCTGGGCGTCCCGCAGGGAGGAGGCGTCGTTGGTGGATACCACCAGGGCCCGGTCCGCGCCGCAGGAAGCCAGCTGAAAGCCGGGTCCCAGGCCGGCAGGGGAGTCGATCATAATATAATCATACCGCTTCCGGGCCGCATCCAGCAGCTCCTGGACCTGCCACTGGGTCAATTGAGGGGTAAAGGACATAGGGGCGGTCAGCAAAGACAGGCCGGGCAGATCCGGGTGGCTCACCGCCGCCTTTTCCAGAGAGCAGCGGCCAAACACAACATCGGAAAAGTCCATCAGAGCCCGGTCGCTGAGTCCCAGGGAGATGTCCAGATTGCGCAGACCGATGTCCATGTCAATGCACAGCACGCTCTTGCCCAGCCTGGCCAGGCAGGAGCCCACGCCGCCGGTGATGGAGGTTTTTCCAGTTCCTCCCTTGCCGGAGGTAACTACGATTACGCTTCCCATGAAATTCCTCCTATACACCAATTCCAGTCTATCACAAATCTAAGGTACGTCAATGATTTTTTTGAAAAAAATATGGTCAAATTAAAATAATTTTCACTCAAAAGCAAAAAAAGGCAACAATAAACCAAATTAAGCCAAAATCAGAGCGGATTCTTTTGGATTTTAGCCCATCTTCTGGGATAGCCTTTCAGAGTGGGAGCCACCTTGCGGATGGGGATGAGACGGTGGGTTACCCCCGTACCGGGGACAGGGTAGTCCATCACAGGCTCCACCCGGCCGCCTAACATTTTGATGCAGTGGGCGGCCTGATCCAGCTCGTCCTGGCTGTCTACCGACTTCATGGCCAGGAACACGCCGCCCACCTTGACAAAGGGCAGGCACAGCTCGCACAGAAGGCGCAGCTCGGCCACGGCACGGGCGGTGACAATGTCAAACCCATCCCGCCAGCCCTTCACCAGGGCCTGCTCTTCCGCACGGGCATGGACGGCCTGGATGCCCTCCAGACCAAGCTGGGCGCACACCTCATTGAGCCAGTCCACCCGCTTGTTCAGGCTGTCCAGCAGGGTGACCTGGAGGGAGGGGACCAGGATCTTCAGCGGCAGGCCGGGCAGACCGGCGCCGGTGCCCACGTCAAGCAACGTCTTGCCCTCAAAGTCTCCCCAGTTGAGCAGGGCGGCGCTGTCCAGCATGTGCAGCCGGGCAACCCCGTCCTCCTCCCGGATGGCGGTGAGATTCATCACCTGGTTTTTCTCCAGCATCAGCCGGCCGTACTCAGCCAGCTGTTCCGGGGCGTGTTCCGGCACCCGGTCGGCAAGGCCCAGCTCCGCCAGGCCGGAAGATATGATCTCCTTCACAGCGTCAACCTCCAAAGTTGCTCAGCAGTCCGGCAATGCCGATGGGCAGGGTGGCCAGCGCCAGCGCCCAGCACATTACGGCAAGAAGAATGGCGGGCACCTTGCCCGGCCGGCCGGTGGAGCGCCAGCTCACAATGCTCACCGCGCCCAGGCCGATGAGACCGGGCACTGTCAGCAGGGGACCCAGGTTGCCCAGCGTGGTGCCGGTAAAAAAGTAATAGGTGGTCAGAGCCACGAGGATCACCATGTAGCTCAGACCGATCCAGGCCAGGGTCCGCTTCACCGGGGAGGCGGGGGTGTAGCCCTGATCCTCGCCGGGACGTTTTTCGTCTGACATAAGAACCTCCAAACCGCAGCGGAAAGACCTCCAAAAATGGGAAGCTCAAAACCCTTGGGGCACAAGGGTTTTGAGCAGATTCTGCTCTGAAGCCGTTTTTCGGGGGAAAAATGACCCGGAGAAAGGGAGGGGAGGCCGCTATCCGCTGGAGAGCGGTGTAATATACAGTTAAAATAATACAAAAAGGATGTAACCCTTTACAACCGGGTGCCGACACGTCGGCCGCCGGAGGTCAGATGCTGACGCAGCGTTCTCATCATCCACTGCCACAGCAGGGCGCCGCCAATGGTCACCGGGTAGACTACCAGCAGCCGCAGCACCAGTTCTGTCCCCACCGACGACAGGTTCAGACGGATCACCTGGTCATTGAAGATGACAATGACCAGACAGTGGTACAGGTAGATGAGGTAACTGGCCCGGTCCACCGCCGCCCACAGGCGGGACAGGGGAGCCCGGTCCCGGGCAGCCAGCAGAAACAGCAGCAGAATAGCGCTGAGAATGTACAGGGTGTGGACCAGCTCCAGATAGGGAATCTCCCGCCGTCCGGAAAAGCCCAGCCAGCTGGCCACCCCATCCCACGCCGCAAAGAGAACAGCCAGGACAGCGATAAGAGGCGCGTTGCGTTCCAGCAGAGCCAGGAACTTGGAATAGGATTGGCCTGCGCAGCAGCCTGCCAGGTAGTAAATGAGGTAAGAGACAAATACCCGGTCGCCGTAGGGGAACGTTACGCCGGGGACAGCGCTGGTCAGAATGTCCTGGAGATACAGGGAACTCAGCCAGGTCAGGCCCAGGGCAAAGGGCAGAAGCACCGCCGGGTCAAACCGCCGGGCCAGCCAGAGAAACACCGGAGTAAGTACCATGAACTGTACCAGGGTCACCACGAAGTAGAAGTGGCTGGACAGATCGCCCCGCACCAGATATCCCCAGAAATCCGCCAGGGAGAAGGGGAAGTAGTGGTGGGTCCAGAAGTAGAGGTAGTAGATGGCCACCGCCAGGATGTAGGGGAGAAGGATGGTCCGTACCCGGCCCAGCCAGTATTTGACGAGGCTGCGGTGCCGGTCTGCAAACAGGGTAAGTTTCAGACCGCTGAGGAAGAAGAAGCCGGGGACCGAAACAAAGGCCAGGCGCTGCACGGACAGAACAAGGGCGTATTGCCAGCTGCTGCGGTCAAGCACGGAGACCGGCTGGCTCAGGCAGTGGATCAGCACCACCAGGATACAGAAGAGCAGGTTCAACAGGGAGAGTTCTTTTTTCTGGTTCCCTGAGACATACATACAAGCTCCTTGTTATATATTTGGCCGCTGCCTGGCCGGAAGGGAACGTGCCCTTCGGGACCAGGCAGCGGGGGAGGGGAGAGGAGGAGCCGCAGCTTCTCCGGTCCGCCTGCTTATTTCTTGGGGATCAGCAGCTCCTTGCCGCCCATGTAGGGGCGCAGGACCTCGGGGATCTTCACGCTGCCGTCAGCCTGGAGGTTGTTCTCCAGGAAGGCGATGAGCATGCGGGGGGGAGCCACCACGGTGTTGTTCAGGGTGTGGGGCAGGTAGGTGCCCTTCTCGCCCTTGACGCGCATCTTCAGGCGGCGGGCCTGAGCGTCGCCCAGGTTGGAGCAGGAGCAGACCTCAAAGTACTTCTGCTGGCGGGGGGACCAGGCCTCGATGTCGCAGGACTTCACCTTCAGGTCGGCCAGGTCGCCGGAGCAGCACTCCAGCTGACGCACGGGGATGTCCAGGGAGCGGAAAAGCTCCACGGAGTAGCGCCACATCTTCTCGTACCAGTCCATGGAGTCCTCAGGCTTACAGACGACCACCATCTCCTGCTTCTCAAACTGGTGGATGCGGTACACGCCGCGCTCCTCGATGCCGTGGGCGCCCTTCTCCTTGCGGAAGCAGGGGGAGTAGGAGGTGAGGGTCTGGGGCAGCTGGTCCTCGGTGAGAATCTGGTCGATGAACTTGCCGATCATGGAGTGCTCGGAGGTGCCGATGAGGTACAGGTCCTCGCCCTCGATCTTGTACATCATGGCGTCCATCTCAGTCTGGGACATAACGCCCTCCACCACGTTGCCGTGGATCATGAAGGGGGGGATGCAGAAGGTAAAGCCCTTGTCGATCATAAAGTCCCGGGCGTAGGCCAGCACGCCCTCGTGGAGGCGGGCAATGTCGCCCATCAGATAGTAGAAGCCGTTGCCGGACACGCGGCCGGCCGCATCCATGTCGATGCCGTTGAAGGACTCCATGATCTGGGTGTGGTAGGGGATGTCAAAGTCGGGAGTGACTGGCTCACCGAAGCGCTGCACCTCCACGTTGGCGGAGTCGTCGGGGCCGATGGGCACGGAGGGATCAATGATGTTGGGGATCTGGAGCATGATGTGACGGATCTTCTGGGCCAGCTCCGTCTCCAGAGCCTCCAGCTCGGCCAGACGGTCGGCGTTGGCCTTGACTTTGGCCTTGGCCTCCTCAGCCTCCTGGAGCTTGGAGGGGTCCTTCTTGGCCTGGCCCATCAGGATACCCACCTGCTTGCTGAGGGCGTTGCGCTGGGTGCGCAGCTCCTGAGCCTCGGCAATGGCGGCACGGTTCTGGCTGTCCAGCTCCAGCACCTCGTCCACCAGGGGCAGCTTCTGATCCTGGAACTTCTTCTTGATGTTTTCCTTTACCACGTCGGGGTTTTCCCGGACAAACTTGATATCCAGCATGGTCTGTTCCTCCAATATTGTTGTTTTGGTGTGTCTTTCATTGTTTCACGTGAAACCTACTTTTCTTGGAAAGAAAAGTAGGCAAAAGAACTTTCTGCGAAACTGCGTTTCGCCTCTCGCCCGTAGGGGAGGGGGGAGGTGAAAGCACCGTTTCCCTCGCCTGAGAGACCATCCAGCCACCCTGGCTTTGCCAGAGCAGGCGGTGTTTCTTCCGCGCGGAGTGTTCTAAACTTTGCACACATAGGGCCTAAGGCCCGGGGCGAGAAGTATCACAGAACTAAATTTTGCCCGCCGGAAGGTCAGATTAACCTTACAGGAGGGCGTCCCCCGTAACTGGGGGTCCGGGGGCAAGATGACTGTGAGCACCGCCGCAGGCTTGGTGCTCACCGGAATCGGCCCCCGGGGTCTTTTTGGCTTCTTTTTGGACAAGCAAAAAGAAGCAACCGTTTCTCAAAAGTGTGGCGAAAACTTTTCCACATTCGAAACTATAAATGTGGAAAAATTCTGAATCAATACACCGCGTCGTAGATCTCCTGATACCGGTCAGCCGGGGAGAAGCGGCCATTGTCCGTCACCGCCTCAGTAGGCAGCGCGGAAACCAGTTCCTCGCCCATCTGATCAATGAGGCTGCGGCACAGGCTGTACTTGCCCAGAACATAGGCCTCGTCGATCTGCCAGAACCAGCCCATCGCCTCCACAGACTGCTCGCTGCTCTTCTGGCTGTTGGAGAGGTCCCGGTTTTCATTGGTGAGCCGGTCATTCTCCGACTGAAGCTCATTGATCTGCTCGATGAGTTCCATGTTCTCATCGTAGATGTCCTGAGCGGACTGCATGCTGCTCAGCGACTCCCGCAGGCCGGACACCGATTCGTTTAGACTGTCCACCACCTGTTCGTTCTGCCGCCGCTCCATCATGAAGGCCAGCAGCATCAGCACAAAGGCGGCGGCAAAGAGAATGGTGATGTATTTGAACACCGATTTCTGCCGCTTCTCCTTGGTGGCAGGGGGCACATAGGCGGGGGCTTTCTTAGGCTCCTCCTTCTCCACAGGGGCAGTCTGCTTTTCAGGAGAAGGGGAGGGGGTACGTTCATCATTCTTCATAGGAATTGGGCTCCTCTCCGTGGAGGGTATTGAGCAGGCTCAGTAGGGCCTCCAGGTCCTCGGGGTTGTAGTATTCCAGCTGGATCTTGCCTTTTTTGCCGTGGTGGGAGATGGTTACCTTCCGGCCCAGATTGCTGGACAGGGACTTTTCAAGCTCTCCCAGGTACAGGGCAATCTCATCGTTGGCGGCTTTTTTCTCCGCCGGCTGCTTCTGCAGCGCCTTGACCAGACTCTCGGTCTGGCGCACAGACAGGCCGTGGTCAATTACCTGCTTGGCGGCCTGGCGCTGCATGGCCTGGGTGGGCGCGCCCAGAATGGCCCGGGCGTGGCCGGCAGACAGAGTTCCTTCCTCCACCAGCTTCAGCAGATCCTCGGGGAGAGCCAGCAGACGCAGGGTATTGGCAATGGCGGGACGGGATTTGCCCATCGCTTCCGACACCTGCTCCTGGGTGAGGCCGTATTCCTCCATCAGCACCTGATAGCCCCGCGCTTCTTCCGCCGGGTTCAGGTCTTCTCGCTGAAGGTTCTCAATGAGGCCCAGTTCCATCACCTTGCGGTCGTCTGCCTCAATAATGACGGCGGGCACCTCGGTGAGACCGGCCTGCTTGGCGGCACGCCACCGCCGCTCGCCGGCGATGATCTGATAGTAGCCGGAAGCCAGCCGCCGTACCGTGAGGGGCTGGATAATGCCGTGGACGCGGATGGACTCAGCCAAATCGCTGAGCGTCTCCGGATCAAACCGCTTCCGGGGCTGGTTCAGACCCGGTTCCACCTGGGAGATGGGCAAAGAGATGGAGCCCTCTCCCTGAGCAGGCAGCTCCGGGTCGCCCAGAAGGGCGTTGAGTCCCCGACCCAGTCCCAGATCGGTCTTTCGTTTTGCCATGGTACACCTTCCTTTCCAGTAAGAAAGGGCTGGGCCAACGGGATACGACCTGTGGTTCAGCGCTTTCCAAAATCAAAGATCAAAGATCATAGGCGGCAGCGCCGCCGTGGGGGAGAGGGGGTCAGCCCTCTGCGGATGCCATTTCCTCCGCCAGAGACCGATAGGCCTCCGCGCCCCGGGAGTAGGGATCGTAGTCGGTCACCGGCATGCCGTGGCTGGGAGCCTCGCTCAGACGCACGTTCCGGGGAATGACGGTGGCATACACCTGACCGGGGAAGTGCCGCTTCACTTCCTCCGCCACCTGGAGAGACAGGTTGGTGCGGCTGTCAAACATGGTCAGCAGCACGCCCTCCAGGGCCAGCTTGGGATTGAGGCCCCGCTTGACCAGCCGCACGGTGGACAGCAGGTCGCTCAGGCCTTCCAGGGCGTAGTACTCGCACTGGACGGGCACAATGAGAGAGTGGGCCGCGCACAGGGCGTTGACGGTGAGCAGCTCCAGGGAGGGGGGGCAGTCGATAAAGATGTAGTCGTAGTTCTCAGCCAGGCTGTCCAGCGCCTTTTTCAGCAGGTGTTCCCGGTCGGGGATGGCGATCATCTCGATGCCTGCCCCTGCCAGGGCCTTGTTGGAGGGGATCATGTCGCCGTACTTGGTGGAAACCACAGACTTTTTGGGGTCCGCTCCATTGATCAGCACATCGTACACGTTGGGAGAGGCGGTGTTCTTGTCCACGCCCATGCCCGATGTGGCGTTGGCCTGGGGATCAAAATCGCACAGCAGCACCCGTTTGCCCAGAGCTTTCAGGGATGCGGTAATGTTTACGGTGGTAGTGGTCTTGCCCACTCCGCCTTTCTGGTTGACAATGGCAATGATTCTGGCCATTCAGCTACCTCCTGACGGAAAATGAGGCCATCACAGGGCTACCTTTATATATAAGTAAGCAGCGGTGTGATTCCAGAGTTCCATTATAACAACCGCGGCCCGCACTTTCAAGCCGTTTGCCTGCATTTCTCTTGGGCAAAGCAACGATGTTTCACGTGAAACAAAGAAAAGGAGCTAGAAATGTTTCACGTGAAACAATGGCAGGACAAGAAAAAGCGGCAGGGATGTTTCACGTGAAACATCCCTGCCGTTCCACAGGTCATCCGCGGGCAGGGGACCGGGGGATACGGATGGTGAGCAAAATCTCTTCCTCGCCGTCCTCCCGCTGACACTGGGCGTTGACTCCCGCGGTGCGCATCAACGTCAGCCCCCGCTGGACCGTATTTAAAAACAGCCGCACATCCTTGACCACAAAGGTGCGCCGGGGACGGCGGGCGGGCTGGTCCGGCGGCGGGGGAAGAAGAAGCGTTTCCGTCAGAGCTTCCGTCTGGGCCACCGTCAAATGCTGTTTCACCACGGTCTGGGCCGCCTGGAGCTGAAGCTGAGCGTCTTCCAGGCGCAGCAGCGTCCGGGCGTGGCGCTCGGTGGCTCCGCCGTCCCGCAGGATCTCCAGCACCTCGCGGGGGAGCTTCAGCAGCCGCAGCTTGTTGGCTACCGCCGACTGGCTCTTGCCGATCCGCCGGGCGGCCTCCTCCTGGGAGAGGTGGTAGGTGGAAATGAGCTTGTCCAGCGCCAGAGACTCCTCCCAGAAGTCCAGGTCCTTGCGCTGTAAGTTTTCCACCAGCGCCAGCAGGGAGGAGCGCTGGCTGTCGATTTGCAGAGAGAGACAGGGTACCTCCCGTAGACCGGCCAGCTTGGCTGCCCGCAGCCGCCGCTCGCCCGCCACCAGCTCCCAACCTCCCTCGGTGCGCCGTACCGTCAGCGGTTGAAGCAGCCCCAGAGCCTGAATAGACCGGGCCAACTCCTCCAAATCTCCCTGGGCAAAGACACGCCGGGGCTGGTCCGGATTAGGAAAAATGTCGTCCACAGGCAGAAACAGCACCCGCGTGCTGTCCAGCATGCCTTTTTTCCGCAGCAGCTGCATCGCTACCCCTCCTAGCTGGGAAATATTTACAAGTATAGTTTACCATATTTTGGAATAGAAAAGGGCGAAGCAGGTCGACCGGAAAAAATTCTTTTTTCCCGGGAAAAGCATGACAGAAATTCAAAACATGCAAAATAAGAAAAAATAATTGGAAATGAAAGAGGGGAGAGGAAAGGGGGCATGGGTGAAATCTGAAAAAAATTTCAGGAAAAGCCGGAAAAACGGTTGAGAAAATCGGGGAAGGTGTGTATACTGAAAGAGTAAGAGGACGCCCCGCAAAAATGCAAGGCGGGGGACAAAAACATGCGTTTGTGAAGAAGCGGAAGGAGAGAGCTGCATGACAAGCAAAAAGAAGCTGCCCCTGGCGTTTTGGATCTTTATTGGTCTGGCAGTCGGTGTGGTGGCCGGTCTGATCCTGATGAACGTACCCGATGGGGCGGGGATCGACGTTGCCAAAAACTACATCAAGCCCTGGGGCGATATTTTCCTGAACCTGTTAAAATTTGTGGTTGTGCCCATTGTGCTGTTCTCCATCGCTTCTGGCGTGATCTCCATGAAGGATATCAGCAAGGTGGGCGCCATCGGCGGAAAGACTGTGGTGTATTACATGTGTACCACCGCCTTTGCCGTGGTGCTGGCTCTGATCCTGGCCAATATAGCCACTGGTATGGGCCTGTTCCATGTCCTGGATACCACCGACCTCAGCTACACCCCTCCCGAGGGACAGAGCATTATGACCGTGATCGTCAACATCTTCCCCTCCAATGCGATTAAGCCTCTGGTTGACGCGGCCATGCTTCAGGTCATTGTGATCTCCCTGTTTTTGGGCTTTGGCATCCTGCTGGCCGGGGAGAAGGGGCTGGTGGCCGCTCAGGTGGTGGACAGCTTCAACGAGGTGTTCATGAAGATCATGGACCTCATCATCAAGCTGTCTCCCATCGGCGTGGCCTGCCTGATCTGCCCTGTGGTGGCAGAGAACGGACCCATGATCCTGCGGGATCTGGTGGCGGTACTGGCACTGGCCTATGTGGGCTATATCCTCCATGCGCTGATCGTCTACTCCTCCACGGTGAAGCTGCTGGGCGGCTTGTCCCCGCTGGCCTTCTTCAAGGGAATGGCCCCTGCTATGATGATGGCGTTCTCCTCGGCCTCCTCTGTGGGCGCGCTGCCCTTTAACCTGGAGTGCACCGAGCGCCTGGGTGCCCGCCGGGAAGTGGCCTCTTTCGTGCTGCCTCTGGGCGCCACCATCAACATGGACGGTACCGCCATCTATCAGGGCGTGTGCGCCGTGTTTATTGCCACCGCTTACGGTGTGAGCCTGTCCCTGGGTGATATGGTCACCATCGTGCTTACCGCCACGCTGGCCTCCATCGGCACCGCCGGTGTTCCCGGCGCGGGCATGGTCATGCTGGCCATGGTGCTCCAGAGCGTGGGCCTGCCCATCGAGGGTATTGTACTGGTGGCTGGTATCGACCGTGTCTTTGATATGGGCCGTACCACCGTCAACATTACCGGCGACGCCGCCTGTACCCTCATTGTCTCCAGAATGGAGGACCGCAAGGAGGCTCGTACCCGCGCCGTCCGCGGATAACTTTTTTCTCCGAAAAAAGTTATCAAAAAAGCTTTGTGCCCGCTTTCTTGAAAGAAAGCTTGGCAAAGAACTTTCTGCAAAGCTTCGCTTTGCTTCTTAGTTTGTAATAATAGTTTTCCTGTGGGAGTGACGTTTTACGTCGCTCCCACTTTTTTACTGAGAAGGTTCCGCCCTGCGGGGCGGGAAAAGGCAGATGTTCCTTTCTGAACGATCAGAAAGGAACCAAAGAATCGCTGGGGGCCGCTTCCGGTGAGCACCTTGCCTGCGGCGGTGCTCACAGTCATTGCCCCCAGACCCCCATTTACGGGGGGCGCCCTCCTGCGAGCTTTCTGTATCCTCCCGGCGGGCAAAGATAAGATCTGTGATACCATTTGCCTCGGGCCTTAGGCCCTTTATGTGCAAAATTTGGTGGATATCGCGCTGAAATGACACCGCCTACCCTGGAAAAATCGTGGCAGCTGGTCCGACCGACCACCGCCACACCCAACAGGTAGGAATGGGGCAGGCGGTGTACGTTAGAAGATAAATGTTTTCAAATTTTGACGGAAAAAGGCCCCAGTGGGCCGAGAGTAGGACAGAAACAGATCTTGATTTTGCCCGCCGGAAACATACATAAACCCGAAGGGACACACTCCCGTAAACGGGGGTCCGGGGAAAGGCGACTATGAGCGCCCGCTGCGCGTAGGCGCTCATCGGAGTCGTCCCCGGCGGCGTTTTGGTTACTTTGCCGCCGTGGGCAAAGTAACATTCTCTCCGTGGAAAGCAAAAAGAAACGCCCGGGCATGCCCGGGCGTTTCCCATAGAAAACAGATTATTCAATTGCCATCGCGTGCTGCCGCACCATATACAGGGGATCCAGAACATCGGCGGAGATCCAGTAGAAGTAGTCGTGGTAGCGGTCATCAATGTTGTAGGGATCGGCAATGTAATAGTATTGGGTGGTAGCGTCATAGCCGCATACCAGTACCGCGTGGTTGTTGCGAAGCAGGCTCTGGGTGGTACCCTCAATGTTGAAATTGCGGTAATAGGGCTGCTTCCAGTACAGGGTGACGTAAATGACCACCGGGTTGCCCAGCAACACTTCCTCCCGCAATTCCTCTACGGACTTGCCGGAAAAGTCCTTCACATTGCCGTACCGCCGGCCGTACTCCGCCAGAGGAGCCGGATAGATGGTGGTGCGCAGAGTCTCGCTGGGGACGTAGGGGGAGCCCACAAAGCCCTTGGCCGGGTTGGAAGAAGTCTTAGGCAGGTCGGCCAGGAACTGATCCAGCGTCACGTTCTGGGCGTAGCCCTTGGCTTTCAGACCCATAAGCAGGGAGGTAGGCTCACAGCCCACCCAAGCCGCGGAGGGGTACACCTGGCTGATGTAGGGGGTGGGGATCACCGTACACACGGGCAGGGGATCAAACTCTACGTCGGTCATCAGAGGGTAGCCTGCCAGATTCAGCAGCAGTACCGAGAACTCCGCCCGGGAAATGGAGTCGTCAGGGTAGTAACCGCCGTCGCCGCGGCCGGACACCACACCCAGCCGGGCCAGAGACAGCACGGCCTCCGCATCGGGTCGTCCGTCCATGTCGTGAATGTCGGGCGACTCGGTCACAGGGGTGAGGGAAAACAGCTCCGGCCAGCGGCAGATGCTGTTGTACAGGATCTGAGCCGCCTCGCCCCGGGTCAGGTTCTGGAAGGGACGGAACAGGCCGGTGCCGTCCTCAGGCAGCACGCCGTTGGCCTCCAGACACAGGATCTTGTCCTTTGCCCAGCTGTCGTCCAGGTCGGTATAGGTGGGGAACGTCACGTCGTTACCGGGGATCGTGGTTTCTTCCTCCCCTTCCTCCGGTTCGCTGGGACGCTGGAGGGAGCTATGATACTTCTCCCAGTCCTCCAGCACCTGCTGGGGGATATCCTCCGTGGTGCCGCCGAAGACGGGGATCTCCGCCTCGTCGTCCAGTTCCACGCCCATCTCCTCCAACAGGCCGTAAACCAGACCTGCTGCCTCCTGGCGGGTAACCGGCTGGTCCGGGCGGAAGGTGTGGTCGGAATAGCCGGCAATGATGCCGTGTTCCATCAAGGTGTATACCTGGGTCTGAGCCCAGTGGTGCCGCAGGTCATTGGGGGCCGCGGCAGCCAATGCCGGGGTGGTAAAAAGCGCCGCCCCAAAGACGCCGCACAGCATGGCGGCGCATACTTTGGAAGGTTTCAAAACTCGTCTCTCCTTACAAATGGTTTCCCACAGGGATAACATACACACACTAAAAATATTCTACTCTTTTCCCCAAAAAGTGACAAGGGGCGAAAGGCGGAAAACGGCACCGATTCAGGAAAATATTTCCGCTTAAGACAGGGAAAGGCCGTTCAGGATCAGCCGGTTGGCCAGTTGGGCCACCTGCTCCGGCTCCTCCTGAAAACCACGTACCATCCAGCCCCGGGCCAGTCCTACCGCGCCCGACACCAAAAAGTCCAGGCAGCAGTTCCACAGCTGCTGGTCTACGGGCAGAAACAGCCCCTGCCAGTCCTCCTGGCACTTTTTATAAATCAGCTGGTCCAGCCGCCGGAAAAAGGAATCCTGGGTGCGCTGGTCCAAAAAGGCCAGCCGCAGCACCGGATCGTCCCGGACAAAGCGGAACACGTCGGTGAGCAGGGGGGTGAGCCCCCGCTGCAAATCTTGGGTGGAATAGGAGGACAACAGCTGGGTCAAACGCTGAAACAGGTCCTGCTCCATCTGGTCCAGCAGATCAAATACATCCTTGTAGTGGGCGTAGAAGGTGCCCCGGTTCACGTCGGCACGCTCGGTCAGTTCACGCACGGTAATGGAGCGGGCGTCCTTCTCTTTCAGCAGCTCCAGCATGGCCTGCTGCAGACGCATCCGGGTGCGGCGAACCCGGCGGTCCTGGGTGTCCTGGATCATATAGCTCCCTCCTGAAAAGTTTACAGAATCTTTCCACATTTTCCGGACAGAATGTGGAAAATTGTTGGGCTTCAGACAAGAATGGGCAAATGTGTCCCTTGCGTCTGCCGTTGGAACCACTATAATATAAAGTGTAAAAATAATCAACACATGTTCCTTAATCAACAGGAGGACGGGTATGGCATATATTTCACTGGAGCACGTGGTCAAGCGGTATAAAATGGGTGAAGTCACCATCACGGCGGTGGATGACATCACCTTTGACATTGAAAAAGGGGAGTTTGTCATCATCGTGGGTCCCTCGGGCGCGGGCAAAACCACGGTGCTGAATATTTTGGGCGGCATGGACGCCTGCGACGAGGGCACCATTCTGGTGGACGGCAAGGAGATCAGCAAATGCAACTCCCGCCAGCTGACCACCTACCGGCGCTATGACATCGGCTTTGTTTTTCAGTTCTATAACCTGATTCAGAACCTCACCGCTCTGGAAAATGTGGAGCTGGCCGCCCAGATCTGCAAGGAACCTCTTCCGGCCCAGGAGGTACTGTGCCACGTGGGACTGGGGGAGCGGCTCAATAACTTCCCCGCCCAGCTCTCCGGCGGTGAGCAGCAGCGGGTAGCCATTGCCCGTGCGCTGGCCAAAAACCCCAAGCTGCTGCTGTGCGACGAGCCCACCGGCGCGCTGGATTACATCACCGGCAAGGCCATCTTAAAGCTCCTTCAGGACACCTGCCGCCAGCAGGGGATGACGGTGGTGGTCATCACCCACAACACCGCCATTGCACCCATGGCCGACAAGGTGATCCACGTGAAAAACGGCCGGGTGGACCGGATCGTGCGCAACGAGAATCCCATGCCCGTGGAAGAGATCGAGTGGTAAACAGGGCAAAACAGCACAATAAGGAGCACTTTTAGAACAATATGGACGATTTAAGACAAAGAAAGGGGGCGGCGGCATGAAAAACAGAAAAAAGCGCACCCCCAACCGCCTGCTCACCGATACTCTGCGGGAGATCAAGAATACCCGCAGCCGCTTTATCTCCATCATGATCCTCTCTGCCCTGGCGGTCTGTTTTCTGGCGGGCCTGCGGGTCACCGAGCCCGACATGAAAAACAGCGTGGACCAATATCTGGATGCCCAGCGGCTGATGGACCTGCGGGTGGTGTCCACCCTGGGGCTGACGGAGGAGGACGTGGAGGTGCTCAGCCGCCAGGAGGGGGTGGAACTGGCCCAGGGGGCCTATACCATCGACGCGACGGTGAAGGTTGAGGATAAGGATTCTACCGTGAAGGTATTATCCTTTACAGAAAATCTGAACATCCCAGACCTGCAGGAGGGCCGACTCCCGGAAAAGGGCGGAGAATGTTTGGTAGAACCCCGATTTTTGCAGGAAACAGGCCTTTCTGTGGGGGATACGATCACATTAGACACCGGAACCGGGGATTATAAGGACGCTTTAAAGCAGACAGAATTTACCATAGTCGGAAGTGCCAACTCTCCGCTGTACGTCGGTGTGGAGCGAGGCTCCTCCACGTTGGGTACCGGAAAAGTGAGCTATTTTATTCTGCTGCCCATGGAATCCTTTGATATGGAGACCTATACTGACGCCTACCTCCTGTTTGAGGGCGCTTCCCAGCTGATGACTTACAGCGACGCCTACGAGCAATTGGTAGAGGAGCGCACCGACCAGCTGGAACCGCTCTCCAAAGAGCGGGCCCAGCTGCGGGGAGACTCCATCCGGGACGAGGCCCAGGAGGAGATCGACAAGGCCAAGCAGGAGCTCTCTGACGCCGAGGCAGAGGTGGCCCAGGAGCTGGCCGATGCCGAGGCGGAGCTGAGCGATGCCCGGAAAGAATTGGACGACGGCTGGGCGGAGTACCGGGACGGCGAAAACACCTTTCACCAGGAGATCGCCGACGCGGAGCAGGAGATCGCCGACGGGGAACAAGAGCTTGCCGACGCGTGGCAGGAGCTGCTGGACGGCGAAAACGAGCTCAAAGACGCCCGAAAAGAACTGGATGACGGCTGGGCCGACTATGAGGAGGGCCGTGCGGAATATCTGGACGGTCTGCAGGACTACTACGAGGGCGAGCGGAAATACGAGGACGGCCTTAAGGAATATGAGGACGGCGTGGCCGAGCTGGAGGACGCCCGAAAGGAGCTGGACGACGGCTGGGACGAGTATTACGACGGCGTCAGGCAGTATAATTCCGGCGTGTCCAAGCTCAACGCGGGCCGCCGGGAGCTGCAGCAGCAGGAGGCCGCCTTCCAGGACGGCCTGACCCAGTTCCGCAATCAGCTGCCCGCCCTGGGCCTGCCCAGCTACGGCAGCAACAGCGAGCTGCTCTCCGCCATGGCGGGGGAGCAGGACGCGGTCATGGACGGGACTCTGAGCGAAGCCCGCGGGAAATTGGAAGAAGGTATTTCCAAAACTCAAAGCACAATAGATGATCTGCAAAAACAGCTGAACGCAGCGCAAAATAGTGTCGATACCCTGCCTGGAACAATCAGCGATCTGGAAAAGAAAATTAGTGCCTTACAGGAAAATATCAACAACCTGAAGGGATACATAGCGGGCTTGGAGAGCCAGTTGAACGCGGCACAGACTGAGGAAGAGAAGGCGGCTATTCAAGCTCAACTGGATACAGCCCGGGCGCAATTGAGTACAGCACAGGATGGCCTATCCCAGGCCCAGGCAGGACTGGAAGAGGCAAAGGCTGGGCTAGAGCAGGCCCAAGCCGGGATTCCTGTACTGAAGGAAGGTATCGCTACAGCCCAAGCCACAAAGGCGGGACTGCAATCCCAGCTGGACCAGCTCTATACCACGGTAAACGGGCAAAAAGTGCCTGTGTCCACCTCCGTGTTCCTCTCCGGAAACCAGGCCATTCAACAGGGCTGGCAGGAGATCTATGACGGCGAGGCGGAGCTTGCCTCTGCCCGGCGTCAGCTCAACAGCGCCAAAAAGCAGCTGGAAGAGGGCGAAGAGGAGTACGAGGACGGCGCAGCCCAGCTGGAGGACGCCAAAAAGGAACTGGACGACGCAAAGAAGGAATTGGAGGACGGCTGGGCGGAACTGGAGGACGGCCGCCTGGAACTGGAAGACGCCAAGAAAAAGCTGGACGACGGCGAAGCCGACTACGCCCAGGGCTTAAAGGATTGGCAGGACGGCAAGAAGGAGTACGAGGACGGCCTCGTCGAGCTCCAGGACGGAAAGAAGACCCTGGAGCAGGAGCGAGCCGACGGCCTCCGCGAACTGGCCGACGCCAAGAAGGAGCTGGATGACGGCGAGGCCGAGTACGCCGACGGCTATCAGGAATACCTGGACGGCAAGGCGGAGGCCGAGGCTGAGATCGCCGACGCCAAGAAGAAGGTGGAGCAGGCCCAGCGGGATCTGGACGATCTGGACGACTGTGAGTGGTACCTGCTGGACCGGGACACCAACATGGGCTTTGTCAGCTACTCCATGGACGCCGACCGCATGGGCAATCTGGCCAGCGTATTCCCCCTTATTTTCTTCCTGGTGGCGGCTCTGGTGTGTCTGACCACCATGACCCGCATGGTGGAGGAGCAGCGGGTGGCCATCGGCGGCATGAAGGCTCTGGGCTACTCCAAGGGCGCCATTGCCATCAAATATGTGGGCTACGGCTTCCTGGCCAGTGCGGTAGGCTCCCTGGTGGGGCTGGCGGTGGGTCTGACCCTGCTGCCCTGGATCATCTGTACCTCCTGGAAAATCATATACGCCTTTGGGCCCATCCACTATGGCATTGAGCCGGTCACCTCGGTCACGGCCTGTCTGGCGGCGGTGGGGACCGTCACCCTGTCCGCCCTGGGGGCCTGCTTCAATACCCTGGCCGCCGTGCCTGCCCAGCTCATGCGGCCCAAAGCGCCCCCCATGGGCAAGCGCATCCTGCTGGAGCGCATCACCCCTCTGTGGCGGCGGCTGTCGTTCAACTATAAGATCACCCTGCGCAACCTCTTCCGGTATCAGAAGCGGTTCTGGATGACCGTCATCGGTATCGGCGGCTGTGCCGCCCTCATTGTCACGGCCTTTGGCCTGCGGGACTCCATCTTTGCAGTGATGGAGAAGCAGTATGAGGAGATCTACCGCTACTCCGCCCAGCTGGGGCTGGTAGAGCATATTACCCCCGGCGAGTGGGCCGAGGTAGAAAAGGCGCTGGAGGGCAGTGAACTGGTGGGGGACTGGACGAAGGAACACACCGAGACCGTCACCGCCGAGACCGACGCCTATACCGCCGATGCCACCCTGGAGGTGGTGGAAAACAGTGAGGTGCTGGAGCGGTTTGTCAACCTGCGCCACCGCACCGACAATGACACCGTTACCCTTCCCGAGGATGGGGTCATCCTCACGGAAAAGCTCTCCCTGCTGCTGAACGTGGAGGTGGGAGATACTATCACCCTGGACGGAGACAGCCGGGTGGAGGTGCGGGTGGCCGATATCACCGAGCACTACATCCAGCACAGCATCTATATGTCCCAGGCCTGCTATGAGCAGGTCTTCGGTCAGACTCCGGAGGAAAATGCCGTGCTGGTCTCCTACGACACCCAGGCCGATGGCGCCCAGGAGCTGGAGCAGAAGCTGGTCTCCCTGGACGGCGTCAGCTCGCTCACCCGCATCGAGGACACACGGAAAACCTTCGGCACCAGCCTGGAGAGCGTGGACTACGCGGTGGCGCTGATCATCGTGTGTGCCGCGGCCCTGGCCTTTGTGGTGCTCTACAACCTGACCAACATTAACATCACCGAGCGTATGCGGGAGCTGGCTACTCTGAAGGTGCTGGGCTTCTACGACGGGGAGTTGTCCGCCTATATCTACCGCGAGAACGTGATTCTCACCGTGTTTGGCGTGGCCATGGGCATGGTGATGGGTAAATTCCTCCACCAGTGGCTGATCCTGACGGTGGAAATTGACCTTTTGATGTTCGGCCGCACCGTGGCGCCCACCAGCTATCTGTGGGCGGTGCTGCTCACCACCGTGTTCTCCCTGATGGTGAACTTGGCGGCCCACCGCAAGCTGAAGAAGCTGGACATGGTGGAGTCGCTAAAGACCGTGGAATAACCCCCGCTTTCTTGAAAGAAAGCTTGGCAAAGAACTTTGTGCGAAACTTCGTTTCGCCTCTACGCCCGTAAGAGAGTTTATCGTGGGAGTGACATTCTTCGTCTCTCTCACGTTTTTATTTCAGGGTTCCGCCCTGCGGGGCGGGTTCCTTTGCCCACGGCGGCAAAGGAACCAAAACGCCGCCGGGGAACGGCTCCGGTGAGCGCCTTCGCGGAGCGGGCGCTCACAGTCACCTTTCCCCCGGTCCCCTGGTTACGAGAGAGGGTCACTTTGGGCCTTAGGTATTTTCCGGCGGGCAAAATATTGATCTGTTTCCCTTCTCCTCTCGGCCCACAGGGGCCTTTTGCCATCAGAATTTAATGCTATTTCCTTCTAACGTACACCGCCTGGTGCCTGCCTACCTGTTGGGTGCGGTGGTGGTCGGGCGGACCAGCTGCCACGGTTTTGCCAGCGTAGGCGGTGTTATTTCAACGCACCTTTCCACCAAATTTTGCACAGAAAGGGCCTAAGGCCCGGGGCAAGAAGAATCACAGATCTTGTCTTTGGGCCGCCGGGAGGATTCTACTATCTGACAGGCAGGCGTCCCCCGTAATGGGGGCCTGGGGGGGCAGATGACTGTGAGCGCCCGCTGCGCGAAGGCGCTCACCGGAATCAACCCCCAGCGATTCTTTGGTTCCTTTCTGATCGCTCAGAAAGGAACATCGCCTCCCCTCGCCCCGCAGGGCGGAACCCTCCAAACACAAAAAAACGTCCCCGCAGGAACGATCCTACGGGGGCGGTTTCTATTAGAAAAAGAATTTATACCTCATTCACCACGCCCACAAACAGGGGCACCCCCTGGCTGCGCAGCACAAAGAGGAAGGGGCGATTCAGCTCCATGATGCAGGTTTCGTCAGGCGGCGCGCCCGCTCCCATGCCCAATATGGTGACGGCGGCGGCCTCCACGCCTTCTTCGTTCACACTCACCCGGGTCATCTGCTCGGCCTGGGTCAGGAAGGTGTCCATAGAGGTCAGGCCGCTCAGGTCCGCCTGATCCGGGTTCAGCAGATCGGTGATGCCCAGGGCTTTCAGAGTGCTCATCAGGTCCAGGTCGGCGGACAGGTCAAACTTGGGGACCGACCACTCCACCGTGCCGTACTGCACATCGGCGGCTCCGGAGCTGAGGCTGGACAGGAAGTTGGGGTCATTGAGCAGTGTCTCGGGAGCCGTGCCCTCCTCAGGCAGGACAAAGAACATCTCGCCCAGCTGGGTTTCCAGGGCGGCAGCCTGGTAGCCATCCCGTTTCAGAAAACTACCCGCTTTGGAGGCGTGCATAAAGTCTGCGGAGACGGTATTCCCTGCGGCGGTGGTGAAGTCTCCCGCCTGGGTCTGGGAGGCATCAAAAGGCTCCAGCCAGGCTGCCTTGTAGTAAAGGGAGGAGGCCAGCAGAAGCAGGGTGTCAGGCGTGGTCTCCACCACCGGCCCATCCCCGCCGATGAGACCGCCCGTCTCCTTGGAAATCCAGTCCGTGATGGCCTGGTCGGCTCCGGCAGTGCCCATGGGGGTGGTGTATACCCCGGCAAAGTAGTCCCGGCCCAACGTGTCCAGGGTGGACTGGACGTAGTCCCCCTTCTGGGCGTCATTGAGCCACACGGAGTTGGACAAAATCAGGCTGCTCACCCCGTCGTTGGTGTACAGGCCCTTCCACAGGCGACCCACCTGGTCGGTGAGCTCCCGCTGACCGGCCACCCCCAGGGCGGAGAGCAGCTGGGCCTGGCTGTCCCCCTGGGCGCAGGGTACCAGCATGGCCAGGGCGGCCCACAGGGAGGCAGGGGAGTAGGCGGCGTTTTTCCCCTCCTGGCCTGCCAGAGCCAGGGGAGTGCTCTTGGCGGCAAAGTCGCTCAGGGCAAAGCGGGTGCCCACGGGGATGCCGCCGCTGCGCAGCTCCATCACCGCGCTGTAATACTCATCGTAGGCGTTGTAGTAGGCGTCCCAGTCAGCGTCAGGGCCGTCCTCGGGCTGCTGGGGAAACTGGGGAAATTCGGGGTAGGTGGGCTCCTTCAGGGTGGTAAAAACAGGTTCGGCCTGGCCCTGGGACGAACTCTGACTGCCCTTTGGGTCTGAGGATTCCCCTTTGGGGCCGCAGCTTGCCAGAGATAAGAGCAGGGCGGAGGCCAGCAAGATGGATACCGTTCGTTTCATGGCAGTACACTCCTTTCCGGTGTTTCCTCTCTATTCATTTAGACGGAATACAGGGTGGAGGGGTTCCAAATCTAAGCACGGATTCTCATCTCTATTATACCCCGTTTTGCTCCGGCAGGGAAGGGTCAGGCCAGGGAGTAGGCCCACAGATTGTTGATCTGTCCGGCCAGGGTGTCATAGTCCCACAGCTGAGAACTGGTGGAGTGGCGGTTGGGATCGTTGACCCGGATCTTGCCGTCCTCCATCCCCACCAACACGATAAAGTGGCCGCTGGTGGTGAAGTCGCCGGGGCCGACGCTGCAAATGATGGGCTGGCCGTTTTTCAGAGCGCGGGTGACCGCGCCCTCGTCCAGGGGCAGCTCCTTGGCGGTGAGACCGAAGTGCTCCGCCCCTGTTCGCATCAGATCCCAGCTGGTGCCCACGCCGTCCACATACAGCCCCTGGCTGTCGGCGTACTGGGCCACGGTGTAGGGGGTGATGGTGTCGCCCCCCTGGTAAGGCCGCAGATCACCATGGACAGGGCGGTGGGGCCGCAGCCGTTGAGAGC
>JACXXQ010000310.1_pt1 | contig 29275 bp, 25 predicted proteins | sample 8621361 | NCBI WGS metagenome assembly JACXXQ01 (sample SAMN15503820, study PRJNA645414) | gut metagenome | isolation source: feces | host: Bos taurus | place: USA | collected 2016 | reverse complement strand
CGACTTACCGCAGCTTGGGATAGGTGCGGCATCACCCGTTATCTAAACTGTTAGAAATCCGATTCCCAGTAATTAAATCCGCGCAGGTAGGCGGTCTTTTCGTAGCACAGGCAGTACTTGGAGACCGCCGTGAGCTCGGCTGCGCCCGGCGGCACCATATCGCGCACCAGCTGCGGGCAAAACTCGGTAAACTTGACCTCCATCACCAGCTTGCCGGGCTCAAGAACCGGCAGCGCGGACAGCGTCGCGTCAAAGATATCGAAGCTCCCCACCGCCGCACGCACGTTCATGTCAAACGTAATGCGCACCGTGCCCTCGTCCATCACCCACGGCTCGCGCTCGTAGTCCACGATGGTCCGCGGTCGCATCATGTTGCAGATGCACTCGATATAGAACTCACGGCAGAGCTGGTGCGGGCTGCGCAGCAAAAAGTCGTAGTCGCCGGCCAGAATGCACTCAAACTCGTCGCGCGTGAGCGGCGCGTCTTCCTTATAGATCCAGCTGCCGTACTTCTTTTTGCGCTCGAGCTTAATCACCTTGTCGCCGCCGTTATAGATGCGCACGCGATACTTTTTGCGTATGAGGATGCCGGCGTCTTTTTCCTCGTAGGCCGTATTTGCGTAATCGTCAAAGTATAGGCTGCGGATGGTGTAGCCGCCCGAGCGCGCATGCTTGTCCAGCTTAAACACGGGCGCCATACGGCACGCCAGCGCGGCATGCTCGCCCTCATTAATGAGGTACTTGAGCTCGTGGCGGTAACGCTCCTGCGTGGCACGCGCAGGCGGGGCCGCCAAGCGCTCAAGCAGCGCGCTAGCCCTCCTCATACATGTCCTCCACGACCTTGCCCCCGTCTTGCACGTAGAAGCACTTCATGCCGTACTGCTTGCCGTCGTCGGTAACGTAATAGTCAAACGCATCTTGCGTATAGCCGTCGGAGTTCGTGGCACGCACGCGCACAAAGTACTGGCCGGTATCGGGTGCATCGCACGTTACCTCCGGCAGCAGCACGTCCTCGGCCTTAAAAAGCACGTCGCTTATGGCATAGTCGCGCGCAAGCTCCACGGTATAGCGAATGTCACGAGCTTGGAAATCGTACGAGGCATCCCAGTTAATGCGCAGCTTGCCGTTATCGATCTGCGGCACGCCAATGTAGAACGGCATGGGCTTTTTATAGCTTTCGCAATAGCTCTTGTAGTTCTCCTCGATCTCGGAGGGAATCGCCGCGGCGATCTGCTCGTATTGGTCCTTGGTCACGGGCAGGTTATCGATATCGGGCGAAGCGAACACCAGCGGCTCGGTGACCTCGCGATAATGCTTGATCATCTTGGCCAGGCGCGCCTCGGTCAGATACGAGCGAACGTCCTTCACGGCCTCATCAAGCTCGCTGCGGAACGCTTGGCTCTTAAGGGCGCGCCTAAACAAAACACTAACCCAGTAATTGCTAACGCCGCGCTCCCAGCTCGAATAGTCGGTATGCTCCTGAATCTCCAGCTCGCGCTTGCGAAGCATGTCATCGTTATCCCAATCCAGGAAATACCAGACGTTAGAGTTGAGCGGGCTGTACAGATAGAAATTACGATTCTGCGTATCGCAGTTACCGGTCAGAATTTGAAACGCCAGCCAATACACCAGGTTCTCGGTATCAAAATACGTATCGAGCACATCATCAATTTTTTGAGATTCATCGTTGAGCGCATCGAGCATCTCAATGAGCTTGGTGTGGTCGGAATCCCCCTTTGTTTCGAGCAGATAATCGAAATCCGCCTGATTAAATGACGGATCGTCGGCCAGCTTAATGATGTCCCTATAGCGTTCAAACTCAAAGTTATTAACTTTATAAAGATGACCGTCGGCGTCTAAGCCATGTGCCTTAAGCGCCGTTTTATTGAGCTGCTCCACCTGCGTAAACAGGCCGTAGTCCTCGAAGGTATCGTTTGATTTTTCGGTTTGGTCGCACACCCACAGATGCACAAACTGCGTGCGCAGGCCCATCATCTGGGGGATCCCGCGAATCAGGTCGTAGGCCATTTTATTGCGAAAACGAAGACCCTCGCTCATATGCTTATTGAGGGGAATGGCCCGCTGCTGACGCCATGTGCCCTTACCGCGCTTGAGCTCAACTTTATAGTTCTTTTGAACGCCCTTACTCGAAGACTGACCACGCACCTGAACGGTGGCATTGGGAGCCTCCTCACCATAGCCGACCTCACCGGCAACGGGACCGTTATCATCACCAGGCTGCAGCAAACCAAGAACCTGGTAGCGATTAACATCCATCGCCTCATAGTCATACACCGAGTAGGTATTGATCTCTTCCCAGGAGTGATTGGTGTTCTCGGAGCTGTTACCGCGCAACACCGTCAAATACATGGTCACGATGGCCGAGTCGTCGTAGACCTCGTACAGGTCGTCCTTGTCGCGCAAATGCTTGGACTGGTCGGACGCATCGGCCTTTTTGATCTTGCCCTGCTTTTTGGTCTTTTTGGCCGAGGAGTCCTCCTGAGACGAGCAGCCAGAGAGCAGCAGCGTGCCGGCAGCCGCCTCGATCAGGCGACGACGAGATATCATCCTATCGGTCATCAGAACCTCCCCAATGGTTACGGTACACACGGACCACCGTGCGCTCAAACGCGCCGTGCGGCTCACCGTCCTCCCGCTGCTCATCAAAGCGCTGCTCCGCATGCTCGAGCACGCGCCCCAGATCGGTAAACCAGCCATCCTTGTCGGTCGCCACAATGGGCTGCTGGCTCAAAATACGATACGGCAAGTTGGCAGTATACGTGTCGAGCCGCAGCAGCGCCGCGATAAAAAACACCGCCGCGCCCAGCAAAAAGCCAAAGCCGTAAAACTGCTGCGGAAACGCCAGCGACACGGCCGTCGCAAGCCCCGCCACGCCCGCGAACAGCCCCGACGCCAAAACGGCACCTTTATAGTCGGTAAAGTACAGCAAAATGAGCATCACCGTATTGCCCACTGCGTACAGGCCATAGCCCACGCAGAGGGTACGGAAATACCCATGCATAAGGTTATTAAAGCCCAGCGGCAGGGCCGAGAGCACCGTGGTCTCCAACGAAATGACCGCCGCCGTCACAAACAGCTGCTTAAGCGCGCAAAAACGCAACTCGCTGTTAAGCGTGGCGAGCATCTCCTCCTCGGCCACCATAATATCGCCCACCACGCCACCGTCGTTGAACAGGCTGCCACCGTCGTTGAACAGGCTGTAGTAGTCGCGATAGCGCGGATAAAAGTTGACCTCGACCGACACCACAAAGTTGACGGTCGTGACGAGTATCGTCAAAAACGCGATGAGCGCCGGCACGTCATGGTAGGGCGCACCGTAAAACAGGCCTTTAACCTGCACGCCGATGGGCCCGGCCCAGATGATGACCAGGTGCGCAAAGAGGCCCAGGTTGGTAAAGAGGCCCGTGAGCGCGAGCGGCACAAACTGGTCGAGCCAGCGCAAAAAGAGCCAGGGACTGCGATCGCTCTGAGGAAAATACCGGTACAGCAGCACCACGTCCCAGGCGAGCATGACGCCGTAACCCAGCGAGATGCTTGCCAGCAGGCCCTCCACCGGCGGCAGGCCCAGTGCCAGCGCCGCCAGCGCGCACAGGCATGCCACGCCGATGGCGGCCGCAAAGCTGCACAGAATACCGCGGTAGTCCTTGATGGCCGTGAGATAGCTCATGCCGTTCCAGTTGATGATCATAATGTTGAACAGCCACAAGCACAGCAGCGCCTGCAGCAGCGTGGCGCCCGAGAACAGCAGAAAGACGCCGTAGAGCACCGTGCCCGCAACCAGCATGATGGCGTTGGAACCCCAAAACGAGGGCAATACTTCTTCCTCGCGCTCGGCAAACAACATGTCGGCCAAAAAGCGCGTGACGGGCATGGAGAAAAAGCTCGTGAGCGTGAGCGATGCCAGCAGCGTGTAGGTCACCATGCACACCAGCAGATCCTGGTTGGCGCGACCCACGCCCCACAGACCGCACAGCACCAGAATGCCCACCTGCAGCAGCACGCCCAGCAGCATGGGGCCCGTGCACACAATGCCGGCGTAGCCATAGGCGCGCATTGTCGCAAACAGACCCTTGCGCCTAAACAGGCGCTTGAGTTCAAAACCGATTCCGGCCACCGGCTACACCCCCTCTCTGGGCAGGTCGAACGCACGCGCCGTCTCGTCGTACAGCGCCCGATAGTTGGCGAGCATCCGCTCGTGCAAAAAGTACGTGGCAACGCGACGCTGGCCGCGCTCCCCCATCTCAATGCGACGGGCGCGACTTGTGCACATGCGCTCCATGGCGTCGGCCAGGCCCTTGCGATACATGGGCGGGGTCACAAAACCAGCCACGCCAAAGTCGTCTCCGAGGGCGCCCTCGAGCAGTTCACGGCAGCAGCCGACCTCGGTCGTCACGCAGGGGCGACGCGCGGCGAGCGACTCCAGCACGCTCAACGGCTGGCCCTCGGAGATACTCGTTAGAATCGTAAAGTCGAGCTTTTGCATGTACTCGACCACGTCCACGCGACCGGTAAAGATCAGGTCACGCACGCCCAGGGTCTCGACGAGCGCATGGCACTCGGTCGCATACTCCTCGTCGTCCACGCCACCCATGATGTGCAGGCGCACGTGCGGCAGACGCTCATGTAGCTCAAAGAAGGCGTAGATCATGGTCTTGACGTCCTTGATGGGCGCCAGGCGCGCCACCGCGCCAATGTCCACCCAGCCGTCATCGGGCTTTAAGGGAATATCCTTAAAGCGGTCGAACTGGATGCCGTTGGGGATGACCAGGCATTTGTCCGCATCGCAGCCCATATCGATCTGCGTCTTGCGCGCGTTGTGAAACAGGCTCGTCACGCGAAAGGCGCAGCGGTAGATTTCCTCCGAAAGCATGTAGAAAAAGCGAATCCAGCGGTCCTTAAACGACGGCACCACCCAGTCGGCGCGAATAATCTCCTCCTCGCGCTCGCGGGTGTAAATTCCGTGCTCGGTCAGCAGCGCCGGCGCGTGATTCATACTGGAGCCCAGGCTCGCGAGCAAGCCGCCGTAGCCGGTCGAGATAGCGTGGTACACGTCGGCCACGGGCACCTCGCTGCCCAGCAGGTACAACACGGGCAGTAGCATGGAGCGCATGGTGTGGAAGGCGTCGGCAAAGGGAACGTAGGGGTACTCGGCCAGACACACGTCGCGGAAGATGTCCATAAACGTGCGGCTCTGCAAAAACGAGAGCGGATGCACGCGACGGCGCTGGAAGATATCGAACAGCACGTCCCAGTCCGGGTTAGAGAGCGACACCAGGCGGCGCAACGCCTCGCGCTCGCGGTCGTTAAAGCTGGCCTCGTGCTGCTCGCCCGTAAGACGCAAGGCGTCGTCCAAGAACACCTCGTGCACCTCGACCACGTTGCCGGGCAGCTCGTAGACAAACTTGCCGCGGTCGGCTGCATGCGCGCCAATCACCCACAGCAAAAACTCGTGCTCTGGCATTGCTTGGATATAGCCGTGCATCCAGGTGGACACGCCGCCGTGCACATAGGGGTAGCAACCCTCGAGCACCAAGCAGATTCTCATCGGTCGCCACCTTCCTTGCGCTCGATCGTCACGGTCTTGTCGTTTGCCTTGAGCAGATACAGCTTGCCCGTAAGGTGCGTAAGCTCGCCACCGGTCACCGCACCCGGCTCGCCATTATTGGCGCGGAACATGAGCCATGCCTCGTCATGGAAGTTGCCCAGGTTGAGCGTCCAGGAATCGGCACTCGTATCCATGCTTACCGTCACGGACGAAAAGCGCTGGATGGCACCCGAGCATTCCGAGCCGGTCTGGTGGCGCAGGTCGGGCGCGGACGTGGTAAGCCACTCCAGGTAGTCGGTCAGGCCGCCCTTGTAGACCTCCCAGCCCTCCTTGGCGCCGCGATCGGGATCCAGCAGGTCATCGGGGTGCATAAAGTGTGTGCTCACGTAGTGCATGTTGAGCTCGGACACGGCGGCCAGGCGCATATAGGTGTCGTCGACCATACCACCCGAGACAATACGAGGCTGCTCCACAATGCCGTCGCTCGCCACGCCAAACTCCTGCACGTAGGGCAGGTCCGTGCCGTCCTCAAAATACGTACTGGCGATGGTCTTGATGCGCGGAACATCGGTACCGATAATCTTGCGCGCGCGGGCCGAAAGGATATTCGACGGCGGTACGTAGACCGAGCCGTGCGCGTTGGGCAGCACCTCGTCCTGGAAGGCGATGAGCTCGTCGAGAGCCGCGACGAGCGTATCCTTGTTCTTCCAGGTCTTATAGTCGTACAGCGTGCCGTAGTCGGTGTCCCAGAGCGCGAGCGGCTGGTGGTTGTAGCCATGAAAACCCAGCTCTCCGCCCATCTGCAGCAGCATGCCGCCAAAGTAGCGAAACTGCGTGGTATCGGCCTGGCGCGCGGGCTCGGTCTGATTGACCGCGTCCTCGTAGTTTTCGATCATCACACCGGTAAAGCGAATGCCGTATTTTTGCGCGAGCTTTTGCAGATCGGGCCACCAGACCTTGGCATAAAAGTCGGCGATGGAAAGCCCGTAGTCGCGCTTGATGTAGGTGCCGTCGCCCGAGGGCACGGGGCTGGGAAAGTCATCCAGATAGAAGACGGCGCTGTTGATGACCGGGTAGGCCGTGGCATCGCCGAGCAAGCTGATCGCCGCGGCGTAAAACCCGCGCATGACCTTGCTGTAAATGCCAAAGTTGCACACCACGGTATGTCCGCTGCCGCAATCGCTCGACCAAACAAGGGGCGTACCCGTATCGCCGGTTTTGGCCCACACGTGCGCCGTCTCGCGCAGCGAAACCAGCAGTGACGATTTAAAGGGGTCCGATAACTCGTAGCGCTGGCCACCACCGATCATAAAGTCCTTGCTCGGGACGATACTTTCTGCCGTGGTGTACTCATATCCAACGGTATCGATGCCAAACTTGGGTGCAACGGCTTGCATATAGCCGGAGTTCTCCGGCGTCATACCCAGCATAAGCGAACCGCCGGCACTCACCCAACTCATAATATCGGTCAGGTGCGTACCGAGCCCATCGAGCGACGGCATGAGCAAAATCACGCGATCGAAGGACGTCAGCGAGGGAATGGCATCCGCGCCGTCCAGGGCAAGGTCCACGTCGCGGTGCGCGATCTTCATGTCGAGCAGAATCTGGTCGAACTGCTCCTTTACGTCCTCGACGCCCGCTTGGTCGGAATCGGTAATGACCAGGCACGTGGGCTTTTGACCAAATATTGCCGAGGAGGCCGGCACCGCATCGTTGGCGGCAAGCATCCCCAGCTTATGCTGGCCCGCACTGTACTGCACGCCGGCACGCTCCACCAGCAGCACGGCGGCCATGGCAATAAAGACCGCCCACACCACGAGCAGGCCCATCCAGCGAAAATGGCCCGCACGGTCGCGGATATGCTGCACCACGCTCATCGGGCCTCCTCCCCGCCGCGCCAAAAAGCCAGCTCCTCGCGGTTGGCGGCGCTCAAGTACACATGCTGTTTGTCGATCGCATCGATCACGCGGTGGACCTCGTCACCGTCGCGGCGCATCACGGCCAGGCGCAGGCAAAGCATCCAAACCTCCTGCTCCTCGGGCGCGTCGAGCACGAGCTGGTCGGTCACGGCCTGCGCCTCGTCGATCTGTCCGACATCGGCCAGCGCCGTCGCATACCGAATACGCAGCTCAAAGGTGTCCTCGCGCTCGCAGCGGCGCGCAAGCAGACGTGCGTACTGTTGACGTTGAATCTGAGCCACGCGCCCCTCAGCCAAACCCGAGTCTAAATACTCACCAAGAAAATCGCAGTATTCGTCGAGGTTTTGCGCGCTCGGGTCGGTCTTAAAGGCGCGCTCCAGCTGCTGCAGTTTAAGGTCGGACTCCTTGGAGATCTGCGCCACCGCCGTCGCGGCATAGTGCGCCACCTCAACGTCGTCGTTCAGCTTAGCCGCCTGCAGCTGCGCCAGGTACGCATCGGGCTCCTCGGTGAGCATGGAGAGCATGAGGCGGCGCCGGTCTGCCGGGTCGTTGACGATGAGCGCCTCCTCGAGCGGGATCACGCCCGCATCGGCTTCACGGTCGTGGACCAAGATGCTGCGATGCAGGTCGTCGTTAATGCGCAGCGACTCCAACGTGGACTCCTTCAGCCCCTCGCCAAACACCGCGCTGCGAACCGATAGCAGCGCCACCAGCAGCAGGCCCCACAGCGGAACCAGCACCATGACGGCAAGCATGTGCCCGCGAACCGGGAGCAGCCCCAACTTCATGAGCGTCCAGAGCACCAGGCACACCAGCGAGTGGATTATCAATAGCAGCACGGCGATAACAAGCGAGATCAAGCAGCATCCCCCTCGTCATCGGAGCCGGTGAGAGCAATCTGCCGCAGCAGCGTCACTGCGGCCTCGCTATCGACGCGCTCTGCGCTGATCTGCTTGGCGGCCAGGCGTTTGCAAATTACAGGAAGGTCGGCATCGATGGCCTGGCGCATCAGTAGATAGAGCGTGTCCCCGCCGACCAGGCCCGCGGCGTCGCCCTCGCGAATCGCCGACCCAATCCCCCCGACCAACTCGCCAACAGGCTCCAACCCCGGCACCACGCGCAGGAGCAAATAACTGCCCATCTTATTGTCCGCAAGCGTCTGAGCTGCCAGCAGTTCTTGGGCAAAAGCATCTTGATTGAGCACGCGCGTGCCTGCAATGCAGCGCTTGTCCTGCGCCACGGCCTCGTAATCGAAGGCGCGGCCCAGCGCGCTTTCCACCAAACCGCACAGGATACGGAACAGGTTTTGGTAATAGAGCGTCATCTGACGCTCGGCAACCCGGCGCACAAAGATCAGTACGGCGGGCGCTCCGTCGCGCTCGATCGTATATCCAAACATGGGCAGCCCCGGTGTCAGCTCGCGGTTCACCCACAGGTTCGAACGGCCCCCATCGCCCAAAAGGGGCCCAAGCTCATCGAGCGGGAGCGAGCGCGTGACATCGTCGACAATCGTCGGGCTCGCTGCCACCAGACGCGCAAAGGCACCGCCCGAAACTTGGTAGATCGTCACTGTATTATTCTCGAGGATCTCGCCCAGCAGCTCGCAGCACTTGCGGTAGATGTCGCGCGGGTTGAGCACATCGAGCTCTTGCGTCACGGCAAAGATCTTGCCAAAGCTGTCGTGGCGACCCACGATCTGTCGCTTGTAGGCCTGCTTGTCCTCGATGGCGTCGCGGTAGAGCTGCGTTAGGAACGTATTGCGGTTGCGAACGAGCTCGTTCTCGGCGCGCTCGGCCTTGAGCGTCTCGCTGTTGCGCAGCTGAACATAGCCGCACACGGCGCCCACCACAAAGTACGCGATAAACGGCAGCCAGTTGGACGGCTCGTAAAACAGGCCATGGAAGGTATAGCCGTACTGGGTAAAATAGCTTGCAGCCAATCCCACCGATGCCAGCAGCGCCGCGACCAGGCCAAAGTCCAGGCCATACAGCGTGCCGACCAGCACCACATAGAGCAGGCGATAATCGAGCACGTTGAGCTGGTCCGACTGAGAAAACAGGTGCTCCAGCACCTCAAAGAGCACCCAGGCAACGCCCGTCTCCAGGCATTTAATGGGCAGCCTGCGCATTTGGATGCGGTCGATGGCGGCGCGCAAGGGGTTGACCTTTTTGGCGCGCGTGTTGGCCCAACGAGCCCGCATGGTCGAAAGATCGCGAAGCAAGTCGTAGCGCTGGAACCAGCCATAACGCACGCGAACGATATCGCCTGCGGTCAGCCTGCAACCGGCTGATTCGCCATAGGCGACCGTAAGGCCGGGGAACAGGCCCTGAAGCGCCGCGCCCAGGTCGCCCGCTGTATGGTGGAAGGCATCCGTGACGTCGAGTGTCTCAAAGGCGGCGTCCCAGCTGTCGAAAATGCGGCGCACCAACACTGCGAGCTCCTCGGCACAAAGCAGGGGAAACGGCGCATCCTGCGCGCCCTGCAGGGCGACCGATCCGGTTGAACACGCGTCGAACAGCGGTGCCAAAAAAGGATCCTCCAGCGCGGCAGATGCGGTATACAGGAACGGCACGCGCAGGATCTTGGTCTGAACGCCCTCGCGAGCAGGATCGCGTCGAAAATGTTGGTGTAAGGGTGACGCCCTAGCGCCCGTTTAACGAAGAACGGCCTTCGTCCTAGAATCTGAAATCACCACAACTACAGGTTCTAGGAAAGGACGAAGGCCGCTATGGAAATCTTATCAGACCCGACGCCGGACATGCTCGCCATGCCCCGTTTCGACGACGGCGCCATCGACATGCAGGAGCTGCTCCGGCGCCTGGCCGAGCAAGTCGTGAACGCCGTGATGGACGCGGAGGCCGACCAGCTGTGCGGCGGCGGGGCGAACAGCCGAAACGGCTACCGCGAGAGGTCGCTCGCCACCTGCGTGGGAACCCTGACGCTGCGCATCCCGAAGCTCCGCTCCGGCAGCTTCTTCCCGGAGGACGTGCTCGAGCGCTACCAGCGCGCCGACCGCGCCCTCGTGGCCGCCGTGGCCGAGATGTACGCCACGGGCACCAGCACCCGCAAGGTGCAGCGCGTCGCGGAGAAGATGGGCGTCTCCAGGCTATCGAAGGACCAGGTGAGCGCCATCGCCTCGAGCCTGGACGCCGACATCGAGGAGCTGTGCGGGAGGCCGCTCGACGGCTCGCCGGTGCCCTACGTCTGGCTCGACGCGACCTACGTCAAGTGCCGCCGCGAGGGGCGCGTCGCCTCCACCGCCGTGGTCACCGCCATCGGCTGCGATGCGGGCGGCTGGAGGCGCGTCCTTGGTGTCGACGTGGTTGACACCGAGTCTTACGACTCGTGGCTCGCCTTCCTGCGGGCTATCCGCTCGCGCGGGGCGGCGGGCGTGCGGCTCGTCGTCTCGGACGCCCACCCGGGGCTCGTCCGGGCGCTCGGCGAGGTCTTCCAGGGCGCCGCGTGGCAGCGCTGCGCGGTCCACCTCATGCGCGACTGCATGCGCGAGGCCGGCTCCTGGCAGCTCAGGCGCCGCGTGGGCAGGATCGTGTCGCAGGTGTTCCGCGGGCGCGACGCCGCCACCGTGACGGCCATGTACCACGCGGCGTGCGACATGCTGGCGGGGTGCTGCCCCAGGGCGGCGGCGGTGCTGGAGGAGGCCGAGCCCGACGCGCTGGCCTACCTCGACTTCCCGCCGACCCACTGGAAGCGCCTGCGCACCAACAACGTGCAGGAGAGGACCAACCGAGAGATAAAGCGCAGGTCGCGCGTCGTGCAGGTGTTCCCCTCCACGGGCTCGCTGGTGCGGCTCGCGGGCGCGGTCATGTGCGAGCAGGACGAGATATGGCAGGGGTCCAGGTACTTCTCGGAGGCGAGGATGAACGAGCTCTACGACGAGGGCCGCGCCCACGGGATCGACGGCCCCGCCGACTGGGCGCGGCTGGAGGCTGAGGCCAGGAAGATGCTCGAGTCCGGACTCGAGCTTGCGGACAGGGTCGAGACGGCATAGGATATCAACCGTATTCCAGGTTCTGGGACGCCGGGCCCACTTGCTTCGGTTCGGGCGCTACACCAACTTTCTCGACACTACCGCGAGCAGCGTAGTAGCGGCACAGGTCGTTGGCTGCGCGCGCGATAATGCCCTTGCCCGTCTGGGTGCCACTGGCGGCCGTGGCATCGTCGTCACGGCCGGCACCCTCTGCGCCCGCGGGCCCCGCAACAAACAGCAGCTGCACCTTGCGGCCCATACAGGCGCGAATCACCGAGCGAAGCAGCTCGATGTCGCCAAAAGCCTCGGTATGCGGCGTAAGGTAAGTGGAAAGGTAAACCACGCGATCGAACTCGTAGGCCTGATCCAGGTGCTGAAGCAGCTCTTTCCACGACATATGGGACAAGGCCTCGTCGCGCTGCGCGTCGCTGGCCGCCACGACCTGAACATGATCGCCGGGGAACGCCTTGGTGCAAAAGTCGTCGTCAACATACGCGGTGTTGCCAACAACCAGCACTTCCACGGCGCGCTCCCCCCTTAATTCCACATTTGTCATAGTCAAACATGCGTATTGTACGCTGTCAACGCGAGCTGGGGCGCCTTTAAGGCTGTTTGAAGAACTTTTTTAGAGGATGTGGGGACGACAACTCGTCCGACCCAGGTTCCTTGAGAGGCTGCTATTCGCTCTGAAAAGGTACATCACAATCTGCTGAAAGCTCTGCAGGGAGAATGGCAGGCAATGTAAGCGCTCCCATGGGCGAAAGTCCAGTAACAACCATCAAATAGCTCTTTGCATGGGCATATGCCATCGAAATAGCATTTGAAAGAAGGTAGTGACGCGCCTCGTCATCGGGAAAGTTCATTGGCATTTGCGCTGAAACCGAGATGGATACTGTAACGCCAGCGTGCATCTTCTCCTGTGCACCTTCATCTCTGTCAAGGAGGCTGCCAATTACGCACATTTTCAAACTTGCGCGTGCGTCATTACCGTTTTTCCAAAGGTGGACATCTTGGTAGCTAACGTCAACTTTTAATTCCATGTTATCCGAGGGCGAATCCTCGATATGGAAATCGGATTCAACGACGAACAGATTCACGATCTGAATCGGAGCAATAAAATCCCCACTCATGCTGCCAAACCTCCGGAAATCATCTCGAGATTCACATGCGAGGACGGACGCTCGTTCCTAAAGGACCATTGCTTGCGCAGGGATTCATTGGATGAGAGAAACGGTAGCTCTTTAGAATAGTTAACGGTAACCTTAGGAACAATGTTGATACCTAAAGCAAGCTCGAACCTAGCGATCGTTTTCAGTGTCATATTGGGCTGAGAATTCAGCAGTTTCGAGAGCGACTGAAGGCTCACGCCCATACGCTTTGCCAAATCGCTTTTGCTTAAACCCAAATGCTTCATCTCGCGATGAACAATAAACTCAATGTCTAGCGCATGTTCATATGCACGAGTTTCGCTAGTTTCTGTCTCGGCGTAAAAATCAGATAAATCTACTTTATTCATTGTGTTCTCCGTTTCGAAAGCCAAGCATCAAAAGTCAGCGCTCAGATTCCAGAAGCTGACGTGCTATTACGGCTAATCGCTTGGCCCGCTCGATTTCTTTACTGATATTTCCTGACCCCTGATGTCCTTTAAACCAAAACAATAGAACAATTTTGTCTACACCCTGACATATGGCATAAATCATCTCTCGATTTGCCCCGTCAAACCCTTTTAGTTCATCGAGGCCAATCTTAGAATCAATACATCGTAGCTTTGAGGTCCCACTCGCAACCTTTAACCCATAATCATAGATTTTTGAAATCTGATCTATCATTTTACGGGCGGCAAGCTTCTTTTTAGGGTCTGTCAACATTTTCTGGAATTGAGAGTTGGCGGGAGAAGTCGTCAGCTCCCAAAACGGTCGGCCCTTGGGATCCCCATATTCGACAAGATCATATCCTTCAACCAAAGGCCACCTCCCATTTCTAGATACACTTAACTTATAAGTTAAGTGTATCTATTTAAATACAAATAACAAGGCTTATGCTAGATTCCATGGCTTCAATCGATAAACAACCCAGTCGAGCTTATGCATAATCCAGAAGTATGCGGCAAATTCCAGATATGCCGAGCACACCGGATAACGCCAACGCGTCTACCTGCGGTTTCTTTACTCGAAAACGGCAGTGTGCTCAGGGATTTCAGAATTTGCCGCATACTTCCGTCAGGCGATTCCGGAAGTGCGGGGAAAACCGAGATCTGCCGACCAGACCACGGTTTTACACTTTCACGACCTGCGGTTTTGTTGCCACAAATCAGGTTGCGCTCGGAGGTTTCCGATTTTTTCCCCGCACTTCCGGAATACGAGGCCCTGCAAAGCGTGCTCTAACAACAATGGCGGCATCCGCGACAACATCCAGTAGTCACGGAAACGTCAAAGGGCCGTTGCCCGAAAACCGAACAACGACCCTTCTTTGTCTCCGCCTCACGTAGAGTCCACGGCGACTGCATCACTGAGAACATCTTACCGTAACGTCAAGCAACCCAACAAGGCGACGATTGACAATGCAGTTTTTCGTCCCAGAGCTTCCATCAAAATAAAACTAGGGGATGCCCTCCGTTGGGAAGGAACCCCCTTGCAAAACTATGGCCTATAGCAGGCTTTCGTTTTTTGTTTAGGAAATCATACCGCAATGGCTGCTTGCAGAGCGCAATCCTAAAACAAACGTATGCCCAAACCCCTCATTACCGCTTTATGCCAAACCTCATTCAGCCTCATAGGCCAATTTGCAATGAAGAATAGGCAGGTGCAGCAGGCGCAAAATGAATCATTTTGTAAACGGTCAATCTCATTGAGCAATAGCTCCGAATGATTGATGCTCATCACAGCCCCGGCTAAATCAGCCAAAGAATCTTTTGCATTTTGTGTCACCTGCTCATTAGTTAACCAAAGCGACCTCAGGGCATGGACGGCAATAATGCAGGCAAATGTAAAACCGTCAATACGCCCAATATCCGCAAGCGAATCTCCCCTCCTGGCAACCCAGTCCTTGTAAGATCGCTGGCCAAAAATCACATCTGAAGGAACAAGGGCGTCATCCAGAGAATGATACTTCAGGGGATCAAAATCACGATATGCTTCAACCGATGGATAGCTTAGATATAGTTGACCCATATCAGTGCTATCGCAGTAATAGTCTTGCATTAGCTCAAGCCGCTTAAAATCGTGCCGATTGTCCTGAGGATCTAAGTCAAATATGAGCAAGGTGTCTGTAAAACTGGCTTCGAGAAGCTGAGCCGCATCATCTTTATCCGGAAGAAGCTCGGCAACAAAGGACCTAAGATCAACGGCCTCAAAATCGCAACCGTATTCTTGAAAGAGCTTGTCTAGAAAGTCATGAACATTAATCTCGACATGAACAATTTGATGATCATCTGCGAGGCTAAAAGAATCAAACATGCGCTCCATCAGCTGAGGCTCGCGTTTAGCACCTTCGACAATGAGCAGGACGTTCTTTACGGACGCATTGTTCATGACTAGTCAAACTCTCCGGCACGGAGGAGCTTCTCAATGTTGTTGCCAAGCCTCAACTCGCGATCGGTGGAATCGGCCAAAGTTCGAATGCCCCCTTTTGCAGAGATTTGATAAACGCAGTCAGGCCTCATTACGCCATTCTTAACAAGCGAGGTATTGTGGGTCGAGCACAGTATCTGACACGATGCCTTTGAAGCAAAGAACTTCAAAAGGCTCTCTGCCATCTCAAAGTGGCAAAAAGCGTCAAACTCATCTATGAACAAAAAACTGGCCGACTCGTTAAGCTCAAGCTCAGAGAACAACTTAACCAGGGTTCTTGTACCGCTAGAACATGCCTCGACAAACGGGATGCATCGAATAGGGTGATTGAAATACAGAACAGGCGAGCCGTCGGACTCTTTAATAACGATCAGGGACTCATCGACTCCAAAATTGCGAATAAATGACTCGAATTCCGCGACCTTGTTCTCGCGTATGATCTTGTCGATTACCTTTCTTGTTTCAAACCCTTTCAATCGAAAACTGTCCATGCGAATCAGTCTCATGCGCGAGACAAATCGGCGCAACTCCGCCAAGACGCCTAAAACATTAGTTGGAAGACTGCTCGTTATGTATGAAAGAAGGCTCAACGAGGTATCGGAGAATTCAAAATTGATCCCAGCAGCACCGATTCGTTCAAGATGGTTCTCTTCGAAAACGCCGCTTGCATTATTGAATTCGAAAATTCGTTCCCCATCAATCAATAGGGTCTCGTGAAGCCAAGTAGTCGGAGAAGTCTTCTCATAGCAGTAATTGATTTCGCGACCGTCAAATTCAAAGACATAGGTGAACTGTGCCGTACCTCGCCCGCAGTCAGCACTCAAAAACAGACGATCATCCTGGTCAGAATAATCGAATGCCTTTGGAAAGCCGAGTGTAATGTCGAATAAAGCTGAACCGAAATTCGATTTACCAGACGCATTTCTGCCGATCAAAAGTGCGGTTTTCACGGTTCCGTTTTTAACGTTATTTTCTGCAAACTGGTAATCACGAGAAGCAGCAAAATTAAATAAAACCCGAGTCGAAAAGTTCCTATAGCCATCAACAGTAAAACGCTTAAGCATGAGAGTCTCCTATCTCTTGCCGTAATTATATTACGGCAAGAGATAGGAGACCTGCATCAATTACGTCACTACGGGAAACGTCATGTAACCAGAGCCCATCCGAACCGTGAAAACCTACTGCGAGAGCCGCTCAAATCTGAAGCGTGCGGCAAAATCTAGACATGCCGACCACACTGGACAGCGACAACGCTTCTACCTGCGGTTTTGTTGGGAAAAATCTGGTTGTGTTCGGCGATTTCCACGGACCAAGCCGGACATACCGTCGCAAGGCCTCATCACAATTGGATCTGTAAGGAAAAGCCCAATTCCGGTCAATCCCTTACCGGCAACCACAGCGAATTAAGACTGAGCAACAACACGTCAGTAAAGTTACATACGAGCAGAAAATCGCACGCAATTTCGCCTTTTCTTTATTGAGATGTAAATTTTGACAGGCCGAATCTTACATCCATACAAATGATGAAAAGGGGCGGTAATTCAAAAGAAAAGCCGCCCCCGCAGGACGCAGGCCCGTAGGTTGGCTCCGTCAATACCGCTAGATTCGGCCTAGTATCCTATCGGGTCCCAAAAGGTCAATCCAGTTAAAGACGGCAGGCAGCCCGAAACAACATCTTTCATGAACCTCCAGTCCCATCAAGCCCGATCGAACTTGACCGTCAAACCAGATACGGCCCAATCACATCAAATATCTCGCCAACCTTAGTTGAAGGGTTTTGCGCAGATGGCTTAATGTTACCCAGTTCCCTATGGTATGCGACGAGGCGCCCAGCACGCTGCAATGCTTCGCCTCGCCTATCATCAACTGCCCCAAACATCCCGTCCAGGTTCTTGCGGTACTCGATGCCCAAGTTCTTCGACATCTCCTGCGCGAGGGCATGCTGGCAGTCGGATGCGGACATATGCGCGGTCGTGTAGCGAAAGTGCAGAAGCGGCCACAGCTCGAAGCAGGGGTTGGACCACAACGCGTGGAAGGTCCTCGAACCATCAGAGAGCTCGTGGCACTTGCACTCCATCGCGTCAAAGTCGGACGCAGGGAAGTCATCCTTGTCATACACGAGCCACACGTGATCGAACGTCTCGGGCGCATAGCGGCAGTGTTCGACGGCGAAGTCAAGCAGGTCGAGCGTGTGTTTGCCGGTCCCCTTAACGACAATGGCAACCTTGCGCTCGTTCGCCGCGCCCAACGCCGCACGCACACCCTCAAAGTAGCGAGGCTCGGTCTCCTTGCCCTCGCTCACTACAAGATGACGCGTCATCTGAACCATGCGAGAGCGGCCCTCTCGCTTGCCGCTACGCCAGCCCTTCGACTTCTTCGCCACCATGCTAATCCCACTCCTCGATGCGGGTGAGATACGGATCGGCGCCGTAGCGACCGGACAGGTATTGCTTGTCGAAAGCCGCGTTCTTGCTTACCAGATTACCGTTTGCCTCGTGGATGTCGGCGAGAGACCACAGTTGGCTCGCCTCCCCCTCGCCGCGTGCAGCGAACCATATCTCGTCACGGCGGAACACATCGTTTCGCATGGTTGACACATCCTGGGACGAGAAGATGAGCTGCGCGCCACTCTTGTTGACCTCAGGATCCTTAAACAGCAGAATCACATAGCGAAGAAGCTTCGGATGCAGTTTGGCGTCGAGCTCGTCTACCACGACGGTGCCACCACGCTCAAGCGCTGTCATCAGATACGCAGCCAACCCCATGAGCTTCTGGGTTCCGGCAGATTCCTCGGATAAACGCAGCTCGTACGCCTTGCCGCCCACCTCGTGCCTCACGAAGACGCGTTGGCCGCGCCACTCCGGCGCCCTCTCCACTCTGAAGCCATCAATGCGCACATCAACGGCGCGCAAAAAACGCGTGACCTCGCGCGAGTCGCCCTCGTCGAGCATTTGCTCGAGCATCCGCTCCAGGTAGGAACTGTTGTAGTTGAGAAACACAGTTTCGAGAAACCAGCTGGCCGCCTCCTGGACCACCGGCGCATCGAAGTTGATGCAAAGGAACGATAGGTACGGCAGGCTCGGGTTGAACCTCGCAGCCGTCACAAGCTTACGCAGTGTGGGGCCGAGTTCAACCTTTGTATCCTCGCGCTCGAACAGCATCGCCGTACGCGACGCTCCCAATTTACGCCGCCACAGCCCTTCGGACATGATCTCGTCGGCGTGTACAGACAAGACATAGCGGTACTCGTGGTCGCCTACGCGGTAGTAGAGTTCGAACTCAGTGGGCTCGGCAGCAGATACGTCATCGAAACCAAACGCAGAACAACGGGGTATCGAAGGGCGATCACCCTCTGCCGTATCAGCACTGGCAGACAGCAGTCTTATCGGTCTGGCTACCGCCGAACGAACGTAATCAAGAGCCTCGAGCAGGTTAGACTTACCGCCAGCGTTGGGTCCATACACCGCGGCCACCGGTAGAAAGCCCTGCCCGTCAGGACACACTATGAGGGAGCGCTCGAACTCCTTCATCGGCGTCGCCTGCATGGAAAGCTCAGTTTCGTCGCGATAGGATCTATAGTTCCTGAAGGTAAACTGGCAAAGCATCGTCCTCAAAATTCCTTTCATTGTTTTGAAAAGATATATCAGAGTTTTTCTTTGATTATAGACTTTAAGTAGTCTAAATCAAGTGCTTGCTACACCAATGACAGCAGGCGCACGGTGCCAAACCGAGCATACTCGACCATCCCATTGCCGGAATGGCGTTTAGCTAGCACGTCACACATTACATGCATGAAAAAAGGGCGACACTCTCTAACAAAAGGCGTCACCCTTAAAGCTCCCGCAGAGCTTTTGTATGATAGCTAGGTATGCTACACCATCTCGCAGAGATGCGCGGCACCGAGAATCGCTATTCCTAGCAGAACAAACACCATGGATGCGGCGGTTCAATTGCAATCGGCGTTATTGAAGCTTTCTCTACATCCGGATGTTCATCTCTTTAAACACGCTGTATAAGACATCTCGTGCAATTAACCCTTGATAAGCCCTAACAAGCTCACCTAATTCATCAAGCATCGCCTTCGTCTCATCGTCGGGCAGGACGCGGCAAAGCAGAGAGTACATATCGGAAAACCTCGCCCCTCTTACGACCGCGCAATAAAGCCGCTCGTCATGTGCGCAAATATTTCTAAAGCCAGAAAGAACCTGAATTACGCGAAGCAGCGTTACCGGCTCGAGCCTTTGATTCCTATTTGCCGTTTGGCTGACCAACTTACAGGCAGCATTCTGAACACCGCGTTTTTGAAGCTGATAGAAATGAGAAATGTTGCCAAATGTCAAATCATTCTGAAGAACCCATAACGGGACTGCACTGTATTTATTCAAATAATGCTTCACGAAAGGACGCATACGCTGTTCATCTGTCACCTTGTCATTCAGAATATTTATCAAGTCAGTAAGCCTCTTCGAATGCTGTTTCTTTTTATCACCTCGAAATGCCTTGGGCACAAGCATATCATTAGGATCGACATAATTAGCCCGATTCAGATAGGCATCCGCAGCGCGATATTGATCGCAGAACGAATACACGATCGCGTTCTTGAGCACAGCTTCGGCCCTCGCGAGATATGAAAAAGTAAGTTGCCTAAGCTCTCTGTCAAACAGGAATAAATCGTAAATGTTCTTAAATGAAGTGCCTTCCCTATAAACATCACTTGACGAGGACTGCGCAGCGTTTTTATCAAGAAACGGAGCTTTGTAGCCGTTTACGACCGCATAATAACTCTCACGCCTCAGGCAATCTGTCGTAGAAGCATCAGTCGCCACCCCACGGCTCTCTAGGAGTTCAATAAGTTGAGCGAAAGTCTTAAATTCCTTTGCCAAAGCAAGCTCCTAAAATCAAAGGGCCGTTGCCGGAAGCCTCCGAACAACGACCCTTCTTTGTCATCGCCTCACTTAGAGTCCACGACGACTGTATCACTATCGGTATAGTACCCTAAATTTATCGCTATTGCGGCGCATACAGGAATTACATTCAGCGTTCTACCCCAATCCATCTATTATTCAAATCGATTTGCTTAATTCAGCACATCAATCATTACTCTCCTCGCCCGCAATGTCTGCAAAGGTCAGCTGTTCGCATCTTTTCATCGGACGATAATCTTTGACTTTTGTTATGTGACACGCTTTGGGACGGACCTTCTGCGTTCTCAAGTTAATGATCTCTTCAATTGTCATATCGACAAGCATTAAATCGCCACTATTTAGGCGATACTCACCATCTCGCACTCGTTCGAGAAATTCATGGTCGTCTATTTGAACCTTCTTGTATGTTCGTTGCTCCTCCTCGTAGCCAGACTCAAACGTATATCCGGAAACATCTCCACCGTAGGAACCAAATAACGGTCGAACCCAGATATTGTGGGACGAATACTCAACCGTCTCTTCCTGCGTTGCCTTTAAAGCTTCGTCTTTATAGCTGTCAAAATAAGTCGCCTCGCTTGAAGAAAAAGAAATAGCATCCTCTGAAGCCTTACTACCGGCAATCTTAATCTCAATCTCCCTCGAAGGCCTCTTGAATGTTTTCATCGGACCAGTGATGACCTTAGAAAATTTCTCAGCGATTTCTGGGGACTGGACTAGCGCGTGGATCTCAACGGGAACAACAACTGCGTCCGAACCCTCTCCATATACGAAAGTTCCATTGTCAGTTGGCTTATATTTAGAGATATGTCCTTTAACTTTTTTAATTATGTGCGCTATAGCAAATAGAACCTCCACAAGACCGCAGGCATTATTAATTGCAGATATAGCGTCGCTGTTTAACGCGTCAATCAATCCGGGCACACAATGGATCACGAATTCCGCAATAAAAGATCCTTCTTTAAATGGACGCACTTTTATAGTCGTTTTGTCTAAGCTGCCTGACTCTTTAGCGACCTCTTTTATCAGTCCGTCAAATTGGCTTAGGAACTTAGAAAGGTCCTTGGCGTCCAAGCCTTCTTCGGGATCTACATCGACAAAGCGATATACGAGCGTTTGATTTGCTGTAGAAGTGTCCATGTTGTCCTCATACCTTTATAAGATCACGGGTCCTATTTCCTGTGACCGAAGCGTTTAATTCGAAAACGATCGAGCGCATAATTAAACGAAATAATAAGAACTAACGTCATCGTATAGATAACGAATTGATATATTTCAGATGGCGGATCAGACAGATAGCCTACAAAGACCACTTCCATGACGACAACAGTAAGAAGCGTACATAATCCGATAAACCCCATTCTTCCCACGTCAATGCAAAAGACACTCCGATACTTCAAGAGCAAAAAGGCTGCGACAGCATAGATAGCAAGGAGTGTGATTAAACCTGGTATTAGATTCCAACAAAAGAGGGCAAGAACAACGGGAAAGGTCCAAATGGCATTCCCCGCCGCATCTGAATCCATAAACGTATAGCCTTTATCCCTCATTCCGTTTCTCTCCACGACAAGCTGGAGATAACTTCTTAATATCCATCCTGAAAATGATGCAAAATAGATAATGAACAATCGGTCGACAGACCACAAGGAATTATCCCCAAAGGCAAGCGTAAGGATGCGCGAGGCGACCGGAAGGGCCGCAGAGGTTAAAACCGTGATCAGGACATCGGAGGTTTCAAGTCCACCGTCCCTGCCCTCTCGGGACTTGTTAACCATCAATCTCCCAACACAAATAGAAATCAGTATAAGCTCAAGCACGATACCACTTCACTGCGTATGCAAAATAGCAGGTCTAGGCATTGTTAAACACTTAAAGGGTAAAACCTACGGATAAAAGTTAGACAAGAAGAAACCTACCGACCCTATTTACAGAAGGAATAAGACCGAAACACAGCCCTAGCCCACAGAAAGAAGACAGCCACCATGAAACGAGTCGACGAGGAACCCACGCCGGAAGCAATTGAAGACGGTCTTACCCAGGGCCCCCTTCACCGCAAGAGAGAAATTGAGGACTTTCTAAAGATGCTCATTGCGGTTGAGCCACCGTACACCTTTGTTATTGACGCGCCTTGGGGTTCTGGCAAGACATTCTTTGTAAAGCAAGTAGCGAGAGTCCTGCAAATGGCAAATCCGACTCTCGACCACGATTTCGAGGCACTTAACGCGACACTAGGAGAAACCGCAACAGAACTCCCCGCGACACCATGCCTCCCCATTTATTTAAACGCATGGGAAGACGACCATTTCGACAATCCGATCTTGCCTATATTGGCCTCTATTGCTAACGCCGTAGACGAACAGAGCGTCAAGGGAGGAAAGGATTTCGGCAAGGGAGTCATTAACGTCATAGAAACCGCCGCCTCCATTATTGGATACGGCGTTGACATTAACGGCATCATTGAAAATTTCAGCGGCACTGATTTTCTCGAACAGTACAAAGCGGAAAAAGAGCTTAGGAGCAAAATTGGCGAGCTCATAAAGAGCCATCTGCCCAAGATAGCCAAACGAGCCATCATCTTTATCGACGAGCTCGACCGTTGCCGACCCGAATTCGCCATAAAGGTGCTCGAGCAAACAAAAAACCTGTTTCAGCAAGAAAGCGTTGTTGTGGTTTATTCGACCGACATCACGCAGCTTGCACATTCCCTCCAGGGCGTATATGGCCCAAGATTTGAAGGGAGAAAATACCTCGAGCGCTTCTACGACAAGCGCCTAGAGCTAGATCCGATAAAGCCGGCTGATTACCTTCTATATAAAGGCATCAGCGAAAATAACGGCTATACGCAAAGTTATATAAACATAACGAATGAGTTGCTCAGCAATAAACAAGCATCGTTAAGAACTTGCAACAGGCTTGCAGATCCTATAAAGAAACAATTGGATTACATCGATACTCACCAGGGCTTTTATGGAAACGGCAGAGCAAGGCTTTTCCCGAACCTATGCCTTCTGCCAGCTTTAAACATTCTCGCCTACTATGAGCCACTCACTTGGTACGAAGTCAAAACGAACGCCAATTACAGTGCCGTCTATGAGTTCGCGAAGCAGAGCAAGCATTTTATTAAATGCCTCGATACTGTGATTGAAGAAGTGTGGGGATCGAAAAAGGATGAACTTCCCTATAAGCAGGATATCGAGGCCAGGCGCAAACGCTTTGTTGAAGACGTTTGCGCGCTGATATTCATTAACGACTATAGAGATCCGAGAATTGAGGAGCTTAACAATAGCGAACTTACATACACGAACTTCAATCAAGATTTGTATCGGCGCCTGACGCCGCCAGCTGACTGAGTGTTTAGGTTGAATTCGCCCCGCCACCGCACAGCTGGTCGGCTTCGGCGTCCATCACGGCATTCGCGACCTGCTCGGCGAGTCTGCGAAGCAGCTCCTGAATGTCGATGGCGCCGCCGTCGAAACGGGGCATGGCGAGCATGTCCGGCGTAGGGTCTGATTAGATTTCCATAGCGGTCTTCGTCCTTTCCTAGAACCTGTTGTTGTAATGATTTTAGATTCTAGGACGGAGGCCGTTCTTCGTTAAACGGGCGCTAGGGCGTCACTCTTACACCAACATCTCCGGCGCGATCAAGCAATCCGACATGGTCGTCAATAGATAAGAAAAACTAGGGTGTCATTGGAGCTCGTTAAAAAGAAAGGCGACCATCCCAAGAAGAACGGCTGCCTATCCGCAGGACGCAGGGCCCGAAGGCGACCCGCGTCAATACCGCTGTTTAGGTAGTCTGCTGATTATTGATCCATAAATCACCGCTATAAACTTGAGCCAAACGAAAACCATATGACAGCGGGAGCATGCAAAAACAATGGACTTCGATAACGGCCGACAACTAGCCATGAACCCATCCGGCAGAAACATCTCGGCCATTGCGGCTCCCCGCCTAACCAGATTCTTTATGCCATTGCGCAGCGACTCCTCACCGCCTGTCGCGATATTCGCAGACGCAAATCGCGCGCCCCATCGTCGGTGATTTGTTGATTAGCCGTTAGAAATCATACGACGGGGCGTGGGCCGTGTTCCGCTATGCGGTTAACGATTTGCGAAAGAAGCTACGGGGCACTTAAGCCATGCAAGCAGACCTCAACTCAACCCGTAGTTTCATCGGCATTCCCCGGCACGTACACTTCAGCGTCAACAATTGCTTTGCCCGCGTCCATTGTAGTCAGCTTCAATTATCGAAGCTGACAGCCTCTCAAATATGGCTTTCGAGACCTTGTTCTTCATGGTGCGCATGTTGTCGTAGCGCCCGGCGTTCTCGAAGAACCAGGCAGCGATGTCGCTGGCCTCTATGGTCAACCTATCCTCGTCGTCGAGCTTGGAGATTATATGATCGTATTCGGCTCTGGCGATAGCCCGCTTGTGTTCCAGCTCAAGGTCACCGAATGCGACGCATTCACTGATACGAGAGAACATGGCCGGGCCCAACGCCCTCTTGACCTGAGCCTCGCTCGCGAAGTTCGAAGTGAGGATGAACAACGAATTCCTCATATCAACCTCGTAGTTAGTGTCGACGAAGGTACCGTCATCGAAAACTTGGTAAAACATGTTGTAGAGACCGGGATTAACCTTATCGAACTCATCAATGAGCACCACATTCGATTCCCTGCCCAACAGGTCACGAGCAAAGCTGGCTTTCGAGTGCTCGGCACCGAAGAGGTACTCGTAAGCCTCCTGCGTCTGCATCATAGAAAACTGAATGCGTGTCAGGCCTCCGCCCAGTGATTCGCTCAGCACTCTTGCAGTTTCAGTCTTACCAACACCGGATGGGCCGTAAAACAGCAAGACCGATGGTGCCTCGCCGCCGAGAACCGACAACTTATAGAGTGACGTGACTAAAGCCTTCTTTCCCTCTTCCTGGCCCATTACGTCCGCTGAAAGCCCTGAAAATATCGCCGGCAGATCCCCCTTGGAAATCTTGGGGTAGGAATACCGGAGGCATTCCACGTGCTCTTCGGTATAAGCCGTCTTCAAAGAATCGAACACCCTAGCAGGAGGATTCTGCGCATAAACCGTATCGAACTCGAAAGCGCCCTCGAGAATGCTTGCGAAGTTTGATATGGCGTGGCTGACGACGGAACCGTAATCGCTCGCTCTGACAACACAGTTGTCAACCTTTGCGGGCAGATAGCTTCCTGCCTCGTGAGCGGCACCCTCGTTGCCCCTGATGCGAGTATTGTAAACACGAATCGAATCCAGATAGCGGACTGTCACTTCATCAGGATCGATACGCTCCCGGAGCAGCTCCTCGTAAGCTCTGTCGGGACCAAAGAACACGACAGCCCTACTTGCCACCGGAGGTCACCCCCGCAAGGATAACATCGTACATGTCGAGCTCTTTCTCCTCTGCTGCAGTCGGCTCAAAGCTTTCGCTGTAGTCGGGATTGTCTTTGGCCTCGAAGCCTCCGATTTCGAGTTCCTCGTTGCCGGACAAGGCTGACAATCTTGTACTCCCGACCTTGACAGCAAACAGAGACAGGCGCATCTTGAGCAAATCGGACGGCCTGTAGTTATTCTTGAAGGCGTTGCCATTAAAGCGCAAAATCACCCTCTCTTTGCCCTCTCCATCAGCGCCACAAAATTCAAAATACCCTTTTGCATTTGAAAGGGCACTATCGAGCTTATCAATCGAGATATCGAGATCCCCTGCCGCGATGCTCTGCCCCGAACGGAACATGCCGAAATATGGAGTCAGAAGCGCCATGGTCGAGATTGAGCCCGGAATCTGCTCGATATGCAAGCCGGAGAATTCCTTGATAGCGCACTTGTCTGAGTTTTCGTCGGAGGAAGACGCATCGCTTTCACTCGCGACGGCACCCAAGAAATCCGTAAGGACCGTGTTGGTGACAATGCTCTTAACGACCGTTCCCGAACTGAACTGCATGCGGGCATTTGCATCTACACCCGCAGCGGCATCAATACCGATTAAGGTCTTGAGCAACTTCGTTTTCATTCCCAGTTTGGCGTCGACCCCAGCGGCACCAGAATCCTCGTCCTCGTTGAATAGCGTCATGGTGTTCGTCAACTTACCGCCCTCGCGAATCTGAACGAAATCAGTTGCAGAACCCTCGTCAAAGTACACAATCTTGACAATATCGATTGCCATAGCACCACCTCTTGGTCTTTATCTCTTATTACCTGCAATTTACGACGAGAAAATCGGAGTACGCGAGAAACGCTAGGCCCAGCTACAGCCCGGTAGCAAACCCGCATTCCCGGAAGTCAATCAGACGCGAGCGATTGCGCCGAAAATATTGGTGTAAGGGTAACGTCTCAGTGTCCGTTTAACGATGAGCGGGCTTCGTCCTAGAATCAGGAATAACCACAACAGCAGGTTCCGAGAATGGACGAAGACAGCTATAGAAATCTTATCAGACCCGACGCCGGATATGCTCGCCATGCCCAGGTTCGACGACGACGTCATCGACATGCAGGCGCTGATTCGCAGACTCGCTGAGCAAGTCGCGAACGCCACGATGGACGCGGAGGCCGACCGGCCGTGCAGCGGCGGGGCGAAAAGCCAAAACGGCTACCGGAAGAGCAGCCTCGCCACCTTCGTCGGCACGCCGACGCTGCACTTCCCCAAGCTCCACACTGGTAGTTTCTTCCCGCAGGACGCGATCGAACGCTACCAGCGCGTCGACCGCGCCCCCGTGACCGCCGTGGCCGAGAAGTACGCCACCGGCACCGGCACCCGCATGGAACAGAGGGCGGCCGAGAAAATGGGCGTTACCTGACTCACGAAGGACCAAGCGAGCGCCAGTTGAGATTCACTTACAAGTGGTCCGAATGGTCTTCGAGAATTGGGCACAGTGGTCATTAAGAATTGAGCCATTTAAGCAAGAGGGCCGCGCCCCGGGGACCGGGGCGCGGCCCTCGCCGTATGGCTCTCCCGGTCGCTACTATGGCTAGTGTGTTTCGTCAAGAGGATTTGAGCAAAAAGAGCATCGGAAATTGAGCAGCCTGAGCATCGGAAGTGCGCACGCTTTCTGAGCGGCTAGCCCTCCTGCATGAGGGCATGGCGGACGCGGTAGGACTCGCCGCGGAACTGGACGGGCCTCCCGTGGTGGACGATGCGGTCGATCACGGCGGCGGCCATCTGGTCGTCCCCGAACACCGACCCCCACCTGCTGAACTCCAGGTTCGTGGTGATTACCACCGACTGCCTCTCGCATGCGTCGGCGAAGACCCGGAAGAGCAGCCTCGCCCCGTCCGCGCCGATCGGGAGAAACCCGAGCTCGTCGATGACGAGCAGGCGGGCCTTGCCGATGAGCGCGGCCTCCCGGTCGAGCCTCCCGTCGTCGCGGGCGCGCCTCAGGCGCATCACGAGCGAGGACGCCGTGAAGAAGCGCGCCTCGAGCCTCCTCTCGCACGCCAGCGCGCAGAGGGCCGACGCCATGTGCGTCTTGCCGATGCCCCCCGCCCAACAACAACTTCAGGAACGCTCCACCTGCGTGTGTCCAAGCGCCGCAGGCGATCACAACCCCGGCGAGCACCAGGCACGCACCATTCCGGCACGAAGGTCCCACCAGACGCCCTTACCTTAATAGCAAGGAACCCGGACCAGCAAAGCGACCAGGAACATCACTACCCAAGAAAGGAAACACCATGCCCAACAGCAACATCGCATACCTACTCAAGTTCGCACCCAAGGAAGCGTACATCGACGACTTGATAAACGGTCGCCTCTACATGAATGCGGCCGGCTACTACCATGGCCTGCCTGGCGAGCAGGGCGATCCGCTCGAGGCGTCCATGGCTCCCGGGGTGTGCCTCTACGGATATACTTGCCTGCCCATCTACTGCATATACACGGTCCGCGAGAACGATATCGTCGACAACACCATGAAAATCCCGATACGCATGATCCAGCAGTTCGGAGGCGCGGACTGGTGGATCGGCATTGTGCAGTACGACAGCTTCGCGCGCCTCGCCGACAGACACATCGCCGAAGACGGAAGCATCTATGCCAACGGTCCTGTCTCCTACGGCGTCCCCGGGCCGCAACTGATCCGCGAGATCTTTGAGGGCAACCCGCACAATCCCGTCATCAAAACGCCCAAGTACGCATATCAGAAGGAGTATCGAATCATCGGGTTGCGACCAGTCGAATGTCGCCTTTTACCAGACGAGAATCGCCCTGGCTGCAAAATTGAAAAGTACGGCCATGAAGAGCTTGACCTAAGCAGCGGCCTCGCGGACTTTTCCTGGAAGGTCTCGGTGCCGAGTCTCGGAGAGGCGCATGACGGCCTCATATTGAAGTTACCGCATCGCGTATAGCCAACGAAGCGCGGGCGAGACGCTGCCAAAGGCCAATGCCCCAACAGTCAGACACCTCTCTCCCCTCTCCAACATTCCCCAGAAAGTTCGCTGATGTTGACTGGGGTTCCCGTAAAATAAACCGCAACAAAATATGTGCGGAGTGCTGGCCTGGAGCTGCCTTCGGACCCTATTGGCTGCTCACCGAGAGGCTCCGCTATGAAACGGCCCCTTTGCTACCTGCTCTGCGCGATCGCGTGCACGCCCATGGTCAGAGCGACGGTGCCCGTGGGGCCATCGCGGAAGCTATGCAGCCTCAGGAGACCGCCGAGCAGCAGGCACAAGCCGTATACAACACAAACTGACGTACCAATTGCAGACATGAGCAATTTCGACTCTGCCACCGTATTAGCAAAGAGACGGATTCTGATATTATGTCTATTATCTAGCTTGTTTTCTATACTAACGAAGCCCGTCACAGAGGCAAAATTCGGAAGTATGTGCCAAATTCAAAACATGCCAAGCACACCGGAATGCTACAACACTTCCACCGGCGGATTCTTTACGCAAAAACGGCGGTGTGCTCGAGGGTTCCGGAATTTGCCGCATACTTCAGACAAGCGATTCCGAAAGTGCGGGGAAATCCGAGAGCTGCCAACCATGCCCCTATTTTAAGCTCCGGTGACCTGCGGTTTTGTTGCCGAAAAATGGATTGTGCTCGGCGGTTTCTGATTTTTCCCGCACTTCCGGAAACGCGCTAAAACCAAGCGTCCGGAAGCGAAGAATACACCGAACGCCCCTTGGAAAACGGCCCTATAAACGCAAAAACCGCCTTTCGGCGGTTCCCACGGACCAAGCCGGACGTACCGTCGCTAGGCCTCATCAAGGGTTACTTTACGGAAGAGTCGGACTGTGGTCAATCATTTTTGGCTCTTCGGTGGTTTCTGTGGGAGAGATTCCGGCATAGGCCCAGCTCAGCGGGC
>JACXXQ010000308.1_pt1 | contig 29285 bp, 25 predicted proteins | sample 8621361 | NCBI WGS metagenome assembly JACXXQ01 (sample SAMN15503820, study PRJNA645414) | gut metagenome | isolation source: feces | host: Bos taurus | place: USA | collected 2016 | reverse complement strand
AAGTGACAAATGATATGGTGCTGCAAAATATATTTGCGCATTTCTGCATCGGCAAATGATGGCTTGTAAACAGCCATAAGCAACCATAACCATTTAGAATAAAGTCGCTGAAATCCAGCGACTTTTATTTTTGTATCTATTCCAGTCAATTCTGACAGACTGCCGATTTTCAGCATCTTTTTGTACCATAATTCTACCGCCGAACAAATAAGCGGGCTTCTCGCACTCATCATAGCGACATCTTGGGTACGATGTGAGACACTATGAGAATGAGCGGAACCGCTATAGAAGACACAGCGTGAGACGCTGTGAGAAATTGTGAGACGCGTTGAGACGAAATCGACGAAATTAAAGGCGACCAATATATGGAGGTACAGAGAAAATGCCAGTGGTGCGGCAAACCATTTATAGCACACACGATGGTAACACGGTTTTGCAGCAAATCGTGTACAGAAAAAGCGTATAAAGACAGGAAGCGCAAGCAGAAATTACAGGAGTACGAAGCGAGGCAAAGCGAGCAACCAATGCAGGAAGTCGGCATTGTGGGAGGCAAACCGTTCCTCTCCCCTGCCGAAGCCGCTACCCTTTTAGGCATCAGCCGTGCCACCATCTATCGGCACATGGCTGCCGGTATCATTCGGGCGTTGCAACTTCATGGGCGCACCATCATACGCAAATCCGACATTGAAAAGATGTTCGACAATGCACCCGACTACAAGAAACGCAGCTATGGACGGAAACAGACCGTCCTCTATTACACCACGAATGAGATTCTGGAAAAATACCAAATCCAGAAGAAAACCCTGTATCGTCGTTGCAAACTATACAACATCCCAAAGGTTGAAGAAGGTAGCCGTGTATTCTACAACCGCACCCTCATAGACAAGTATTTTGCCGACCTTGCCGAAGAAATCAATCCGGACTGTTATTACACGCCGGAGCAGGTCATGGAAAAGTACGGTATGAGCCGTAATGCCGTTGTCACCTTTGCCCTGCGGCACAACATTCCCCGAATCAACCGCCACCACGAGGTGTATTATTCCCGTGCTCATATAGATGCTATCAAAGAAAAGCAGGATAAACTGAATCCCGACTATTACACATACTCGGAAATCACCGAGAAATATGGGCTTACCAAGATTAACATCAGCTATTATGTCAACAAATACGATATAACGAGGTTCAAGCAAGGAAGCCGGACTATGGTATTGCGCACCGAATTTGACAAAGTATATCGTGAGCATCGGGATGGTACATACATCCCCAAGAAGCGTGAAAGCAAATCCGGTCAGCAGATACAGAAAGAGTCTTTTACAATTCCCGACGGATATTATTCGTCAGAACAGATTGCCGTCACATATCAGATGACCAAGAAAACCATTTGCAAGCTGTGCCGTGAAAACGACATCCCGAAAATCAGTCACGGAGGGTTCAATTATTACGAACAGTTGGCAGTAAACCGTTTCTTCACCAAATACAAGGCAGCTGACAATATTAAAGAATGGATTGGCGCAGAGCAGATGGAAGAAATATACGGTATGAGCAAAGATGCCAGATGCTCGTTTGTGCATCGCCATAAAATTCCCTCACGTGTAGTTTACGGCAAGGTTCAATACTCCAAAGACCATATCGACATTATCAAGAACGGCGGTTTCGACCAACGCGAAAAGTATTACAGCGTAGCCGAAGCAATGGGAAAATATGGTTTGCGCAGGGATGATGTCTACAACTATGCCCGGTATAACAACATCCGAAAGATGCACTACGGCAAATCCATGTTCCTGCTAATAGAGGATTTTGACAAGGTGATGGCTGAAAAATCCGTCACCTGAAAATTATTCCATACAGACAGGAAAATTACTCCTGACGATTATAGGTCTGCATAGAACCATTTCGTTGGTTTGCAGTAAATTATTAACAACAATATAATATAGTAGAGTATGCACGAATGTAAAACTGTAACATTGAGGACAAGACCTCTAAAGAACAAAATGTTGTCGTTCTATCTGGATTATTATCCGGGATATAGAGACAAGGAAACGATGAAAGTAATCCGTCACGAATCGCTTGGCATTTATATCTATGCCAACCCGAAGAACAAACGTGAGCAGAATTTCAACGATGTAATGATCGAAAAAGCCGAAGCCATCCGTTGCCGCAGATTTGAATCTGTCGTAAATGAACGGTATGACTTCTTCGACCGGTACAAACTAAAGGGTGATTTCTTGGAATACTATCGTAAGCAACTCCGCAAGCACGACCAGAAATGGGAGTTCGTCTATCTCCATTTCAAGAACTTCGTACACGGCAAATGCACTTTTGAAGAGATTGACATCGACCTATGCAACAAGTTTCGGGAATACCTGCTGAGCGCCAAGAAACTAAGACGCAACGGACGTATCACACGAAACTCTGCATCAGGATACTGGTCTACTTTCAGAGGATTCTTGAAAATACTATATCGCAATGGGATGATAAAGACCAATGTCAATGACTTCTTGGACAAGATTGAAACAGAAGACACTATGAAAGAAGCTTTATCTGTTGAAGAATTGTACCAGTTAGCTGAAACGCCATGCAAAAAGCCTATTGTGAAAATCGCATCGCTATTTTCCTGTATGACCAGCTTGCGCATCAGCGACATCCTCGCCCTATGCTGGGAAGACATAGTGGACTACTCTGCCGGAGGGAAATGTGTGCATATCATCACACAGAAAAACAAAGCGGAAGACATCATTCCCATCAGCGAGGAGGCATTAGGGCTGATAGGATACAGTTCTGAGAAGAAAGGTCTGGTATTCAAGGGACTTATGCGTAGTTGGACACAAGTACCAATGAAAGAGTGGATTCGTTCTGCCGGAATAACCAAGAACATAACATTCCATTCATATCGGAGAACATTCGCAACCCTTCAGGGTGCTGCCGGTACAGACATCCGTACCATACAAAGCTTGATGGCGCACAAAAGCATCACCACCACGATGCGTTACATGAAAGTCGTGGACAGCAACAAGCGCGAAGCCAGCAAGAAAATCACTTTGACACGCAAGGGTTGAACTCCCCCTATTTTGCCCTATCTCATAGGCTTAGAATATGATTTTCGATGGATTATCATACTCTAAGCCTATATTTTCTTAAAATTTGACCGATTTACTACACTTACTTATAACTATCTGGAAATGTGCTTATAACTTTGCACCATCATTTCATTCAAACAATAATAGATTATGACAGATAGTATTCAAATTCACAGGAAAAAGGCAAGTTTCATACTTGCGGTAAGCGTTACTTCATACTCGGTAATCGCCACTTATATTTATAACTGCCATCAAATAAACCTGATGGAATATACCACACCTATTATATTGACCATCGTGATCTTAACTCTTTCATGCGCGTTCTCTCAAAGATTTTTCTATCGCTACCTTATCAAGAATAACGTATGTATTTCTTTTGGCAAGCAAAAAGAATCCATTCCACTTGAAATTACGCAGCCATCTGATACCATTACCCCGGAAGTAGAAGTTATGGAAGTTATAGAAGTGCCGGCTGTAAAGAATGATTACACAGATGGTTATGACGAACGCATAGCTGAAATAGAACGGGAAAAGGCAGAGCAGCAAGCTGACATTATGCGTGTCATGCACGAATATACTACATATAGTATGGCTGAGTTCCTTTCAAAAGATGACCTTATTACACTTCACGAAAACATAGAGTGCTTTGCCCATGGGCAATGTGATTTATACAAGCCCATACGTTCCAAATTCGACAACCCATTAAACACTCTCGATATACGACATTTTGTATGGAATATCGGCATAAGGTTGAATATCTCGGTGGAAAAATGCGCAGAATTCATAAAAACCATATTCCCACACGAATTGAAAAATGCTACTCTGTTTTATCTATCAAAAAATCTACGGACTACAGGTATTTGTAAAATCCCACTTGACATTCCCCTAAAAGGAGAGTATTATTTCAATTGCCTCAAAAAAGCAGACGATGAGACAGCTGGTTCTGACCGACTGAAATGATTCCGTCGCTGACTGAAAAATTACCCTCTGCTGACGAAAGTCTGCATAGTATCATTGTGTTGGTTTGCAACATGTTTAACAAATAAAATAGTTGAATCATGTCTAAGAATCAATTCACATTCAATGACCTTCCCGAAGTGCTGGGAGAGTTATGCGACCGAATCGCAAGTATGGAGAGTCTGCTGACAGAGAAACTTTCCAAGCAGAACGAAGTCAAGGAGAACACGCACGTCCCCATGACCGTGCAGGAGGCTTGCGCCTATCTCAAAATGCCGCTATCGACCTTTTATTACAAGGTCAAAAAGGACGATATTCCTGTTATAAAACAAGGCAAGCACCTCTACATCTATCGTGATGAGCTGGATAAATGGTTGGAGTCGTCCCGTAAGACCGCCGTTCCGCAAAGTTTTGAGGAAGAGAATGATGCGCTGCTCGCTTCCCATCGCCGTAAACCAAACTCTAAAAACTGGTAGGCTATGGAGAAGACGAACAATAACATTCCGACAGCTGAGGAGCTGGCTATTTACATAAAGGAGGCTACCGTAAGTGTAACCAACACATACGAACAGTCACCTGTGGTGCTGATGGTAGACGACTCCATTATCGGAACATTGGGAAACTTCAGTGCATCCATCGGTAAAGCCAAGAGCAAGAAGACTTTCAATGTTTCAGCCATTGCCGCTTCCGCTTTGGCCAATGGCACCGTACTCCATTACCGTTCATCGTTCCCGGAAAATAAACGGACGATATTGTATATCGACACCGAACAGGGAGAACCTCATTGCCAAAAGGTGCTACAACGCATTCTATGTTTGGCGGGATTACCAAAGAATGTCGATTCTGACAATCTGATTATGTTAGGTCTGCGGAAATATTCTCCCGAAATGAGACTTGCAATAGTCGAACAGGCCATTGGCACAATTCCGAATTTGGGACTGGTCATTATAGATGGCATCAGGGATTTTATGTATGACATCAATTCTCCGAATGAAGCCACCAATATTATCTCCAAATTCATGCAGTGGACTGACGACCGCCAGATTCATATCCACACCATCCTGCATCAGAACAAGAATGATGAACATGCCCGTGGTCACATTGGCACGGAACTCAACAACAAAGCGGAAACCATCATGCAGGTAGAAGTAGATAAAGATGATAAAACTGTCAGCTGTGTTGAAGCCATTCATATCCGAGACCGGGAGTTTGAACCGTTCGCTTTCCGCATAAACGAATGTGCCTTGCCTGAACTAGTGGAATCCTATATATCCAAAGAGAAGAAACTCGGACGACCGACCAAAGAACCTTTTGAGCCATACAAGGAAATCCCGGAGAGCGTACATCATGCTGCGTTGGATGCCATTTTTGCCGATGGCAATATTACCGGTTACGACAAGTATCTGGAGCAACTGAAAGACGGCTATGGGTTACAGGGCGTAAAACTCGGTCACAACAAAGCAGTCAAAGTAGCTACCTTTCTCAGCAATAAACGGATGGTGATAAAAGAAGGGAAAGAATACCAGTTCAATCCTGACTACCACTATTAATGACCAATAAGGTGTGTAATAATTGATAAAATGCAAGGCATTGAGGATGAGGGCGACAGAAGTTTACTTTGGTAAAAGACTAAGTCCGAACTCCGAAAATAACGCCGCAGTTTACAATTAGTACAGCCGTAGAACTTTACTTTAATGTTGGGGCGTATATATAGGAATAAAGCAAAGTAGCCAAGGATTGCAGTATGCAGCATTCATTCCCTACCCTCTTTTAGAGAGATATACCAGTTGCTGTTTCCAACCCATCTGCCGATTCTGTATGTACATCCTATACGGCTTGCCGTGAAGCATCAACAGGTATCTGTTGCGAGATATGTCAAGGTATAACCTAACTACGTTACGGTTGTACATTGACGCCCTTACCTGCTCAGAGACTTCGCCGATGCGGTACTCGCAAGCTCGCACCTATTCACTATTATAACAACGATTTATATGGAACAAAATATTGAGGAACAAACACAATCTCCAGAGGAGAAAAAAGAAACAAGATCCGTCTTTATCGGAGCAAAAGTCACTCCCGGTCAGAAGGAGTATATAAAATCGCAGGCTGAGCAATGCGGTATGACAATAAGCGATTACTTGCTTGCCTGTGCATACAACTACCGGCCTCGACCGAGACTCACAAAAGAAGAAACAGACCTGTTGCAGAATCTGGACAACTGTCGGTCAGACCTTGTAAAATACACTTCTGCACTTCGAGGAATGTCCACAAAGCAACGAATGATATTGTTTAATCAGGTGCCGTTCATGGTAGGCTGGCTCAAAGAGCTTGGCAATATTGCTGAAAGCGTCTGCCAATTTCTGAATGCCGTAAAAGAGAAAAATAAGATTCCGTCTAACGAAAAATCCGAAGAAGTATGATAGCAAAAGCTAAAGCAATATCGCACGGCATAAACGCCATCCGTTATATTTCCGGCGAGTCTCTGAAGAAAAAACATCCGGAGAAAATCTATCGGGTATTGGACAATCTGATGCCGTCGCAACCGGACACTCTGGGGATATGGAACTCCATGCAACTGACCCTATCACGTTTCAAACCCATCAAGAACTCAGTCATCAGAATTGAGTTGAGTCCATCTGCCGAACACACCCGTTTCTTCGACATCGAAGACTGGCAAAAGCTCTGGCAGGATTTCGCTGCGGAGTTTGACAAACAAGTGTTTACCGGCAAGGACGGAAAAGTCCGCTCCAGCCAGACCAATCTGGCTAACAGCAAATACACAGTTTGGCTACATAAGGAATCCGATGGCGAAGTTCCCCACCTTCATGCCGCTGTCTGCCGCTTGGATGAAGACGGTAACATCAACAACGACCACAACATTCATCTTCGTGCGCAGCGTGCTGCCGAACGAGTAGCAAAGAAACGAGGCTGGACTACTGCTGTGCAAATCCGATACACCAATATCCAACAGGTGAATCGCGATTGCATGGATGCGCTGAGATCAATGCCTGCATGGTCTTGGGAAGAGTACAAAAATGCCCTTATACGAAAAGGCTACTCTGTACATGAAAGAAAAGATGCAGAAGATGTTCTTCGCGGTTATGCTCTCGTACAGGGAAACACAAAATACAAGGCTTCCGAATTAGGAGTTGCCCGAAACCTAATGATTTCAAAACTTCCTAAAACATGGAACAAACTGCATCATAAACCGCAAGTTACCGCTGTTAGCAATCAGCCTAAGAAAACGCAAACGGAGCAGACCCCTAAACTATCGGTATCCGCCAATTGTACCCAATACAATACTTACCGTCCGGGAACGATCTCCTATACGTTCAATCATGAAAGTCATGAACACCATTTCTATATTCCTGAAAAAGTGCTTGAATGTTTCAACGATGAGTTTGACTATAGAGATACCGATAATAACCAGGAGCTTACCGATATGGCTGTAGCTATTTTTGTCGGACTGCTTGAAACGCCAAATGTTGCCACTGGAAGCGGTGGTGGAGGTTCTCAAAGCGATTTGCCTTGGAGAGATAAGGACGATGATGATTTACAATGGGCACGTAGATGTGCTCGTGCTGCCGGTCGTCTGCTCGGAAAGAAACCAAAATCAGGATTAAAACGATAAGCTAATGAAAAAGAAATTCGACTTTTCCGCAGAAATGGCAGAAGCGGAATCCATAAAGTCCAATCCTAAGAATGAATATCAGGAGGAAGAAAACCGCCTACCCGATATCAATGCACAAGAACTTGCCAAACTGAATGACAACGTGTTCAAGTTGAGAACGGAAGTTGAAAATCTGTCCGGATCTATCCGAGAGTGTAAGCCTATCATTTCTTCAGAAATGCATAAGCTGGCAGTGGAATTTGGAGCAAGACTTCTATGTGATTTTCTCAGTCAGATTGAGAGCAAATGTAAAGAAGCCGAGCGAAGAATGAAGAAATCCGGCAATGCCATCCCTATTCCGACTACCACATTTTACATCACTATTGCAATACTGGTAGCCCTATCTTCTTTTTTCGTCAGCATGATTGTGACCAATGCAGAAATTTTGCATTCAGCGTTGATATGGAAAGCTGTCGCTATCTGTATTCTTATTGCAATTTCGGGGATTTTCATGGCTATAATCATGCCAAAGATTTTGGATAAATGGAAGTAATTGGAAGTGACTGAATCTTTAGAAAGCAATTATCATTGGCATTTGTTTGGTCATATCATAGGCTATAACAATCCTGTAACCGCCGTAACAGTTACGGTGGTTATGGAATTATTTTGAGGTTTTGTAAGCAAACAGCCAAAATGGGAAAAGGGTGAATACCTAAAACCGCCATCCTCTCAAATTACGACATCAAAACCTGTCTTTGGACAATGGAGGATATGTAACTCTATCTCAATCCCAACTCCTTACATTTTCGGATTTCCTTATCAAAATCCGAAAGGTATTCTTTGTCTTGGATTAAGCGAAACTTATCGTATTCAGCATATGCCTTTTCCTTAGCTTGTTCTGCGGAAATAGTTCCGGCATCATCCAATTTATCGTAATCATATAAAGTCAGAAAATCATCCAAAAATTTCTTCCAATCCTCCATTGTAGAAAGAAGTTGCTTTTGAGCACGCAATTCTGCCATGTCTATAAAAGCTGAAGATAGACGATTTAAACTAGACGCCTCAATATCAGATAAATAATTCTTGGCAGCAATCGCATCTGACCTTTGGACTCTACCATTAGGTGCATTTTTCCATGTGGTAAGCCCCATGTGCGGTAGTTTTGCATCAGCTCTCAAATAAACAATTTCAGCCTCAGTTTGATGGGTAACAGCCCAATGCATAGTATCTCGTACCGATTTGAAAAATTGTTGGGTTGTCTCTGATTTTGAATCATAATCGATGCTGCACTCTTCATAAATATCCGTGATTTTCTGATAATACATACGTTCAGAAGCACGGATTTCCCGTATACGTTCTAATAAATCGTCAAAATAATCTTTGCCAAAATGCTTTCCTTGCTTAAAACGCTCATCATCCAGCACAAAGCCTTTCACTATCATATCCTTTAATACTGATGTAGCCCAAATCCTGAATTGGGTGGCTTGATAACTGTTCACTCGATAGCCTACGGCAATAATAGCATCCAGATTATAGAACAGTGGGGAACGCTCCACATCCCTATCTCCCTCTAATTGAACTATCCCAATTTTTCGGACTGTTGCCTCTTTGGTTAGCTCACCGGATTCATAGATTTGACCGAGATGATAGTTTATGGTTCTCACATCCACCCCGAACAAATCAGCCATTCGCTTCTGCGACATCCAAAATGTTTCATTATTGAAAATCACTTCAATACGGACTTCGCCTTGCTTTGTTTTATAGAGTAAAATATTGGAAGATACATTACTATATATCAGTTCTGATATAGGTGTCTCTTGCCTGAAATACTCCCTTGCCATCTGTACTTGTGGTTTTTTCCCATCTGCATTCTCGGCAATTACAAAACAAGCCATTCGTGATAGGTGAATATTTTCCACCTTACGAAAGGCTCCTGAACCCAATTTGACCATTTCAACCATCGGGTTAAAATGCTCTGCTGCATTAAGACCTTTTGTATTAGCTATCGCAATGGCTTTATCTATAGTCCGAGAGAATTTTTGATATGTACTATAACCCAATGCGGTACACAAATCCCGAGAACACCAAAACTCAATGCCATTTTCACTTAGCCTTTTTATCTGCTCAAAATCAGAAATGATTGGTAATATATTGTTTTCATCCATCATCTTGGCATATTACTTAGAATTATACGCTGCTAGCCCTTTTACAGTCAGCAAATATTTCTGACGTGGATGACGGGTTTTTTCGGGATAAAGCATTGTGACAAAGCCCTCTTTTATAGCAGGATTCAGATAATTTGCCATAAAATTTTCGCGGTCTTTCAATTGCATTGCTGCAAGCATTTCCTTGATTGACAGTTGTTGTTCTGCCAATACCTTAATCAACATATTTATCTCCATTGAACTTGTCGGGTACTTGTCGGATGCTTGTCGGGTACTTGTCGGGGTATGTTCCTCTGCCATTTCTGACGGCAAATTCACTACCATATACCTATTCTTCAATTCATTGTACTCGCCCATTATCAAGTTTCTGAAAAAGAGATTCAAGAAACGCATATCAGGTTCTATCCCTTTACGAACATTACGGTAATTGGCACGAACCAATGCATTGCGAAAATACCAAGAGTGTTCTGCAAACAAGTCATTGTTTACGTCAAAGCCTATACTTCTCAAGTATTTAATGGCAAACACCGCTGTTGTTCGGGTATTACCCTCTCCAAAAGGATGTATCTGCCAAAGGTTTGAAACGAATTTTGCAATATGCTCTACCACTTCGTCCAAAGACAGACCCTTATACGAGAAATTTTTCTCCTGCTCCAAATCATACTCTATTGCCCGATGCAAATCCTCCGCACTGACATACAATACAGTATCCCCACGAAGCACCCACTCCTTCTTGGTGATATTATAATCCCGGATCTTTCCGGCAAACTTGAATACTCCATCAAATATTCTTCGATGAATAGCCGTCAATCCGGCTACAGTAAAAGCAAACGAACGCTCATTCAATAGTTTGGCAATATTGGCAGAAACCTTATCAGCTTCTTCCGTGTCGCTATCCGTTTCGGTACGAACATCTTTTGAATCATAATAACTCTTGATAAGCTGCAGCACTTCATCAATCGTTATATCCCCCTCTATATGCCTACGAGCTGTCTCTATAAGATATTCCGAAGGCTTCAAGCCATCTACCGCCTGAAGTCCTATTGCTGTTTGCCACGCATAGCCTTTCTCTCGCTTTTGCGGCTCACCTTGCTTTATATATTCATCGAAATTTATCATAAATTATTCTTCTTGGCGGTAATAATAAAAGTGGTCAACACTTTACCTATTCTTTCACTCCATCAGCATCAAGCAAGTCTGAATTATAACGCTATTGCCACACACTCATTCTATTTTTTTCTAACAAGTATATTAATCAAGAGATTCGGGTATCTCTTCATCAATATAACCTTCTTCCGTATGTGATGCTTTGAGCATATCAGTTATCTCAGACAAAAAAGCTATATCTCTAAAATAATAATTTGAATCGTTAGCCAACTTGTCTTCAATATAATCAAAACCATAGTTAGCATACTCTTCCATTTTCTCCATCAGCTTATCAACAGCAGCTCTCAATGTGATTTTACCTTTGTCTAATGCAATGAAATCGATATCAGTCTTTGCAATCAATGCAGCAAAGATATAGCGACGTAAGTTTCCATATGAAGTTCTGCCAATACGGTTCTCTATATTTCCCCAATATTGGATAGCTTGACCAAATACTTTTTTCTTTTCTCTATCTGCAATCAATGGCTTTGTCCTATTGTGGTATAACCCGATAAAAAAGGCAATAATGAAAATCTCATAACCGGCTCCGAAGATTTTACCACGTGCTTCCATAAAGCTACTTACGCCTTTCCCATAGTCACAGAACACATCCACAACTGTTGATTGGTAACGTCGTTCCCATGAGGGATTACGTTTTGCCCATGATTCATATAATGATTCCATTACTTATTTAATTTTATTAATGATTGTACGAATTGTTGCCATATTAGTCTTATCGAAACCATCAGCCTTCTTTATGCGATAAACCGAACAAGTCAATTTATTTACATCCTCTTCACGAACTTTACCACGAGTGATATAGTCCTTAGTCACAATTATACACTGTTTGTCAATCTTATCTATAACATTATAAAACTCACTCTCCTTTGAATCACCGAATGACGATGTCGCAGCATCAAAGAATAAAGGATAATCTTCATCCCTCTTTTCCTGTGTAAAATCAGAAATAGCAAAGAGAACAGAAATATACATCACTGTTTGCTGGGAGCCTGAAGGATTAGCTATTTCTGTACCGTTGGAACTATAGAGATGAATCTCCGTTGAATCGTTGGCTGTTTGCACCAAACGCACAGTTCCATGAAAATCATTTGCGCTTAGTTTGCCTAAATATTCATTAGCTCTTTTCTCTAATTCTGTTAGGAATCTACGCAAATTATCCTTCTGAGCACGAGAGAATGCATTATTAATTTCCTCCAGAACTTTGTGAACTTTCTTTAGTATTTTAACCTGTGAGTTTGCTGGGTTTAGATCATTCATCTGTTCTTTCAATTCGTTCATCTTTGATATGTTATTTTCTAACTCCTCCTCTAATTGACTCAGTCTTACTGCCGCCCGTTCTTTTTGTTCATACCAGCCCTTGATATCATTAAATTGACTTTCAAGGAGACTCTCTGATACATTACCAGCTTGAATGAGAATACGAGCTTTTTCATCTTGTAAGTCCTGAATTTCTTCTTCAATACCTTTTAATTCATTTTTTCGCACTGCAACAAGGTTAAGCCAGTCGTTTATTTCTCTTGATATGCCGAATATCTTAGATTCCTCAGGGCCACTTAGTGAAATACTAAGGGAGTGTAATTCTGTTATATAATCGTTTTTGAACAAAGATTCTTCATCTATGGACTTTATCTCTGCATCACGCTTACATTTGGCTTCAACGTGTACACGGTATTCTTCAAGACGATGAACCATAAAGTTATATGCTTTAGACCCCTCAGGTGCTTCACGGCCACACACTTTACATATATGATCATTAATCATGTCTTCCATTGTCTCTTGATTAGGAAGATACCATGGAAGTTCTGTTGCACCATTTACTAACACACCCTGAATTTCCTTTATAGTATCAAGCTTAGCTTTTGCTGCTGCTTGTTGCTTATCGAAATTCTTCTCTTGTACACGTCTTTCTTTACTAAGGGAGGTACATTTTTGTTTAAACTCCGTCAATACATTTCCAAATGGTGCCAATATCCAATATTGATCAAGAAGGCAGTGATTATAATCCTTCTTCTTTATTGTAGCCAAAAGCTGTGTCTTCTTTGCGGTTTTAGCTTTAAGACGTTCTTGAATATCACGGTACTTCTCAGAAGTCTCTTGACTTTGTTCAAGTTTGTTGAGATTAGATGAGAAAGTGGAGATAGCATCCTTCTTATCTTTAATATCCTCTTTGTTTTGTTGTATTTCAGCACTTAGGCGCGTCATTTGCAATTCAAGAGATTTTGTCTCTTTTGAAATCTTATCATCAGATTTCATTTCTTGCAGCAAAGCCTTATTTGCCTTTTGTTCAAATGATTCTGTACTATCGACAAGTCCATCAAACTTATGAATGTCTGAGAACTTATCAACTAATGTTTTTAAGGAAACCGCATTGTCAAATACACTCAGATCAGATTCACCTTTAAACATACTAAATCTACGAATAAAAGAATCGTAGCATCGCATTATCAATAGTTTGCCATCTACAAACTCGCGTTCTACTCCATTTGTTTCATAGCCACGATACGATGCATTGCTCACACTATAAGTATCATGACTAGTCTTAGTAATTGAGAAAGACTTTTCAACCATCTTCTCTCCACCGTGGTCAAAAGTCATTGCCACATAAACCTCGTCATGTTCACCAATTTCCAATTTTGATTTTCTCATTTCTGAAACATTGTGAATATTGCTCCGCTCCAATGTCGTATCAAACAACCATTCCAAGGCTTCAAAAAATGTGGTCTTACCATCTCCATTATCACCAAGAATTAGCGTGAGGCCATCAGAAAACTCAAAATGATTATTCTCGCCATAATAGCTTCTGAAGTTTTTGATATCGATTGACTTGATTCTCATACGTTACGTTTTAGATAATCGTTTATCTCTTTCCAAAGTTCTCTTTCTGTAGCTCCTTCACTTGTACGACTAATAATTTGTGCAACTGTACTGATAACACAATTGTCAGAGTCTATTGCTTGGTATATATTGCCAATGTCTTCCGCAGTGTAACCACCAAACTCCATCAGCTTATCATCAAGTAGTACAGCCTGAAGTATCTTCTCGTTGTTTGTCATTGATGCCATTTTGTTAAAATATTGACAGATTATAATAATTTGTTATTTCTTCTAATTCAGTGTATGCAAAGGCTGGATTTTCAGATAATCCGGCAAAGTCTTTGACCCTTTGCAATTCTCCTTTTAGCAAGTTACGCTCCATGTTGTAATTTTCCTCTGTTGAATCAAATTCTGGTGCTACTACAAGGTCATGGATGATTGCGATATGCTTATCGGGATGTTTTCTCAATATACGACCACGACGCTGGATAAATTGTCTTGGATTTCCTGTACTTGCACAGAAAATTGCAAGTTCGCTTCTTGGAACATCAACACCCTCATCCAAACATTTCATGGACGTAAGCACTCCGATATCACCAGTAGAAAATTTACTCAACACTTCGTCTCTGTTCTGAATACCAGATACGAACTTTTTTACCGTAGTTGTTGGACTAACTTCTCGAACAATTTGAGTGTATTTGTCAATCAACTTATCTACATCCATATCATCAGTTGGATTGTCATTTGTAGCATATTGAGTGGAACTGTCAAATTGCACACCCTCAGGGACATAAACAAGTGTATATTTGAGACTTCCGCGTTCTTCAAAGCGTTGCCTTACGATTTGTCGGAAAACCTCTTCCTTATTCTGGGCTTTATGAATGATTCTCTTACGTTTGAGTAATAGGCGCATTAGAATATCATCCGCACCAGAGAAAGAACCTTCATCTATATTATAGAACTTGGCAAGCTGCAAAGAAATCTTCTTGTATTCAGCCATTTCATCCTCATTCAAGCGTACCACATGCGGAAAGTATCTATATCGACAAAGAAATCCATTGTCGATAGCGTCCTTCATAGAGTACTCAAATGTATATTGGGCATTACACCCAAAGAATTGCATAACAGTCTTGTTACCCTTGTCGTCAAATTGACGTTCGGGTGTGGCAGATAAACCAATACGGCGTAGAATCTTCACCCGATCCAACTTTGACATGATATTTGGTGCACCAATATTGTGAGCTTCATCTGCAATTAATAACATCTGTCGCTGTGTTTTCTTGCTCAATGACATGAGCTGCTTAAACGTAGATTCTCTTGAGAAAGATGCATACGTGGCAATGATAATAAACGACAAAGATGATTCATCACTCTCGGCAAGACTCTCTTTTAGTTTTATGTCATCAATCTCTGATCTCCATCCTTGGTTTTTAGAACTCACTTTGATAATGTGACTAAAATTGAATCGTTTACATTCATCCTCCCACTGTTCAACAAGGGTAATCGTAGGCACAAGTATCAAAGCTTGATAGAACTTAAATTTATTGTAAATCTGCAATAAGCAGTTCAACGAGGTCAAAGTCTTTCCTGTACCAGTAGCCATTGCAAATAATCCCTTTTGTGATACCTTCCAGTTATTGAAAGCCTCTTTTTGATATGGCCGTGGCTCTGGAAATGGAAATTGAGGAGAAAGGGGTGCAAACCGCTCATCTTTAATATTCTCTTTCCCTTTATTCAAGGTATCAACTATTGCTGTGACTTTAGCTTTTGCACGTTCTAAAATCCTGCGGATTGAATCTGACGTGCTATTCTCTGTCCTGCTATGAAGAATACGTTGCTCATCTTCTAGAAGCTCCTTTATATCCTTATGTTTATAGGTCTTTGTGATATGCGTGATGATTTGGTCAGCTTTAAGATATTTGACCGTATCATCTTCACCATAGAATGTGCGATTGAAATCGTTGATAATATCGTTAATACGATTCTTGTCTCGCTCTCCATCCCAATCGCAAAAAGCATTGATGCTCTCAATATTTTCTACAAGAGCCATTCTTGAGAAGTTACATGAACCATCAAACGCCACTTTACTAATTCCGTCAGAGAACATACCACACTTTGAGTGTGCTATACCGTTGCCAACCTTGGGTATAATAATCTTTATTTCAATACGCTCATGCCTGATAAGCCAGGACAAACACTCAAAAAAATGCTCATCACGCTTAGAAAGAGTATATGATATACGGTCTATTGCATTAAGGTCAAAATACGGTGTGTTCACTTCCGATTCACCAACCATAATAGCATTGCGGTCTTCCTCGGATAAAATATCGTTGATAATCAACCTCATTCTACCACCATTATAAAGGAATGTGGCAAAGCCATCAGCTAATACATTGATCGCTGATGATGAGAAGAAGCCAAGCTTAATATCGAATGTTGTAGCGTTGCACAATGCCTCAGAGAAGAAGCCTAGTGGTTCCCACTCTGTTCGCGACATGAAACGCCTACTGTCCGGCCATATTACATCAGTTTTCAGCATTTAAACTTAAATTATTAATTTGATTCATAGCTTCCTCTTCAGTATCTATGCCAAAAATTGAAGCATACTTAACCCTCATTTTTTTCAGATCAGTTTCTGAAAGGATCGTATTGTCATATAGATATAGAAGAAGATATTTTACCAATGCTTGATTTCTCATAACCATTTTATGTGTCATCGAGTTCCATAAAACTTTATTCCAAGGACTATGTGACACTGTACGCTCCATATGTCCAAAATGATGCAATATTTCGACAAATTCAGTCATTTTTTCAAGCCGTATTTTGGATACTGCTTCTACAAAAGGTTGCAATCCAATGGGCCTAAAAAAGATGTTTCCTCCTGACTCAGATGAACGCATTTCTGTAGCAGCAGTAGTAGGAGATGTACTATTGATAAAGTCATTAAATTCAGGGAATACACTCCGCATCAAGTCCCAAAACTCAACAAGAAAGCACTCAAACGCTTCAAGAACATCATCACTTGGTCTAAATTTTAAGTATTCATTCAACTGAGATTGAGTATATTTTTTACCTTCTCTAATCGAGATGAATGTATTAAATAAAGTTATATGGCACGCATACAATGTCATTAGAGAGGTAAAAGCCATTTTATCATTTGCAGGTATAGCCTTATTATTGGTTGCCTTAATCCTATTACCTGTAAACAAAGGATAATTCTCTAGCATGTTTCTAGTCACAATAGCAACAGTATCATCCTCATCAAGCGCAATTATATCACCTAATCTTACAGGCTTTACATACCTATTTAAAGTAGAAAAAATACGTCTGGAATGTTCTCTTCCTTCAACCGTATTTTTATGACCTATCAAAACAACACTAATAGTTTCATCTGCAATTTCAGGCTTACATTCCAAAGCCTTTTTTATACCTTCCACACGATGTTGTCCATCAACAGGAAAGATTTTTTCTTCACCATTTAGTTCTAATAGCCCAATATTAGGATAAGTATGACCGTCTATCTCATATCTGATTTCTCGCCATTGTGGATCTCCATCATAAACAGCCAAAACAAGACTATCAAAAAAGTGATCCTCACGTTTAATGATATAATCTTTAATTTTGATATAATTATCAGATAAAGAACGCTGTATCTGCTCCTTTATTGAATTTGCAGTATGCAATTCATCATTAACTCGACTTACCATTGTTGCAATCTGAAAAAAAGTCAGATTAGCTATATAATAGATGGTATTTCCTATTTGTCCTTTTATTGCCGGTATATTAGTCATATTAAAATGCTTTTGTAACAGGTTGATAATCTAGTTTATCAGGAATCTCTTCATTAAAATCAGGCTTGATAGCTCGAATTAACATTACTTCGTTTTTGTCAATCATATCATTATTCGTATCAGGATAATATCTGTAATATATATATTGTCCCCAGCGCTTAAACATATTTTTAATTTTTGGTCTTTTATCAGTAAAGTATTCTTTGGCACGTTTATTAATATTCTGGGAATCACTCAAATGACATCTTCCGATATAAACAATATGCCTTTCAAAAAAAGGTAATGTAATCCCTTTTATGAAAAACAAATATATACCACCAGTATCAGATGGAATTTCTTTAATTTCATCTGAAATTCCATCGTTTGTGGAATTTAAGTATTTTATTTCTGATTGCCAATTATCTTCACAAAGGATTGGATTATTACAATCTGGACAATTATCAATCCATCTTTGAGGATTCAGATTGAAAGATATTTCAAAGTTACGATCCTCGAATTCTGTATCAAAAGCATTTCTTCGCATATCTTTTAAATAAAACAATTCGCACAGAAGCTATCTTCATCAATATCGCCAATGTTGTCTGCTAGCCTACAAGAGCCTGCTTGACGCTTTGCCTCTTGCTTCTTGATAGCATCCAGCTTTATTTGGCGGATACGTTCTGGCTTGATAAGCTCTGCCAAACTCTCATTTTGATTCCAAGTATAACCACCTTTCTCAAAATCCATAGCTTTTTGATAGAGGTCAGGATGTTGCTCGTAAAGCCATATCCATTCTATTTTTTGTTGGAAAAAGCAGAAATAGCAACCAGAACGACTACGATTGTACGTACCAATCTTTCCGTCAACTTCAAACTTAATAGGTTTGTAGTAATCAGGTACACCGACACCACTTTCTTCAAGAATTCGGAATATGTCATCCCTCACAAGAATATCGTCATTGTCAACTAATGGAAAATCGTCAAGCTTACCTACAGGGTAATCCGTCGTTTTGAGAAATTTGAATACAACTTTATTAAATAGTTTTGTATCCAAATCTAGTAGCGCATTGGTCTTTTTACTATAATAGAAATCTTTTGTGAGAGGCTTCTTAATAATCTTCTCCGCTTCGCTCAAAGTATCTCCATCACACAACGAAGTATATATTTCTAAGAGTTGAGTAACGTTATTGTTGCTAAGTACCTTGTTTACAACATCCACACTCCAAATATTCTTGCGAAATGGGAATATAGCTTGAATGTTAGGTTTGGTGGAAACATACCCTTCACGATCTTCATCTCCACGAATACCAACATAAGAGATTGTAGGTGTATTTCCCACAAACTTCTCCATTTCAGCTAATTTCATTTTCTGAGTACACCAACGAGCTTGGGGTGAAGGTAAATAGTTACCAGATGCTTTTAAAAAATGTTCAAATGGTGTTGGTTCTGGACTACCTGCTGCGGCCCTCAGCATTGTAATGCCACCAAGATATGTGTCAAGACGGCTTATCAATAACTCCGTCTCTGCCAGTTCACATCCCGTATCAGTATTATAATACTCCAATTTCAGTTGTGGATATTTATTTTTGAGGTAGATTGCCAATGCAGCACTATCCTTACCTCCTGATATACCCAATATGTGTCGTACCATATTTATTTTAACCTTTCGTTCAACATTTTGAGCAAAACACATATATCAAGTTCATTATTACCTGATAATAGTATTCGCACTTTACTTTCTATCTTTTCAGCCTCTGAAACTTTTGCCTTAGGAAGACGATATGTCTTACTTGATTTGAAATCACCTTTACTTGTCGCCAATTCAAAGTTAAATGCAACCTCGTCAGTTTCATTATTAATTTCATTAAAGGCTGTATATCGTTCTAATTCTCCAAACAAGTGTGTAAGGTTTGACAAGAACAAGGCTTCTTCTTTGTCTTCTATAGTTTCAATCTTACGATCGAATACCACTAATCCTATTTTCTCATAAAACTCACGTTTATTGTCAGATGGAGCAAGAACTCTATCCAAGAATGATTTTGATTTAGCTGTCAGCAAACCTTTGTTTATACTTGAATAACGCCGAACCAAAACATCTTTATATTCGATATAGTCGTGAGGCAGTCCTAAATACCCTACCACTGTTTCTTCTATACGATCTATAAACAAGTCGTAGCAAATAACTAATTCATGAACAGCAGTTTTGATAAGTTGCAGATATTGAGTTGCGAACTCTTCATTATGAAAATCATTGTAACCCAAAGCTGTTGGTATATCTTCGAGAAATGCTTTACATGGGTCTTTTGCTGTTGCTAAAACATCCCTAAATTTTGCTGTCGCATCGTAATCAAATTTATAAGTAGTCTTGGCATATTTATTCAAGCCATTATAAAAGTTGAAGAACGGACGGATTGTATCCATAAGAGAATTAGATGTTATGGTTTCTCCACGCTCTTTATTCAGGAATTCTCTGTATTTGTTGAATAATTCCAATTTGATACCGCTAACATCAAAACCCTTTATCGTAAAATCATTCTGGCGTTTCTGCAATAGCTCAAACAATTCTTTATTAATATTCAGAACAAATGTTTCGCCATTATAAAGTGCAAACTCCTGTTGCTTCACAAATAGAAAAATGGGCAACCAAAAGTCTATGACACCTTGTTTCAATTTGTATGGACGCATTTTTAATGTCTTTACTAAATCTGACAATTTAAGGGCTTTCTCCGTGCTTTTTGCCAAGAAATCAGAGCAAACAGTCCATAGCGATTGAAGACTGGGAGTAATTGGCTCTCCCAAAATCCACAATCCATCCTCGTTTTGGCGATGAATTCCGGAACTCTTAAACAATGTACTATATATAGTACGCTCAGGCGGATATTGAGTTGAAGAAAATCCGAAATCTTCTTCTTGCCAATGCTCAATCATTGCATCTAACAGATTCACTCTTGCCAAAGAAATTGCCGAGCTTATTTTCTGCTTGTTAAACAATTCATTTCTGATAATAGGCGTTTTATTATATACTACATCGCAAACATTAGACAGAAGTTTATTAAAATCTTTTCGACTCTTTACTATCTGTTGTTCTCCATTAAAAAACCATTCAACCTGACCATTGGGCATTTCAACACAACTATTAATAGCTTCATTCAGTAATTGCGCCTCAAAGGACTGTTGCTTAAGTATCTCTCCTTTTGCGATGCGGTCTTCCAACACCACATTATCAAGGAGATATTGCAGCTTCTTTATTTCATATAGGTGCCTGACAATTTTTTCTGTATCACTAAAGTAGGCATAGACTATGGCTTTGCCTGAACTCGCAGACAACTTCAACATGCAATCTTTAATATCCTCTAAAGGGAATATCAAATTTATAAAGCCATCATCGTCACCTATTGGTTCTACGTCATATGGTTCATTAGAAACTACATACTGGAAATAACGAGGGGTTCCAGTCCTGTAGTATGAGGCAGATGCTACGACAACAGCTTTCTTTACATAAGGAGCAATTTCTGCTGCGACTAACTTTGGTATAGGTACAATTGTGGCTGCCTTATATAGTTCATCTTCAATATTTATATCTGTACCCTCAAATAAAATGAATTGAGATTTATATGCAGCGAAACGAATAATCTTGTTCGCGGTCAGTTTCTCAATAATACCTATCGGATTCTTTATGCCTAATGCCTTTGAAGCGTAAGCCTCCAAGAAAGTTAAATCAACTATCACGCTATTATAGAACAAATTAAGCAGACCGATAGCTTTAACTATTTTGAGTGCATCATCGATGTTGTTCTTGTTAATGATTCCGCTTTCTACTCGTTCTATGGCAACGCGAATAGCACGCCAGTTGGTAGAGTCAAGATTTGTTTCCACCAAGGCTGTGTAGAAGTTGTATATGATATAATCATAGACAACAGCCAAATTATAAGTCGTTGTGTCATTGGGGAGAAAACCGTTTATTGAATTGGATGTAGTGTCATGCAAGAAAGAAAATAGCGTTCTTTCGTTCTGCCCATACCGTTGAATAGCCAGTGTCAAGCATGAAGCAGCTACCGCATCCAATGGGTACAGCATCTTAGACGTTCTGACTGTCAGCGACTCTGATATGATTTTGTTTTTCTTTGCCAACGAAAATATTTCAAGGAAATTCTCTTTGGCATTATCTGTCATTGGCTTTGATTTGGTTAAACTTTCGGCTGCTAAAAACAAAAGTTGCTCTACTGGCTCTGCGAAAACCAATTCCTTAAAACGACCTTTTACCTTCAACCACTCATTTCTTTGAGTTTCGGTAAGTTTGTAAGCATAGGCTCCAAAATTTTGGTGAAGTGTGGTAATAAGTATTACGTTTCGAGACGAAACATTAACAAACTCTGCTAATGTCTGTAGGGAATATAGTTCTTTTTCAGGGTTATTATTAGCGGCATATTCAAGTATTTTGCCAAATTCATCAATGAAAATGAACAAAAATTTATTCTGAGCCTTTAATTTTATCAAGTACTTTGTCAGCGTACCAAAAATGTTTTTGCTATCATCGGAAGGAGCAATTGACAGCTCCTTTGATAACAACGTCGAAAGAGATGAATAGTCTCCTACGATATTCATAAACTCAAAACTCTTGGCATCTGCAAAAACGCTTCTTTCCGATACCAAATTAGATTTGTTGTTGAGCAGGTCTTGTTCTAAAGCCATTAAAAAACTAGATTTTCCTGTTCCGTATGTCCCGATTATCAAGAATGAGTGGATTCCAGATTGGAAGCTATCGACTATATTGCCATACACCTTTTGTGCATTGGGTGTAACGATGTAATTGAAGTTATCGCTCACACCCTGGCTTATGTTTGTTGATAAATTAAATTTCATCGTTGTTGTAATATCTATTCAGCACTTCAAGTATATTTAGTTTCTGGAGAAATTGCACATTCCTAATTCCGCTATTGTCTGTGTAGCTAATTTCTTTGGGGTATTGTTCGCTTAGTGAGCGTACCACCATCAAAAAAGAAGAAGTGGGAATGCAGAATATCAATGATAGCTCTTGTAATTTGTCAAAAGAAACGGTTTTGTCCTCTCCGGCTATATGAACTAATGCAAATAGAACAATTAAAGGATTAACCTGCTCTATAGAAACCTCATTGAATGAATACTTTCCTTCATTCTCACGGAGAAGACCTAACTCCAACAAAATACTCACATATTCTTCGTTTCCTTTCGGACTTGTCGGTACAAGATAGTTTTGCAAAAGCACTCTTATGTCCTTCCTAACAGTATTTTCATTAAACACATTTTTTTGTTCAGGTACATTGCACTTCCTTTTGATGAATGAAAGAACTTGTTCTTTATCAAACTCTTTCTTCTCACGTTGCAAGTCAACAAAAAACAAACGATAAATACTTGAAGCCGCTGTAACCACTAACAAGTAGTGAAGAATCCATAGGGTGGCATTATCCTCGGCATAAGGATCTCTTCCATCTCTATCATCAAAGAGATAACGAGCGATTTCCGTTGCCTCGTCATCATTCAAAAGGCCAAATGCCCTCAGCCAAAATTTAATTGATTGAACCATGTTTTTGCCAACACCGAGTTTTACGACAGCGTCAGGGTCTGTAAATTTATTACGGTCAACCAAATAATCATATCCTTTTTTTAGCCACATGGACTTACAGGGAAATGATTCGTGACCAGAAAAACAGTATCTCATTTTATTTAATATTTTTACTTAAAACTTACTTGCTTTTATCCGATCATTCAATTCTTTGAGCTTGTCTACCAAATCTTCGAATGAAACGGATTCACCATATATCATATACAAGCGCATATCCTCATAATCTGCTTTCCACTGGTCTATAATAGAAGCCGGAGGAACAATATTTAGTGCATTCGGATCAAGAGTATCGTAGTCAAATCCTCGCAAACCAATGAATGTACGGCGATGTTCTATCACTTGACGATAAAGTTGTCTATCATGGATGGCTCTTTCCGCAACAGGCGTTTTCAGAATTTGACCGATATCATACATGTGCCGTGACATTCGCTCCACTCGAATTAAATCTTTTGGTTTGGCAAACTCTTCATGCAGCAGGAATATCTTTTCAAGGAATGTGCGTTCAGGAAGAACTGCTCTTACATTGAACTTCGATTCCGCAAAAGGTGTTTTCGGATAGACTTGGTCAATCATTGAATCAAGAGCCACTTCGCTCACAGGCTCACTCATAGACCTTCCACTCACTTCCACTTTTACTTTTGGTAATACATATAGTCCGTGTTCTCCATCAATCGAAAATGTCAGAACAGAATCATAGTTGATATTTATAGCTTCCGGGTCTGTGGTAGAGATAGGGGTAATATCAACATTTAGCTGAAACTTATCTTTTGCAATACCATTTCTATGCAACTGTTCGGCAATGTCGTATTGCATAGTTTCCCTTATGAAAGAGCATGTTGCGCGGCGTACTTTATCGCTGATTTGTGTTTTCGACAAAGTACCACTGAAACCCATATATTCCCTATCTATGGCAATGTCTATATCTTCCGAAAATCGGTCAATCAGATGCCAGCATTTGCTCAACGATGTCCCACCCTTGAAAGACAAATGTTCGGCGTATGGAAGACTGAACATGGCTCGCAGCACAGCTGTTACCCACCAATCCTTTTCTATCACCTCACGTTGCCGTATGTTCAATTCCGTAGAAACACGGTCAAGCACATCTGTGCGGTCTTCTTTTGACAAATCTATAAATTTCATCGTTGCAATATCATTTTTACCCATATCGGAGCAAGCACAATATCATGATTGAAGTCTTGCTCCGAAACATATTCCATTATCATATTTTTTATTTTAGCAGTTTGCTCTTCAGTTATCAATTTCTCGCCAATCTCTCGCATCGCAAGTACCGCCAATTGCATCAACTTGGATTGGTAAGCGAAATTACTTAAATCATTACTATGCCGGAATGTGATGCTTTTTCCATCGCCAAATTTAACCTGTCGCGCAGAACCATCCGTTATGTAGATAATATTCGCTGGAACTTGCGTCGATAACCCGAGTCTATTGAGTGCGTAGACGCCAGTCGGTATAATACGAGCATTATCCCTCTGAGCTATCTTTTGGGCAATAGCATCCAATGAAGGTTCTCGTAGCGTCCCGTCCCACTTGTCGTACATCGGTACATAATAAATACCTTTGGCAAAACGAAACAATTTTCCATTACGACACAAACGAGTTAATCCTGAACGAACTGCATCAGGAGTACCATGTGTCACGAAATCATCAGGAATGAAAATTGTTCCATCAGTTGCTTGTTCCACGATATCATACATAGTCTTGTAAGAGCTGTGTGCACCCATAGTCTTGAATTTTGCCACAAAGTTACGCATTTTTCGTGGCATTACACATCTTTTCGATATTTATTTTATACTGTCCTCGTTCTCTTCATTAGCTCCAGCCCAATCTTTGGTTTGAAACTCTTTCCCAAAGGCCTCCAAATCCTCACTAAGTCTCTCTTGCAGAACGTCTTCTCCGTCATCACCACTCATCACCCAATCTACGCAAGTTGCATATATCTCTGCTATACGAATTTGTTTGTATGCCTCTTTCATAGTCTCTATAGTTTCATCTGTCAACTCCAACACATCAGCATCATCCGGATAACTGTCATAATAACAATGATGGATTGAGTATAATACCGGTATCCGTTCACCGTCATAAGTGTCAGACATATATCGTTTTGTTGATTGGAATATTACTCCTTCTACGAAAAAATACTGGTCAGAATATTTTTGCTCTGCCTTGACGATAGTTTTATCTGTCAGAAGAAAAGACTCTGCTTCTTCATAGTTTGAAAAATACAAGTATCCCATGTGGCTATGGTATGAGCCAAAGCTATCTTTCTCGTAAATAGTCCAATAATCCTTGTGGATTTTCTCTGGTTTTGGCTGTAAAGCTCTCGCAATATCACGTTCTATACAATCCGCAATCTCACCAATTGCATATATATTCCTATCAAAATATCCGCCACTCATAATTATAATTTTTCGTTCAAAACTTATCTGATTTTCAAATCACAACACATCAACACCACACCGCTCATCTAATATTCCACTAAACATTTCCATCTCTCTCTTGAAGATTCCTAATCGTACTGCCAACTCTTGCCACCCTTGCACAACATTAGTAACCTCTGAAATAATCTGTTCGGCTGTTTTTCTGTTAAGCATATAATCTCCACAAGCATCAAGCAAAATACTCAGTTCTGCTCTATTAGAAGTTGCCGAAATAAGCAGACTTTGATATTCATTCAAGGTGGGGTTCATATCGTATGCAGGTGATAGCGTCCAACCTTTTGCAGTCAAAAGAAAACCATGATTGCGGAAATGGTCATCGCTGTTGCCAATGCAGATATTGAAAGCCACACGACGATAGAGTTCCTGCAAATTGTACTCAACATCCGTACAGTTCTGAATAATGAAATCCACTATATCCAGATAACCGTGCCCTGTAGTCGCATTATCTCCATCATTAAGCCCCAACAAAGTCATTGCAGAAGCGAAATGAATCCGTTTTCCGCCTTGTACTCTGTCAAAACGCTCCGAAAGCAAAGTATGATATTTTTCGCCTGTGGCAATAACTTTTGTTTTCGCTGCATTTATGCCGGCTTTTGCTGCAAGCAAATGGCTGAAATGTTCCCAAAGTCCGGCATCGTAATCATCCTTACGAGAAGGGAACTTGGCGACATAAAGCGTTTTATCCGTGTCTATCACACTGGCTTTCGGTCTTGCTCCACCCAATGAAGAACCCGGTTGCACAAGTTGTACAATCCACTTTCGATCAGGCAGTACGTTATCTTCTTCGCTTCTCTCAATCTCCGCACAGGCTGCAATCAATTCCCTAATATCCGTCAAAGGCGGAATTTTCAACGACTCACTTACATTTATAAACTCGCCATCCGGGTTTTCCTTGAAGCGGAAAGCACCCATTCGGGAGAAGTCATCAATACCGGTCAGGAAATCAAATGAAGACAATCTTCGCACAGGTCGCTTTTCTTCCATTGCTGCAATCTGCTCACGTCGCAATAATAGTGTCCGTCCCCATCGGTCAGGCAAAGCATCAGAAAAACATCCGAATATATCTTTCCCCGGCTGCGTATATTGCTGTCCCGGATAATTGTTCAAATCATCGCTCAAAAACAAATCGCCATGCTTTTTCAACCACTCATCGCTAAACGCAAAACAATAGCTGTCCGAGCCACGAAGTGATTCATAGCCCAACTCGCCAATGAGTTCTATCTCCTTCAGCCAGTCAAAATCAGCATATACATACAGTTTCTTCATCCCTATTCCTTTTTAGATGCACGCCCCCTTGTCTTCAAACTCAAATCCTGCAAAGCTTTCCCCAATTTATCTTCTTTGGCCAGCCACAGAATATCATCGTCAAGCTGTAAGGCATACAGCACACGCAAGTAGATTCCGATTGCCACAGTCGGTGTGCCTTTCTCGATTCGGGATACGGTCAACGGAGAACAGGTAGCACGTTCAGCCACCTGAGCCACACTCAGATTCCTTCGTAGGCGAGCCAATTTAATCTGCTCCCCCATTATTTGCATCTTCTGCTCCAATTTTCGGGGCAACTTAGTACCCATTGTATTTTTTGCCATAATCAACCCATCATATAATATGCAAAGGTAATGCTTTTTATTTATTTAATGATGTATTACACATGGGAAAAATACACATCATTGCATAATTAACCGTACATACAACCCATTTTGAGTAGGAAATCTCAAAAAAACAAGTGCTATTATATTGTTTGTTGTCGCTATATATGCCTATTAACGAACAAAATATTGTTTGGTATATAGATGCAATCTGTTCCTCATTCACGCATCATATCAAAGAACCATTTTGCCGGCCAAAAGAAAAAGGAGTAACCACATTTCCAACTTGACTTTAATGACTGCCATATACCAAGTAAAGTATTTCCCATGGGGTGGTTTGAACCCACCCCATGGGAATGGACTATAACATATTCGAACACACAGCAAAGGGAGTCGTCTTAAACGAACCCATTAAACAAAAATTACAAATACACTCCAGTCCGCCATTACACTTTTTCAAGGGAACACATGCGACTTCATCACACTTTTTTCAGCGAATCAGAGTCTCTTTAAACACTTTTCTTAAAATCATCAACTTTACTTTATCCTCGTATTCATATATACGTCCATTAAAGTAAAGTCAAAAAGAGGGAGAAAAAAGGATCGCCTTACTTTTCTTTTGGTCGGCACAGTTATAATACACTACATCATCTTCAACCTTGGAGAAATTGTTAGTGAAATAACCGCGAACATCACCGCCGACAAAATGCGATGCAACACATTCCATACATCCCCAAATACACCTCAAATCAGCACCTCAAAAATGATTTTGCATAAAGTTTTTCACTTGCTTTCATAATCCGAAAAAATGCACTAATTTTGCACTCATTCAGCGAAGAAAAAGAAGTGCAAAACGGACTTTTCTACCATTTTATTTGTAAAATATTGGTAGTCAACTAGTCTAATATGCTGCATCGGCAAGTAAACAACCTAAGAATCATTGCCTTATACCCAATTTGAATACCTAAATATTATGGCAGACAATTATATCGAAAGACAATACGAGCAATATGAAGCCAGAAAAGCGGCTTGGGAAAAAGCACGCAAATATGGCAAAAAGAAAACGGGGATCACTCACCCTGCTAGAACTGAACAACCGGGCCAAACGACAACAGAGACCCATCATTATAAAAGAGTATTTGTTACGGGAGGAGCCAATGGAATTGGTAAAGCCATTGTAGAAATATTCTGTAAAAGTGGGTATCGGGTGGCATTTTGCGACAAAGACGAAATAGCAGGAAAACGTACTGCAGAAGAAACAGGAGCCATTTTTCATCAAGTTGACATAAGCGACAAGGATATGCTTGAACACTGCATGCAATCCATCATTGAGGAATGGGATGACATTGATATCTTAATCAATAACGCAGGTATCAGTGACTTCTCTCCTATCACTGAAACAAGCATAGAAGATTTCGACAGGATTCTATCTATTAATCTACGCCCGGTATTTATTACTTCACGCTTCATGGCTATCCACCGTCAATCGCAAACGATATCCAATCCGTACGGAAGAATCATCAACATCTGCTCTACCAGGTATTTAATGAGTGAATCCGGCAGCGAGGGATATGCAGCTTCTAAAGGGGGAATCTATTCACTGACACACGCGTTAGCCTTGTCACTTGCCCAATTCCATATCACAGTCAATTCTATTGCGCCGGGCTGGATACAAACCCATGACTACGATCGTCTCCGTCCGGAGGACCATGCGCAACACCCTTCGAGAAGAGTCGGTAAACCGGAAGATATAGCCCGCATGTGTAGATTCCTTTGTGAAGAAGGAAATGAATTTATCAACGGTGAGAACATCACGATTGACGGAGGGATGACTAAAAAGATGATTTATACGGAATAATATAGTTCCGAACCAAACATACAGAAGTAAATGGAATATGGTATTATAACGTACTAAAACCATCTCCACTTTTCCACTCCATGATACATTTTACTTTAAAGTCCTTGTTTCTATTTAAATGATACTCCAAATAAAAAGCTGCCCGGAAAATTTCCGGGCAGCTTTTTATTTGCCTCCGTTCAAACAACGGAGTATTCTTTTACAGAAGTTTAAAACTTA
>JACXXQ010000305.1_pt1 | contig 29507 bp, 24 predicted proteins | sample 8621361 | NCBI WGS metagenome assembly JACXXQ01 (sample SAMN15503820, study PRJNA645414) | gut metagenome | isolation source: feces | host: Bos taurus | place: USA | collected 2016 | reverse complement strand
GCGGTCGGCGGGGCCATTGTGGCTCTTGACAGCGGATTGGGTCATATGAGCGAAAACCCGCCAGAGCGAGCAAGGTGCCTTGAAGCGAGGCGGCATTGACCTTTTGGTCATGCCGCCGAAGCCGAAAGGCAGATTGCCGCTCTGGCGGGTTTACAGCGTCAACTGGTTACGCGGTTTGGTAAAACCGCGCAACTAAATTCGCGCCGCGATCTCGTGGATGAGGTAGTCGGTCTTTTCCCAGCCCAGGCACGGGTCGGTGATGGACTTGCCAAAGACGCCGCCGTCAACCGGCTGATTGCCGTCCTCCAGGTAGGACTCGATCATAAAGCCCTTGACCAGCCTGGAGATGGACTCGTTGCGACGGCAGCTGTCGAGCACCTCTTTGCAAATGCGATACTGCTCAAGCGGTCGCTTGCCGGAGTTGTCGTGGTTGCAGTCGATGACCGCCGCGGGGCTGGCGTAGCCGGCGTGCTCGGTATAGCGCTCGGCCAGACGCTCCAGGTGCTCGTAGTGGTAATTGGGGTAAGTACGACCGTCGAGGCCGATGTAGCCACGCATGACGGCGTGCGCGAGCGGGTTGCCGTCGCACTCGACCTCCCAGTTGCGGAAGATAAAGCTCTGGTGCGCCTGAGCGGCGTAGATGGAGTTGAGCATGACGGTGGTGGAACCGGCAGTGGGGTTTTTCATGCCCACGGGCACCGAAATGCCGCTCGACACCAGGCGATGCTCCTGGTTCTCGACCGAACGAGCGCCCACGGCGACGTAGCTCAACAGGTCGACGAGATACTGGTAGTTGGACGGGTAAAGCATCTCATCGGCGGTGAAGAAGCCCGTCTCCTCGATGACGCGCAGGTGCATATGGCGGATGGCCTTGACGCCCTCGAGCAGATCATCGGGCGCCTCGGGATCGGGATTGTGCAGAAGGCCCTTGTAGCCGGTGCCCTTGGTGCGCGGCTTATTGGTGTAGACGCGCGGAATGATGATGAGTTTGTCCTTGACCTCCTCAGCGGTCTTGGCTAGGCGGTTCATGTACTCGAGAACCGAGTCCTCACGGTCGGCAGAGCACGGGCCGATGATGAGCACCTTGCGTGCGTCCTCGCCGGTAAAGACCTTGGCGACCTCGGCGTCGAATGCCTGCTTCTTGGCGGTAAGCTCGGCGGAAAGCGGCATTTCCTCGCGGATCTCCATGGGAATCGGGAGCCTACGTTTGAATTCCATGGCCATACGGGGCCTCCTTGATCAATCAACGAAAACAATTGGCGAATTCTCGAATGCTCGGCATTATCCGCTGTCGTACGCTAAAGTGCAAGCATAGTCATTGGGGACGTTCTTGTTTGACTAGTCGTTTAAGAACGTCCAATGACTACCTCTCCGTCCCCGAGGGATCGGAGGTCGTCTGCCGAATGGTTGATGCGGCGACCCCGCGTCCATGTCACACTCATAGATGGCCTGACCCATCTTGGAAGGAGCCTCCATGAGCCTAGACAACGTAACCCTGCGCGCCGCCACACTCGACGACCTGGATGGCATCGCCGCCATCTACAACCAGCTGTGGTGCAACACGCTGCGCAACCGCGGCGACGTCGAAGCCGCCGACTTCTGCGCGTGCTTCAACATCGCCATGCAGCTTCAGCGTTCTCCCATCGCACTCGTCGCCGAGGCCGAGGGCCGCATTATCGCCGCTTGCTGCATCGGCATTTTCGAGGACGGCAAGCCGCGTACCAACCCAACCTGGAAGCCTTGCTACGACGAGATGTTTGCCCAGGCGACCGAGATGGCAAAGACCGCCGATGCCAAACTCGAGGGTTCGCTCTTTGGCGACAGCCGCGAGAAGGCCACGGCCGACCGCTTTGCCGCCACGGGCAACGAGTATGCCCAGGGCCAGCTCAACCTGATCATCATCGTGCCCGAATGGCAGGGCAGGGGACTCGGCCGCGCGCTCATCAACCTTGCACGCGCTGAGCTCGCCAAGGCCGGCTGCAGCAAATTCTTCCTGATGAGCGACTGCAACTCCGACTGGCAGTTTTACGAGCACCTCAACATGAAGCGCATCCTCGAGGATCACAGCCAGGATACCGGAGACGGATTTATCGTCTATATGTACGGAGGTGACACGCAGGATTAGTCTGCGTGTCACCTCATGGGCTTTCTTCAAGACAGTCCAAACTGATTTAACCAAGACGAGCCAACACGGCGCGCCCTCCTCGACAATAGGGACATTCATCCTGCGAAGCGTGATACAGATGACCACGCTTGCACACAACTGTCTCGGATAGATAACGATCGAGCAGGCGCGCCCATGTGCGTGCGTCAAGGCGCTCCTCCGCCGTGCCATAATGTTGCGGGGATTCCAGTCACCCAAGGTAACACCGATGCCATGAAGGCCCGAGGCGAGTCTGGACAGCTCGATGACCATCTCGATTTTTGACGCTCGGTCATGGCAGGCGCCGCGGGACTACGCGGAAATAGCGACACAACGTCAATGGAGACGTACTCCTCGGCACCAAGCATGTAATTTCTCTGTCTTGCGATAACGGATGTAGGCATATGCCAGGCAGAATATTGTCCCCAAATCACGCGTAGCCAAAAGAGATATTGCTGGACATGGCTGGCAAAGCCCGTGCGCGGCACCAGAGCAAACTGAAGCACGGCGACTGGCACGACGAATGCGGCCACGCGCGCAAGCGTCACCTTGTCGCGCAGACGCAACGTAACCCAGATGTAAAGCAGAAAGCCTGAAGCTGCTACCAAACAATCGCGGCGGCGCGTCATAAGCCATACAGCGAGCGCCGTTGATGCCGTCACCAATCCAACGCCCATGATGAGAATCGTATAGACATAGAATGCAAAACTCATACCATCCTCACTCCATGCACAACTTGCTTGATTTCGTGTTACGGTTGTGATAGAAACATCCAACACGCACTAAGGTCGAAAGGAGATGCCGTGGCGCCAATTGCACCGCTCAAATTAATCGTTGCCCCCGCCGCCAAGGCAATCGCCAAGATCGGTTCGACGATGACCTACGATGACGTTCCCTGCATCGTTGAGGAGCGCAATGACAGCTGTCCCTACCTGGGTCACATCCCCTACTTTGCACCTAAGCTCTCCTCTGATATCGAGCAGCGCAACCGCTAGCATAACCTTCACGATTGCCGCAGTAATCCTCGCAGCAATTTGTTAACTTGGGAGCAAACCCGTTTTTGAGTCCCGCACCGCCAAACCGAACCCCCTCACGATTTGCGTTTTCCACACACGCCAACGCCGGGATTGTCGATGCTACGACCGCGGCGCGATATGAGGCGCGAAACCTCGCCCAGCAACACACCGATCGCCACACCCACGAGAATGGGCAACTTTGCCATTTCGGCGGGCGAGCCGTTGAGCGGCACAATCGTAGCGACAATCGAAAGCGCGAGCTCTATCACGGGAATCGTGAGCGCCACCGCGAGCGCCTTGCCCTCGAAGGGCGCGCGGAACACGCGCGAACGATCGTCGTATTTGCGCAGGCGCCAAAACGCCGGGAACATCGGGATATAGCTCATGAGCAGAAAGACGACGTTCATCGAGAAGAAGACCCAAAAGACATCGGAGCCCTCGCCCAGCGGGATCTGGAGCAGCAGCACCAGGCTGGCGAAACAACCGTTGATGAGCGCCGAGCCGTTGGGCATGCCGGTCTTCTTGGACACCAGCGCAAAGGGGCGCGGCATGTTGCCGTGGCGCGCGGCATAGCTCGCCACGTTGTTGACGCCAAAGCTCCAGCAGATCATGTTGGCGAACAACGTCACCAAAAAGGCCATCCCCACGATCATCGTTAGCGGGTGGGTGCGCCCCACCATTGCGGCGACTGCATCCACAATGCCCGAATCGAGCGAAAGCTGCTCGGTGGGAACCGCGGCTCCAATGCCGATACCGCAAATGATGTAGATTGCCGCAATGGCAATGCCACCGGCGATAACCGCCTTGGGAATATCGCGCGACGGGTTTTTCATCGTGCTGGCAAAGGTCGCGACCACTTCGAAGCCCATAAAGTTGAATAGGATGATCGAAAGATACGTCAGTGAGTTAGTGTCTCCCAGATCGGGGACGAAGGTCTTAAACGACATATCGTTGGCAAAGCCGTTATTGCAGGCAAACCAGATACCGACGATTCCCACCACGGCGGTAATGAGTACCTTGATGACGGCGCCGCCGTCCATGACCCAATCGGCCTCGGCCACCGGCTGCATAGCCATGAGCGTGACACCCCACACAAAGGCAAGCTCGATGGCGATCCGAGCGCCGAGCGAAAACTCAGCACCCCATACCGCGTTGATAACGCTGGGAAACATGCAAGCGATGCTTGCCACCCACAGCGGAAAGTTGACCCAGTAGCACCAAGAGCAGCGGGCGCCCCAACGGTCGCCCAGACCCAGGCGAACCCAGTCGTACAGGCCGCCCTCGGAATCGAATGCCGTGCCCAGTTCGGCCACCACCAGACCATAGGGCAGCAAAAACGTAATGATAAGGAAGATCCACCAGAAGAACTGCACGTTGCCCATGGCAGATGCCGGAGCCGCCGCCTCGATGGTAAACACGACGCAGATGACCGAGAGGATGACCTCAAAGAGGGAGAACTTTTTACCTGCCATGGCACGCTCCCCCTACAGCAAAAAGGATGGCATCTGTACCGAAGGCGCAGCCCAAGGTAGGGCTGCAGGCCGCGTCACCGGTACAGGTGCCATCCCAAAGAGAGGAGAGGGTGCATTTGTTGGACCAACGCTCGCGGAACAGGCGCGTGTAGATAACGATACGCTGGTACATAGATACTCCGATCAAAACGGTCGCGCTCGCAACCGGAAACTATCAGCAATTGAAGACGCGTCTGACCTGGATAATTCAAGCGAACAATTGGCCTAACCCGCAAAAAAAATCCCAGGTCAGACGCGTACTCAATCAAAGAAAAAGGGCACTCCGAAGTGGAGGCAACGGAGTGCCCAAAGAAAACCAAGCCGACCATGACATTGAGCAAACTGGTGCCGTGCCCCGGACGAACCAGCCGCCGATGTCCGATTGATCGGCTGGGTTTTCGAGGTGCCCCAGGTCGCCGTGAAAGAGGAGCGCCGCGTACTTTGGTACGCAAGCGACGGTTTGAGCGGCGAGATGGGGTGCCTCGGAAAGCCAGACGATTAAGCGTCTGCGTGATTGGCTGGGTTTCCGAGGTGCGGCAGATTGCCCTGAAAGAGGAGGGCATTGACCTTAAGGGTCATGCCCGACGATTGAAGGGCAAGGTGCCGTGCCTCGGGAAGACAGACAGTTACGCAGACGGCTCCTGCTGGGTAATGCAGTGGATGTTGCCGCCGCCGAAGACGACCTGCTCGGACTGAACGCCGACGCACTTGTAGACGCCCTCGCCCCAGACCTCGTCATAGATCTTCTGGAGCGTGTCAACGGCCAGCTGGTCGTTCTCGTCGCCGTACTGCGGAACGATAACGCCATGGTTGGTGACCAGGTAGTTCATGTAAGAAGCGATCAGCGGCTCGTCGGCAACGCGCGGCTCGGCGTTCTCGTCGGCGTCGATGGTGTCGCAGGAAGCCTGATCCATGAACAGCGGGTTCACGGGCATACAGAGCTTGTAAACCTTCATCTTGCGGCCCTTGGCGTCAACGGCGTTGGAGAGGGTCTCGTAGGCAGCGTGGCACTGCTCGTAGAACGGATACTCGGGATTGTCGGTCCAGATGCAGGCCATGACGCCCGGGGCGATGAACGTAGCGACGTCATCGATGTGGCCGTTGGTCTCCTCGGGATCGATGCCCTCCTTGACCCAGATGACCTTCTCGACACCCAGGTAATCCTTGAGGTGCTCGTCCATATAGGCGCGAAGCTCCTCGCTCCAGGGCTCAAACTTCTTCTTGAACTTGGGCCAGATGGACTCGGGATCCTCTTCCTCCTCCAGAACCGCAGAGCAAGTGCGGCCCGGGGAAAGCAGGCACTGGTCGGTCACGACAAGGGTGCCCTCGCCGTCGACGGTGATGGAGCCGCCCTCGAGGATCATGTCATCGGGACGATAGCGACGGCAGCCGGAGAGCTCAGCCATCTTAAGGGCGATCTGCTCGTCCTTATCCCACGGGAAGTACAGGCCGTCGACAAGACCGCCGTAGGCGTTGAAGTGCCAGTGGTTGGCGCGCTTCTCGCCCTTGCCGTTGATGACATAGGTAGCGGCGGTGTCGCGGAACCAAGCGTCATCGGTGGTCATCTCGATAACGGTGACGTTCTCGTCTTCCTCGAAGACGGCCTTGCAGTTGGCATAGTCGGCCTGGTTGGCGCACATGGTGACCGGGGTGAACTCGGCGATGGCACGGGCGATGGCGGCATACTGCTTCTGAGCCGGCTTGGCGCCGTGGGCCCAGGTGTCGGTGCGGTGGGGCCAGCCCATCCACACGCGATCCTGCGGGGCGAACTCAGCGGGCATAAAGAAGCCGTCGGCCTTGGGGGTGGACTCGGACTCGGTGATCGTACGCATAAGATTTCCTCCAAATCGAACGATAGCTTGCCGCGGGCGGGTTACCCGCAGCCTAAAACCAAGAGTGAAAGGCGCCCGTTCCCCGGCAAAGGTCGGGGCGCCCGGCGCCGGTTTTCACGGAGTCGCACCGGCAAGCGACGACGTAACCTGGTGCGCGGAGACAAAACGCACAAAGGATACGGGAGAGAGATTGGGGTGGGCGGTGGTTACCGGAGCAATAGCTCACACCCACCCCAGGGAGTGGTTGGCAAACCTGTCGCCTGGGCACGCCTCAAAAGAGGCCGGAGTGCCCGGAGTCGGGAGCGACAAGCCCGACGAAGCGCACTTTTGTACGCGAGGAGGGTTGGAGCCCCGAATCTGGGCGCTCTAGTCCTCTTCGGCCTCCTCAGCGAGACGCTGAGCAGCAAGCTCGGGGGTGAGACCCTTGTACTCGGTCTCGCGGCCCTTAGCACTGACGACGCGGACGACCTCACCGATGAGCAAAAGCACGATGAAGATAACGATCATCGGGACCTTGTCGCCAATTTCGGCGGCGGAGAACGGGATCAGCGTTGCAACGATGGCCAGGATCAGCTCGATGCAAGGGATGGCCAGCATGACCTTCATCATGGCGCCCTTAAACGGGAACGTGAAGATGCGCTCACGGTTGGGATCGTTCTTGCGAAGGTTGAGGAACGCCGGGAACATCGGGATATAGGTGAGCAGCAGGAAGACAACGGAGGTGCCAAAGAGCATCCAGAAGACACCCTCGGAGATGGCATCGATGGGGACCAGCTGCAGGCACAGCACCAGGGAGGCAACGATGGCGTTGACCAGGTTGGCGCCGTTGGGCATATCGTCCTTGGAGATCATCGAGGCGAAGACCTTGGGCATGTTGCCGTGCTCGGCAGCGTAGCGAGCAACGGAGTTAACGCCGAAGGACCAAGCGGCCATGTTGGCGAACAGGGTGATCAGGAAGGCGATGCAGATGACCTTAAAGATCATGGAGTCGCCCACCATGGTCTGGACTGCGACAATCATGCCATAGTCGGGGTCGATGGAATCGGCCGGCACAGCAGCGCCGATGCCAAAGCCAGCGAACAGGTAGATCACAGCGATGGACAGGCCACCGACGATGATAGCCTTGGGGATATCGCGAGCGGGATCGGCCATGTCGTCGGTCATGGTGCAGATGACCTCGAAGCCCATGAAGTTAAAGATGATGATCGACAGGTAACCGAGAGCGTTGGTGTTGGTGAGCTCGGGCAGGAAGGTGGCAGCGGACATGTCGTTCGCAAAACCGTTCTCCATGGCATACCAGATGCCCAGAGCGCCAACGATAACCGCGACGGCGACCTTGATGATGGCGCCACCGTTAAGGACCCACTCGGAGTCGGACGCCTTGGAGCGGCCCATGAGGTAGACGATCCACACAAAGGCAAGATCGATACCCATCTTGGCGATCAGATTGAACTCGACGCCAAAGACCATCCCCAAAATGTCGGGGAACATGGTAGCCAGCGAGGCAATCCACAGCGGGTAGTTAACCCAGTAGTAGTACGAAATGCGGGCGCCCCACTTGTCGCCCAGGCCATCGCGCACCCAGTCGTAAATGCCGCCCTCGCCGTCATAGGTGGTGCCGAGCTCGGCGACAACCATGCCATAAGGGAGCAGGAAGGTCAGGATCAGGAAGATCCACCAGAAGAACTGCTGGTTACCAATGGCAGCAGCAGGAGCGGCGGCCTCGCAAACGAAGACGACGCAGATGATGGTCGAAATGACCGTCAAGAAGGAAAGCTTTTTCTTTCCGTCGCTCATGATGAGCTCCTTCGCTCGGTCTTGGACAGATCCGAAGCCCAAAGTACTAAGGCAATCGTTTGGGCCTCGGTGAGCGGGCGACAGGAGACGAGCATCCGCCGCCCGCAAACGTGCTTTTAGAAGCCTAGAGGCTTAGAGCTGCTCGAGAGCCTCGAGAGCGGCGTGGAGCTCGACCTTGGCGGAGTACTCGACACCTTCGTCGTTGAGCGGGGTGCGCTTGCCCAGAGCGGCAAGGAGAGCACGGATGGAGTGCTTGCGGTTCTCGGCCTCGACCCAGCACAGGGAGCGCTCGGGATCGTCCATGACCTCGTCGACGACCTCCTCGTTGCGGGTGGCCGGCAGGCAGTGCATGAACTTGGAGTTGGGGCCGGCGAAGTTCATCATGTCCATGGTGACCTGATACTTGGGATAGAACACGTCCATGTAGTTCTCGCCCGAGACCTCCTCGTCGTACAGGCCATACCACACGTCGGTGTAGATGAAGTCAGCACCCTTGATGCACTCGATGTCGTCGGAGATAACGATGGAGCCGCCGGAGACCTTGCAGTTCTCCTCGGCGATGGCCATCATCTGCTTGCCGAACTCGGCGCGCTCCTCAACGGTGCCGACGTGCAGGCCGCCGTCGGGGATCTGGTGGCCCTTAGGTCCAAACTGGACAAACTTCATACCGACCTTGGAGGCGATGAACATGAGGGAGACGCAGACCTGGGTGGCGTCGCCGATGAAGGCGAGGGTGCAGTCCTCGATCTTCTTGCCCTCGGGGAGGTTCTCGAGCATGGTCATGAGGTCGCCCATCTCCTGCGTGGGATGGTTGAACTCGGACATGCCGTTGATGACGGGCACAGCGGAGCCCTCGGCGAGGCCGACGACGTCCTTGTGGCGGTCAACGCGAGCCATCATGATGTCGAGCAGCGAGCCCATAACGCGAGCGGTATCGCCCAGGGACTCGTGACCACCGAGCTGGATGGTGCCAGGGCCATAGAACTGAGCGTGGCCGCCGAGGTCGGTCATAGCGGTCTCGAAGGAAAGACGGGTGCGGGTGGAGACCTGCTGGAAGATCATGCCAAGGCTCTGGTTACGGAGCAGGTGCGGATAATAACCGTCAACCTTGATGGCCTTCTTCATTGCCAGGCCAAGATCCTCGATAGCCAGGATCTGCTCTTTGGTGAACTCGTTGGTGTCGATGAAATCCTTAGGCAGTGCCATGTCGATTTCCTTTCCGCCGGTCTTGCCGACTATTACTATGAGGCGCTCGAACATCACGCCTCGTGTTGACAAGACCATCATTCACCCGTATGCAATTTTTACCTAGTTTATTCGGGATTAAAGACCGTTCACGGAGTTACACCCTCTCTAATCCTCTATAAACCCGCAGGTCACGTGTTTACAGGGGGTTTACTATCTGGAACCGCGAACGGTATAAGGATATCCTATATTTTGGTGTCTAATCCGCGGTGAAACGACCGGCTGGGACATGTATACCCCCGGGGATTATATGGAGCCAATCACAGATCAAATGAGACGGGACGGTGACAGATGAACACGCTCATGTTCTTCTATACCTTGGCAATACTGGTTATCTGTATTGTGACGGCGGTGCTTTCGCTTGCCGCCTATGCCTCGTCCCGTCGACGCTTCTTTATCTATGGCAGCGGCGTTTTTATTTGCTATGCCATCGAGGTGACCGAAATCTTCTTTTTTGAATACACGCTGCAAAACCAGAGTTTTCCCGCCAGCGACTATTACTCAATTACCATGCCTGTGTTGCGGACCCTTGTGGCGACCGCTTCACAGGCTTTTATTTGGGCCATTGCCATGGACCTGCTCGACAAGCATTCTAAAAAGCAGTTCGTTATCCCCGTCGCAACGTTTTTGTTGAGCGAGCTGCTGATTATCGTCGCCGTCCCCAACGGCCCCATGCACCAGTGGCTTTACTACACGATGCGTCAGGTGTTCCTTGTCTTTGTGGGACTGTATATCTTTTGGACGGCTCACAAGAGTACAAAGGTTGAGCTGAAGGCGCGTGTCAGCAAGCAAAAGAGGCATTTGATTATCGGCGCCATCATGGTCGCCTGCATCGTTGCCGAGGACTTCTACAACATCCTGGTGGTCCCCATGAGCCTGGCGCCGTCTTGGCTGCAGCTGTACCTATCCGAGCGCAACTTTAGCGAGAACGTCTTTGCGTGCTACTTTGCCATTCTGCTGATCATTTACGCCTATCACGTGCTTTCGATCCGCATGCAGGAGGCGCCCGAGGAAAAGAACGTCAGCGATCTTGATCGACACATCGAAGAGCAGATGCCCTCCTATCGCAACGCCTATAAGCTTTCCAACCGCGAGACCGAGGTCATGCGTCTGGTTGTGCTGGGCAAGTCGAATCAAGAAATCGCTGACGAGCTATTCCTTGCCGTGGGCACCGTCAAGACCCACATCCACAACATCCTGGTCAAAACCGAGCAGCAAAACCGCACCACGCTCATCCTCCACTTCTGGAAGCGTTAACCTGCCAAAAAGGGACAGGTTGATTTTGGTAGGTTTTATCTGGGAAAACGCCCAAACCGCCGCAAGGGAGCTGCTTTCCCTCGCGGCGGTTTTCTGGCTCACGCTTTCTTTCGTCTCAATCTGTAACATATGGAGACCAAATCGCCGTCTTACTGTTACAGATCGAGACGAGTTACAGAACGCGCGTCGAATAATCTCAATCTGTAACAGGTAGAAGCGTTTTTGCCAGTCAGATGTTACAGATTGAGATAAACGCAGGAGCGGCAGCGTTAGATCAATCCTCCGCAAAGTAATTCGGAGAGAATCTGGTCCTAGAGTTATCTACCAGGTACGATATGTACACTTATATTTCGTCTCAAACCCAGGCATCCCGTTGCCGCGTGGGCTTAACGCTGCACCCGTATAGAGAATCGTTTGCCCCGTACGAGAATACGAAGTTTTGAAAGACAGCCTCTTGTATGTCTGATCGAAACAGTCAATATTCTCACTCGGGTGGTTTGCAGTGGAGAACGATTTGTAGGTGTCCAAGACATCCGCCGTCACAAGACGACAAGGTGCAACAGAACCCGTATCTGGCTGCGCCGTCGCATAATTGGGAATTGCGCCCATCGACAGTGCAAGCATAAAACATGCGGCCAATGCCTTCACCAAGTTCTTCGATATATGTCGTTTCATGGTTATCTTCCTCTCCTAGTTTTTGCTGTCGTTCGTCTTGAATAGCTGCGCGTACACATTACCGATCCATTTCGAATCACCTCCCATTTCTCGAGTAACGAAGTGCGAATCATCTCGTGTGAGCAAGACGGAGCCATCGCAGAGCGATTCGAGATTCCCGATAAGATGGGAAGAGATAATGACATGCGCTCCCCTACCTGCTTCATCTCTAAGAGCATTCGAAACGATTGCGACATGTCCCACATCAAGCGCATTCATGGGCTCATCCAAAAGGACGACTTCGCAATAGGACATATACGCCATCGCCACATTAAGTAATTGTCTATTTCCATCAGACAGCCTAGATACGGGCGTATTCATCAGCTCAGTCAAGTCAAAGCGATCAAGCACTTGGTCCAAAGTGCGAGGTGAATGCCAAATTTGCCTGCATCGGTCGAGATGAAAAGCAACGGTCATGTATGGAATCAACAGCGACGGCCTATTCGGAACCAAGAAGAATACCTTTCTCATTTCCTCACAGTCGACGCATAGTTTTGCATGAAAGCAGAGAGCACCTGACACGCGCACTGATGGCCCAGCATCTCCCCAAAGAGTATTAAGTAACGTAGTCTTGCCATGTCCATTTGGCGCGACAAGACCCCATATCTGGCCAGCGGTCATATCAAGCTGCAATCCCTTTACCAGCTGCTTTTTTCCAACCGTCAACGCATCCAGCGACAGAGAGAGCAAGCTTTTCTCGCCCAAACTATCCGGGCGAATATGGTTCCAGGCCCAACGATTCTTGCTTTTTAGACGCGAAAACGAGATGACTCCCAACGCGCAAACAACAAACGCGCCCATCACGGCAAAGAAGCAGTGCGATGCGCTGGCTTCAGGAACGAGAGATACCTCCGCTCCATTGGCGTAAGAAGCGCCGCCGAGCGCAAACGAAGAGGCAGAATAGCTCGACACCATATACGGCAGCAACGCATGCCATGGAGCATCTTTGCTCGCATAAAATGGAAGCTGGCTTATGCCCCCCACAAGAGCGATCACCATAGACGAAATGGCCCTGTTTCTGCTTCCGGCGTACACGCACACGCCCAAGCAAGCAAACATCATCGACAGCGCAGCTTCAAAGACGGCAAATAGCCCTAGCTGAACTAACACAGTTCTTTCGACTACGTCACCATACTGAATGAATACGACTGGGTACTCTGTCTGACCGACACCGTTAAACACCGTTGCCAATACAAAACAGGGAACCAACGCCAGAACCAAAACCACCGTCGATGCAATACCAGAGACGAGAACGCGGCATGCATTCATCTCTAACTTTGACAACAACGCCCGATCGTAGAACCGCTTTCCATCCCCCTCAAGCGACATATAGAGGACGAGGACCGGAACTAAAAGCCACGCTATTGCCGGAACAGCGCCGCAATAATATGCGAGAAGAATCATCCCAGGCATTTTTGTTGTTGAGCCGTACGATTCCGGATGGGGCAGCATCGCTATGGCTCGGGGAAGACGCCCTTGGGCCTCAAGCGATAACTCCGAATCAACGCCATTCAAATAACCGAGTCGGTATTCCTTGAGCAATAGATTGTCGTAATCGGCAATCGCATCGTAATACTCTCTGGAGTCTGCCTTGCTTTCAAGCGCTCGATCAAGGCACGCCCTTTCGTCGGCAATGATGCTGTTGAGCTCCTGTGGGGCAGTGTCATAAACGCCGTCAGAGACTTGAGAGACCAAAAGGGCTCTCTGATCTTCGATGGAAGCTCTACCATATAGATAATCCGCTCCCGTTGGAACGGATAGAAATACCGGGATGCAGAATACGAGCGCGAGCAGCGCCGTCAGCAACATAGTTCCCCGGTTGTGCGCAAGTATTTCTAAATTAAGCCGTACATATGTGAGGCAATCACAAGTCTTCACAGTAAGCACCTCCGGATCGCAACGCACGGGTCGTCGGACCCGTTGTCCGGAAGTATCACCTTTATCGTCAGAACTGTCTGTAGACGCGTGGGATGGATTTACAATCTTGTTTGTCTACAGGCTTCTACCTGCTATTTTCTATAACATCTGCTATAAGACTAAAAACCCTATCTCTAAGTTCACGCTCTGAGTGAACTCCAAGCAAGGCATAGCTCTTGCTCTTGGCCTCTTTGACGGTTCCCCGAGCAACGTTAAGATGCGCACAAATCTCGGCGGTTCTATTACCATCAAAAACGCATGCCATGATGTCGGCATAAAGCGGCGTGAAGCCAAGCCTCAAGAAAGCCTCACGCACGACATCGCGTCGATCAGCCGCCCGAACTGTATCTTTCGAACGCAAGAATAGCAGCGAATAAGCCATAAGGATAAGTACGACAAGGAACGCAGTCACGCGTAAAGCAAGCAAAAGGCCGCCAACGGCCTCACCGCTCCCAACGGACTCAAAGAAAATGTACAGCCGACTTACCACATCGTGAACCCAGAACGCTGCTCCAGCACCCACAGACACCGAAGAAAGAGTAAGTTCAGGCGAAAGGCACGAGTGCATTTCAGACATCCACCGTATAGCCGCACGGCAACACAGGGCCACAAGCACTATAGCTATCGATAGGATTATCGCATCATGCTCAAAGCCGAAATATACGAGGATTTCCTCGATGCCCATTCCAGACGCATACATAAACAAGAAGCAGGCGAAGACTATCCTGCAGTTCCGATTGGACGATGAGGGCCCCAGCGATTCTGAACGGTGATCATGGCCATTTGCTGCGTCAAGATGCCACGCATCCTTTGACAAAAGAAGCCCAGCGGTCGCCTCTGAAATGCTCTTATATCCGGTTTTAGTCAAGGCCCGCGACAAATAGGTACGGGCGGTAGACGGGGAAATGTCCAAGGCAGAAGCAATCTCCTCGTACGTTTTTCCCTCTATCCTCATAGAGAAAACCGCGAACTCCCTTTGAGAAAAACCCGAAGCCGCAGGGATATCGGCAACTGAAGAGTGCTTTCCTCCTAATTTGGCAGCCGCAGAAAAAGTGCTCGTTAAGTCTGGTAAAAATCGCGTTATGGCCCTGGCAAGAATGCTGCCCAAGGCGGTAACCAGAAGCAATACGATCTCTTGATGCCCACCAAAGCTCAGGAGCACAGCTCCGATGTTTATATTGCGCGAAAACAAACAATCCGTATCAAGAATAACGGCAGCATTACCAAACGCAAGAGGTTCGGCGAGCGAGGCAGCAACCCCCATCTCGGCGTTAACGGAAAGGAAAGAACCGATGGACTCCATCAACGGAACGAGAAGAAACTGAAGGCCAACAAGCAAAGCAATCAAGAGCACAACGGGGCCGTAAAGAGCGAGCTCAGGATACCCGTGGAGAGTAGGGTCATCGGCTACATGTTTCCCCTTTGATCCCGCACGCATGTTTGCGAATTCACCGCCAAGCGCCCAAGAACAGCAAGCGACAAGCAAGGGGGCTAGCAACAACAAAATGAACGCGAGCGCCGAAACCACAACATGAAATTGATGAAACACATTAAGAGATATCGTGTACATCAAAAGAAGTGCAATATCTGCGAGCATAAGTCCAAAAAGCCTTTTGGAAATACCCGGTCCCACGGGGCGAGAGATGAGGCCCACACAGAAGCCCGAAAGCAGATGCAGGCCGATAAGAACGGTGCCAGAAAGGCCCGCATAAATACTTGGCGCCACACAATACAGACCAGCCGCCCCTATAAACAACATAATTGAATGCCAGAGGAACGAGCGCGTCACGTTTTGCAGGGTAGCTGCCTCGGTTGCCATAAAATCAAAGCTCCTAGATAGCATTTTGGTTATTTTAACATCGTTCCCGGCGTTAAAAAAACTGTTACCCGAATTAATCAATATCCCCCCTCCACCAAAAGGCACCACGCTGATCCTCCACTTTTGGAAGCGATAACCTGCTAAAAAGGGACAGGTTTATTTTGGCAAGTTTTATCTGGGCAAACGCCAACCGCCGCAAGGGAGCTGCTTTCCCTCGCGGCGGTTTTCTAGCAGAAAAAACCAAGTGAGTAGGCTTTTTGCAGGAGGCCAAGCACGCCCCAAAACGCCACAGCCCTGACCTGCTGTTTTATTGGGCGCCACCCGCGATGTGCTCGACAGATCCAAAAAAGTCTACTCACTTGGTCTTGAGACTCATCAGTCAGGCAAAAAACGCCGCGAAGGGGGGCTGGACTCCCTTCGCGGCGGTTGTTCGCACTGGTTTTGCAACGGTTTTGCCCGCTTGTTACTCGCTGTAGCGGGTGGCGATGGCGGCTCGCACCATGCCGGCGCTCATGAGGTACGTCACCAGGAAGTAGCCACCGTACGCCGCCAGGAAGATCGCGCAGGTGAGGCCCACCGTGCCACCGATGCCCATGTGGCCGAACGTGCTCACCAGGTCGATGATCACCTTGAGCGCCACAAAGGAGTGCGCCAGGCCCACCGCCAACGGGAACAGGAAGAACACCGCCTGCTGTGCCATCACCGAATGGCGGATCTGGCGGTCGTCACAGCCGATCTGTGCCAACACACGATAGCTGCGGCTGCCGTCGGCCACATTGGAGAGCTGCTGGATCGACAGTATCGCCGCGCACGCAACGACCAGTACAAAGCCGATGTAGATGGCTAGGTAGCTAATAAGACCGTTCATTTGCGCTGCTTGTGTATACATCTCGGAGCGTGTGATGAAGATTCCCCACGACCCCGGCTCCTTGCCGTCAACGAGCAGATTGTCAAGCACAGTGTTTTTAATGCTCTCGTCTGCCTCGGTCGTATCCATCCCCTGTTTGTAGTTAACGAGCAGATGACTGGAATACGGCTGCAGATTAAGCTGGGACAGCAGCTCATCGGCTACGACGACGGTACCGGGATTACTGCCCATCGCCGAGTTAGCGATGGCCGCCGTATCTTCGTCCGACTTATCGGTTGCGGGCTTGAGCGTATGCCCGCCCAAGGTAAGGGCATGGCCGCCAGCCATATACTTGGTGTACATGTCGACCAGCTCGCCGCCCATATCACACGTGAGCAGATACTGATCGTGACCGATGTGCACCGGCTCCTCGCCCATCATCTGGCGCAATTTGTTGTACTGACTTGCCGGCGTCACAGACACTGACTTGCCGGCGTTGCTACTCTCGAGCGCCTTGGGGAGCTTTTCGCCCATGATCTTGCACATCTCACTTGGAGTCACCGAAGGATCTGAGCCGCCAAGCGGGTAACTCAGATACGAATCGATCTGCACATGCTCTCCGGCAACATCGGCGATATTGACCTTCTTGCCGGTCTCATCGTTGTTGTCCGCCGACTTGCCCTTAATACCGTCTGCAACGTTATCGGGATTGACACGCTCGCCATGCCATGCAGCGTACAAGTCGACCGTTGCGTCGGCAGGCACCATACGATCGGCCTCAGACGGGTCAGCATACTCTTTGTAATAGTCGAGATCATCGGGCGTGTAATAGATATACGTCTGGGACATATCGGCTGGCGTATAGCGCTCCAGGTTTTCGTTCATCACGCTGGCGATCGACATACCGCACGTCACCGAGGTGATGGCCAAAAACAGGATCATCGCGATGACGCCCATCGAAAAGCACACCGTGTTGACCTTGGCCGCAAGCTGGCGCACGGTAAACATGTTGAGGCCGCGCCAATACACGCCGCGCAGGCTCTGCAGTAGCTTGATGAGCATGCCCGAGAGTCCCCAGAACAGGGCAAAGGTGCCCACTGTAACCATAGCGGTCGTAATGCCAAACTGGTTCATGGCCTCTTGCAGCTTGCTGTCCGTCGCGGTTAGCGGAAACCCATCACGTAGCAGACGATAATAGGCCACGCCCACCAGCACCACGCCCACGGCAAAGATGGCAATCGCGATCCAGGGGTTGCGTGTCTTGATGCTCTCGTTGCGACGCTCGGCACCCATAAGCTCGATGAGTTTGGTACGACGCACGGCGCGAAGGTTCAGCAGTAGCGTGAGCACAAACATTACGAGCATGCAGGCAAGGGTCAGGTTGAACGCATGCACCGAGAAGAAGAAGTGAAAATTGGCGATCTGTGTCTTAAAGAGCGAGGCCGTAAAGAATACCATGAGCTGGGAGAGCCCCACGCCCAGTACAATGCCGGCGACAAAGGCGCCGACCGAAACGATCACCGTCTCGAGCGCCATGATCGTGGCGACGCGCCCGCGCCCCATGCCGAGCACCTGGTACAGGCCAAACTCCTTCTTGCGGCGTTTCATGATGAAGTTATTGGCATACACCATCAAAAAGGCCATGACGCCGGCCAAAAAGTACGTGAGATATCCGAGCGTGCTGCCCATAACCTGCGCCAAGCCCTCTTCATCGATGCCGGCAATGTCGACCTGCATCGAAACGGTGTTAAAGGCGTAGAAAACGGTGGCGCCCAGGGTAAGCGTCAAAAGGTAGACGAGGTAGTCGCGACCGGCGCGGCGGACGTTGCCCCAAGCGAGTTTACAGAGCATCGGAGCCCTCACCGCCCATCATGGCAACGACCTCCATAATGCGGTCGAAGAACTCTCGGCGGTCGGTGTCGCCGCGGCGCAGCTCGGTGAAGATCTTGCCGTCGCGGATAAACAGCACACGGCTCGTGTAGCTGGCGGCAAAGCTGTCGTGCGTGACCATGAGCACCGTGGCGCGCAGACGGTGATTCAGGGCCTCCAGGCTCTCGAGCAGCAGGCGAGCGCTCTTGGAATCGAGGGCGCCGGTAGGCTCGTCGGCCATGATCATGGTGGGGTCGGTGACAAGCGCGCGACAGGCGGCAACGCGCTGCTGCTGGCCGCCGGACATCTGGTAGGGATATTTGTCGAGCACCTGGCTCACGGACAGGCGCGCGGCCACATCCTGCACGCGGGTCGAGATCTCTGCCGAATTTGTACGGGCGATAGTGAGCGGCAGAGCGATGTTCTCGCGTGCCGTGAGCGTATCGAGCAGGTTGGAGTCCTGGAAGATAAAGCCGAGCTCCTCGCGGCGGAACTGCGAAAGCTTAGCCTGCTTCATGCGCGTAACGTCCTGCCCGTTGATGCGGATGGTGCCGCTCGTGGCGCTATCGATGGTCGAGACGCAGTTGAGCAACGTTGACTTGCCCGAGCCCGAGGCGCCCATGATGCCAACAAATTCGCCGCGGTTGACGGTAAAGCTGACGTCGTTGAGCGCGCAGGTCACGTTGCCCAGCGCTCCATATACCTTTTCGAGATTCGCGACCTCCAGTACCGGGGTCGCCATGTGCGTGGTTTGCATACCGAGTCCTTTCTTGCGATTAGTCTACGGCATCTATAGTCGCAAGAAGCCGAGTCGACTACCATCGATATGGCTTACACTTGCCTTACCGTTGTGTAAGGCAGGGGCAGCTAATTTGGGACGGGGCTATTTTAGCCACCCTGTTGCATGTTGATGTTGAGGAAGGACTCCTGTTGAAGACTGTTCATGTTGCCGCTGGGATCATTCGCAAGGAAGGATCCGATGAGCTGCTTGCCGTGCAGCGCGGCTACGGCAACATGCAGGGGCTTTGGGAGTTTCCCGGCGGCAAGCTCATGCGCGGCGAGACGCCCGAGGACGCCGTACGCCGCGAGCTTATGGAAGAGTTGCAGGTCAAAGTCACCAACCTGCGCGATTTCTATACCGTTGAGTATGACTACCCCGATTTCCATCTCTCCATGGAGTGCTACTACTGCTCGCTCGCCGATGAATCCGATGAGCCCCAGAAGCACGACCGCCAGCTCGATATCCGCTGGATTCCACGCACCTCGCTTGCCACCGTTGAGTGGATGCCCGCCGACAAAGGGCTCATTGATGCCCTGATTGAGCTGAAGGAAGACCGGCTCGAGGCAAGCGCTGCCGAAAACGCTGAGGCCGCTACGGCCGACGAGCCCGCCGCCAAATCCAAGCGCGCACCTAAGCGCCGTAGCAAAAAACGTCCCAAGCCTGGACTGCTCGACGGCATCGATACCTCGGACCTCTCCGCTGACGAGCGCGAGCTGGTACGTCGTCGCGCCGCCATCAAAAAGTCTATGAAGGGCAACAAGCGCGCCAACACCAAGCCCGAGCTGCTCGTTCGCCAGCGCCTGCGCGCGGCGGACCTTGCGGGCTATCGCTTGGAATGGAAGGTTCCCGGCAAGCCCGATATCGCCTTCCCCGGCCGCAAGATCGCTATCTTCGTCAACGGCTGCTTTTGGCACCGCTGCCCCAAGTGCAATCCGAGCCAGCCCAAGCGCAATGTTGAGTTTTGGGAAGCAAAGTTCCGCCGCAATGTCGAGCGTGACCACGCTGCCGTGGCAGCACTCACTCAAATGGGCTGGACACCCATAACCATCTGGGAGTGCGAACTCAAAAAGGACCGCATCGACGCCACGATGGAGAAGGTCATCGAGCAGGTGCGTGCCGCGGCACCGCAACGCTAACAGCGAGCATTCATACACTCCGCACGTCCGCGCCACATCCATGTCACAAACCTTAGAAAGCCCTTAAGCCCAAAACCTTTCAAGAGTGTTACTCAGCACCTCTGACCTGCGGTTTCATCGCAACGTCAAACCAGGTTAAGCTTTTCTTTAGCGCTTCTTTGTAGCAGCCGCGGCATAATACTGCCAACGCACGGGACCTAGCAGCATACCCCGAGCGCAACCTTTTGGTGGACATCGAGGAGGCCGCATAAGCATGCATTCTTCCAATGACGCAGCACAGCAGCCATCCCTAAAACATGCAAACCTTTTCTCCTTCCCCCCGACACAGAGAAACGGCCTCCTCGACTCCCCCACCACAGAAACAAAACGCTCAACCGACCAGAGCCTCAACTTGCGAGCATCCTTCGAAAAGCTCCAAGCATCCCTAGACAAGGCATTCCCCAACCAAGCCCGGGCATACTAGCCCCCACCAACAAAGCGCCCCTCGCGCTCACCCCTTCAGCCCCAACGCCACAAGGGCGATTGAGAAGGGCCGTCCGGAAACGGAAAAGGGCCTATCTCTCAGAACATTCCGCAGGACGGAGGAAGCCCCGCAGCGCGTAGCGCGCAGCGGGGCTTCCGACATGTCCGAGGACGTTCTGAGAGATAGGCCCTTTTCCGTTTCCGGACGGCCCGGTGGGATCAGAGTACCCTTGCTGTTACTCTGCCTTGCCCACAGAGTTGAGGTTGGTCATGCGGATCTTAACCAGCTCGGTGATCTCGCGCATGCCCTCCTTGGCCGGCTTCTTGGGATCGAAGCAGGCGGGGTTCTCGGCCATGTAAGCCATGAAGCCCTTGGTGTAGGCCTGACGCAGCTCGGTGGCGTAGTTGACCTTGCAGATGCCGTTCTTCACAGCCTCGGCAACCTGCTCATCGGGCACACCGGAGGTGCCGTGCAGGACCAGCGGCACGTCGACGGCGTCGCGGATGGCCTTGACCACGGACTGCTCGATGTGCGGATCGCTCGTGTACACGCCGTGGCTGGTGCCAACACCAATGGCCAGCGAGGTGCAGCCAGTGCGCTCGACGAACTCCTTGGCCTCGGCAGGATCGGTGTAGGGGCTCTCGCCCTCAACCGCGGGACCGTCGTCCTCCTTGCCGCCAACCTTGCCGAGCTCGGCCTCAACGGGCACGCCCATGGCGCGGCCAGCGTCGGCGACGGACTTGGTCAGGGCGATGTTGTCCTCGAAGGACTCGTGCGAACCGTCAATCATAACGGAGGTGTAGCCAGTGCGGAAGGCCTGCATGCAGCGGTCATAGCCATCGCCGTGATCGAGGTGCAGGGCGACGGGCACGGAAGCACGCTCGGCGGCAGCCTTGACCATGCCGTAGAAGTAATCCAGGCCAGCGGTCTTGATGGTACCCGGGGTGGTCTGCATGATGACGGGGGACTTGGTCTCCTCGGCAGCGGCCAGAACGGCCATAACAAACTCGAGGTTCTCGACGTTGAACGCGCCAACGGCGTAGTGGCCGGCCTGAGCGTCCTTGAGCATCTTTTCGGTGGTAACAAGTGCCATGAGCGTTTGCTCCTCTCCCTCGCCCGCATCTGGACATCGGGCATAGTTGTTCACAAGGCTTATTACCTTGCGTTTTGCTACGCTCATTGTATGAAATTCAGCGGCTTTGCGCGTGTGGGATATCGAGCCTACGCAGGTCAAAACTTTCATTTTGAAAAGAAAACGGAAGGAATCGAGGCCGAGCGGACATGTTCGATATTGAGTTTTGGGCGGCGATCGTCTTTCTTTTATAGAAAAGATAAGTAATCGAAAGGCGTTTTCTTACTCAAAAAGAAAATGAACGAAAATAGAGTCAACACAATTCCTGCAAATTTTGCCGAGAATGGAGTAGCCATGGCCCAAGCTACAACCCGAGCTTTTGCCGACGAGCGTCGTGCCGCCATCATGGAAATGCTCGAGCACAACGCCTCGGTGCAGGTGGCCGAAATCGCCCAGGCCTTTGGCGTGTCCTCCGTCACCGCTCGTGCCGATCTGGACGCGCTCGCCGAAGCTGGCAAGCTGCGCCGCACCCATGGCGGCGCCGTATCGCTCCACAAACGCCTAACCGTCTCCACGCAGGATCGCCGTATCAACGTCAATGTCGCAGCCAAACAGGCCATCGCACAAAGCGCCGTTGAGCTCGTCGGCGACGGCGACACCTTGCTCGTCGACTCGGGTACCACGGCGCTCGAGTTTGTCCGGCTCCTCGATCAGCGCGACGGCATCACCGTTATCACGGCCGACATTACCATCTCCGATTACATCGACGAAAGCATGCCCTCGGTCGACGTCGTCATGTTGGGAGGCGCGCTGCGCAAAGGCCATCGCTATCTGTACGGCCCACCTACCATGCAGGCACTCCAGATGCTCCATGCTGACCTGGCCGTCATGTGCCCCGGCGCTTTTGTCCCCAGCTGCGGCTTTACGACCGACTTTCCCCAGATGGCCGAGACCAAAACGGCCATGATCGCCGCAGCCCGTCAAAGCGTCGTCCTCATGGACGCAAGCAAGGTTAACGGACGCGGTATGTACCGCTTTGCCGAGCTGACCGATGTTGACACCATCGTGATGGACCGTGATCCCAATAACGCCGTTGCCACCTCGATCGCCGAAGTCACCGACGGCACCGCCCCATCCCTCATCATCGCCACCGCCTAAAAACAAAAACCACCACAAAGGTTCATGCCTTTGCGGTGGTTTGTCGTGGCGAGAGCGAAATGTCGCTACTTGGAAAGCTCGTCGGCGAGGGCCTCGATCTGAGCGCGCGAGGCGTCGTTGAGCGAGCCCAGCACGGTCACCTTGTTCTGCGTCAGGGTGATGTCCTTCATGCCCTCGAGCTCCTTGGTCATAACCTTGGCAGCTGCGGGCGCCCAGGAACCGGACTCGACAAGCGCCACGGTGCGGTTCTGGTAGGCATGCTCGGCGAGCGTGTGGATAAAGGTGCTCATGCACGGGAAGATCTCGCCCTGATAGGTGATGGAAGCGAGCACCAGACGGTCGTAGCGGAACGCATCCTCAACGGCCTCGGCCATGTCATCGCGGGCCAAGTCAAAGACGGAAACCTTCTGGCCGCGAGCCTCGAGCGCAGACGCGAGCTCCTCGACGGCAGCCTTCAGATGGCCATACACGCTCGCATAGGCGATCGTGATGCCCTCGTCCTCGGGCTGGTAGCTCGACCAGGTGTTATAGGTGTCGAGGTAGTAGCCCAGGTTCTCGGTCAGCACGGGGCCGTGGAGCGGGCAGATGATCTGGATGTCCAGGTCGGCAGCCTTTTTGAGCACGGCCTGCACGAACTTGCCGAACTTACCGACGATGCCAAAGTAGTAGCGGCGAGCCTCGCAAGCCCAGCCCTCGGGATCCTCGATATCGTTGGCGCCAAACTTGCCAAAGCCGTCGGCACTAAAGAGCACCTTGTCGGTGGACTCGTAGGAGAAGAGCACCTCGGGCCAGTGAACATTGGGGGCACCGACAAAGGTTAGGCTGTGGCCGCCCAGGTCGAGCACGTCGCCATCTTTGACGACCATCTTGCGCTCGGGGAAGTCGGTTCCAAAGTAGTTGACCATCATGCGGAAGGCGCCCATGCTTGCCACGATCTGCGCCTGGGGATAGCGCTCCATAAAGGCAGCGATGCCGGCGGAGTGATCGGGCTCCATGTGATGAACGACCAGGTAGTCGGGCGTACGGCCATCGAGCACGGCCTCGAGGTTGCCGAGCCATTCGTCGACAAAGCCAGCGTCGACCGAATCGGCGACGGCGATTTTGTCGCCCAAAATAACATAGCTGTTGTATGCCATGCCGTTCTCGGACACGTCGTACTGGCCCTCGAACAGGTCAATGTCGTGATCGTCGACACCGATGTAGCGGATATCCTTGGTGATCTCCATCAGGCAAAGCCTCCTAGATAGACAAAAGAACCCGTCTATCATAACACTCGCCTTCATAGCCACGGCTATCCGTCAGCATCCATACCGATTGTTTTTGAGGCGGAATATACCGCCGTTTACCTGCACAAACTATGCGTGCGGCTCTGCTGTGGAATGTCGAACGATGAGTTGACCAGGAATGCGAATGGCGACGGTTTTGCCCGCCGTACCCGCCTCGGGAACCGCATGCTCAAATACCTCACGTCCACGCTGATGCAAATCGAATCGCACCGTCGTGAGTTCGTTGTGCGCGACAAAGTCGTCGAGCGAATCGTCAACGCCCACCACACTCACGTCCTCGGGCACACGCAGACCGCTATCGCGCAGCGCGGTTATCGCACCATTTGCCATCTGATCGTTTGCCGCATAAATCGCCGTCATGGTGCGGTCGTGCTCTGCCAGGTACCTGCCAGCTTCGTAGCCGCTATTGGCAGACCAGTCACCCTCGAGCGGGGCCACCGGCTCAATACGCTTGCGCTCGAGCGCGTCTTGCCAACCGGCGCGACGGAACTGCTCGTCGACCGAGAAGGACGGACCGCCGATATATCTGATCTGCTCGTGGCCAAGCTCAAACAGATGGTCCATAAGCAACAGCGAGCAACCGTAATGGTCGGAGTCGACCGTAGCCACACGCGGATGCGCGTACATGGTGACGATAACCGTGCCGATACCCGGCAGTGGATCGAACGTCTCAAAATCGGGCGCCATGCGGCTCATGCCGATGATGATGCCATCGACCGGTAGCGCAGCCATGCGACGCGTAGCCTCGGCAAGCGAAAACTCCTCGGTCTTGGACATCTCGACTAGCGTGATGGCGCAATTATGCTCGCGAGCGGCGCTGGCAATGCCATCGATCATTGAGAGGTTGCCAAACTTGGTGACATCGTTAACGCACAGGCCGACCGAATGGTAACGACCGTCGCGCAGCGAGCGACCGGCATAACTCGGGCGAAAGCCGAGCTCTTGCATAGCTGCCTGCACGCGCCGGCGCGTCTGTTCGTTAACGTTGGGCAAGCCGTTGGCGACGCGCGAAACCGTCTGCTGCGAAACGCCAGCAGCGCGGGCGACGTCGGCCATGGAGACCGGACGCGAACTGGTATCGTTGAACGGGCGCCTTGCCACAGGATCACCTTCACCCTTGCGAGATCTGAATAGCGTGAATGCCGGCCCGGGCAGAAATATACCCAGCGCCGAGGCTCGCTATCGTCGGACGCATGTTAACGTACTCTACTTTTTCTATCTGCATCTCTTCCGCTCTATAAGTCCATACGGCAGTACCGTTCACGGCTGTATTTCTACCGATTACCAGATTCTCAAAAAGTGACAAGCGATATGTTATGAGTACGTTAACATAGCCCGTAACGTGCGACATCGTGAACATTTGGTTCATGCCGCTTCAAATTGTTAACGTATTCACAACGACGCAAACTCGCCTGTACGCGCCAAGGAAAGGACCCTCATGACCGCCCCCGACGAAAAGACACTCGCCACGCTCACCAAGCTGTTTGAGGATGAGTTTGGCCCCATCGGCGACCGCCAGGTGCTCTATGTGCACGCGCCCGGCCGCTCCGAGATCAGCGGCAACCACACCGACCACGAGGGCGGCCACGTTATCGCCGGCTCGCTCGATGTCGCCGTCGACGGCATTGCCGTGGCAACCGACACCAACAAGGTCCGCGTTGCCGATGAGGGCTACCCCACCTTTGAGATCACGCTCGACAGCTTGGATATTCAGGAGCCCGAGAAGGGCACGTCAGCGAGCCTCGTTCGCGGCATGGCCCACGAGATCGCGGCCCTGGGCGTTGAGCCCCAGGGCTTTGACTTCGCCTTCACCTGCTCCGTCCCCTCGGGCGGCGGCCTTTCCAGCTCTGCCGCCGTCGAGGCCGCGTACGGCCGCGCTATGGAGACGCTCTGGGGCGCGCCCGCCATTGAGCCCGTCACGCTCGCTCAGATGAGTCAGCGTACCGAAAACAACTATTACGGTAAGCCCTGCGGTCTGATGGACCAGGCCGCCGTGTGCCTGGGCGGCCTCGCCTACATGGATTTTGAGGACCAGGCTCAGCCTAAAACTCAGAAGCTCGAGCTTAGCTTTGAGGATCACGGCTATGCGCTCGTGCTCGTCAAGGTGGGCGCCGACCATGTGGCAGCTACCGACGACTATGCCGCCGTTCCGCGCGAGATGCAGGACGTCGCCGCCGAGTTTGGCAAGGCACGCCTGTGCGAGGTAAACGTGGCCGACTTTGACGCCAAGCTCCCCGAGCTGCGCGCCAAGCTGGGCGACCGCGCCTGCCTGCGCGCCGTTCACTACTGGTACGAGAACGGACTGGTCGACAAGCGCTGGGCAGCTCTAAACGCCGGCGACATCGACCAGTTCTTGGCCCTGACGCGCGAGTCCGGCGCCAGTTCCGCCATGTACCTGCAGAATGTCGTTGCCAAGCTGGGCTCCGAGCAGCCTTCCATGTATGCCCTGGCGCTGGCCGAGCACGTGCTCGACGGCCGCGGCGCCGTCCGCATCCACGGTGGCGGCTTTGGCGGCACTATCCAGGCCTTCGTGCCGATCGACCTGGTCGACACTTTCATTGCCAAGATGAACGGCTGGCTGGGCGAGGGCTCTGCCCGTCACTACGCCATCTCTGACAAGGGGGCTTACGCGGCATGGCTGTAATGACTGACGCGCGCGACGCCGCGCAGAACCTAATTGAGTACGCTATCCATCGATCCATGATCGGTCAGGACGATCGCATCTGGGCTTACAACACCATTTTGGAGTGCATCGGCGCCACGGGCCCCGCACTCGACATGGCTTGGGCGCTTCGGGCCGAGATGATTTCGCTCTTGCACCCCAATACCCTTCCCGACTTTGACCTGGAGGGCACGCTCGCCGCGCTTTCCGAGGCCGCCGTTGCCAATGGTGCTGTCGAGGACACGGCGTCGGGCCGCGATCGCATCGCCATGCGCATCATGGGCGCGCTTATGCCGAGGCCTTCGGTTGTAAAGGAGGAGTTCAATGGGCGCATGGGCGTCAACGAACCCCGCGCCGCGACCGACTGGTTCTACGGCCTGTGCTGCGACGCCGGCTATGTGCGCCGCGCCGCCATCGCACGCAACATCAAGTGGAGCACCCCCACCAACTGGGGCGATCTTGAGATCACCATCAACCTGTCCAAGCCCGAAAAGGACCCGCGCGACATTGCCGCCGCCGGTGCCGCCAAGAACACGGGCGAGAAGTACCCTGTCTGCCAGCTCTGCATCGAGAACGAAGGCTATCCCGGACGTTCCGCCGCAGCCGACGGCGGCGCTCACCCCGCTCGCCAGAACCTGCGTGTTATCCCCATCCAGCTCGACGGCGAGCGCTGGGGCTTCCAGTACAGCCCGTACGCGTACTTTAACGAACACTGCATTGCCATGAGCTCCGAGCATCGTCCAATGCACGTCGATCGCAAGAGCCTCTCCTGCCTGCTCGACTTTGTGGACCTGTTCCCGCACTACTTCATCGGCTCCAACGCCGACCTACCCATCGTGGGCGGCTCGATTCTGTCGCACGACCACTTCCAGGGCGGCGCGCACGAGTTCCCCATGATGCACGCGGCCGAGGTCTCGCAGTTTAGCGTGCCCGGTTTTGACCAGGTCAGCGGTACCGTGCTGCAGTGGCCACTCTCGGTGCTGCGCCTGCGCTCGCACGACCGCGCCCAGCTGCTCGATGCTGCCGAGAAGATCATCCTCGCCTGGCGCGAGTGGACCGACGAGTCTGTGGGCGTCATCGCGCACACGGCCGACGGTGCGGCGCACAACACCGTGACGCCCGTCATCCGCCGCGTGGACTCCCGCGGCAAAGCAGGTGGCGAGATCTACGAGGCTTACCTTGCGCTTCGCTGCAACATCACGACCGACGAGCATCCATTGGGCGTGTTCCACCCACATGCGGAGTATCACCACATCAAGAAGGAGAACATTGGCCTGATCGAGGTTATGGGCCTGGCCATTCTTCCGCCGCGCCTGGTTCCCGAGCTCGGCGCCGTCCGCGAGCACCTGCTGGCCGCCAAAGTCGACGCAAGCTATGACCTTGCCGCCGCGCTCGAGGGCGACGATCTTTGCCGCAGCCACGCCGCATGGGCCCTGGACGTCTTTGCCCGCCGCGCCGATGAGTTTACGGTCGACAACGCCATCGACATCCTGCACGAGGAGGTCGGCGTGGTGTTTGGCCACGTGCTCGACAACTCCGGCGTCTTTAAGTGGGACGAAGCCGGCCGCGCCGCCCAGCAGCGCTTCATCGACTCGCTGTAATGATCCCATGGGGACGGAGGAAAACGGATCATTTCCGCCCACACGATAACGGCGCCCGCCGGCATCATCGCCGGCGGGCGCCGTTATCTGATGCACGGGTAGCTAATTTGGAACGTCCCTGGGTGCCGACCTAAACCCCACATTATTCGATGGAAAAACGTGGTTCACTCCCACATTTTTTGATGGAAAAACGCGGCTATCATCGTCTTGGACGAAATCCAAGAGGCACGCGTGGCATCACCTCGCTCAAATACTTCAACGAGCTGGCGCCAGAATACCATATCGTTGCAGCCGGCTCCTATATGGGGCTCGCGCTCCGACGCGAAAACGAGTCGTTCCCCGTCGGCAAGATCGACCAACTCACCATGCACCCCATGGGGTTTGTCGAGTTCGTCCGTGCCGTCGATGGCGACCCGCTCGCAGACGCCATCCTTACCGCAGACATGGACCTGCTGGCAAACGTTTCCGAGAAGCTCGAACGCCTGCTCAAGGAATACCTCGTTGTCGGCGGTATGCCCGAAGTTGTCTCCGCTTTCGCCGCCTCCCACGATTTCATCGAGGCCCGCAGGCTTCAACAGCAAATCATCGAAGCTTACGAATCCGATTTTGGCAAGCATGCGCCAGCCCGCATCGTCGAGCGCATGAAGCTGGTTTGGAAATCCCTTCCCGGCCAGCTCGCAAAGGAAAACAAGAAGTTCGTCTACGGCGCGCTTCGTCCCGGGGCGCGCGCACGCGATTTTGAGGAAAGTCTCCAGTGGCTCATGGACTACGGGATCGTTCATAAGGTGCCGCGCGTTTCCGCCCTAAGAGCACCGCTCACAAGCTACGAGGATCTCTCGGGCTTCAAGCTGTTCTGCATCGACACCGGCATCCTCGGAGCACTCTCCGGCCTCTCGCCGGCCATTGTTCTGAACGGGCCCGTTGTTTTTACGGAGTTCAAAGGCTCGCTGACCGAGCAATACGTCGCACAGGAGCTTTTGCTCCAAGGCAAAACTCCCGCGTATTGGTCATCTTCCTCCGGCAATGCAGAGACCGACTTTGCCATCGACCGTGCGGGGACCGTGCTTCCGCTCGAGGTCAAGGCGGCAGAGAATCTCAAAGCAAAGAGCCTGAGGATTGCCTGCGAGAAGTTCGAGCTCGAGCGCTGCGTAAGAACATCGTTAGCGGCATATAGAGACGAGGGCACGCTCGTCAACATACCCCTCTGGGAGATTGGGCAAATCGACAAGCTGGCATAGGCGCTGAGGGGGCGCCCCGCAAGGAGTGTCCCAAACTACCGGCAGAAAAGGAATGTCCCTATCTGCCGCTTTACGTCGATGTTATGGCAACGACAGACACTATGACCCAATCCGAGGGCACTAAAAAGATAGGAGCCCCCGCT
>JACXXQ010000302.1_pt1 | contig 29643 bp, 27 predicted proteins | sample 8621361 | NCBI WGS metagenome assembly JACXXQ01 (sample SAMN15503820, study PRJNA645414) | gut metagenome | isolation source: feces | host: Bos taurus | place: USA | collected 2016 | reverse complement strand
AGAACCACGAAAAGGATATATCCTTGATAGTTCCATGATACAACAGAAAAGGAACGGTTCTGAAAAGCTTAATCGTTTCTTAATCGAATTTCCGAATATTTAAGGAACCGTTAATGTAGATTGGGGCCAACTGCCGTACATTACCGGGCCAGGGCTGATTCTTCAAAAGCTCCCAGACATTGGCATCAAAGGTGTGGGATTTATGGTAGCGGATGTCCAGCATCCGTAAAAGGGCCTGGGAAATCTCCTGGATGTCCCCTTTGCGCTTGCGCAGGGGCGGGACTTCAATCGTCGAGTCGGTGGCACCATAGACTTTTGCCAGTTCCTTGACCTCCGTAATAGCCTAAGAAGAGCCGATGATATCTTGCAGATGGTAATGGGCCAGCATCCCGTTCTGCGGGAAGGCAGCGCGAATATTTCCCTGATAACGGTGGTGGATATTCCACAACGCCTTGAAAAAGGCACGGGTAATCCCTCCCCGTCCCGGCCGCAGGGGAATCCAATTCATATGCCGGGCGACAGTCATGGCAGAAATAGCATCGGTCCCGATAAGATCCGTAACCCCTTGGGACGCGGCCCGCCGGATAAGGTCCCGCAATTCCCGTTCATCATATGCCGGCGCCAAGCGATAAAAAGAGACATCCATGACCTGCAACGCATCTTCCAAGTCATGATAGTAATCGCGGAGGGCAAAGGGGATGATAGCCCCTAGTTTCCCGCCTTTAGGGGCAAAATAAATACACCTCAACAGATCCAGGACACTAGGCTGAATCACATAGACCTGTACCTGAGGATAGGAAGCCGCCAGCTTCGTCGCCATCGGTTCCCAGGCAAAAAAAGCGACCACTTCCGAACGGACGGCTTCTGCAATCTGAAGCTTGGCCCCTTTACGCGCCCCGTTAATGAGGATAACCTGTGAGGGTTCAATCCGTCGGGATACCCGTGTCATCTGCTGAACCATGTCATAGACAGCCCCATTCGGCGTGATAACAGAAACTTTTAAGTTTCTATTTACCCCCCTCCCACGTAAAATCTCTCATCATCCATACCTGCTCCTTTATATTTTTAAAAACGGTCTCCAGCAATATTGAACGTAGTATTAATTCAATATTTGATTTATATTTTGTATTGAATACGTACATTATACAATAACTGAGAAGAAAACACAAAAAAGCCAGCACCGGATGATTTGACTCATCGAGTGCTAGCTTTTTCATGATTTAATGTCTCATATCATTCTGACCTGGAGCCCTTACTTCAAAGGGAATCCGTTGTTCCCGGACAGCGGTCTTGATGAACAAAATGATCGCTGTAGACATGCTCAGTCCAACGGAATCACAGAAGGCTTCAAAGTCTTCTTTCAACTCCTTATTGATACGAAAAGATACTCCAATTTGTGAAGCCATAATAGTCCCCCTTTTTATTTAGCATCGGAAATGACGCGGACGCGTTCGATGGTCGGTTTGCCATTCTTATCTTTGGCAATCGTATCGATGCGGATGTATTTCATTTCCGATGAAAATTCGTTAGCTAATTTATCCAGCGTCCCATCCTGATTCAAAGCCGGGTTGGAAGCGGCGCCGGCCATGATGGCCCGGTAGACGATGGCCGCAAATTCATAGCGCGTCATCATGCGGTCACCATCGAAGTTCCCGTCAGGATAGCCCGTCAGGATACCGGCCTGTTTCAGCTTGGTAACGTATTCATAAGCCCAGTGGTTGGCCGGAACATCGGGGAACAAATCATTTCCCTTATCCTTGATCATCCCGGCGTTAGTGCCTGTCAATTTGTCGATGAGGGCACTCTGGCGGTTGACGATGGCGTTCAAGTTAGCCACATTCTGGCGCAAGTCTTTGATTTCCTTAGCCATGGCTACGCGGGACGTAGAAACATGGTTGCCCTGGCCGACCTTGAAGCTGACGCCGGCATTGACCATGTTTTCGCCACCGCCGAAGGAACCGCCGACACTGAACATGGTGTCTTCATTGGGACGGTAGTAAGCACCGACAGCGGCCGCATTGGCGCCACGGTAATTGCCGTAGCCAGCGGCGAAGTCCCACTTATCATCCGGGTCGAAGTCCAGCGGATGGAGCGCTGCCAAGGCAGCGGCACCGGCACCGACACGGTTGATGCGGTTGCCCAGTTTATTGACCGAACCACTGAGGCCATTGATAGCCTGGTCACGCTGCCAGAGCTGACTGCCATTGACGGCTTCCGTCGAATTCTTGCTGACCTTGCCGTCGGCGACACCGCTAACCTTGTTGCCGCCCATGTTGACATTGCCCTGATGGATGGTGATGTCCTTGTGATTGTCATCACCCTTGACCGTCAAGCCGCTGTTATCCATGGTCGTGTCGCCTGTCGTAATGGTTTTAGCTTCGATACTGTTGATTCCTTTGAGGTCCTTGGCCAATTTGACTTGCAGTTTGGCATTATCGCCATCCTGCGAAGCGACGACACCGATATTATTGCCATCGGCATATTCCGTAGCACCGCCGTAAATCTGGACATTCTTGTTCAGTTTCACCGCTGCATTGCCGGAATCGCCGCTGTACTTCATGCCATCGTCCATGGTAGCCACTTCATGAGTTACATGGTTGTGGTCTTCGTATACGACGCGGTCCATGCCGTCTTTGCCACCATGGCCGTCAGTACCATCGACACCGACCTGGCCATTCTTGACATGGATATCGGCCGTGGTATTCTGACCATCAGCACCTTTAGGTCCTGTCAGGCCAATGTGACCTTCCGTACCATCCTTAACATCGACACCTTTGATGGTGACGCCATTCTGGCCATCCTTGCCTTTAATGGAAATGCCATTCTGGCCGTCAATGCCGACGCCGGATTTCCCGTCGGCCCCGTTGATGCCTATATGTCCATCCTTGCCCGGGGCGCCGTCTTTCCCAGCACCACCGATATTCAGGTTATCGCTGAGCTTCAAATCATAAATCTTCTGCCCATCGGTACCCGTCTTCTGAGCAATCTGGAGGTTGCCATCCGTGTAGGAGCCGTCCGCTTTCGCAGGCGTTCCACCATTGACGGTCACTTCTGTATGGTGCTTATCGACGTTTTCAATCTTCGTGTTCACATCATCAAACTTCTTATTGACACTAGATTCTACCTGGTGAAGCTGGTCTTCCGTAGCAGCACGGCCGCTGACATAGGAACCATCATTCTTCCAGGTCTTGTTATCCAGATTAGTGACAAACTTACCGCCATCGGCTTTCTTATCCGTAGCCTTGCCATCCTTATCATAAATGGTCAGGCTGCTGTCGCCATTTTTGATGTTGCCGATCTTGATACCGTTGTCGCCGCCAGCGACAATCTGGCCCTTCGAGCCATCGACAGTGACCTTGTTGTCGCCTGTACCGGCCGTAATCGTGCCATCGGTGCCGCTGATAGCAACTGTCTTGTCACCCTTAGCGGTATCGCCAAAAGTGACATCCTTGGCCAGGTCAACTGTGTACTTCTTGCTGCCATCCGCATTTGTTCCTGGCGTAACCGTAACGTTGCCAGAAGGACCAGCTTCCACTGTCGTATGCTGTTCGGCCAAATTCTTGACGTCATTAAGCTGGCTGCCATTGACAGCATCCTTGGACGTAGCACTGATTTCACCGTCGGCTACATTCGTGATTTTCTTACTGCCGCCATCGATACCCGTATTGGTGATGCTCGGACCATTTTCAATCTTGAGGCCCGTACCGTCCACTACAGTCGTCGACGTCGTAGTCACATCACCATTCTTCGTAGATGTCGTATAGGTAGCACTGTTGAGACCTGTCAGGTCCTTATTCAGCTTGATCAGCAGTTCACCGTCTTCGCCTTTCTTATTGGCTACAACAGCGATATTGCCATCAACAAAGTCGTCTTCCTTTGCGTCGGCCTTGACTTTCCCCTTGATGGTAACCGTCTTGTTCAGCTTAACCGAAGCGCCATCACCGAAATCACCGGCATACTTCTGGCCGTCATCCATCGTGGCAACTTCATGGGTAACACCATTGTGGTCTTCATAGACCACACGGTCCATTCCATCCTTGCCACCATGACCGTCTGTGCCATCGACACCGACCTGGCCATTCTTGACGTGGATATCAGCACTGGCATCCTTGCCATCTTTACCGGCAGGACCTGTGAGACCGATATGGCCTTCGCCATTCTGTCCGGAAATGGAGACTGCATCCTTGCCCGGCTGGCCGTCTTTGCCCGGCGTACCGATGGCGATCTTGCCATCGATGCCGTCCTTGCCATTGAGGCCGTTCGAGCCCGTGATGCTGACGCCATTCTTGCCATCCTTGCCAATAACAGAGATACCATCCTTGCCGTTGAGGCCGATGCTGGATTTGCCATCTGCACCCTTGAGACCAACGGAGCCATCGATACCATCCTTGCCATTGGTGCCAGCCTTGCCCAGCGTGACTTTATCGTTGAGCTTCAGATCATAGGTGATCTTACCTGTGCTATCCTTCTTTTGAGCCAGGAGCAGATTGCCTTTCTTCTCATCAGTATAGTTACCTAAAGCACCGTTGGCACCGGCCTCAGGAGCTTCTACGCTACCATTGACGGTAACAGCTGTATGGGCAGAAGCCACATTCTGTACTTTCTTTAAGTCTCCTACATTGACTGCGTTGTTCAGCACATCACCGGTAGCATCTTGCAGTTCAACCTTATTGCCCGCTGCATCTTTCAAGCCGCTGTCAACATGGGTAATCTGATTGCCGCCGTTGCTGAGGCCCTTGTCTGTCAGCGATACAGCCGTCTTTCCAGCACCCAACGTAGACGGAGTAATCGTGATGCCATTGCCATCCTGAACCGTCTCGCTCGTCTTATTTCCCTTGTCATCCGTCGTTACAGTGGTGACGCTGGTCAAGTCAGTGAGCTTTTTCGCAAGGCGGATGGTCAACGTATCCGTACCGTTTGAAACAACGCCGACGTTATTTCCTGTCGACAGATTATCCAGTTTTGTGACGCCACCGACAACATTGGTCTGTTCATTGAGTTTGCGGCTAAATGCATTCGCCTTCGCATCGCTGGCCTGTACATCGCCGGCATATTTCTGGCCGTCGTCCATCGTGGCAACTTCATGGGTAACACCATTGTGGTCTTCATAGACCACACGGTCCATTCCATCCTTGCCACCATGACCGTCTGTGCCATCGACACCGACCTGGCCATTCTTGACGTGGATATCAGCACTGGCATCCTTGCCATCTTTACCGGCAGGACCTGTGAGACCGATATGGCCTTCGCCATTCTGTCCGGAAATGGAGACTGCATCCTTGCCCGGCTGGCCGTCTTTGCCCGGCGTACCGATGGCGATCTTGCCATCGATGCCGTCCTTGCCATTGAGGCCGTTCGAGCCCGTGATGCTGACGCCATTCTTGCCATCCTTGCCAATAACAGAGATGCCATCCTTGCCGTTGATGACCACGGTCGAGCCGTCTTTGCCATTGACACCGATCGTACCGTCAACGCCATCCTTGCCCGGCGTGCCCGGTTCACCTTTTTCGCCAACGGTGACACTGTTGCCCTTGATGTCCTTGTCCATCTTGATGGTCAGGCTGCCATCGGTATTCCCGATGACCTTGAGGTTTTCTCCGGAATAATTCGTATCCGCTTTCGTGCCTTCCCCTTGGATGGTCAGTTTCTGGCCCAGGTCACGGTGAACGGTGACGTCATTGTTGCCCTGGAAATCCAGGCCTTTCGTTTTCAGGTTTTCAGTATTCTCAGCAACCATATTAGCAACTGCATAAAGCTGGCTGCCATTAACAGCGTCTGTACTAGCTGCGGTAAGCAACCCTGGCGCGACATTTTGAATCCGGCGCGTAGCGTCTGGAGAACCAACACTCACAATACCTGAAGTAACGGTACCACCTGCATACGTCAGCGTCGCACCGCCAATTTCATCTCTAGTATAGGTTTTCGACTTTCCTTTTGTCGATTTACTTTCTAATTCTGAAGTATATGCTGATCCGCTTCCTAGGAACACGGAATTATCCGTTGTCTTCGTAACGAGATTACCGAGAATCATAACATCATGATTGCGGGGATCCGTCACGCTATTATTATTCCCAATAACAGCAACACCAGAAGCCTTTACCTTATTATTATGGCCGAGAATATTTGCACCAGCAAGGTCTGCTTCTCCGTCGGCTCGTTCAATCACATTAGCTTTACCGATTGCCACAGATTCACTAGCTTTCACGGAAGTACCATCACCAATGGCTATTGCCGGATAATTATACGTCGATGTGTCCGTTAAGTTCCCCGAAGCTTTAGCCCCATAACCGATGGCAATGTCTTTCCCCGTCAGAGCCTCTGCCCCATTTCCGATAGCCAATGTATCCTTGCTTCCGGCTTGTGCACTGCGACCAAGCGCAATAGAATCATCTGCCGCAGCCGTACCGCCAATACCAGCCAGAGAGTTGCCACCCAAAGCTTTGCTTCCCTCACCAAAAGCCAATGAGTTGTTGCCTTTTGCCGTGGAATCACTGCCGAAGGCTGTAGCACTTTCACCACTGGCAACCGTCCGTTCCCCAAAGGCCGTGGCATAGGTACCGCTGGCTACAGTGCCGATTTTAGACGTAGTCCCATCTCCATTGTCGACGGTTTTATCTCCGCCGCCCCAGGCCGTGGCGTACTGACCAGTTGCCTGGTTCTTATTGCCAAAGGCTGTGGCCCCAATTTCGGTTGCCTGGGTCAAATTACCGAAAGCTGTCGCATTCTGTCCAGAAGCGATGGTATTGATGCCAAAAGCCGTAGCATTGGACTGGGTGGCCTGGGTCTGCTGGCCAAAAGCGGTAGCACGTTTTTCCGTTGCCTTGGTTCCCTGCCCGAAAGCCGTGGAATTGCTGCCGCTGGCCGTGGTCCGTTCCCCAAAGGCTACCGAATTGTCCCCGCTGGCCACATTGTTGGCCTGTTCTGCCGTCACATCCGTCTGCTGGCCGCCAAAGGCCAGGGCATAGCGGCCGGTGGCTTTGCCATACTGGCCGATGACCGTGGCGCCATAACCTTCCGCCTGGGCGCCATAGCCGATGGCTACGGCGTTTTCCGCATCCTTCGTTGTAGATGCGCTGACCCCAGCTGCCATGGAATTCTTGGCTACAGCGCCTCCATTGGTGTAGTTAGTATCTGTTTCCGTATCGGGAGACCAGACGCTGTAGTCATGCATATTGACCTTCTGGGTAGCGGCTTTCAGCTGGGCCACGTTGACAGCATCCGTATCGAGAGTACCAGCAGCCAGATTGTTCAGCTGACGGGTAATAGCGGAGACGGTGATATTGTCCTCGTCATCCCGTTCTTCTGCTCGGCCGATGGAAACAGCTTCATCCGTGGAATACCAGGTTGATGTATCGTCCACAGAAGCCACCCCGGTCCGCGGATCATAGCCTTCTATATTTTTATCAGCACCAGATTTAGATTTTTTTCCCAATACAATGGAATTGGCCCGCCAGGCATTGGTTCCTTCTCCGATGGCAATGGCATTTTCTCCCCAGGCCCCGCTGTTCTGACCGATAGCAATACCATGAGCCGTGGTCCCGGCGCCAGATCCCAGGGCAATGCTGTAATCACCCCAGGCTCCGCCTCCGCCCAAAGAGACTGCATTTTGTCCCGTAGCGTTTGATCCAGCCCCGACGGCAGCAGATTGATAGCCGGAAGACTGGGCCCCATAGCCTACAGCCGTGCCCGTATTGGAGGCTTTGGTCCCTTCCCCTACGCCGGTACTTGAAGTGGATACATTGGAATTGTGGCCCAAAGCCACGCCATATTGTCCATTCACAGTAGCATTGGAACCGATGGCTGCCGCATCGCTGGCACTGATGTGGGCGCCACCGATGGCAGTGGAATTAGAAATATTGTCCCAGTAAGAATCACCGGCCGTAGAATTATTCCCAATAACCGTTAAATTCGTCCCATTGGCATTGGCCCCGCCAATGGCCGTAGTATTACTTCCCTGGGCAGAAGTCCCATAGCCCAGGGCCGTGGAATGGTCTCCTGAAGCCGTCGAGTTGTTGCCTACCGCCGTGGTATAGGCATAGGTAGCATTGGCCCCCTGGCCTACTGCAGTAGAATACACGTTACCAGCGTGGCCACCCACAGCCGTACTCTGGGAACCTGTAGCTGCAGAACCACTGCCTACGGCCGTGGCCTGAAAACTTCCGGCAACACCGCCTACGGAAACTGCCTGCCCGCCCGTGGCCGAACCGCCTACGGCGATGGCCTGACCGCCGCTGGTCGAGGAACCGGCCCCGATGGCAATATCGTTGGTGCTGTTGGTGTGGCCTCCGATGGCAATGGAGTTATCCCCTCCAGCACTGGCAGGATTGCTATCTCTACCGATGGCAATGGAATTCTTTCCGATAGCATGGCCGCCTATAGAAGTGGAATAAGATCCCTGGGCAGTGGATCCGTACCCTACTTCCACGGAATGGTCTCCTTCAGCATGACCACCAACAGCTACCGAGTAAGCGCTTTGGGCCGTGGAATCGGTCCCTACCTGCACCGCATGGGCTCCCTGGGTATGACCTCCTATAGCCACAGAGCCTTCCTGCTGGGCGCTGGTCCCGGAACCGATGGCCACACTGCCCGAACCGCTGGCCACAGCCCGGTATCCATACGCAGAAGCGTTCGTACCGGAAGCATAGGTATTGGTACCCACGGCCGTGGCATTATCTCCTGTTGCCACAGCACTGACCCCGGCGGCCAGGGCATTGTCCCCGGTGGCGCCGTCGTTCAGGTAGTTGTTGTTTCCCTTGCCATCCGTTTCCGCCGTGGTCTTGACGCTGTAGTAATGGGTCATGGCATTTTTCAGCTGGGCCAGGTTCACGGCGTCGCTGTCTTCACTGCCGGCGGCCACATTGGTAATCTGACGGCTGGCACCGCCATTGCCAATGGAAAGGGCCCCCGCGCCGGATACCCATGCGGTTTCGCTCTTGGTGGACGTAGTGCCGGTCTTGGGATCCCAGCCGGCGACGCCGCCGGAACGGTCTGCCTGGGATCCTTTGCCCAGGGCGATGGAGCCTTCTGCCGTCGCGTTGGTCCCTTTGCCGATGGCCACGGCATTTTCCCCGGCAACAGCCTTATCGCCGATAGCCACGGCGGAGTTGTCGGCACTGGAGCTATAGCCCACGGCTACGGCATTGCTACCATTGGCAGTGACTTTGGTACCGGCGGCGATGGAGTTGCTGGCAGCCTGATAGAGGGTCACGGAATAGAGTTTGTCTGTGTTGTCAGCTTTCTTGTAATTGTATACCGGATTTCCCGCACTGTCCTTGTCGGCCTTCGCAGCATCGCTGGTGATTTCCGTTATTGTGACATCTTCCCCGGTGTCCGGGTCTTTTCCCGTGTAGGTATGGCGATACTGGGGCGTGGCAGTGGTCTTGTCGTCAGCATCGCGGAAGACCTGGGGGACTTTTGTCGGATTGCCGCTGGCGTCTTTATACCAGGCGGCATTGTCTACAGATGCGGTCTTGTTGCCGTCGGCGTCCACATAGTAGGTTACCGGTTTGTTGGTAATTTTTGCGTTATTGCCGATGGCCGTGGAATTGTCCCCTTCTGCCTTGTTCTGGTAGCCCACTGCCGTGGAGCCGCCGGCCTCGGTGGAAAGATTCAGATTATGGGCCTTGCCTTCCCCGTCCACCAGTACGGTATTACTGTCGTCATCCAAAGGCTGGCCTTTCTTTTCCGTATCGCCATTCACATTGCGCAGGGTATCGGTCTGGGTGCCGATGGTGGTGTTATTTTTACCATTCTTATTTGTTCCTTCGGCCACGGTCTTCGCATCGCCGATGGTGAGGTTGCCTTTTGTATTATCGTAGGCAACGGCTGCCCCGTTCCCAAGGTCAACTTTAATTGGTGAATCCGTACCTTGATTCGTACTCGTAGTACCATTTGCCGCAACAAAGGCATACGACGACAGGCTGAGGCCAATGGCCAAGGTCAAGGCCACCAATCTTTTAGAAACGCAGAGATTCGTTGAATGTTCCTTGCCATGGTTCTTCGCGATTTCAGATACGACTACATAACAATGTCTGACACGATTCCAGATAACTTTATATATTTTATTCATACATATTGACTCCTTCCTCTGATCTTACAAATATACAATATGAAATTTTCGTGCCAATTTATTCGTTGCAGTTGTATATACCTTTTATCACGATTTCCGCATATATTGAAATTGAATATTGCCTATCATTCGTTTCATTATGACACAAAGTTGTGTCATGAAACAAAAAATGTGCCATACAGCCGTATCATATTCATTACGGTGAACCCGCATCTGGAAAAGCCGTGGTTCGTTGTTCGTGGTTTGTGGCTCGTAAAAGCCTGTCATTATACCAGAATGGGTTATGGTCGAATATCGCTAGCGGGCTCGCCACATGCGAGCCCCTACAATTCACCTCATATGCACAACAATTTGCCCCATATGTATAACAATTCATCTCTGGAAAAGCCGTGGTTCGTTGTTCGTGGTTCGTGGCTCGTAAAAACCACCATTATACTCGATTAGGCTGTGGTCAAATCTCACTGGCGGGCTTCCCACGCGGAAGCCCCTACGCAGCCCCGATGGGGCCATTTAGTTACCCAAACAGATGGCAGCGGCGGGCGGACCGCTACGCGCTGAAGGCTTCCCGAAGCGTCGTTGTCAGTTTGAGGCTGTTGCAGCGGAGCCGCTTCTGAATCCGAAAAGGGACTGTGCATGATAAGCCTATGCTTTCACGCAACAGTCCCTTTCCTATCGGCTAAATGCCGTATTCCTTAAAAAGTCTTTCACGAAAACCAGCATCAGCAGCCGCTTTGTTCGCATCGTCGTAACGCTGTTCTCCCAACAGTCGTTGCATTAAGGTACCCCAGCGTTCATCAGCGATGGCTTGACCTTCTTCGCGTCCCTTAGCCTCTCCTTCTCTGCGTCCCTCAGCACGTCCCTTGGCTTCTCCTTCTTCAAAGGCATCGCGATGGTCTGAGTTATAGTCGAGGATGGCGAGTTCGCGGTTGATGTAGGCCAGGCGTTCGGCATCGTTTTGCAGGAAGGTCCGGGCGGCATCTACGGCTTTATGGATAGCTTCATCGCTCATGATCAGTTCCCCCTTTTCGTCATCACTGAGTTGGTTAGCGAAATAAGCTAACCAGCGTTCCATTTTCGTCATGTCACTGATTCGCTTCTTCGGCGATTTGGTATATTTCGGAATTTCCAGGAAATGGAATACCAAATCCTTATTGAGACGGTCACCCGTTTCGGCGTTATAAATGCTCCACATGGAATGGGCTTCTTCTTGCGGCAGCAGATTGAACCGCAACAGATTAATCGTAATGCAGGGCTTTAAGTCCTGATAAGCGCCACCTGGCGGCAAGGATAGCAGATACAGGCGCGCCCAGTAGCACATGGTCCGGCGCTGCATGTTTTTCTGATTCACAATCTGTACTTCGATATCGACTTGTTCACCTGTATCTAAGGTACAGGCCACGTCGAGGCGGGTCAGCTTTTCATCGTAATTGTCCGGGACGTTTTCCGTCGGCGTGAAGACGATGTCCGTAATCGGATGGCCCAGGTCTTCAGCGGCGATGGCATTGAGAAAATCAATGGTAATGACTTTCCGTTCCGGCCGTCCGAAGATGAACTTGAACAAGACATCATTCATGGGATTGAAGTTCTTTTCCGTCAGCTCGGGAAAATAAGTGCGATAGCGGATTTCATTGGCAGTCAGTTGTTCTTTCAACAGCTTCACCATTCCTTTCTTTATTATATCATGAAGAACCACGAAAAGGATATATCCTTGATAGTTCCATGATACAACAGAAAAGGAACAGTTCTGAAAAGCTTAATCGTTTCTTAATCGAATTTCCGAAGATTTAAGGAACCGTTAATGTAGATTGGGGCCGACCTGTCCAAGGCGGCCCGCCATCTGCGGCCTGCGTTCACTGGTTCTCGTGTCTCCGTTTGATGCGGTAGACGGTGGATCGGCTGATACCGAGTGCTTTGGCGATTTGGGCACCGCTTTTGCCGTCACGGCTCATTTTTTCAATCATTTCATAGGTGCGCCCCCTGAGATGGCCTTCTTCGTCAAGTTTTCCCCGTTCCTCAGCAACAACATCCCGAGGCATGACACGCAAGACGTCTTTTACCTGAATCGTCTGATTCTTGACGACCAGCACCAGTCGTTCGATGATATGGGCCAACTGCCGTACATTACCGGGCCAGGGCTGATTCTTCAAAAGCTCCCAGACATTGGCATCAAAGGTGTGGGATTTATGGTAGCGAAGGTCCAGCATCTGTAAAAGAGACTCAGAAATCTCTTGAATATCCCCTTTGCGCTTGCGCAGGGGCGGGACTTCGATGGGCAAGACGGACAGGCGGTAATAGAGGTCCAGCCGGAAATTTCCCTTTTGGACTTCTTGAGGCAAATTCTTATTCGTCGCCGCAATGACCCGGACGTCGATAGGGACGCCATGCTGACTGCCTACAGGGCGGACATATTTTTCCTGGAGGACCCGCAGCAAGCGGTTTTGCAGGACATACGGCATGTCTCCGACTTCGTCGAGGAACAGCGTCCCGCCATTGGCCGCTTCAAAAAGGCCCATTTTGCCATCCCGGTTAGCTCCGGTAAAGGTCCCGCCTACATAGCCGAAGAGTTCACTTTCCAGCAGACTTTCCGTAATGGACCCGCAGTTGACTGCCACAAAAGGGCCGTACCGGCGATGGCTCAGATTGTGTATAGCCTGAGCCAGCATTTCTTTGCCCGTCCCGGATTCGCCCATGAGGAGAATAGTCGAATCCGTAGGCCCATAGACTTTCGCTAGTTCCTTGACCTCCGTAATCGCTTGAGAAGACCCGACGATATCCTTCAGCTGGTAATGAGCCAGCATCCCATGCCGCGGAAGGGCCGCACGAATATTGCCTTGATAACGGTGCTGGATATTCCACAAAGCCTTGAAAAAGGCACGGGCAATCCCTCCGCGTCCCGGTCGCAAGGGAATCCAATTCATATGCCGGGCAACCGTCATGGCCGAAATGTCATCGGTCCCGATGAGATCCGTAACCCCATGAGACGCTGCCCGCCGAATGAGTTCCCGCAATGCCCGTTTGTCACAGGCCGGCGCCAAGCGATAAAAAGAGACATTCATCACTTGCAAAGCCTCTTCCAAATCATCATAGTAATCGCGGAGGGCAAAAGGGATGATAGCCCCTAACTTTCCTTCTTTGGGCGCAAAATAAATACACCGTAACAGGTCCAGGACACTAGGCTGAATCGCATAGACCTGTATCTGGGGATAAGTAGCGGCCAGTTTCGTCGCCATCGGTTCCCAGGCAAAAAAAGCCACGACTTCTGCACGGACAGCTTCTGCAATCTGAAGCTTAGCCCCTTTGCGTGCCCCATTGATCAGAATAATCTGCGAGGGATCCATCCGCCGGGATGCCTGCGTCATCTGCTGAACCATGTCATAGACATGGTCATTCGGCGTAACAACAGAAACTTTTAAGTTCCTATTTACCCCCCCCCACGTAAAATCTCTCGTCATTCATACCTGCTCCTTTATATTTTTTAAAAAAACAGCTCTCTAGCACCATTGAATATGTATATTATACAACAACTGAGAAGAAAACACAAAAAGCTAGCACCAGATGATGGGACACATCGAGTGCTAGCTTTTTCATGATTAATATCAGCGGACGCGGACGAGTTCGTATTCCCGTGTGCCTAAGCCGATTTTTTCAGCGTGTTCCAGGGTCGTCTTCCAATCGACGTTGGGGTTGCTGTCGAGGAAGTGGTCGTGATGGTGGTGCCAATCAGGTTTGGCCAGGTTATCCGACAACTGGCTGTTGGGCATAGGCGCTGCTTTCATGCAGGCATCGGCACAGGCCTGATCGAGAGCAACCGGGTCAAAGGAAGCGAACATGCCGATATCTGGCAGGATAGGCGCATCGTTTTCAGCATGGCAGTCGCAGTTCGGCGAAACGTCCATAACCAGATTGATGTGGAAGCACGGGCGATCCTGGCAGACGGCCTGAGCGTATTCGGCCATCTTGCGGTCCAGTTTTTCATTGGCATCCCATTCGACGGTTTCAATGGCGTCGAAGGCACAGGCGCCGATGCAGCGGCCGCAGCCTTTGCACAGGTCTTCGTGGATATGGGCGACATTATTTTCATAGGTAATGGCGTCAGAACCGCATTCCTGCGCGCAGCGATGACAGTTCTTGCACTTGCTTTCGTCGACTTTCGGTTTGCCCGACGAATGTTGTTCCATCTTGCCGGCACGGCTGCCGCAGCCCATGCCGATATTCTTGATGGCGCCGCCGAAGCCCGTCATTTCGTGGCCTTTGAAGTGAGCCAGGCTGATGAAAACATCGGCGTCCATGATGGCCCGGCCGATTTTCGCTTTTTCGACGTATTCGCCGTTCTTGACCGGCACTTCTACTTCATCGGTTCCTCGCAGGCCGTCGCCGATGATGATCTGACAGCCCGTCGTGACCGTATTATAGCCGTTGAGGTTGGCACAGTCCAAGTGTTCCAGGGCATGTTTTCGACTGCCCGGATAGAGCGTATTGCAGTCCGTCAGGAACGGGCGGCCGCCCAATTCCTTAACCAAATCGGCAACGGCCTTGACATACTGCGGGCGCAGCGAAGCCAAACAGCCCAATTCACCGAAATGCATCTTGATGGCAACAAATTTCCCTTCAAAATTAATCTGTTCAATGCCAGCTTTCTTGCAAAGCTTCTGCAGTTTCTGTAAATTATTCTTGCCCGGACGACAGCGGAAGTCCGTAAAATATACCTTTGCTTTTTCCATAAGTATTCCCTCCTAAAACAAGTTATCTTCATTGTACCACCTGAAGTACGCTCTAAGTCAACTATTTACTCATAACCGAGATGTAAAAAATCGATATGCAAAAAAACTTGACGGATAGCGCATACCATGATATACTAGCAAAGTACCTTATGGAGCGGTATCGAAGTGGTCATAACGGGGCTGACTCGAAATCAGTTAGGCCGCAAGGTCTCGTGGGTTCGAATCCCACCCGCTCCGCCAAATCGAAAGCCGCATGGTTGTGCTGTTTATGGCATTTCCATGCGGCTTTATTTTTTTACCTAAAAATGTAAAAAAGTGACGTTGTCCACCCTGTTGTCCACCCTTGAACTCAGATATTTGAATTTACCAGGGCATCCATCACATCGGCCGTCTTAGAAGCGGCCCGTCTGGTAACTTGCATCGGTTCCATGGCATCGTCATACGGGCCACCTGACTTTTCGATACGGTGCAAGACGGGCTGTAAAAGATTGCAGATCCGCATCGGTCTGGCTTCCCGATTGTGTCATATCTGACACGGCAAATTGGAATTTTGTATCATTCTGCTCCAGGCTCTTCAATGCACCCTGACGACCTCCATTCGCTTTATCTTCCAGCCATTGTGATATGTAATCCGTTGCTGTATAAATCAGCGTTTTAGGGAAATCTTCCCGGTTGCAATAATCCAGGACAAAACCGACAAATTTATTTGCATACATCGTAAGAGCTGCATCCTCTACCGGCTCACCACGGATACTTTGCACATTAGCAATAATGAGCGTTACCGCTTCATCTACCGTTACACACTGCATACCTGACACCTCCATTTGGGTATGAAAAAAGCACCCACATCGTGAGTGCTAAAAAACATCAAGGGGCTTCATACTCAGTAATATCCGGAAGGATTTCCTGTAATGTCTTCCCATCAAAAAAAATAGTATTAAAAAGCGCATTCCAATCTTTGGCTACCAGGTCTGGCTGCTGCCCGTACCCATACCACATGACATAATGCCCATCGACAGGATCGATTCCACATCCCTTACCTTTGTAGGTCCAAGTAGCGCATGATTGGCTAGTATCAATATCTCGCTCTATGTCATTGCGTGTAATCATAATTTATTACCTATCTTTTCTCTAATAAAACTAGGAATTTCACCAGCTCTACCACGAAAAAAGCGCCCACTAAAAAGTAAATGCTTTCTCACGAGAAAATAATCACCTGGCAGGCGTACACTTCTCCTGCGTCTCTCGGGTTTCCCCCGTCATACCATCGGCGTGCGAATTGTACGAACTCCTCCACCTCAAGCGATTATTTTCCCATCTTGTATATCTAGTCATGATGATGCTGGCATGCTAAACATTGTTTCCTAAAATCTGGCTTATTGACTATATCCTGCGGTGCTGACCAGAGCGGGGCGCCTTCCTCAACAACCATGTAAACATCAAAGCATTCTGCATCATCTATCATTCGCCCAGCTACGGGGCATCGGATTTGATTGCCTTCCATTTTCTCAGCACCTCCTTAATTTTATCGTCAAACTCATTTTCTAAAAACGCAGTTCGTATACACCCATCTAAAACGTAAACGGCTCCGAGCATAGCATAGTACCTTTCACTTCGCCCCTTCCAACCAGTTAGCGAAAACAGTGCCGTGTCGATTATGTCCTGCGCAACAGGCAACGTAACCCCATGCTGGCGCTCTTGATTAATATGCGTATCATCAAAAGCAAAATCTGCACTAACAATCGGTTTAGGCGGATAGTGAACTATTTCAAACTTAATGCCTGCCGTCACTAAAACTTTTGTCAGTTTTTCTTTTATTATAGCATTTTTCTTAACTTCCTGTCATTCTTCCAGCGTTTTAGACTTATTGACATACACGGCTTTCCAGTCCTCATACTTCATATCAGCCGGGACATACACGGTTTTCCCGGCGTCATTCCGTGCCGCCCGCGTCCCTGCCTTTGTCTTATCCGGCCCGTACAGGCTGCCTGCAATGGTAGAGCGGCAGTTCGGATGAAGCGGCGGGGCTGTACTGCCTGGCTGATATTCGTCGATGGGATAAACATGTCCATCGTGGTCCCGGCAGGTCGCTGACGTCCGGCGGTCCAGTGTTGCAGAAAAGCGGTAATACTTCATCCCTGCTTCTTTGATACTGTCCATAGCACTTTGATTTTCAACGTAATTTAGCTCTGCTGGCATTTCTCGTGCCATTCTTTTTCTCGCTCTATGGCTCTCTGTGCCCAATACTCTTCGCTGTCCACATCCATCACCTGACCTTATCAGCCTACTTTATGTTTCAATGCTACGAATTGGGACAGCCGTTCGGCTTCCCTCTTGGCCTTGTCAGCCTTCTTCTGGTATTCCTTCTCCCAGCGGGCCTTAGCCTGGTTCACTGCATCATCAATCCGTTTTTGTACGTCCGCTTCCTGCTCTTCTTTGGTCTTGGTTTCTGGGGCGTCCGGGGTGCCTTTCCCGCCCTTATCGCCTTCGGTACCGCCCGTCGTATCGTCTGCGCCACCTTCGGTGCCGCCGTCGGCGAACCGCTGCAGGTCGAACTTGAATTCGTCTGCCATGTGTATCCCTCCTAAAATTGGCATAAAAAAAGCGCCTGATCACTCAGACGCTGAAAATATGAACTTGTTTAGGCGGCCCCGTCTTTCGTGGAGCCTTATTGTACCAGTCTAAATGCATAACAGCCTCCCATTCTGGGCATGAAAAAAGCACCCACCATAAGTGAACGCTTTCTCACGAGAATATGGCTATTTGGCAGGCGTACGTGGCTCCTGCATCTCTCGGGTTTCCCCTGTCATACCATCGGCGTGTGGATCGTACGAAATTTTCCACCTCAAACAGCCATCTTCTGTTACTTATATTTTAATAAGTATTTTCCCGTTTGTAAAGAAAAAGCAACCCCTCAGTCAGCTTCGCTGACAGCTCCCCTATTAAGGGAGCCTTTTAAAAGCCTCGCCTAATAGGAGAGGTGCCGCGAAGCGGCGGAGAGGTTGCTTTTATACAGTCAGGTTATGCACAGGATTCGCGCGGGCGCCCGATTATGGTCGCCCCTACGGTAAAACGTGCCTGCACGTTTTACTGCTGCGAACGACGCATAGCTTTTTTGCGGTCGTGTTTGTCGAGGATGGCTTTGCGGATACGGATGCTCTTCGGCGTAACTTCTACGAGTTCGTCGTCGTTGATCCATTCCAAAGATTTTTCCAGGCCCATTTCCTGCGGCGGCGTGAGGCGGAGTGCTTCGTCCGAGGCGGAGGAACGGGTGTTGGTCAAGTGTTTCTTCTTGCACGGGTTGACATCGATATCGACGTCGCGGTTGCTTTCACCGACGACCTGGCCGAGGTAGATTTCTTCGCCCGGTTTGATGAACATCGTGCCGCGGTCCTGCAGGTTGAAGATGCCGTAGCCGGTAGTCGTGCCCGATTCAAAGGCAACTAAGCTGCCGCGGGTACGGCCCGGGATTTCGCCTTTCCAGGGAGCATAGCCGTGGAAGACGTGGTACATGATACCATTCCCTTTGGTAGCTGTGAGAAATTCGCTGCGGAAGCCGATGAGGCCACGGGCCGGGATAATGAATTCCAGGCGGGTGTAGCCGGAGATATCGGTCATGTTGACCATTTCGGCTTTACGGGTACCGAGTTTTTCCATGACAGCGCCCATAAATTCAGGCGGAACGTCGATGGTGAGAGCTTCCAGCGGTTCGCATTTCTGGCCGTTGATTTCTTTGGTGATGACGCTCGGTTTACCGATCTGGAGTTCATAACCCTGACGGCGCATTTCTTCGATGAGGACAGCGATGTGGAGTTCGCCACGGCCCGATACTTTGAAGGCATCGGCGCTGTCTGTTTCTTCGACGCGCAGGGATACGTTGGTCTGGACTTCGCGGAACAAGCGGTCGCGGAGATGACGGCTGGTGACGTATTCCCCTTCCTGGCCGGCAAAGGGGCTGTCGTTGACGTAGAAAATCATGGACAGCGTCGGTTCGTCGATGTTGATTTTCGGCAGGGCTTCCGGATTCTGCGGGTCCGTAACGGTTTCGCCGATCTTGAGGTCCGGAATACCGACGATGCAGGCGATTTCGCCCATAGCGGCTTCATCCTGTTCGACTCGTTTCAAGCCTTCATAGGTATAGACGCGGCCGATTTTGGCTTTGCGCTGGCCTTCGCCGTCGGTGACGACGACGTTCTGGTTCGGATGCATTTTGCCGCGGACAATACGGCCGATAGCGATTTTACCGACATAATCGTCGTAGTCCAACGTCGTGACCATGAACTGCAGCGGGCCTTCGGCATCGCCTTTCGGGCACGGGCAGTATTTGATGATGGTCTTGAACAGCGGTTCAAGGTTATCGCTGTCGTCATCCATGGAATATTTGGCAATGCCATCGCGGCCGTTGGCATAGACGACCGGGAAGTCGAGCTGTTCGTCCGTAGCATCGAGTTCCATGAACAATTCGAGAACTTCGTCTTCGACTTCGGCGACGCGGGCACCGGGTTTGTCGATTTTATTGATGACGACGATCGGTTTCAATTTCTGTTCCAAAGCCTTGCGCAAAACGTATTTCGTCTGCGGCATCGGGCCTTCAAAAGCATCGACGAGGAGCAGTACGCCGTCTACCATGTTCAGTACACGTTCTACTTCGCCACCGAAGTCAGCATGCCCCGGGGTGTCGACAATATTGATCTTGACACCTTCGTGCATGACAGATGTATTTTTGGACAAGATTGTAATGCCGCGTTCACGTTCAATATCTCCAGAGTCCATGACACGTTCTTCTACTTTTTCGTTAGAACGGAAAACATGGCTCTGTTTGAGCATGGCGTCGACCAGCGTCGTTTTGCCATGGTCAACGTGAGCGATGATTGCGATGTTTCTAATATCTTTGCGTTCCATCTAATGTCCTCTCTCTCATTAACAAATATTAGATTGTATGTAACTAGATTAGTATAGCATGGATTGCGCAGAAATGCAAAGCCGCCTGCTGAATTTATTGTCAACAGGCGGTAAAATATCAGATAGATTTTCCTAATTCATAGGCTTTCTGCAACCATTGCGGGTGATTTTCTACAGCATTGGCTTCGCTCATGCCGCCGGCGTTGAAGCCTCCGGCATAATGGGCTTTGTCGAAGCAGCAAATCCAGCCATCGAGGGTCGATAGGGCCCGTTTAGCCGTGTCTGGTGCGTCGTCGGCCGAGACGGTGATGAGATAGATGTCGCGGAAGCGGTAGGGCTGGCCGTAGAGCGGATTGGTCCTATCGAGGAAGGTCTTCAGCTGGCCGCAGATGTCATAATAGTAGATAGGCGAAGCAAAGACGACGGCGTCTGCTTCCTGGACCTTCTTGATGAGGTCGTTGGCGTCGTCCTGGATGGGACAGTAGAGCAGGCGGTGGCAGGCCATGCAGCCTTCACAATAGCGGATATCCCGGCCGGCCAGACTGAGAACTTCTACATCGTGGCCCGCTTCGAGGGCCCCGCGGCCTGCTTCCCGGGCCAGCTGCTCGGAATTGCTGTCCAAACGGAGACTGGAAGATAAGATGAGAACTTTTTTAGCCATGAGGCAACACCCTTTCCGAAAAAATCAGGCTTTATTTTTATGGAGCATGATACGCAGGACTTCTTCGTCGGTCTGCTGCATCCCCCGCGAGGCCAGGAGGCCGACATTCTTCAGACATTCTTCGGCCGAATGGGCGACCAGGCCGTCCGTGCCCTGGACGCGCACGTCATTGAGGGCCAGGAGGACTGCTTCATAAGCCGCATGGACGGAGGCCGAGACCTTCATGGAACAGCTGTTGGCTGCGCCATCGCAGACCATGCCGACGATGGAACCGGACATGGTGGCCAGGGCCCGTTCGATGACGGCTAGCGGTTCGTTATCGGCCAGCAGCCAGGCCATCCCCGCAGCGGCTCCCATGGAAGCCGTGACGGTGGCACAGAAGGCTGACAGTTTCGGCAGATAACCGTGGGCGTAGATGGCGACCATACTGGATAAGGCCAGGGCCCGCAGCCGTTTTTCCGGCGTGACGCCGAGGAAATCGGCGACGACTGTCACCGGCTCCGTCGTGGCGATACCCTGATTGCCTGACCCGGAATTGGTCATGGCTGGAAAGGCGGCACCGCCCATGCGGGCATCGGACGCGGCGACGGTACGGATCTGGATGCGATGGGACAAATCGTCTGCCAGGACGCCTTTTTCGACTAACTGCTGCAGGGTATAACCGATTTTCAAGCCGTATTTCCCGGTCAAGCCCTCCTGAGACAAGTGGTCGTTGAGCCGTTCCGCTTCCTTCAGGAAAGCAAGGTCTTCGATCGGCACTTGTTCAGCGAAATCGACGATATCTGCCAAGGTCAGCGTATGGAGGAAGGCGATTTTCGGGTCTTCGCCGCTGCCCCCCTCAACGCGCTGGTCCCGGAGGACTTTGCCGTCTTTTTCGATGAAGACGATGTTCGTATGGTCATCGGTGATGACGACGCGGACACGGTGGTTTTCGCCATAGACGACGGCTTCGGCATAGAGGACATGCGGTGTATCTTCCCGGACAGACACGGTAATCTTGCCGTCAGCGACGTACTGTTTGCCCAGGGCGACGACGTCTGGCGTCAAGGCCTTGAGGACCTGCAAGCCCGCATCGGCATCGCCGCCGAGAGCGCCGACAGCTGCGGCAATGTAAAGGCCTGGCATCCCTGTCCCCGGCACGGTGACGCCCATGCCGTTCTTCATCAGGTTGGCCGAGACCCAGCCGTCGACGAAGCGCACCGGTTCGCCCAGTCCCCGGGCTGCCGTCGCCGCGGCATAGGCCAGGGCAATCGGTTCCGTACACCCCGTCGCCGGTGTCACATCTTGTTTGATGACGCCGATCATTTCGTTCCACATAGCTCGTTTATCCATGACAATCCCTGCTTTCCCTCATTAAGATAGGTATTATAATGTAAATCGTATCACGTACTTTTCTAATACCATCATAGCATGATTCTTATGATAAAACAATATAGTAAAAGGAACTGTAACAGGTGCGACAGTTCCTTTTAAGGGGTTAGTGGCTAGCGGATGGATTTAAATTTTAGTCTTCGCCGATGATGCGGACTTCTGGTTCCAGGTGGACACCGTGCGCTTTTTCGACGCGTTTCTGGACTTCGTGGATGACGTTGAGGACATCCCGTGCCGACGCGTGGCCCGTGTTGACGACGAAGCCGGCGTGTTTCATCGAGACCTGGGCATCGCCGCAGGAAAGGCCTTTGAGGCCAGTCTGGTCGATGAGGGTCCCGGCAAAGTATCCCGGCGGACGCTTGAAGGTACTGCCGGCGCTGTGCATTTCCAAAGGCTGCTTGCTGCGGCGGCGGTTCATGAGATCGTCCATACGGGCCTGGATTTCCTTGGGGTCGCCGCTGCGCAAGGTCAGTTCGACTTCGACGACGAATTCCTGGGATTTCTGGAAGCGGCTCTGGCGATAGGAAAAACCGAGGTTCGGTGCATCATACGTATGGACACCGCCTTCGCTGTTGACCGTGCGGACGCGGGATACGACATGGCTCATTTCCCCGTCGTAAGCCCCGGCGTTCATGAAGACGGCGCCGCCCAGGGTACCGGGGATGCCACAGGCAAATTCGATGCCGGTCAGGCTGTTTTCCTGGGCAAACTGGCAGACATCTTTCAACATATAGCCGGCACTGGCCAGGATCTTGCGGTCGTGGCAGGCCAATACTTTAGTCATCGTATTCAGTTGGATGACGACGCCCCGGATGCCGCCATCGCGGACGAGGACGTTGGAGCCGCCGCCGAGGACCGTCACCGGCAGTTCCAGCCGCCGTGCTGCCCGGATGGCCAGGGACATTTCCTTGACCGATTCCGGCAGGATCAGGACGTCGGCCGGGCCGCCGACAGCAAAGGTCGTGTGCTCGCTCATGGGTTCGTCGAGCAGGATCCGTTCCATGGGAACAGAGTTACTTAGTTCGGAGACGAAAGTCGTCAGTGCATATTTATTGATCAAGGATGCTCATTCCTTCTGCCATTGCATTTTGAATAATCTGGAACACTTCACCGGCCATGGTCTGCCATTTATTATAATGGTTCAAATATTCCACGGCAGTCTGATTGTTTTTAATGAGTTCAGCCATCTGGTTCAAATGGTCGATTTTCTTGCGAATCGGCTTGTCCCCCATGGACTGGGCATAGGCCAGCTGGGCCTGGAGCATGAGAAAATCACGGACCAGATGCTTGGTCTTTTCGTCTTTGGCCAGTTCCTGACCGGCTGCGACGAGATCCTTGTATTCCTGACATTCTTTGATGGCAGCCTCTAATTCATGGGCTTTATCGTAAATTTCCACGTTCTACACCTCATCATTTCTGTAATTAAAGATTCTTGATACCGATACCGCTCTTGGCCATACCCGGGAAGCCGAGCTGGCGCATCGCTTCGTAAGACACGATAGCGACGGTATTGGACAGGTTCAGGCTGCGCGCCTGTTCGACCATCGGTACGCGGAAGCAGCGTTCCGGATTGGCTTTCAGGAGGTCTTCCGGAAGGCCTTTCGTTTCCTTGCCGAATACGAGCATATCATCGTATTGGAACTGGATATCGGCGTAACACTGTTCCGATTTGGTCGTCAAATAGAAAAAACGGTGGTCTTTGTATTTGTCCAGGACTTCCTGAAAATTTTCATGGATCTGGACATCGACGAGCGACCAGTAATCGAGGCCGGCCCGTTTCAAATGCTTGTCATCGATGGAAAAGCCCAGGGGCTTGACCAAATGCAGCGTAATATGATTGGCTGCGCATAAGCGGGCGACATTGCCCGTATTGCCGGGGATTTCCGGCTCTACCATTACGATATGCATACTTATATCACTCTCCAAGGGATATTGTACAGGATTTATGCAGGAAGTACAAGAGGAACATTGCGTTTCCGGCCTTTTTATGGTACACTTATAAATAATAGTTATTATTTAATAGAAAGGTAAAGTTTCTATTGATTTCAGAAAGAGGTGTCAATTATGGATAACTTTGATAACATTGCCCAGTATCCCATGTATTTCGCTCCCGGCTGTAAATTGCTGCAGCTGCAGCCTCAGATGGTTTCCGACGTCTACGATTACCTTCGCAAACTCTTCGGCAGCAAAATCAAACTGTATACGCGCTGCTGCGGCCTCGACGACGCCAACCAGCACAACGACGAAGCCGTCTTCATCACCCTGTGCGACACGTGCTACAAGATTTACGGTGAAACCTATGCCAACCTGCACATGCGCGACTTCTGGAACGTCTATGACGAATATAAAGACGTCTATCCGTTAGGCGAAAAAGAAGGCGAACTCCGCAAGACCCTGAAGAACACTTTTTGCGGCTCCCTCCCGCAGGAACACGTCAAGAGCTGGTTCGAAGAATGGAAGAAATGGAGTTTGAACAGTACTGAAAAAGACTGATTGTCTTTAAGGAGCAGAGGCACTATGAAATTCAATTATTACGGTCATTCCGCATTCACTCTTTCCGATGATGTGACGACCATCCTTTTTGACCCGTTCATTACGGAGAATCCCTGGACCCAGGTCTGTCCGACAGACATCCACTGCCAGTACATCATCGTCACTCACTGCCACGGCGACCATTATGGCGATACCGAAGCCATTGCCAAAGCCAATGACGCTACGGTCATCAGCACGGCCGAAGTCGCTGGCAAAGCGGGCGAAGCAGGCTGCAAGGCCCATGCCATGCATGTCGGCGGCAGTGCGGATTTCCCCTTTGGCAAAGTACGCCTGACACCGGCGTTCCACGGTTCGGGCATTGCCGGAGGGCTGGCATGCGGCGTCATCGTCGAATTTGGCGGCAAGCGCGTTTATTTCGCCGGCGACACAGGCCTCTTCTCGGACATGAAAATTCTCGATCGCTTCGGGCCGATCGACTGCGCCATCCTGCCTATTGGCGATAACTTCACCATGGGCATCGACGACGCAGCCCTGGCAGCCCTTTGGATCCAGCCGCGCTTCGTCATCCCCGTCCACTACAAGACCTGGCCCATTGTCGAAGCAGACCCTCAGGAATACAAGAAGCTCACGGAAACGAAATACAATATCCCCGTCCAGGTCGTCGACCCGGGGACAACGTATGAATTCTGATCATGATCCTTCCTGATTTCTACGACCGCTTCCAGTGCAAAGCCGGCGCCTGCCAGCATACGTGCTGCCGGGGCTGGGAGATCGACATCGACGACGTGACGGCCGACGTTTATCAGCACCTCGATGGCCCCTTAGGTGGGGCAATCCGCCAGCACATCGCCGAAGGGCCGGAGGGCTGGCATTTCTGTCTCACTGCCGACGGGAATTGTCCCTTCCTGCGGCCCGATGGCTTATGCCGTCTCATCCGTGAAAGCGGCGACGACATCCTCTGCGATATCTGCGCCCTCCATCCGCGGTTCTTCCAGGTCGTCACCGACGGGAACGGGCAGGACAGGGAACTCGGCGGCGTCGGGCTCTGCTGTGAAGCCGCGGCCGGTCTCTTGCTGAGCAGCCCCTCTCCCCTCACCTTTTATGATGAGGAAAGGGGCCAGTCCCTGGGGACGCTGGCGCAGCTCCTGGATGCCCTGGATTATCCGGCGCCATCGGCGGGTCTCGTTTATCAGCCCGACACGACGAAAAAAGGCCATGAACGCCTCCTGGCCGTCCTGTCCCGGACCGAACCGATTGACGATGCCTGGACGGCTGGTCTAAAAGCCTTACAGGCCAGGATAGCATCGACGGAAAAGGTCGCAGCTCCGGATCCGGAACAGGCCAAACGGTATCAGCGCGTGTACGACTATCTCTTTTACCGGCAGCTCGAGTCCTTTGCAGACGTCCCTTCTGACGTCCTCGCCACCTATGCTGCACGTAACACGGACTTCATCGGCCTTGCCGCTGCCGTAACGGGCAATCTGCCTGAAGCCGTGCGCCGCTGGTCGGAACAAATTGAATATGATACGGACAACGTGGCCCTTCTCAAGGAAGCGGCAGCGGCCGGAGAATTTTGACTTTTCCGGCATTTCGTGCCAGCTTTTGCCACTTTGCCCGTCCTATCGAAATAGGCGCGTCTTTCGTGCTACACTAGAGAAAAATCCCTGATTCATCAAAGGAGGTCCTTCTCTTGATCATAGCCGAAGACGCGCCTATTCGCGTACTCATCCGCAACCATTTAGATTTCAAAGGCAAGGTCAGCCGTAAACGCTACCTGCACTTCCGCCTGTTCAGCATCCTGCCCATCTGCCTCATCATCTGGCTCCAGCACCTGGCCTCGCAGGGCGGCCCGGCGGCCCTGGAATACACGATCGCCTCGTGCCTCATCGCCGTCCTCCTCATCCCCGTCGATTTCTCCTACATGATACGCCGTTACCATGACCTGGGGAAATCCGGCTGGTACTGTATCATCAACGTCCTGGCCCGAAACATCTGGTTCGCCGCCTTGGCTGTCGAAATCTTCCTCTGCTGGAAAGAAAAAATAGAGTAAGGGGCTGATGGCCCCGCAGACCGCAGTTCGCAGGCCGCCTCGTATTCAAATGCCGCTGCGCGGCAACAGATTCAAATTGACGACATCGCCTCGAGTACCCCTCGGCTCGTGAAAAAAATCGTGGCTCGTGGCTCGTGGTTCGTGGTTCGTGATTCGTGGCTCGTAAAAGCCCGCCACTATACTCGAAAAGGCTGTGATGAAATCTCGCAACGGGCCGCACAAGGCTCCCTTTATAGGGGAGCTGGCCGCCAAAGGCGGTCTGAGAGGTTAAAGGTCGGCCCCTACGCACAGGGCCGATGGCCGTGTATTTTTGTAGCCAGTAAACAGAACTCCATTCATCGCCTGTATGCGATATCGTAGGGGATGGCTAAAAAGCGTCCCGCCGTGAATCCTGGGCACAGCCGGAATTTATGACGAGTGGCACGCGGTCGTAATACCAAAATAAAAGCGGGCTTGTCGCGCGACGACAAGCCCTTTTTGAGTATTAAGTTTGCAGTTTGTAGTTTTTAGTGAAGGTTTTTAAATTTAAAGCTATCTTCTACAAACTACCAACTCCATACTACAAACTATAACGTAAATGGTGCCTCGCATGACGGAAGAAACCTTCATGCGACAGCCTTTTTTTTACGGCTGCGGGATATGCTGAGCCAGGTCTTTGGTCATTTCTATGTGTTCAAAGTATTTATGGGTCTTCCACAGAAGCGCGCTGAAGGCGCTGAAGGTCAGGCGGAACCGGAAGTGTTTGAAGCTTATCGGGCCTTCGAACATGGGAACGCGGTCCAAGTCGTATGGATCGTCCCAAGGGAAGTCGCGACCTGTATCTACGGTAAAGGCGTAGCGGTAGCCGGCGCCTCTCGTTTCTTCCATGACCATATCGTTATATTTGCCTTCCGGGAAGGCGATGAAATGACAGGGCTTGCCCGTCATTTTTTCGATGATGTCTTTCGAGTCCTGCAGTTCATGACGGACTCCGGCCCGGTCGAAGCTGGTCAGGGGTTTATGACTGATGGTATGGGACCCAAATTCCATGCCGTCGGCAGCCATTTCCTTGACCTGGTCCCAGGTCAGGTAGCCCGGCGTATCCATGAGGTTGATGATCAGGAATATCGTGCCGCGCATGTTATATTTCTTCAGGATGGGATAGGCTTCTTCGTAATTGTCGACGTAGCCGTCATCAAAGGTGATGAGGACCGGCCGGTCCGGCAAATCGCCTTCACCGCGCATGTAGGCATCGAATTGTTCCAAGGTAATGGAATGGTAGTCGTTGTCGTGCAGATATTTCATCTGTTCGTCAAAATTGGCTGGCTTCATGGTCAGCACGGTGTTGAATTTATTATTGACTTGATGATAATTCAGGACCGGGACGCCTGTCAGATGATAGTTCGTCGACCCGAAATACCAAAAAGCAAAGACACCGATGAGGAGGACCAGGACGGTAAGCAGGACGCCGACGATCCATGAGCATATTTTTTTCACCATAAGACTTCCTTTATTTTCTTGCATTTTCCATGGTCTTCTGGAAATTATTCTCTGTCAGCCATTTTTCGTCGTCCTTTTCCAGGGCTTCTTTTAATTCTTTGAGACAGATATTTTCCATGTTGATGGTTTCCACCGTCGTTGTCATGTATTTCGTTTCTTCATACATGTAGTCGTCCAGTTCTTCTTTGACCAGGACATCCTTCAGGGAAAAGAGGATATCCTCCGATTCCTGCTGGATGAGGAGCAAATCTTCCCAATGTTTGTATTCTTCTTCCGCAAGGACGAATTCGCCGTACATATCGGTCTGCAGTTGTTCCGAGGAACAGACGATCTGCTTGGCGTAATCCACTCCCGTCGAGCGGTCGTAGACGTGGAGTTCACGGTTTTCTCCATTGACACTAACGCGCATGGCGTACACCTCCGCTTGAGTTTAATCAAAGTACATACAACCCTTATTATACAGGATTCTGAGAATACGTAAAGTGTTTTTTATGGAAAAAGGGATTGCCCCATGCAGGTCTTCCCCATCATGCAGCAGTCCCTTTTACTTTATTGTTTGATGTTGAAGGTTTGATGTTTGATGTAAAAACAAAAAAGAGGCTATGCATGCAGAGCAACGTCTGCATGATAACCTCTTCAACTGCGTATTTACGCTTCTACAGGGTATACGCTAACTTTGCGGTTGTATTTACCAGCGCGTTCGAAAGCAACTTTGCCTGCAGCCGTTGCGAACAAGGTATCGTCTTTGCCGATGCCTACGTTCGTGCCCGGATGGAAGTGCGTACCACGCTGGCGAACGATGATGTTGCCGGCTTTAACGACGACGCCGTCATGGCATTTTACACCAAGGCGTTTGGATTCGCTATCACGGCCGTTACGCGTGGAGCCTGTCCCTTTTTTATGAGCGAAAAGCTGTAAGTTGAAATTGAACATTCCGTCCACCTCCTGACGTCTATGAGTCGAGTACGACGTATTCTCCATACTGCCGTACAATTTGTTCCAAACCTGCTACCATAGTCCCTAAGATGATCTGCGATGCTTCGCAGGGCTTTGGGACCTGGACGGATAAGAAGCCATCGTTTACTTCATACGGTACGTCTTGCGAAGCGTACTGCATGAGACCCAACAAGGCAGTCTGCGACAAGGCCGAAACGGCGGCACAGACGATATCGCTGCCGGCTTCGTCATAATCGGCATGGCCGCTTATGGTAAAACCCGTATAGCGATGTTTCTTATCGCGATGCATCGTAATGGTAATCATTAGCCTTCAATCTTTTCGATTGCAACTTTCGTGAACGGCTGACGATGGCCCTGACGACGACGGTAGTTGGATTTTGCTTTGTATTTGAAAACGAGGACTTTCTTTTCTTTGCCCTGAGCCAATACTTTTGCAGTTACTTTAGCGCCTTCAACAACGGGAGTACCTACTTTAACATCACCGTCGTTAATGACTGCCAATACCTGGTCGAATACTACGTTGGAATCAACATCGGCATTCAGTTTTTCGACGAAAATGTTGTCGCCTTCCTGGACACGATACTGTTTTCCACCTGTTTTGATAATAGCGTACATGAGTGACACCTCCTCATCAATATACTCGCTGAATACGGCGTCCCTTGCGGGAACTTGCGAGCCTCTCCACGCGGCTTATCCATAGCCACTTATGCTACGACTTCCCTAATATATCATAAATAAGGGGCGATGTCAAGTTTTTTTTAGTGGCTCGTGGTTCGTGGTTCGTAAGGCCTGGCGGCCCGCGTGAATCCTGTGTACATCCCCGGAACGCCGTGACTCGTGGCTCGTAAAAGCCGCCACTATACTCGAATGGGTCGTGGTTAAATCTCACGGCGGGCCGCCTTACCCAGGCGGCCCCTACGCATCCTTACGTTGGTCGGCA
>JACXXQ010000298.1_pt1 | contig 29886 bp, 10 predicted proteins | sample 8621361 | NCBI WGS metagenome assembly JACXXQ01 (sample SAMN15503820, study PRJNA645414) | gut metagenome | isolation source: feces | host: Bos taurus | place: USA | collected 2016 | reverse complement strand
CTGCTGATGCTGCATGTGTTCATTCGCTCCAGTGAACTGCGTTTCGCCCGCTGGTCAGAGATTGATTTCACAAACCGAGTCTGGACGATACCCGCGACGCGAGAACCCATTATTGGAGTGCGTTATTCCGGCCGCGGGGCCAAAATGCGAATGTCGCATATCGTCCCCCTCTCAGAACAGTCCATCGCCATTCTGAAACAGATTAAGGATATCACCGGTAATAATGAACTGATCTTCCCCGGCGACCATAACCCGTATAAGCCAATGTGTGAAAACACGGTCAATAAGGCACTGCGGGTGATGGGCTACGACACGAAAAAGGATATCTGCGGTCACGGCTTCCGGGCAATGGCATGCAGTGCGCTGATGGAATCGGGTTTATGGGCAAAGGACGCAGTAGAACGCCAGATGAGTCATCAGGAGCGCAATACCGTGCGCATGGCTTATATTCATAAGGCAGAGCACCTAGAAGCCCGCAAAGCGATGATGCAGTGGTGGTCGGATTATCTGGAAGCATGCCGAGAATCTTATGCACCGCCTTATACAATTGGTAAAAATAAGTTTATCCCATAGTATACTAACGAATCCCACACTCTGGCAAATTACCACCACCTCTACAGGAGGTGGTTCTATATAGACTTTTATCAACTTCATGACGAAAAACACCTATTTTATCCCAAAAGAAGACAATAGAGTCACAGAGGAATCAAAGAGCGACTCAATTGTCTTTGGACAGTCTGGTTGTGAGGTTAGAAAACAGTTACTCCTACACCATTAAATAGGGCGCAATGCTCGCTAATTTCTCCCGGGTTTCTGTCAGTTCGCGTTCCGGCGTAGATTGCGCGATGATTCCCGCCCCCGCCTGTATCCAGCTGCGCTGGCTATCCTGAAATACGGAACGCAGAACTAGCGCCGCATCAAAGCGCGTATCGTCCAGCAGCAGGATTGCGCCGGAATAAAGCTCTCGCGGCGTCTTCTCAATTTGCATAATCGCGTTCAGAGCAGCATTTTTAGGGATACCTGAGGCGGTAATCGACGGAAACAGCACGGTAAACGCATCCCAGGCATCCTTGTTTTCCGAAAGCTGACCGCTCACGCCAGACCCCAGATGCTGAACGCTGCCGCGCTGGCGAACCGACATTAAATCTTCAACCACCACGCTGCCCGGCTGGCAAACAGCCTCCAGTTCAGCAATAGCTTCTTTGACAGAAAGGATATGCTCAAGCACCTCTTTACTGTCGTGCAGCAGTTCTGCCTCTTTCGCCTTATTATGCTCCGGGTTTCCCATGCGATCGCGGGTGCCCGCAAGCGGTTCAGTGACCACTTTATTGCCCGTCACTGACATCACCAGTTCCGGGCTAAAGCCCAGCGCTTCGCGTCCTTCCTGACGGAACATAAACGAGCGCACAGGCGTGTTTGCCTGCCGCCCGTATAACAGCGTGGCGGGCATATCAATCCGCGATGGCAGGGGAATGGCGCGCGAGACAATCACTTTGACATACTCGCCACGGCGGATCTCCGCAACGGCGCGCGCAACCTGTTGTTTATATGCCTCACCATTGAGGGCGGTATCCACCGCCAGTGGTGCGTTCTGCGTCGTTGTACCGGCCTCTTTTACCCACTCGCACAAACGTCGGCACCCGTCGGCGGAGTCCGCATAAACGGTGACATTTCCCTTTTCAAAAATAAGTTCTTCACGGGGAACGGTTAACGTCAGCAGCGGCCACTCCCCGGCGTTAAAGGCAATCCCCCGCGCATGCGCCGCAAAGTTGAACCCAACCTGTCCATAAACCCGACGTCCTTTCACCTGAGGATGTGCCATAAAACGACGCGCGCAGTCGGTAATGGAATCCACCGCCCATTGTTGCTCCCCGGCATCATCAATAAATGTCGCCTGCGTTCCGTCGGCATTAATGTGCAGCCGTGCCTGGCACCCTTTGCCTAAATACCAACAGGGTTGACGCTCATAGACATAACACTCTTCTTCTGCGAACTGGCGTAAAACGCCAGAAATCGTCGGCAGCCATTGTTCCTCTGGTAACGCCAGGTGTAAAAATTCACTGATTTTCATCCCTTACCTCTCTGTGTTATTCCCGGATCAATCAATTGCGCTTGTCATCAGTTCTCTTGCCGAATGCAGCCGGATATAAGCAACCCACGCCGCCAGCAACGTGAATGCCCCGGCAAACAGGAAGCAGGCCGCATAGCCAAAATGTTGAGCAACAACGCCACCGATAACGCCTGCCAGAATGGCGATTGCCGCATCAGTACATTGAAAGAGGGTGAAGTCGACACCGGCCTGCAAAGGCGATGAAAGCGACATCAGCGTGGCGTAAAGACAGACCAGCGCGCAGGCCAGCGAAATGGACTGGACAAGGACCAGACACTGGAGAATCTGCAGCAGCAGATGACCCGGCGCCATCATGAGAGTCATCACCACCGCCAGCAGCGCGATCCCCTGGACGCCATAAGCCGTCAACAGCGCTCTGCCGGGTGAGGTGTATTTCATCAGCAATCCGCCGGCCAGCGTTCCTGCTATGCCCGCTGCAATATTGCCGCCGCTGAACAGCGCGCCCAATGCGGACATGCTCAACCCATGATCCAACAACAGCGGTGCCAGAAGAGGCAGCACAAACCGCATGCCTGAATTCAGCATCAATACCAGCAGTAAGCCCAGGCGAGCCTGCTTCCTCCTTAGCGCATAACCTAACGCCGGAACATGCGGGATAGTCGCTGTTCGCGTCGGCTCCGTAATGCGCCACAGCGGGAGTGACAGCGCCATAATCAGCACCGCCATCATCAGCATGGCGACAGGCCAGCCGGATGCCGCCGACAGCATCAGGAACACCCCGCCGCCGCACATCATTCCCAGATAGCTGCCGCCGACCTGCACGCTGTTTCCCCAGCCGTAACCCGTGCGGGTCAGTTGATCGACACAAAAGCCGTCGCTGGCGATATCAATGGTGGAGGCGACCGTGCCTGCCACCATAAACAGAACAAATAACGCGACGATTTGCGTATCGGGAAATCCTCCTTCTCGCCCAAACCAGCCAATCGCTGCGGCAATCATCAGGATCGCCGCTAGCGCGACCTGACCACGCAGGATTAACATCCGCGAACGGCGTTCCTGGCTACCGGGCGGAAGCCGCCAGCGTTCGATCCACGGCGCCCAAATAAACTTCAGCGCCCAGGGCAGCATGAACAGGGTTGTCGCACCGGCAAGCGCCAGCGATCCGCCAGCAGCGCGCACCAGCGCGGGTAAGGACTGCATAGACAGCGCCGATACCAGACTCTGCGTCACATAGACGCCGGCAATAGCAAAAATCACCCGCCCGGTCGTCAACGTCAGCGGTTTCACATTCGACTGAACATCACTCATGCACCCACTCTCCAGACGCGGAAACCCCGTCGTCGCGCCACACGCGCGCGGCCATTTGCGCCTGCCACAGCGCCTGATAACGTCCATGATGTGAGAGCAATTGCGCATGAGTACCCTGCTCAACCACCTGTCCCTCTTCCATCACCAGAATGTTTCCGGCCCCGGCGATGGTGGATAAACGGTGAGCGATGATAATCACCGTCCGGTTGTGAACCAGGTTATCGATCGCTTTTTGCACCGCCAGCTCGCTTTCAATATCCAGCGCGGCAGTCGGTTCATCGAGAATGACGACCGGCGCGTTTTTCAATAACGCTCTGGCAATGGAAATCCGCTGGCGCTCGCCGCCCGATAGCTGGCCGCCCATCTCTCCCATTGGCGTCAGCCAGCCTTGCGGAAGACGGGAAATAAACTCAAGGCACTGCGCCGCGCGGGCGGCCTCTTCTACCTCCTGCCGCGTCGCCTGTGGGCGCGCGATACGGATATTCGCCAGCAGCGTGTCATCAAACAGCCAGACATCCTGGAAAACAACAGAAATCAGGCTATTGAGCTGTTCCGGCGTCAGGCGGCGAATATCGACGCCGCCAATAGAAATCTGCCCTTGCTGCGGATCGGCATAGCGCATTAACAGTTTGGTGACCGTAGTTTTGCCTGCGCCGGAGGCACCCACCAGCGCGCTCATACTGGCTGCCGGGAACGTCAAAGAAACATGATTAAGCGCGTAGCCGTCGCCTTCTTCGTAGCGATAGCTGACGTTGTCAAAGCGGATATCGTAACGTTCCGGCATCTCGCTTTGCTCTGCGACGGGAAGCGGTGCTATCGCCATAAACCGCTCAATCCGTTGCAGGGCGCTGGCGATCAGTTCCACAACCGAGGTGTAGCTGATAAACATCGCCATCGGTTCTGCGAAGCGCATAATCATCGCGACGGCGGCAATCAAAAAGGCGAGGTTCAGAGTGCCCGTCACTACCCAGACGATCCCGGATAACACCACCACCTGTAGGCCCAACTCCACGACGCTGGCGATCAGCATCGTCGCGCCAGCGCCCTGACGGTGAGTGCGGGTCTGTAAGTTTTCCAGCGCATTGAAATGCGCCAGCAGCGCCCGGCTTTTATCGGCATCGCTGCCGCAGGTGCGCAATACCATCATCCCCTGAGCAAATTCAACGATATCGCCGCTCAGACGCTGGTGCGCTTCCCCCAGCGTCTGCATTTGTCGCCGCATCGCCGGGCGGCGCCAGTAATAAAACGGCACCAGCAGAGGGAAGATCAGCAACATCACCAGCCCCAGCCGCCAGTCTATCCACAATGTCGCCAGCGACGCCGTCAGCGGCGTGACAATGGTGAGCAGCAAAATATTGGCTATCGCAATAACATAATTGAGGTTTTCATCCACGCTGCCCAGCAGCAAGGCGTTCATTTCACCCGCCCTGCCGCGCTGGAGCTTCTCCAGCGGCACGCGGCGTAACTGCTCGCCAAGTCGCAGGCGCAACTCATGGGTAGCCTGCGCCAGATGACCACGGTATTCAAAGCCCAGGCCATACCAGCGTAGCACCAGCGTCACAATTGCGGCGACGCTGAAGGCCATAGCCCAGTTAAGAAGTTGCGGCGCGTCTCCCCGTAACAGCGCATCAATGATCGGATAAAGACAGGCAAAGGCGATCCCCTGCATGAATGCCGCCAGCAACAGCGCCAGCATACTGCGTCGCAGCATCCTGGCCTGACTGCCAACGCTGGAGATAAGCTGGCGCCAGATGACGCGCCAGGCCAGGTTATCCGCAGGATTATTGTCTTTCATTTTCCACCACCTCTTCCTGTGTTCCACCCGGCACCCAATGCTGCGCCTGCTGATAGTGTTGCCAGAGCCGTTGATACAGGCCGCCCTGCGCCAACAGTTGCGTATGGTTCCCCCTTTCCCTGAGCTGTCCGTCGGAAAACAGCAATATCACATCGGCCTGAGTCACCATTGAGAGACGATGCGCGACCATGATGACCGTCCGGCCACGCATGGCCGCCGCGAGCGCCTTGATAAGCGCCGCTTCGTTTTCCGGGTCAGCAAACGCCGTCGCCTCATCGAGCACCAGGATGGGGCGATCCTGCAAAAGCGCCCGGGCGATAGTAATGCGCTGCCGCTGGCCGCCGGAGAGAAATACCCCACGTTCCCCGACTCGTGTGTTGTAACCTTCTGGCAGAGCGCTAATAAAATCATGGGCCTGCGCCACTCTGGCCGCCGCTATTACCGCCTCCAGCGGCGTATCCGGCGCGCCCAGACGAATGTTATTGGCTATCGTGTCGGCAAAAAGGAAGTTGTCCTGAGACACAAACGAGAGTTGCTTCATCAGGGTGTCCGTCTGCATATCACGCAGATCCACGCCTCCAATACGGATATGGCCTTTGTCCGGGTCGGCGTAACGCAGCAGCAAGCGCGCCACGGTGCTTTTTCCGGCGCCGCTTGGCCCGACCAGCGCCACAATTTGCCCGGCAGGCACATGAAAGCTCACCTCCTGCAACGCGGCGCCAGTACGCGCTTGCGGATAATGAAAGCTCACCTGCTCAAAGGTAATGCTCGCCTCTTGCGGCTGCTGGTCAGACTGCGGCAGCGATAACTCCGGCATCGCGAGAACCTGATAAATACGCTGAATGCTTAAACGCGTTTGCGCGACCAGGTTATTGAGCATCATCATTGGCATTACGGCTTCGGCCATTCCGCTGCCCAGCAGTAAAACGGCCACCCACGCGATAAAATCGAAACTGCCATAGTGCAGCAGGCCGTATCCCGACCAGATCAGGACAAACAGGGTCGGGAGAGGATTCAGAATCGAGAAGGAAAAACGCGCTGAAAAACCGGCTTTGCGATACCAGGTTTTGAGCACATCGACCCACTCTTCAAGGGCTCGTTGATAGCGCAAAAAACTGGTGCTGCCGCTATCAAACGTTCTCACCACGGGCATGGCCTGCACGAACTCAATAACCGCCGCGCTAACCTGCTCGCGCGCCTTATGATAACGCTGAGCCATATTTTCCGAACGCTGGCGGGCGAGCACGAGAATAACCGATCCAAACGCCAGTACCCCCAGCGTCGCGATTGCCAGCCGCCAGTCCAGCCAGAACAAGATAACGATTGTCGCCAGCGGCATGATGATCGCGCGGGCATAGAGCGGCGTGCTGTCGGCCACAAAAATATGTAACGACTTCACGTCATCCAGCATCACTTTCGCCACTGACCCGCTGCCCATTTGCTGTAACACGCCAGGCGGAAGCTGCAATGCTTTACGGGCTAACCTGCTGCGCAGAATGTTCTCCAGATGAAAAGCCGCGTAATGAGAGGTGTTGAACGCCTGTAAGCGCAGAACAAAAGTTAAGACCACGCAGCCGATCACGCCGCCCAGCGGCCAGGCCGGAATAGCGTCAGGCGTCGCGCGAATGTCACGCAGGCTCCACGCCAGAAAAAGGAGCGCCCCCAGGCTGGTTAATGCCGCCAGCCCCGCCAGCGCCATAGCTAAAATAACCTTCCTGCGAACCGGTGTAATCACCTGCCAGAGAGGAAATCGGGACAGCGATTCAGTATTGGATGATTGAGATGACATGGGAGTAACTGAATTTCCTGATGAATTTTTACGGACGCCAAAAACGACAATTCAGGGTGGCGTTCTGAGAATTAATGTGAATAATAACCATTATCAATAACTCATCTACCCCATTCGGTTCTATTTATACCCGCATTGGTCTAAGCCACAGGGAGATAACCAGGTCATGACGGAGTCACCGCAAACGCAATCTGAAATCTCTATTCACCAGTTGGTGGTCGGGAAACCTGCAAACGATGGCAATATTCCTGCTCAGTGTGAACTGCTGCGCTGTTCGTTGCAGGAAGGTATGGATATTTTGCTCTGGAGGGGCCATTTTGCGCGGCCAGAGACGTTGCAGCTACACGACGATCTGGGCAGGATTAACTTCTCGTGCATCCTAGAAGGCACATCGCGCTTTGCGATTCAGGGACTCCGGCGCCACACCGACTGGGAGCTTGCGCGCAATCGCCATTACATTACCCATACGCCAGACTGTCGCGGCAGCGCCTCCTATTGTGGCCGATTCGAGAGCATTACCCTCTCCTTCAGCCCTGCAACCCTCGCGCTGTGGGTGCCGGATATTAGCGCGGACATTAAGAATAAGATCGACTCCCACTGCTGTTGCCAGCAGCAGCGTTGTAATGCTGAAACCCACTTAACGGCTCAGGCCTTGCGTCACGCGCTGATGCGCATGCACGGCGGCTTCAGTCATGAACAAAAGCCGTCGACGCTATGGTTGCAGGGGCAAAGTCTGGTCATGCTCAGTCTGGTGCTGGATGAACATCGCGAAGACGCCAGTTGCCTCTCCTGCCACTTCAACCCGATGGAACGCCAGAAACTGCTGCGGGCGAAGGATCTGCTGCTGGCTGATCTGACGCAAGCGCCGGGCGTCGCGGAGCTGGCCAGAGAGTCCGGTCTGAGCGTTCTCAAAATTAAGCGAGGCTTCCGCGTTCTGTTCAACAACAGCGTCTATGGCCTGTTTCAGGCTGAACGAATGCAGGAAGCCAGAAGACGCCTGGCCAACGGCAATACCTCCGTCATGACGGTGGCGGCCGATCTGGGCTATGCCAACGCCAGCCATTTCTCTGCCGCCTTCCAGAAACAGTTTGGCGTAACTCCTTCGACCTTTAAACGCGGGATGTAACCGGGGTCGCGCCCCCCTAAACTCCTCCCTGACAGAGGCCCGGATACCCCATCCGGGCCTCTGTTCTTTCCGCCTGTTACCAACCCGAAACGGGCATAAATAAACCCGTTTCGGGTAGCATCCAATTGTTAATAATTATTATTCTCATATGAGCAATGCTTTTCGGTAAGACGTGCCATCAGGAGGAAGAATGATTTCTGGCGCACCATCTCAGGATTCGCTGTTACCGGACAACCGCCACGCGGCTGATTACCAACAATTACGCGAGCGGCTCATACAGGAACTGAATTTAACGCCGCAGCAGTTACATGAAGAGAGCAACCTGATCCAGGCCGGCCTGGATTCCATAAGATTGATGAGATGGTTACACTGGTTTCGTAAAAATGGCTACCGCCTTACCCTTCGCGAGCTGTATGCCGCCCCCACGCTGGCGGCATGGAACCAGTTAATGCTCAGCCGGTCGCCTGAGAACGCGGAAGAAGAAACGCCGCCCGACGAATCATCCTGGCCGAACATGACCGAAAGTACCCCCTTCCCATTGACGCCAGTACAGCACGCCTACCTGACGGGCCGCATGCCGGGGCAGACGCTTGGCGGCGTGGGTTGCCACCTGTATCAGGAGTTTGAAGGCCATTGTCTGACGGCGTCGCAGCTGGAGCAGGCCATCACGACCTTGCTGCAACGCCACCCAATGCTGCATATCGCCTTTCGCCCCGACGGGCAGCAGGTCTGGCTACCGCAACCTTACTGGAACGGCGTCACCGTTCATGATTTACGCCATAACGACGCTGAAAGCCGCCAGGCCTATCTGGACGCACTGCGCCAGCGCCTGAGCCACCGTCTTTTACGCGTGGAAATCGGCGAAACGTTTGATTTTCAGCTGACGCTCTTGCCGGACAATCGCCACCGCCTCCATGTCAATATTGACCTGCTGATTATGGATGCCTCCAGCTTTACGCTTTTCTTCGATGAGCTTAACGCCCTGCTGGCCGGAGAATCGCTGCCGGCTATCGACACCCGCTATGATTTCCGCTCGTATTTGCTGCACCAGCAGAAGATCAATCAACCACTGAGAGACGACGCGCGCGCTTACTGGCTGGCGAAAGCATCGACGCTTCCCCCCGCGCCCGTCTTGCCGCTGGCCTGCGAACCCGCCACGCTACGTGAAGTCCGTAATACCCGACGCCGCATGATTGTCCCGGCAACACGCTGGCACGCCTTTAGCAACCGGGCCGGCGAGTATGGCGTGACGCCGACAATGGCGCTGGCGACCTGTTTTTCTGCCGTGCTGGCTCGCTGGGGCGGCCTGACGCGACTGCTGCTTAACATCACCTTATTCGACCGCCAGCCGCTGCACCCGGCGGTTGGCGCGATGCTTGCCGACTTCACCAATATTCTTCTGCTGGATACCGCCTGCGATGGCGATACCGTCAGCAACCTGGCGCGTAAAAACCAGCTCACGTTTACGGAGGACTGGGAGCATCGCCACTGGTCCGGCGTCGAATTACTCCGTGAACTCAAACGCCAGCAGCGCTACCCCCACGGCGCCCCGGTGGTATTTACCAGCAATCTGGGGCGTTCCCTCTACAGCAGCCGCGCAGAATCGCCGTTGGGCGAGCCGGAATGGGGCATCTCGCAAACGCCGCAGGTCTGGATAGATCATCTGGCGTTCGAGCATCACGGCGAGGTCTGGCTACAATGGGACAGCAACGACGCGCTGTTCCCTCCGGCGTTAGTCGAAACATTGTTCGACGCCTACTGCCAGTTGATTAACCAACTCTGCGATGACGAAAGCGCCTGGCAAAAGCCGTTCGCAGATATGATGCCCGCCAGCCAGCGCGCGATACGCGAACGGGTCAACGCCACCGGCGCCCCCATTCCCGAAGGCTTGCTGCATGAAGGCATTTTCCGTATCGCTCTGCAACAGCCGCAGGCGCTGGCGGTAACGGACATGCGTTATCAGTGGAATTATCATGAGCTGACAGACTATGCCCGCCGTTGCGCGGGCAGGTTAATCGAGTGCGGGGTTCAGCCCGGCGATAATGTGGCTATCACGATGTCGAAAGGCGCAGGACAACTTGTTGCGGTTCTGGCCGTCCTGCTGGCCGGGGCGGTTTACGTTCCGGTTTCGCTGGATCAGCCTGCCGCACGGCGCGAGAAAATCTACGCTGACGCCAGCGTCCGGCTGGTGCTCATTTGTCAGCACGACGCCAGCGCCGGGTCAGACGATATTCCCGTCCTTGCCTGGCAGCAGGCCATTGAGGCGGAGCCGATCGCCAACCCGGTAGTACGCGCCCCCACGCAACCGGCCTACATTATCTACACCTCCGGCTCTACCGGTACGCCGAAAGGGGTAGTCATTTCTCACCGGGGAGCGCTTAACACCTGTTGCGATATCAATACCCGCTATCAGGTTGGCCCGCATGACAGGGTGCTGGCCCTCTCCGCCCTACATTTTGATTTATCGGTTTACGACATTTTTGGCGTACTGCGCGCGGGCGGCGCGCTGGTGATGGTGATGGAAAATCAACGGCGCGATCCTCACGCATGGTGTGAGCTGATCCAGCGCCATCAGGTCACGCTCTGGAACAGCGTCCCGGCGCTGTTCGATATGCTGCTGACCTGGTGTGAAGGTTTCGCCGACGCCACGCCGGAAAACCTGCGCGCAGTGATGCTTTCCGGCGACTGGATCGGGCTTGACCTCCCCGCCCGTTATCGGGCCTTCCGGCCACAAGGACAATTTATCGCGATGGGCGGCGCCACCGAGGCGTCTATCTGGTCTAACGCCTGCGAAATTCACGACGTCCCCGCCCACTGGCGCTCCATCCCTTACGGTTTTCCGCTAACCAACCAACGCTACCGGGTGGTGGATGAACAGGGCCGGGACTGCCCTGACTGGGTGCCGGGTGAATTATGGATTGGCGGCATTGGGGTCGCGGAAGGCTATTTCAACGATCCCCTGCGTAGCGAGCAGCAATTTTTGACGCTCCCGGACGAGCGCTGGTATCGCACCGGCGATCTCGGCTGCTACTGGCCAGATGGCACAATCGAGTTCCTCGGTCGTCGCGACAAGCAGGTCAAAGTCGGAGGATATCGCATCGAGCTGGGCGAAATCGAAAGCGCGCTCAGCCAGCTGGTGGGGGTGAAACAAGCAACCGTTCTGGCGATCGGCGAAAAAGAAAAAACGCTGGCGGCATACGTTGTTCCTCAAGGCGAGGCTTTTTGCATTACCGATCATCGGAACCCGGCACTGCCGCAGGCGTGGCACACGCTTGCGGGAACGTTGCCCTGTTGCGCCATCTCGCCAGAGATCTCCGCAGAACAGGTAGCCGATTTCCTTCAGCATCGCCTGCTAAAACTGAAGCCGGGTCACACCGCTGGCGCCGATCCTCTCCCCCTGATGAACTCACTCGCTATCCAGCCGCGCTGGCAGGCCGTGGTGGAACGCTGGTTAGCATTTCTGGTGACACAACGGCGACTGAAGCCCGCTGCTGAAGGTTATCAGGTCTGCGCTGGTGAAGAACGCGAGGATGAGCACCCGCACTTCAGCGGACATGATTTAACGTTATCGCAAATTCTTCGCGGTGCCCGTAACGAACTGTCGTTACTGAACGACGCGCAGTGGTCGCCGGAAAGCCTGGCCTTTAACCATCCGGCCAGCGCCCCGTATATTCAGGAACTGGCGACAATTTGCCAACAGCTTGCACAGCGCTTACAGCGCCCGGTACGCCTGCTTGAGGTGGGAACCCGCACTGGCCGCGCCGCAGAATCGCTGTTAGCACAGCTCAACGCCGGACAGATTGAGTATGTCGGGCTTGAGCAGAGCCAGGAGATGCTGCTGAGCGCCCGGCAGAGGCTCGCCCCCTGGCCTGGCGCCCGTCTGTCCCTCTGGAATGCAGACACGCTGGCGGCGCACGCTCACTCGGCGGACATTATCTGGCTTAATAACGCCCTGCATCGTCTGCTGCCGGAAGATCCCGGGCTCCTTGCGACATTACAACAGCTTGCCGTTCCCGGCGCGCTGCTCTACGTGATGGAGTTTCGCCAGTTAACGCCGTCCGCCCTGCTCAGCACGCTCCTGTTAACCAATGGGCAGCCGGAGGCCTTGCTGCATAACAGCGCCGACTGGGCGGCATTATTTAGCGCGGCCGCCTTCAACTGTCAGCATGGCGATGAGGTCGCGGGGTTACAACGCTTCCTCGTACAATGTCCTGACAGGCAGGTGCGCCGCGATCCCCGTCAACTTCAGGCCGCCCTCGCCGGGCGTCTGCCGGGGTGGATGGTGCCGCAACGGATCGTCTTCCTCGACGCCTTACCGCTGACAGCTAACGGGAAAATTGACTACCAGGCGCTGAAGCGTCGTCATACCCCTGAAGCGGAAAACCCGGCCGAAGCGGATTTACCCCAGGGCGACATTGAAAAACAGGTTGCCGCCCTCTGGCAGCAACTCTTATCAACTGGCAATGTCACCAGAGAAACCGACTTCTTCCAGCAAGGCGGCGATAGCCTGCTGGCGACCCGTCTGACCGGGCAACTTCATCAGGCAGGTTATGAAGCGCAATTAAGCGACCTGTTTAATCATCCCCGGCTGGCGGATTTTGCCGCCACACTGCGGAAAACCGACGTCCCGGTCGAACAACCATTCGTCCACTCCCCTGAAGATCGCTACCAGCCCTTTGCGCTTACCGACGTGCAGCAGGCTTACCTGGTGGGGCGTCAGCCGGGCTTTGCCCTGGGCGGCGTCGGCTCACATTTCTTTGTTGAATTTGAAATTGCCGATCTGGACCTCACCCGGCTGGAGACGGTCTGGAACCGATTAATCGCCCGCCACGATATGCTGCGCGCCATCGTGCGTGATGGACAGCAACAGGTGCTCGAACAGACGCCCCCCTGGGTGATACCCGCACACACCCTCCATACGCCTGAAGAGGCGTTGCGGGTGCGCGAAAAACTGGCGCATCAGGTACTCAACCCCGAAGTGTGGCCGGTATTCGATCTCCAGGTCGGATACGTGGACGGGATGCCTGCCCGCCTGTGGCTGTGTCTGGATAACCTGTTGCTTGACGGTCTGAGCATGCAGATCCTGCTGGCGGAGCTGGAGCACGGCTACCGCTACCCGCAACAGCTGCTTCCGCCGCTGCCCGTCACCTTCAGGGATTATCTGCAACAACCCTCGCTACAGTCGCCCAATCCAGATTCTCTGGCATGGTGGCAGGCGCAGCTTGATGATATTCCTCCGGCGCCTGCGTTGCCGCTGCGCTGCTTGCCTCAGGAGGTTGAAACACCGCGCTTCGCCCGCCTGAACGGCGCGCTGGACAGCACGCGCTGGCATCGGCTGAAAAAACGGGCGGCTGACGCCCATCTCACCCCGTCGGCCGTACTGTTGTCGGTGTGGTCAACGGTTCTCTCTGCATGGAGTGCACAGCCTGAGTTCACGCTTAACCTTACGCTTTTCGACAGGCGACCGCTGCACCCGCAAATCAACCAGATTCTGGGCGATTTCACCTCGCTGATGCTGCTGAGCTGGCATCCCGGCGAAAGCTGGCTGCACAGCGCGCAGTCACTACAGCAGCGGCTGAGCCAGAACCTCAACCACCGCGATGTGTCAGCCATCCGCGTGATGCGTCAACTGGCGCAACGGCAAAACGTGCCAGCCGTTCCGATGCCCGTCGTCTTTACCAGCGCGCTGGGCTTTGAGCAGGATAACTTCCTCGCCCGGCGTAATCTGCTCAAACCGGTCTGGGGCATCTCCCAGACGCCGCAGGTCTGGTTCGATCACCAGATTTATGAATCCGAAGGCGAACTGCGCTTTAACTGGGATTTTGTCGCCGCGCTGTTTCCTGCCGGGCAGGTGGAGCGCCAGTTTGAACAGTATTGCGCATTGCTAAACCGAATGGCCGAGGATGAAAGCGGCTGGCAACTGCCGCTCGCCGCGCTGGTGCCTCCCGTTAAACACGCAGGGCAATGCGCAGAGCGCTCACCGCGCGTATGCCCTGAGCACTCTCAGCCACACATTGCGGCGGACGAGAGCACCGTCAGCCTGATTTGCGACGCCTTCCGCGAGGTGGTTGGCGAGTCTGTCACGCCCGCAGAAAACTTCTTTGAGGCGGGCGCAACGTCGCTGAATCTGGTGCAACTGCACGTTTTGTTACAACGTCACGAATTTTCCACCCTGACGTTGCTTGACCTCTTCACCCACCCTTCTCCTGCTGCCCTGGCCGATTATCTGGCCGGCGTCGCCACGGTGGAGAAAACAAAACGACCTCGCCCTGTTCGCCGTCGTCAGCGGCGGATATAGCGCGAAGCAAACTGATTTTCCCCGGAACGCCATCGCGAACGCATGGCGTTCCATTGACTTTGTGAATCTTAGGAAACGGGACCGATTATGGATAACTTGCGCTTCTCTTCTGCGCCGACAGCAGATTCCATTGATGCATCGATCGCTCAACACTACCCGGACTGCGAACCTGTCGCGGTTATCGGCTACGCCTGCCATTTTCCTGAATCGCCGGATGGCGAAACGTTCTGGCAAAATCTGCTGGAAGGTCGTGAATGCAGCCGACGCTTTACGCGCGAAGAGCTTCTGGCCGTCGGTCTGGATGCCGCCATCATTGACGATCCTCATTATGTCAATATCGGTACGGTGTTAGACAACGCCGACTGCTTCGACGCCACCCTGTTTGGCTATTCGCGACAGGAAGCGGAGTCGATGGACCCGCAGCAGCGCCTATTTTTGCAGGCGGTCTGGCATGCGCTGGAACATGCCGGTTATGCCCCCGGCGCCGTCCCCCATAAGACCGGCGTTTTCGCCTCTTCCCGGATGAGTACCTACCCCGGTCGCGAAGCATTGAACGTGACAGAAGTCGCGCAGGTAAAAGGTCTGCAATCTCTGATGGGCAATGATAAAGACTATATTGCCACCCGCGCCGCGTACAAACTCAACCTGCACGGCCCGGCGTTATCGGTACAGACCGCCTGCTCCAGCTCGCTGGTTGCCGTGCATCTGGCCTGTGAAAGCCTGCGCGCAGGCGAATCCGATATGGCGGTTGCCGGCGGCGTGGCGCTCTCTTTCCCCCAGCAGGCAGGCTACCGCTACCAGCCCGGAATGATTTTCTCTCCTGATGGTCACTGTCGTCCCTTTGACGCCTCGGCTGAGGGCACCTGGGCCGGTAACGGTCTCGGCTGCGTGGTGCTGCGTCGCCTGAGAGACGCGCTGCTGTCAGGCGATCCGATTATCTCGGTGATCCTCTCCAGCGCGGTCAACAACGACGGCAACAGAAAGGTCGGCTATACCGCCCCTTCCGTCGCAGGGCAACAGGCAGTCATCGAAGAGGCGTTAATGCTGGCGGCCATCGACGACAGGCAGGTAGGTTACATTGAAACCCACGGCACCGGCACACCGCTGGGCGACGCGATTGAAATTGAAGCGTTACGCAACGTCTATGCGCCTCGCCCGCAGGATCAGCGCTGTGCGCTCGGTTCCGTGAAAAGTAACATGGGCCATCTGGATACCGCGGCGGGCATTGCCGGACTGCTGAAAACCGTTCTGGCAGTCAGTCGCGGGCAAATTCCTCCCTTACTGAATTTTCACACCCCCAACCCGGCGCTGAAACTTGAAGAGAGCCCCTTTACCATACCGGTGTCGGCACAGGCATGGCAGGACGAAATGCGCTATGCGGGCGTCTCCTCCTTTGGTATTGGCGGCACCAACTGCCATATGATCGTCGCCTCGCTGCCCGACGCGCTCAACGCGCGCCTCCCCAATACGGATAGCGGCAGAAAAAGTACCGCGCTGCTGCTCAGCGCCGCCAGCGACAGCGCGTTGCGGCGGCTGGCGACGGATTATGCCGGGGCGCTGAGAGAGAATGCGGATGCCAGCTCTCTGGCCTTCACAGCCCTGCACGCGCGCCGTCTCGATCTCCCCTTCCGCCTGGCGGCGCCATTAAACCGTGAAACCGCCGAGGCGCTCAGCGCCTGGGCCGGTGAGAAATCGGGGGCGCTGGTTTACAGCGGCCACGGCGCCAGCGGCAAGCAGGTGTGGCTGTTTACCGGCCAGGGCTCGCACTGGCGCACTATGGGTCAAACGATGTACCAGCACTCAACGGCGTTTGCCGACACGCTGGATCGCTGTTTTTCCGCCTGTAGCGAAATGCTCACGCCGTCACTGCGCGAAGCGATGTTTAACCCCGATTCGGCGCAGCTGGACAATATGGCCTGGGCGCAGCCGGCGATTGTCGCGTTTGAAATCGCGATGGCGGCGCACTGGCGTGCTGAAGGACTGAAGCCAGACTTCGCCATTGGGCATTCCGTCGGTGAATTTGCCGCTGCCGTTGTCTGCGGACACTATACGATTGAACAGGTCATGCCACTGGTTTGTCGGCGCGGCGCGCTAATGCAGCAGTGCGCAAGCGGCGCGATGGTGGCGGTATTTGCAGACGAAGACACGCTGATGCCGCTGGCTCGCCAGTTTGAGCTGGATCTCGCCGCCAATAACGGTACGCAACATACGGTATTTTCCGGACCGGAAGCCCGTCTCGCAGTATTTTGCGCCACGCTCTCGCAGCATGACATTAACTATCGTCGCCTGAGCGTAACCGGTGCGGCGCACTCCGCTTTACTGGAGCCGATACTCGATCGGTTCCAGGACGCCTGCGCGGGACTGCACGCGGAGCCGGGGCAAATACCGATTATTTCCACGCTCACCGCCGACGTCATTGATGAGTCAACGCTCAACCAGGCGGATTACTGGCGCCGACACATGCGCCAGCCGGTGCGTTTTATCCAGAGTATTCAGGTGGCGCATCAGCTCGGCGCCCGCGTTTTTCTGGAGATGGGGCCCGATGCCCAGTTGGTTGCTTGCGGGCAGCGCGAATACCGCGATAACGCATACTGGATAGCCAGCGCCCGGCGTAACAAAGAGGCGAGCGATGTCCTCAATCAGGCCCTGCTCCAGCTTTACGCTGCCGGCGTCGCCCTACCGTGGGCCGACCTGCTGGCGGGCGATGGACAACGTATCGCTGCGCCATGTTATCCGTTTGATACTGAGCGTTACTGGAAAGAGCGCGTCTCCCCGGCCTGCGAGCCTGCCGACGCAGCGCTGTCTGCCGGGCTGGAGGTGGCGAGTCGCGCCGCGACAGCGCTCGATCTCCCTCGCCTGGAAGCGCTTAAACAGTGCGCCACGCGACTGCACGCCATCTACGTCGATCAACTGGTACAACGCTGTACCGGCGATGCCATTGAGAACGGCGTGGACGCCATGACCATCATGCGCCGTGGACGTCTGCTGCCCCGCTACCAGCAGCTACTCCAGCGCCTGCTGAATAACTGCGTGGTCGACGGCGATTACCGCTGCACCGACGGGCGATACGTCCGCGCCCGCCCCATTGAACATCAACAGCGGGAATCACTGCTGACGGAACTTGCCGGTTATTGTGAAGGTTTTCAGGCTATTCCCGACACCATCGCCCGTGCCGGCGATCGGTTATATGAAATGATGAGCGGCGCGGAAGAACCGGTGGCGATTATCTTCCCGCAAAGCGCCTCCGACGGCGTGGAAGTGCTGTATCAGGAATTCAGCTTTGGCCGCTATTTCAACCAAATCGCCGCCGGGGTATTACGCGGCATTGTCCAGACGCGTCAGCCCCGCCAGCCGTTGCGTATTCTTGAAGTTGGCGGCGGAACCGGCGGCACCACCGCGTGGCTGCTGCCGGAACTCAACGGCGTTCCGGCACTGGAGTACCATTTCACCGATATCTCGGCGCTGTTCACCCGTCGCGCCCAGCAGAAATTCGCCGACTATGATTTTGTGAAGTATAGCGAGCTGGATCTCGAAAAAGAGGCGCAGTCTCAGGGTTTCCAGGCACAGTCTTACGATCTTATCGTGGCAGCGAACGTGATTCACGCCACCCGCCATATTGGCCGCACGCTCGATAATCTGCGCCCCCTGCTCAAGCCGGGCGGGCGCCTGCTGATGCGCGAAATCACCCAGCCAATGCGTCTGTTTGACTTCGTTTTCGGCCCGCTGGTTCTTCCGCTACAGGATCTCGACGCCCGCGAAGGTGAGTTATTCCTCACCACCGCTCAGTGGCAACAACAGTGCCGCCACGCCGGATTCAGCAAAGTGGCGTGGCTACCGCAGGATGGCAGCCCGACCGCCGGGATGAGCGAACATATCATTCTCGCCACGCTGCCCGGTCAGGCGGTTAGCGCCGTAACATTCACCGCGCCATCAGAACCCGTGTTGGGGCAGGCGCTGACGGATAACGGTGATTATCTCGCCGACTGGTCTGATTGCGCAGGTCAGCCCGAACGGTTTAACGCCCGCTGGCAGGAGGCCTGGCGTCTGCTTTCACAGCGTCATGGCGACGCTCTGCCTGTGGAACCGCCCCCCGTCGCCGCCCCGGAGTGGCTGGGGAAGGTTCGCTTAAGCTGGCAAAACGAAGCCTTTTCCCGCGGTCAGATGCGCGTTGAAGCCCGTCATCCTGCTGGCGAGTGGCTGCCGCTATCGCCCGCCGCGCCTCTTCCTGCGCCGCAGACGCATTATCAATGGCGCTGGACGCCCCTCAACGTCGCCAGCATTGACCAACCGCTTACCTTTAGCTTCAGCGCCGGTACGCTTGCGCGCAGCGACGAGCTGGCGCAATACGGCATCATTCACGATCCGCACGCCTCTTCGCGACTGATGATTGTTGAGGAGAGCGAGGATACGCTGGCCTTAGCGGAGAAAGTGATAGCAGCGCTCACCGCCAGCGCAGCCGGATTGATTGTGGTTACTCGCCGCGCGTGGCGAGTCGAGGAAAATGAAGCACTCTCTGCATCCCATCACGCGCTATGGGCCTTGCTTCGCGTCGCGGCCAACGAACAGCCGGAACGGTTGCTTGCCGCCATCGATCTCGCCGAAAACACCTCGTGGGAAACGCTGCATCAAGGGTTGAGCGCAGTCTCACTATCACAGCGCTGGCTCGCCGCACGAGGTGACACCCTTTGGCTCCCTTCACTGGCGCCCAATACGGGATGCGCCGCTGAATTACCGGCAAACGTGTTTACCGGCGATAGCCGCTGGCATCTGGTGACCGGAGCGTTTGGCGGATTAGGCCGCCTTGCCGTGAACTGGCTCAGAGAAAAAGGGGCGCGACGCATCGCCCTGCTGGCGCCGCGCGTGGATGAGTCATGGCTACGCGACGTGGAGGGCGGGCAGACGCGCGTCTGCCGTTGTGATGTGGGCGATGCCGGGCAACTGGCCACGGTTCTTGACGATCTGGCGGCCAACGGCGGCATTGCCGGAGCGATTCATGCCGCTGGCGTATTGGCTGACGCGCCCTTGCAGGAGCTTGATGACCACCAGCTGGCTGCCGTTTTCGCGGTAAAAGCGCAGGCGGCAAGCCAGCTGTTGCAAACCCTGCGCAACCACGACGGACGCTATCTTATTCTCTACTCTTCCGCTGCCGCCACCCTCGGCGCGCCGGGTCAGAGCGCCCATGCGCTGGCCTGCGGCTACCTGGACGGGCTGGCCCAGCAGTTTTCCACCCTTGATGCGCCGAAAACGCTCTCTGTCGCCTGGGGCGCATGGGGAGAAAGCGGTCGGGCGGCCACGCCGGAAATGCTGGCGACGCTCGCCAGCCGAGGTATGGGCGCGTTAAGCGATGCCGAAGGCTGCTGGCACCTGGAACAGGCGGTGATGCGCGGCGCCCCGTGGCGACTGGCGATGCGCGTTTTTACCGACAAAATGCCCCCGTTACAACAGGCTCTGTTTAACATCAGCGCCACAGAAAAAGCCGCAACGCCGGTCATTCCTCCTGCTGATGACAACGCCTTTAACGGCAGCCTGAGCGATGAAACAGCGGTGATGGCATGGCTGAAAAAGCGGATTGCGGTTCAGCTAAGGCTGAGCGATCCGGCGTCACTGCATCCAAACCAGGATCTGTTGCAACTCGGCATGGACTCGCTGCTCTTCCTTGAACTCAGTAGCGATATTCAGCACTACCTGGGCGTACGCATCAATGCGGAACGGGCGTGGCAGGATCTGTCTCCTCATGGACTCACGCAGCTTATCTGTTCTAAGCCAGAGGCGACGCCTGCCGCTTCGCAGCCGGAAGTGTTGCGGCACGGCGCCGACGAGCGTTATGCGCCCTTCCCTTTGACGCCCATTCAGCACGCCTACTGGCTGGGGCGAACCCACCTCATTGGCTATGGCGGCGTCGCCTGTCACGTCCTGTTTGAGTGGGATAAACGCCACGATGAGTTCAATCTCGCCATACTGGAGAAAGCATGGAACCAGCTCATCGCACGCCACGATATGTTGCGTATGGTGGTTGATGCCGACGGGCAGCAGCGAATCCTGGCGACAACGCCGGAGTATCACATCCCGCGTGACGATCTGCGCGCGCTTTCCCCGGAAGAACAGCGCATCGCGCTGGAAAAACGGCGGCATGAACTGAGCTATCGCGTTTTGCCTGCCGACCAGTGGCCTCTTTTTGAGCTGGTGGTCAGCGAAATCGACGATTGCCATTACCGTCTGCATATGAACCTCGACCTTTTGCAGTTTGATGTGCAGAGTTTTAAAGTCATGATGGACGACCTGGCGCAGGTCTGGCGCGGTGAAACGCTGGCGCCGCTCGCTATTACCTTCCGTGATTATGTGATGGCTGAACAGGCGCGCCGACAGACATCGGCATGGCACGATGCCTGGGATTACTGGCAGGAAAAACTGCCGCAACTGCCCTTAGCGCCAGAGCTGCCGGTGGTTGAGACGCCCCCGGAAACGCCACACTTCACCACCTTCAAATCGACGATCGGCAAGACAGAATGGCAGGCCGTGAAACAGCGCTGGCAGCAGCAAGGCGTCACACCGTCTGCCGCGCTGCTCACGCTGTTTGCCGCCACCCTTGAGCGCTGGAGCCGTACCACAACATTTACGCTGAACCTGACGTTCTTCAATCGCCAGCCGATCCATCCGCAAATCAACCAGTTGATTGGTGATTTTACCTCCGTCACGCTGGTTGATTTTAACTTCTCAGCGCCGGTGACGTTGCAAGAGCAGATGCAACAGACCCAACAGCGCCTCTGGCAAAACATGGCGCACAGTGAAATGAACGGTGTTGAGGTGATCCGTGAGCTGGGCCGCCTGCGCGGATCACAACGTCAACCGCTGATGCCGGTAGTGTTTACCAGTATGCTGGGGATGACGCTGGAAGGCATGACTATCGATCAGGCGATGAGCCATCTGTTCGGCGAACCCTGCTATGTATTCACGCAAACGCCGCAGGTCTGGCTGGATCATCAGGTCATGGAGAGCGACGGCGAGTTGATGTTTAGCTGGTACTGCATGGACAACGTGCTGGAACCCGGCGCTGCCGAGGCGATGTTTAATGACTATTGCGCCATCCTGCAAGCCGTCATCGCCGCCCCTGAAAGCCTGAAGACTCTCGCCAGCGGCATCGCCGGGCACATTCCCCGCCGACGCTGGCCGCTGAACGCGCAGGCGGACTACGACCTGCGGGATATTGAGCAGGCGACGCTCGAATACCCCGGCATCCGGCAGGCCAGAGCGGAAATAACCGAACAGGGCGCGTTGACGCTGGATATCGTGATGGCCGACGATCCGTCGCCATCAGCGGCGATGCCTGATGAGCACGAACTTACCCAACTGGCGCTGCCGTTGCCTGAGCAGGCGCAGCTTGATGAGCTGGAGGCGACCTGGCGCTGGCTGGAGGCGCGTGCGCTACAGGGGATCGCGGCTACGATAAATCGTCACGGCCTGTTTACCACGCCGGAGATCGCCCATCGCTTTAGCGCAATAGTACAGGCGCTGTCCGCGCAAGCGTCTCACCAGCGTCTGCTGCGCCAGTGGCTACAGTGTCTGACGGAAAGAGAGTGGTTAATCCGCGAAGGTGAAAGCTGGCGCTGCCGCATTCCGCTCAGCGAGATTCCTGAGCCTCAGGAAGCGTGCCCGCAAAGCCAATGGAGCCAGGCGCTGGCGCAGTATCTGGAAACCTGCATCGCCCGGCACGACGCCCTCTTCTCCGGGCGGTGTTCTCCGCTGGAATTGCTGTTCAACGAGCAGCATCGCGTTACCGACGCGCTGTATCGCGACAACCCCGCCAGCGCCTGTCTGAATCGCTATACCGCGCAGATTGCCGCCTTGTGCAGCGCAGAACGGATTCTGGAGGTTGGCGCCGGAACCGCAGCCACTACCGCGCCGGTGCTGAAGGCCACGCGGAACACGCGGCAGTCGTACCACTTCACGGACGTCTCCGCGCAGTTCCTCAATGACGCCAGAGCCCGTTTCCATGATGAATCGCAGGTGTCTTATGCCTTGTTCGACATCAACCAGCCGCTGGATTTCACCGCCCACCCGGAGGCGGGTTACGACCTGATCGTTGCCGTCAATGTGCTCCACGACGCCAGCCATGTCGTCCAGACGTTGCGCAGATTAAAACTGTTGCTGAAAGCCGGCGGACGTTTGCTGATCGTTGAAGCGACGGAGCGAAACAGCGTATTCCAGCTGGCGAGCGTGGGCTTTATTGAGGGATTAAACGGATACCGCGATTTCCGCCGCCGGGATGAGAAACCGATGCTCACCCGCTCCGCATGGCAGGAGGTTCTCGTTCAGGCCGGGTTTGCAAACGAGCTGGCGTGGCCCGCGCAGGAATCGTCGCCGCTGCGCCAGCATCTGCTGGTAGCGCGTTCGCCTGGCGTAAATCGCCCGGATAAAAAAGCCGTGAGCCGCTATTTACAGCAGCGCTTTGGCACCGGTCTGCCCATTTTACAGATCCGGCAAAGAGAAGCGTTATTTACGCCGCTGCATGCCCCGTCTGATGCGCCGACTGAGCCAGCCAAACCCACGCCAGTTGCCGGGGGGAATCCGGCGCTGGAAAAACAGGTGGCTGAACTCTGGCAATCGCTGCTGTCTCGCCCCGTGGCAAGGCATCACGACTTTTTCGAACTGGGCGGCGACAGCCTGATGGCGACAAGGATGGTCGCGCAGCTAAACCGGAGAGGGATTGCCAGGGCTAACCTTCAGGATCTGTTCAGCCATTCGACGCTGAGCGACTTCTGCGCCCATCTACAGGCGGCTACGTCAGGAGAGGACAACCCGATCCCCCTTTGCCAGGGCGACGGTGAGGAAACCCTGTTTGTCTTCCACGCTTCAGACGGCGATATCAGCGCCTGGCTGCCGCTCGCTAGCGCGTTGAACAGGCGCGTTTTCGGCCTGCAAGCAAAATCGCCGCAGCGCTTTGCCACGCTCGACCAGATGATCGATGAGTATGTCGGGTGCATCCGTCGTCAGCAGCCTCACGGCCCTTATGTGCTGGCGGGTTGGTCGTATGGCGCGTTTCTTGCGGCGGGCGCCGCACAGCGCCTGTACGCCAAAGGCGAGCAGGTTCGGATGGTGTTAATCGATCCCGTGTGCCGACAGGATTTCTGTTGCGAAAACCGGGCGGCCCTGCTGCGCCTGTTAGCCGAAGGACAAACGCCTCTGGCACTGCCCGAACATTTCGACCAGCAGACGCCCGACAGCCAGCTTGCCGACTTTATCAGCCTCGCTAAAACGGCCGGTATGGTGTCGCAAAACCTGACGCTGCAAGCGGCAGAAACGTGGCTCGACAACATCGCGCATCTGCTGCGTTTACTGACTGAGCATACGCCGGGCGAAAGCGTTCCGGTCCCCTGTCTCATGGTGTATGCCGCCGGGAGACCCGCGCGCTGGACGCCAGCAGAAACCGAGTGGCAGGGCTGGATAAACAACGCCGACGACGCTGTGATTGAAGCCAGCCACTGGCAAATCATGATGGAAGCCCCCCACGTTCAGGCTTGTGCGCAACACATTACGCGCTGGCTTTGCGCAACCTCAACGCAACCGGAGAACACGTTATGATGCCGTCCGCCTCCCCAAAACAACGCGTACTGATTGTGGGCGCCAAATTTGGCGAAATGTACCTGAATGCCTTTATGCAGCCCCCGGAGGGGCTGGAACTGGTCGGCCTGCTGGCGCAGGGAAGCGCCCGTTCAAGAGAGCTGGCTCATGCGTTTGGCATTCCGCTGTATACCTCGCCGGAACAGATAACCAGGATGCCGGATATCGCCTGTATTGTCGTGCGTTCGACCGTCGCCGGAGGAACCGGTACGCAGCTTGCCAGACACTTTCTGACGCGCGGCGTACACGTCATTCAGGAGCATCCCCTCCACCCGGATGACATCAGTTCCTTACAAACGCTGGCGCAGGAACAGGGCTGCTGCTATTGGGTAAACACGTTTTATCCGCATACGCGCGCGGGACGCACATGGCTTCGCGATGCGCAGCAGCTGCGTCGCTGCCTGGCTAAGACGCCGCCGGTAGTCCACGCCACCACCAGCCGACAGTTGCTCTACTCCACTCTGGATTTGTTGTTGCTGGCTCTGGGCGTTGATGCCGCCGCCGTGGAGTGCGACGTGGTTGGCAGCTTTAGCGATTTTCACTGTCTGAGACTCTTCTGGCCGGAGGGAGAAGCCTGCCTGCTGCTTCAGCGCTATCTCGATCCTGACGATCCAGATATGCATAGCCTTATCATGCACCGCCTGCTGCTGGGCTGGCCGGAAGGTCATCTTTCGCTGGAGGCGAGCTACGGCCCCGTCATCTGGTCATCCAGCCTGTTTGTCGCAGACCATCAGGAGAACGCCCACAGCCTCTACCGCAGACCGGAGATCCTGCGCGATCTGCCGGGTCTGACGCGCAGCGCGGCGCCCCTGAGCTGGCGCGACTGCTGCGAAACCGTCGGGCCGGAGGGCGTCAGCTGGTTGCTACACCAGTTGCGCAGCCATCTGGCGGGCGAACATCCACCAGCGGCCTGCCAAAGCGTACATCAGATCGCGTTATCACGTTTATGGCAGCAGATTTTACGTAAGACCGGCAATGCGGAGATCAGACGCCTGACGCCGCCGCACCACGACCGGTTAGCCGGTTTCTACAACGATGATGATAAGGAGGCGCTGTGACGCAATCTGCAATGTGCATCCCGCTGTGGCCCGCCCGGAACGGCAATACTGCGCATCTGGTCATGTGCCCTTTCGCTGGCGGCAGCAGTAGCGCGTTTCGCCACTGGCAAGCTGAGCAACTGGCTGATTGCGCGCTTTCTCTGGTGACCTGGCCGGGGCGCGATCGCCTTCGCCATCTGGAACCGCTCAGAAGCATTACACAACTGGCGGCACTGCTGGCGAACGAGCTGGAAGCATCCGTATCGCCTGACACGCCGCTTTTACTCGCCGGGCACAGCATGGGGGCGCAGGTGGCGTTTGAAACCTGCCGACTTCTGGAGCAACGGGGGCTTGCGCCACAAGGACTGATTATATCCGGGTGCCATGCCCCGCATCTGCATTCTGAACGCCAGCTCAGCCATCGCGATGATGCCGACTTTATCGCTGAGCTGATAGACATTGGCGGATGTTCTCCTGAACTGCGGGAAAACCAGGAATTAATGTCGCTGTTTCTTCCTCTTCTGCGCGCTGATTTTTACGCCACCGAGAGCTATCACTACGACTCGCCCGACGTCTGTCCGCCGCTGCGCACGCCTGCGCTGTTATTGTGCGGCAGCCACGATCGCGAAGCCTCCTGGCAGCAGGTCGATGCCTGGCGTCAGTGGCTGAGCCACGTTACAGGCCCGGTGGTGATTGACGGCGATCATTTCTATCCCATTCAACAAGCCCGGTCCTTTTTTACGCAGATTGTCCGCCATTTTCCCCACGCATTTTCTGCAATGACCGCGTTGCAAAAACAGCCCAGTACTTCAGAAAGGTGACGCATGAATTCTTCCTTTAAATCTCTGATTGAACAGTATCCCTTACCCATTGCCGAACAGTTGCGCCACTGGGCGGCCCGTTATGCCTCGCGAATTGCCGTCGTTGATGCAAAGGGGTCGTTAACCTACAGCGCGCTTGATGCACAAGTTGACGAACTTGCCGCAGGTCTGTCATCACTGGGTTTGCGTTCGGGGGAGCATGTAATTGTGCAGCTTCCCAACGACAACGCGTTTGTTACCCTGCTGTTCTCCTTGTTAAGACTGGGCGTTATCCCCGTGCTGGCGATGCCCTCGCAACGGGCGCTGGATATCGACGCGCTGATTGAGCTGGCGCAACCCGTCGCTTACGTTATTCACGGGGAAAACCACGCAGAGCTGGCCCGACAGATGGCGCACAAACACGCCTGCTTGCGTCATGTTCTGGTCGCTGGAGAGACCGTGAGCGACGATTTTACGCCGCTCTTCTCCCTTCACGGTGAGCGACAGGCATGGCCGCAGCCTGATGTTTCCGCCACCGCGTTGTTGTTGCTCTCAGGCGGCACAACCGGCACGCCCAAACTCATCCCGCGCCGACATGCCGACTATAGCTATAACTTCAGCGCTTCTGCTGAACTGTGCGGCATCAGCCAACAGAGCGTGTATCTCGCCGTCCTCCCGGTGGCGCATAACTTTCCGCTGGCCTGCCCCGGTATTCTGGGAACGCTTGCCTGCGGCGGAAAAGTGGTGCTGACCGACAGCGCCAGCTGTGATGAGGTGATGCCTTTAATCGCGCAGGAAAGAGTGACTCACGTCGCCCTGGTTCCGGCGCTGGCGCAATTATGGGTGCAGGCCAGGGAGTGGGAAGACAGCGACCTTTCGTCGCTGCGCGTCATTCAGGCAGGCGGCGCCCGGCTCGACCCGACGCTTGCTGAGCAGGTTATCGCCACCTTTGACTGTACCCTGCAACAGGTTTTCGGTATGGCGGAAGGCCTGCTCTGTTTTACCCGGCTGGACGATCCGCATGCCACCATTCTCCACAGCCAGGGGCGCCCGTTGTCCCCTCTGGATGAAATCCGCATCGTTGATCAAGACGAGAACGACGTCGCGCCGGGCGAAACCGGGCAATTGTTAACGCGCGGCCCTTATACCATTTCGGGCTATTACCGCGCCCCTGCCCACAACGCGCAGGCCTTTACCGCGCAAGGGTTTTACCGCACAGGCGACAATGTCAGGCTGGATGAGGTAGGGAACCTGCACGTTGAGGGACGCATAAAAGAGCAGATCAACCGCGCCGGAGAAAAAATAGCCGCGGCTGAAGTGGAATCGGCACTGCTGCGTTTAGCGGAAGTGCAAGATTGCGCGGTGGTCGCCGCGCCGGACACGCTGCTTGGCGAGCGGATTTGCGCGTTTATCATCGCGCAGCAGGTGCCAACTGACTATCAGCAGTTGCGTCAACAACTGACCCGTATGGGGCTCAGCGCGTGGAAAATTCCTGACCAAATCGAGTTTCTGGACCACTGGCCGCTCACCGCCGTCGGCAAGATAGACAAAAAACGCCTGACGGCTCTCGCCGTCGACCGTTATCGCCATTCTGCCCAATAAGCGCAAACCGACCCGAAACAGGTTGAAATAAACCCGTTTCGGGTAGCACTACTATTAGAAATAGTTATCATTTTCAATTCACCATTGTCGGTATTTTTGGCGTTTCGCCGTCTTACAGGGACTCACAACAATGAAAATGACACGGCTTTATCCTCTGGCCTTGGGGGGATTATTGCTCCCCGCCATTGCTAATGCCCAGACTTCACAGCAAGACGAAAGCACGCTGGTGGTTACCGCCAGTAAACAATCTTCCCGCTCGGCATCAGCCAACAACGTCTCGTCTACTGTTGTCAGCGCGCCGGAATTAAGCGACGCCGGCGTCACCGCCAGCGACAAACTCCCCAGAGTCTTGCCCGGGCTCAATATTGAAAATAGCGGCAACATGCTTTTTTCGACGATCTCGCTACGCGGCGTCTCTTCAGCGCAGGACTTCTATAACCCCGCCGTCACCCTGTATGTCGATGGCGTCCCTCAGCTTTCCACCAACACCATCCAGGCGCTTACCGATGTGCAAAGCGTGGAGTTGCTGCGAGGCCCACAGGGAACGTTATATGGCAAAAGCGCTCAGGGCGGGATCATCAACATCGTCACCCAGCAGCCGGACAGCACGCCGCGCGGCTATATTGAAGGCGGCGTCAGTAGCCGCGACAGTTATCGAAGTAAGTTCAACCTGAGCGGCCCCATTCAGGATGGCCTGCTGTACGGCAGCGTCACCCTGTTACGCCAGGTTGATGACGGCGACATGATTAACCCCGCGACGGGAAGCGATGACTTAGGCGGCACCCGCGCCAGCATAGGGAATGTGAAACTGCGTCTGGCGCCGGACGATCAGCCCTGGGAAATGGGCTTTGCCGCCTCACGCGAATGTACCCGCGCCACCCAGGACGCCTATGTGGGATGGAATGATATTAAGGGCCGTAAGCTGTCGATCAGCGATGGTTCACCAGACCCGTACATGCGGCGCTGCACTGACAGCCAGACCCTGAGTGGGAAATACACCACCGATGACTGGGTTTTCAACCTGATCAGCGCCTGGCAGCAGCAGCATTATTCGCGCACCTTCCCTTCCGGTTCGTTAATCGTCAATATGCCTCAGCGCTGGAATCAGGATGTGCAGGAGCTGCGCGCCGCAACCCTGGGCGATGCGCGTACCGTTGATATGGTGTTTGGGCTGTACCGGCAGAACACCCGCGAGAAGTTAAATTCAGCCTACGACATGCCGACAATGCCTTATTTAAGCAGTACCGGCTATACCACCGCTGAAACGCTGGCCGCATACAGTGACCTGACCTGGCATTTAACCGATCGTTTTGATATCGGCGGCGGCGTGCGCTTCTCGCATGATAAATCCAGTACACAATATCACGGCAGCATGCTCGGCAACCCGTTTGGCGACCAGGGTAAGAGCAATGACGATCAGGTGCTCGGGCAGCTATCCGCAGGCTATATGCTGACCGATGACTGGAGAGTGTATACCCGTGTAGCCCAGGGATATAAACCTTCCGGGTACAACATCGTGCCTACTGCGGGTCTTGATGCCAAACCGTTCGTCGCCGAGAAATCCATCAACTATGAACTTGGCACCCGCTACGAAACCGCTGACGTCACGCTGCAAGCTGCGACGTTTTATACCCACACCAAAGACATGCAGCTTTACTCTGGCCCGGTCGGGATGCAGACATTAAGCAATGCGGGTAAAGCCGACGCCACCGGCGTTGAGCTTGAAGCGAAGTGGCGGTTTGCGCCAGGCTGGTCATGGGATATCAATGGCAACGTGATCCGTTCCGAATTCACCAATGACAGTGAGTTGTATCACGGTAACCGGGTGCCGTTCGTACCACGTTATGGCGCGGGAAGCAGCGTGAACGGCGTGATTGATACGCGCTATGGCGCACTGATGCCCCGACTGGCGGTTAATCTGGTCGGGCCGCATTATTTCGATGGCGACAACCAGTTGCGGCAAGGCACCTATGCCACCCTGGACAGCAGCCTGGGCTGGCAGGCGACTGAACGGATGAACATTTCCGTCTATGTCGATAACCTGTTCGACCGTCGTTACCGTACCTATGGCTACATGAACGGCAGCAGCGCCGTCGCGCAGGTCAATATGGGTCGCACCGTCGGTATCAATACGCGAATTGATTTCTTCTGATTATTGTAAAAGGGATACCGAAAAGGTATCCCTTTTACACCACTAGTTAAAACCAGTAACTCAGCAGAGTCGCAAAAAATATTAATCCATAGTGATTATTTAAACAATGAAATTGCGATTAGGACAAATAGATTTAACTTTCTCGTTCCTTTCTCTCCTTATACTAAAGAAATAATCATATCAAAATAAAAATTCACAACAGTGCAACATTAAAAACACAACCAACAAACAATCCTATATACAAGGCACATCTCCAGAATATAAAAGCACAGACAAACAACCTAAAAAAA
>JACXXQ010000289.1_pt1 | contig 30665 bp, 28 predicted proteins | sample 8621361 | NCBI WGS metagenome assembly JACXXQ01 (sample SAMN15503820, study PRJNA645414) | gut metagenome | isolation source: feces | host: Bos taurus | place: USA | collected 2016 | reverse complement strand
TTCACTGATAAATCTTCATATGAATTGTGCAGATTCAGCCATATACATACGTGTATATTACCTGCTTCGCCTCGGTGTCGTCCAATAAATGAGACAGAACTAAAACAGTTTATCTGTAGCAAAGGTGGATGTGATCCGTTTGAATTAACTAATGGACATGACTTTATTAAAAGACTTTGTTTCTACATAAAAAATATATATAGGGAATGGATAAATCTGAATGAGGAAAAATTGAAGAGTACATTACATCCATGTTACACTAAAGATGATTTTGCTGAATCCGATTTATGCCATGATATACAGATATGGGAAGTGGATACAGGACAGACGGTATTAACATTCTAATCTCCGCTTTGACATGCTTTGTTAGAACGGGCGGTATCTGCCTATGACAATGTGAAACTTTATTCTGAATATACCATGAAAACCGGAAATCTTATTTGTCTGTTGCTTTCTCTGGCCATTGTAGGGCATGTGGTGTATGCCCTGTTGAGTGAGTCGGAACCGCCGAGACTGGTTTCGCAGGGAAAGTCGTATACCGTGAAGGAACTGAATAACGAGGGGTATAATCCGGAAATTTGTTTTTCTGGCGATTTTTCGCTTTCTTTGTAAAATCAAAAAGCCGAAAGGAGAAATTATGGACGGTATGGATTTGACGTGCGGGCATTTTGTGAACCCGTTTACGGATATTGGATTCAAGATTATATTCGGACAGCCTGCCAGCAAGGAATTGCTTATCACGCTCCTTAACGAGTTGCTTTCGGGGGAGCACCGTATCACGAATCTGATTTTCCTGGACAAGGAGAATCACTCCGACAGCATGGCAGATGCGGGTATTATCTACGATCTGTACTGCCTGACGGACACGGGAGAATATATCATCGTGGAGATGCAGAACCGCTTTCACAGCAGCTTTCTGGACAGGACGTTGTTTTACATGTGTCGCGCCATTGGCAGGCAGGTGGAGAACTTGCGTGAAAAAAGAAAGAAGGAACGTGAACTGAGAATGGACGGGCATGATGCGGAGGAAGATGATTTTCTGCTGAAAGAGCCGATGCAGGAAAACTACGGCACCAGATACAGGCTTTCTACCGTGTACGGAATCTTCCTGATGAACTTCCGGGAACCGGGACTGGAAGAAAAATTCCGTACGGATACCGTTATTGCCGACCGGGAAAACGGCAGGGTGGTTAATCCGCACTTCCGGCAGATCTTCCTTCAGTTTCCTTATTTTACCAGGGAACTCAAGGAGTGTGAAACTCTTTATGACAAACTGATTTATACACTGAAGAATATGCAACACTGGAACCGAATGCCTGACGCGTTGAAAGAACAGGTTTTCAGCCGTCTGGAAGAACTTGCTGCCGTGGCTAATCTCTCGATGGAGGACCGCATCGCTTATGATAAGGCGCTGGATCGATATCGTGTGAGCCGGATTGTGGAAGAGGATGCACGTGAAGCCGGATGGAAAAAGGGACTGGAGGAAGGCCGTGCGGAAGGCCGTGCGGAAGGCCGTGCGGAAGGTCGTGCAGAAGGTCGTGCAGAAGGTCGTGCAGAAGGTCGTGCGGAAATACAAATAGCTATTGCGCGGAATCTCAAGGCGTTGGGTATGAACAATGAACAGATAGCAAAGACTACGGGACTGAGAGAAGAGGATATAGAAGGACTGTAGGATGATGATAAATGAAACCAAATAAGCGAGTTGTCGCTTTCTTATAAAAACTAATCAATGATTTTTGGAAAAAAGTGGGTGCTGCTGCCAGTTCTGGCAGTGGCCTTGCCTTCATTTGCCCAAACGGAAGCATCGTTGGGCTACCGGGTGGAGGCGGATGTGAACGTGTCTGCCGGGGAGTATGCGCCGATGTGGATGACGGCCAACCGTTACGGGCTGGCGTCGGAACGGCCGAACAGCGGATGGCTCCGGGCGGGGGTGACTTATGACCAGCCGCTGAAACGGAACTGGAGAGTGGGAGCCGGACTGGATCTGGCGGGTACGCTGAACAACGGGGCGGTGCCGGACCGGGCCAGGTTCGTGGTGCAGCAGGCGTATGCGGATGTGTCGTGGAAGATGCTGACGCTGAGTATCGGAAGCAAGGAGCGGGGAAATTTCCCGCTGGACAAGGATGAACGGCTCAGCAGCGGCATGATGGTGGAGGGTATGAACGCGCGTCCCGTGCCGCAGGTGCGGGGGGAGATCCGGGAGTATCTGCCGCTGGGATTCACGGGCAACTGGCTGTCACTGAAGGGGCATATCGCTTACGGTATGTTTACGGACAATGGCTGGCAGGAGGAATTTGCGGCACCGGGAAAGACGGTGCTGAAGAATGTGCTGTATCACTCGAAGTCGCTGATGTTGCGCCTGGGCAACCGGGAGAAGCTGCCGGTGGAGTTTGAATTCGGACTGCTGACGGCGGCGCAGTTCGGCGGAACGGTGTACCGGAAGAATGAGGACGGCAGCCTGACGTTTGTGAAGGACAAGCCGAACGGTCTGAAGGATTTTATGAAGGTGCTGATCCCGAAGCAGGCCAGTACGCTGGAGAATGTACAGGGAAATCATTGCGGAAGCTGGAACTTTGCCTTGTCGTATTATCTGAAGGACTGGAAGTTCCGGGCGTATCTGGAGCATTATTTCGAGGATCACTCGCAGATGTTCTGGCAGTATGGCCGCTGGAAGGACGGGCATCTGGGACTGGAGGTGACCTTGCCGGAGAACCGCTGGGTGACGCGGGTGCTGTGGGAAGGACTGAATACCAAGGATCAGACGGGGCCGATCTTGTATGACGGCATCGCTGGTTCGTTTCATGATGTGCAGATGAGCGGCGGCGACAATTATTATACGAACGGGGAGTATCTGGGCTGGCAGCATGCGGGTCTGGGACTGGGACATCCGTTCCTGCCGGGACCGGCATATAATACGGACGGCACAAATGAATTCAAGAGCAACCGTGTCCGGGCGAATCACCTGGGAATGACGGGAGATCCGTCGGAGGAATGGAACTGGAGGGTGCTGGTGTCGTTTGCCCGTCACTGGGGAACTTATTCGGCACCGCTGGACAAGCCGCGCAAGCAGTTCGGCTCGCTCTGGGAGGTGACATACCGTCCGAAGCGGCTGGCGGGATGGAGTTTCTCGGCGGCTCTGGGACTGGATCGCGGAAATTATCTGCCGGGAAATACGGCGGGAGGTACGTTCTGCATCCGCAAGACGGGGGAACTGCTGAAACGCTAGGACACCGGAAACGGTGACCGGTTTCCGACGGAGGAATGCCGGACGGGAGCCGGAAATGAATGTTGAAATGATTGAAAATAATAACAAGGGTTTATGAAAATGATACAATTAAGCGGAAAGACGAAGGCGACACTGGTGTATGCATTGCTGGTGCTGGGCCTGATACTGGCCTGTCTGCTGATGCCGGGATGTGCCAAGCAGCCGGTGGACAGCAGCGTGGAAGGGTTCTGGAAACTGGAACGCTTCACGACGAAGGAGGACGGAGCTGTGCATGAGCCGGAACGGATTTTCTACGGGATCACGCGCTATGTGGTGGAAATTGCGGAACGGCAGGGTACGCAGGGGTACGGGGATTTCATCGGTCGCTTCGGCTATACGGACGAGGGCCGGGAGGCGGTGATGAGTGAGTTTAAGGTGCGTGCCGGGACGAGTGACAGCAAGAAGGATGCCACGCTGGAGCAGCTGAAGCCTTTCGGTATCGGAGCGATGGAAACGACGTTTCGCATCGTGAAGGCGGACGGCAAGGCGCTGGTGCTGGAATCGGATTATGCTAAGTTGGAGCTGAAGCGCTACTGACACGGGATATATTGCTTCTCAGATGCGTGAGATCAGAAGCGTAATGGGGAGCTGAAACGCATGAGTTCCCGGGGAAGAGGGAAAATGAAGTAACCAAAATTTTTTTTGTAAAAATCATATTGAAAAGCACTAGGTCATGAAAAGAGGAATGGCAGAGTCGTATAACCGGCTTGTAAATGTATTTGTCATTGCCTGTGATACCTGTATCGTAGGCGGACTGTTTCACAGATTTTATCATTGGGCACAGGATACGGCCTGGGAGAAGACACTCCAGGCATCGGAGTTCCAGATTGTGGCAACGCTGATGTTGTGTTACCTGCTGTGTGCGATGCATACGGGGGTAATTCTTTACCGACGGAAGGTGTTCGCGTATGAGGTGCTGACCCGTGTGACCAAGAATGTGGTGTTTTTTGCAATCCTGGGCGGGGGAATCCTGCAACTGGGAGGATATATGGATGCCTGGTCGAAGCTGTTTCTGGCGTATCTGCTGGCGGTGCTGGTCTGTGTGTCGGTGTTCCGGCTGGGCCTGCGTATGCTGATCAAGGCGTACCGTACGAAGGGCGGTAACCTGCGGTTTGTGGTACTGGTGGGCAGTGCGGACAACAACCGGGAGCTGTATCAGGAACTGACGTCGCAAAGCTGGGCAGGATACCGTGTGCTGGGGTATTTCGATTTTGAACCGAACGGGAATTTCCCGCAGGAGTGTCCGTATCTGGGCAAGCCGCAGGAGGTGACGGATTATCTGAAAAAGCACGGGAATACGCATTTCCTGTTCTGCTGTCTGCCGTCGAAGGACCGGGAGGTGATCATGCCGATCATTGATTACTGCGAAAATAACCTGGTGCATTTCTACAGTGTGCCGAACGTGCATAACTACCTGCAGAACCGCATGTATTTCAACATGATGGGGAATGTGCCGTACCTGAGTCTGCGGCAGGATCCGCTGAGCCGTCTGGGGAACAAGATGCTGAAACGGACATTTGACATCGTGTTCTCGCTGTGTTTCCTGTGTACGCTGTTTATCCCGATCCTGATCATCGTGACCATCATCACGAAGATTACCATGCCGGGCCCGATCTTCTTCAAGCAGAAACGGAACGGACTGAACGATAAGGAGTTCTACTGTTACAAGTTCCGGAGCATGAAGGTGAATGCGGATGCGGACAAGGTGCAGGCTACGAAGGATGACCCGCGGAAGACGAAGTGGGGAAACATCATGCGCAAGACGAGCATCGACGAGCTGCCGCAGTTTATCAACGTGCTGAAGGGTGACATGAGCGTGGTGGGACCGCGTCCGCACATGCTGAAGCATACGGAGGAGTATTCGAAGCTGATCAACAAGTATATGGTGCGTCACTTTGTGAAGCCGGGTATCACGGGCTGGAGCCAGGTGACGGGCTACCGTGGGGAGACGAAGGAGCTGAAGGACATGGAGGGACGTATCCGCGGGGATATCTGGTACATCGAGCACTGGAGTTTCGGTCTGGACCTGTATATTATCTACAAGACCGTGGCGAATGCCGTTCATGGTGAGAAAAATGCTTACTGATTCTTTCTGCTCACAGCCGGAGGTCACAGCATGTTCCGTTTTATTTGATCTTTTCGTAAGTTCTCGCTATCTTTGCCTGCTGAAAATGAGTAAATGAAAATTAGACGAGCAAACTGAATAAGCATGAAAAGAGGTTTTTGGGAGGTATGTTGTGTGCTTGCCCTGACTGCCGGAAGTGTGCTGGCGGGCTGTGGCGAGAAAAAGGATATGTCGATGAAAATGAACGAGCCGCGCAATATCCGCGGAGTGGTGAGCTACAGACGTTCGTTCGGGGATCTGAACGACGTGCAGCTGAAGTCGGCCAAGGCAATCGGTATCCGGCCGATTGCTTCGCGGGAAGAAGCCCGGAATCTGGGAGACCGGCTGGACGAGATCGGTCCATGTGAACTGTACGGAATGGATTCGCTGACGCACTCTATTCCGTATCTGGTGCCGAAGGCGAGTGAGCTGCTGGACACCATCGGGGCGAATTTCCTGGATTCACTGGCCTGCAAGGGGCTGAATCCGAACCGGGTGATCGTGACGTCGGTGACCCGTACGAAGGAGGATGTGAAGCGTCTGCGGAGAACCAACGGGAATGCGTCGATGAACTCGTGTCATTTCTACGGAACGACTTTTGATATCAGCTGGAAACGGTTTGAGAAGGTGGAGGATCCGGACGGACGGCCGATGCAGGATGTGAGTGCCGACACGTTGAAGCTGGTGTTGTCGGAAGTGCTGCGTGACCTGCGGAAGGCAGACCGCTGCTATGTGAAGTATGAACTGAAACAGGGGTGTTTCCACATAACGGCGCGTTGAGTATGTTCCGGTATTTCATCTATTTGTCGTTCGACGGAACGAATTACCACGGCTGGCAGATCCAGCCGAACGGAGCGAGTGTGCAGGAAACGCTGATGAAGGCGCTTTCTACCTTCCTGCGCCGGGAGATCGAAGTGGTGGGGGCCGGACGTACGGATGCCGGTGTGCATGCGCGGCTGATGGTGGCTCACTTTGACTTTGACACGGAGCTGGACGGGGAGGTGGTGACGGACAAACTGAACCGGCTGTTGCCGCCGGACATTGCGGTGTACGGGGTGCGGCGGGTGAAACCGGAGGCGCACGCGCGCTTTGATGCGACTTCGCGCACGTATAAATATTATATCCACACGCGGAAGGATCCGTTCCGCAGGGGGTATTCGTGGCGCATCTTCCAGCCGCTGGATTTCGAACGGATGAACGAGGCGGCACAGACGCTGTTTGACTATACGGACTTCACGAGCTTCAGCAAGCTGCATACGGACGTGAAGACGAACAACTGCCGGATCATGCTGGCCCGCTGGGAGCAGACGGGGGACGGGGAATGGGTGTTTACCATCCGGGCTGACCGTTTCCTGCGCAACATGGTGCGGGCTGTGGTAGGAACACTGGTGGAGGTGGGCCGCGGCAAGCTGACCGTGGACGGGTTCCGCCGGGTGATCGAGGAGAAGAACCGCTGCAGTGCCGGTACGTCGGTGCCGGGACATGCACTGTATCTCACGGACGTGAGTTATCCGGACGATCTGTTCCTCTAGCGTTTTTCGGTCAGGTATTTCCAATAACGCACCGGCATATCCTTGCGGTGCTTGACGGGGTTCAGGCGTTCCCTGATACATACCGTTTTGAAATAGCTCTTCCAGAGATCCTGGAAGAGCTTTTCTTTTTCATCGAGCTGGTCTTCGCGGAGGATGCCGTCGGTAAGGGGTTGCTGGGCAGGATCGCTGAAGGTGATCTCGCTGACATCGGTGCGGTCGTAATAGTAGCCGAAGCGCCGGCGGGCATCGTAGATGATCCAGGGCTGGTCGGCAAAGCGGTCGCGGAAATGGCGTACCGTAAGCGAGAGCACGTTGTAGAGGGGTTCCATGATGCCGAAGTAGGTGCCGTCGGCGGTTTTCTGGAAGCGCATGAACTGGAGGACGCGCATGCGTTCGCCGCTGACTTTGCGGCCGAGCTGCCAGACGGCCAGGACATCGGGATCGGCATAGTGGGTCTCGATGTTCCGGGGAGAGTCGAATACCTTGCGGAGGTAGCGCATCAGCAGCAGGGGGGCTTCGGGCAGTTCGGAGAGCCAGCAGCCGGTGACGGAAGCAAGCCCGGCGGCGGAGAGTTTCTTGCGGAGGGCTTTCCAGACGCGTTCGGACTTTTCGGGATCGGTCACGACGGTATGTACCTCGTCGCAGAACAGGGGAAGGGGCTCGCCGGCGGTGAGCAGGGCTTCGGGAAAGGTCTTGCGGACGTAGGCATCGAACAGGGCGGTGAGCAGCCCTTCGAAGGTATGGTCGTAGAGGAAGACGGTCATGGGCGGACGGGTTAGGGGTTAATCCTGGAAATCGAAACTCAGCTGACGGTCGTCGGTCTTGCGGGCCGGACGGGGAAGGAGCAGCTTGCGTACGCCTGCGGGTCCGAGATCGAGGATGGTCTTGTCGGGCAGTTCGTGGCAGGTGATGAAATAGCGGGCTTTCTTGACCACGGCTCCCATGCGCTTGAGGTCGTAGAGGCCGATGCGGGAGAAGCGGCGCGAAAGGACAATGAGCCGTGCCGAGCGCACTCCGATGCCGGGGACGCGCAGCAGGGCTTCGTAGTCGGCCGTCAGGATGTTGACGGGGAAGAATTCCGGATGACGGAGGGCCCAGGCCAGTTTGGGATCGACTTCCAGATCGAGGTCGGGGGAGGCATCGTCCACGAGTTCGTCCACCCGGAACTGATAGAAGCGCAGGAGCCAGTCGGCCTGATAGAGGCGGTTCTCGCGCACCAGGGGCGGCTGTTTCAGGGCAGGCAGCCGCTTGTCGTAGGTGTTGACGGAGATGTATCCGGAGTAGTAGACACGCTTCATGGTGGGGCGCTGGTAGAGGGCCGACGACACGTTGAGGATGTCGCGGTCGGTTTCGGAAGTGGCGCCCACGATCATCTGGGTGCTTTGTCCGGCGGGGGCAAAGCGGGGTGCATGGCGGTGTTTCTTCCGTTCCTCGGCACTTTCGAGGGCGCCCTGCTGGATGTACAGCATCGGCTTGTAGACGCTCTGGTGGTCTTTCTCGGGGGCCAGCAGCTTGAGATTCTTTTCCGTAGGGATTTCCAGATTGACACTGAGGCGGTCGGCATAGCGTCCGGCCTGGCGCACCAGTTCCTCGCTGGCTCCGGGAATGCTCTTGAGGTGGATATATCCGTTGAAGCGGTGTACCTCGCGCAGGTCTTTGGCCACGCGTACCAGACGTTCCATGGTGTAGTCGGGATTGCGTACCACGCCGGAACTGAGGAAGAGTCCTTCGATGTAGTTGCGGCGGTAGAACTCGATGGTGAGATCCACGAGTTCGGAGACCGAGAGAGTGGCCCGGGGAATGTCGTTGCTGACACGGTTGATGCAATAGGCACAGTCGTAGATGCAATAGTTGGTGAGCATGATCTTGAGCAGGGAAATGCAGCGTCCGTCTTCGGAGAAACTGTGGCAGATGCCCCATCCTCCCACGGTGTTGCCGAGACCGTCTTTGCGGCTGTTCCGGCGCACGGTTCCGCTGGAAGCGCAGGAAACGTCGTATTTGGCCGATTCGGTCAGTATCTTCAGTTTCTGGATCACCTGTTCGTTCATCTTGCTGTGTATTTTTGATCAAAGGTAGAGAGAGTTTGCGACTTGTGCAAAATCTTTGGGGATTTTGTCGTACCTTTGCGGCCGGTTATTCAACGAGACAAATTTATGTGGTTATTACTGGCTTTCTGCTCAGCGGCGTTGCTGGGCTTTTATGATGTATTCAAGAAAAAATCGCTGGCAGGCAATGCGGTGCTTCCCGTGCTGGGACTAAACACCCTGTTTTCGAGTCTGATCTTCCTGCCGTTTATCCTGATTTCTCATTTCCGTCCGGAATGGTTGCAGCATACCCTGTTTTATGTGCCTGATGCGGGCTGGGAGGTGCACAAGTTTATCCTGGTGAAGTCGCTGATCGTGCTGTCGTCGTGGACGTTCGGCTATTTCGGCATGAAGCATCTGCCGCTGACCATTGTGGGGCCGATCAATGCTACCCGTCCGGTGATGACGCTGGTGGGAGCCTTGCTGATTTTCGGCGAGCGGCTGAACGTGTATCAGTGGATCGGTGTGCTGCTGGCCATCGGATCGTTTTTCCTGCTGAGCCGTTCGGGCAAGAAGGAGGGGATTGATTTCACCCACAACAAATGGATTGCCTTTATTGTGCTGGCGGCGGTGCTGGGTGCGGCAAGCGGGCTGTACGACAAGTACCTGATGAAGCAGTTCAACAACATGGTGATCCAGTCGTGGTATAACATCTATCAGTTTTTCCTGATGGGCGGGGTGCTGATGTTCCTGTGGTGGCCCAAACGCAAGACGAGTACGCCTTTCCACTGGAACTGGTGCATTCCGCTGATTTCCGTGTTTCTGTCGGCAGCGGACTTTGTCTATTTCTATGCCCTGAGCATGGACGGGTCCATGATTTCCATTGTGTCGATGGTACGCCGGGGAAGCGTGATCGTGTCTTTCCTGTTCGGTGCGATGATTTTCCGCGAGAAGAATCTGCGGAGCAAGGCTATTGACCTGCTTCTGGTTCTGATCGGTATGTTCTTCCTCTATCTGGGAAGCGTACTGGGTTAAAAATAATCCCTCTGTTCCGGTTCTGATGCTGTAAGTGTCAGTATGGGAACAGAGGGATCATTGTATCCGGGCCTGTTGCGCCGGTCAGGACGGATTATAAATCTTCCAGCACGATGGTATAGCCGCCGGTGAAGCTCTTTCCGGGAGCCAGATGCTGGATCCATTCACGGTCTTTCAGTTCGCCGCGGTAGCCTACGGTGTCGCAGCGTCCGTACCACGGTTCCAGACATACGAAAGGCACGTCGGGGTGGACGGCACTGGGCGACCAGACAGCAGCGAGAGGCGTGTTGAACTCCAGGCTGAGGTAAGGCTTCCGGTTGCGGTCGAGCAAAGTCATTTTCCGGAGCTGGCTGTTGTCGAAGATATAGGTGTCGCATCCGAAGCTGTCGCTGGTGAGTTCCATGATGCCGTCGGGCAGGCGGAGCTCCTGATGTTCAGGCTTCACGCAGCCCTTTTCTGCCGGAGTGAGGTAATGAAGCAGGAGGTGCTTCTGTCCGAAGTCGAGGAATCCCCGCTGCTTGGTGTTCAGATCGAGGTCGCGGTAGTAGAAAGCCGGATGGCCTCCGATCTGGAAATGCATTTCGCGGTCGCCGGTGTTTTCCACATTCCAGATCACCTGAAGACGGTTGTCCCGCAGGCGGTATCCGATTTGCAGAATGAAGGGGAAGGGATAGAGTTTCAGGGTATCTTCGTTGCTCTCCAGACTGAATACCAGAGAATTTTCTTCCTCGTAGGTCAGCTGGAACTCACAGTCGCGTGCGAATCCGTGCTGTCCCAGTTCGTAGGTTTCCCCCTCATGGTGGTACTGGTTGTTCCATAACCGTCCGACGATGGGGAACAACACCGGTGAGCGGCGTCCCCAGAAGCGTATGTCGCCTTGCCATAAATATTCATTTCCGTTGGCCATGATGCTGGCCAGCTCTGCTCCGTGGTCTGTGATCTGGACCGTAATTTTGTCATTCGAAAGTATTTTCATCAGATTTATTGTTTTATTTCTCTTGATTTTTCAAGAAGCTTGGTTTATGGCCTCAAAGGTAAGAGATTTTTTGGGGCTTATCTGCTGAAAATATATATTTTTGTGCGGAAACCTAAAAATGTGAAAATGAAATATCGCCATTGGTCTGGCTGGATTATATTACTGACTGTCCTGGAGGGGATAGTCGGATGTTCCAGGGCCGGACAAGACAGGAAGGGCAGGAATTTGGGAGTTTATGAGGCATTCATGCGGGAAATGGAGGATTCTCTGACAAAAGATCCTGCCGGAATATACAACAGGCTGGACAGTGCACTGGCTTCGGCTCCGGACAGCATGAGTTATTACCGGAACATACTGCTGAAGGCGAAAGCGCTGTTTTATACGGCTGAATTTGATTCGATGGTACCATTGATGGACCGTGTGCGGGCATATTGCGACCGCAGCGACGACAATGCTGCCATCCAGGGATTGTATTGCCAGATTTATAATATGGAGGGAAACCTGTACGGACGGAAGTCGGAAATGGATTTGTCGGCAAAGGCTTTTGAGAAAGCCTACGCCTGTGGACTGGCTGCCGGAGAGCGTGAGAAGCTTCCTTATATCTGCATCAATCTGGCTGATGTGTATGTGCGCGGCGGCCGTTTTGACCTCGGATCTTTCTGGTACAGACGTACGCTGTCTATGTTTGATTCGCTTCAGGTAGCTGAAAAAGACCGTTTCCCGGTTTATTACGGACTGGCTCAGGTGAACATGGAGCTGCGTAACTTTGACCGTTGTGACTATTATTTCAATCTGGCCGAACGTTCGTTTGACCAGATGCGTCCGTATGAGAAGCATGTGTATCTGAACAACCGGGGCAACTCGTATTATTTCCGTCAGGATTATCCGACGGCACTGGGGTATTTCCGCCGTTCGCTGGCGCTGACCCGGAAATATCCCGACATGGAGTTTGAACGGAATCTGACCATGATCAATATGGGTGAGGTCTTTCTGCTGATGAACCAGACGGACTCTTCTGCCTATTATCTGAGCCGCTGTTATGACTTTTTCCGCCGGATGAATAATCAGACTGCCTTGTATTACATTGATACGCAGCTGATTGAACTGGCTCTGAAGCAGAAGAACCTGCCACTGGCACGGATGCGCCTGAAAAATGCCGTGAAGCCCGATTATGTGGAACCCAACATGGTGAATGTCCGGAACCGCTATCTGCAGCATTTTTATGAAGAGAGCGGGGATTTCCGGAAGGCTTACCATTATTTGCAGGAGAACAAGCGGATTGATGACTCGATCCGCAGTGAGCGTGTGAAGATGCGTGCCGCGGAGATTGCACTGAAATACCGTCAGGACAGTACGCTGATGCAGAAGGAAATTTCCATTCAGCAGAAGGAAAACCAGCTGCTTCATCTGCATCAGTGGCTTTATGGACTTGTGGGCTGCATCTTGCTGCTGGGTACGGCTGCACTGGCTCTGTATCTGTATCGCCGGAGAAAGATCGACAAGGAACGCTGGAAACTGCAGACGGCCATTACTTCCCTGCGTCTGGAGAATATCCGTAACCGGATTTCGCCGCATTTCATCTTTAATGTGCTCAACCGGGAAGTGAGCGAACGGAAGGAAAACCCGGACAACACGAACCTGATGGGACTGATCAAGCTGATGCGGCGTAACCTGGAACTGACAGACAGTCTGGCCGTGACTCTGGCTGATGAACTGGATTTTGTCCATACGTACGTCAGCCTGGAGCAGAAGTCGCTGGGAGAGGAGTTCCGGTTTGAAGTCTCAACGGGTGATGTCGATCTGAATGTGGTACGTGTGCCTTCCATGCTGCTTCAGATTCCGGTGGAGAATGCCATCAAGCATGCTCTCCGCCTGAAGGAAGGCAAACGCAGACTGTGGATCAGGGTGATGCAGGAAGGAGAGAGAGTCGTAGCCACGGTGTGCGACAACGGAGGAGGCTACCGCCGGCAGAGTGTGAACCGGGGAACGGGAACCGGAATGAAGGTGATTACCCAGACCATTCAGCTGCTCAATTCATACAACCGGCAGTCTATTGTCATGACCATCAGCAATGTGCCGGTGGAAGACGGAGAAACAGGATGTGAAGTGCGTTTCACCATTCCTTTGCATTATTCTTACCGATTAACCAAATAACACTATGAATAAGATTTATCGAACAGTAATTATAGATGACGAAGAGAGTGCCATCGACAATCTCTGTCTGGCCTTGAAGCCATACGGACAGATTGTGGTGGAAGGGGTGGCACACAATGGAGCGGCAGGGCTGAAACTGATCGAGAAGGTGCGCCCTGACCTGGTGTTTCAGGATGTGGAACTGCCCGATATGCTGGGCATGGAACTGGTTACCCGTGCCCGGAAGAAGCTGGGAGTGAACATGGAGGTCGTGTTCTATACAGCCTATAACAAATATATGATTGATGCTTTCCGCTCCTATGCTTTCGACTTTCTGCTGAAACCGGTGGATTCGCAGGAACTGGAAGTCGTGATCCGGCGTCTGGAAGAACGGGGAAAAGAGGTGGAGGCGGTCAAGACGCAGCTGCCTGTACCTACGGCAGAGAAACCGTTTATGATGGTGACTCCTACGGGTGACCTGCGTTTCCTGCATGCTTCGGAGATCGGTTATTTCCGTTATCTGTCGGGGCGGAAGCTGTGGGAAGTGGCATTGTCGGACGGAACTTTCCTGCCCCTGAAGCGGAATACGACGGCCGAACAGCTCTGTATTTATGACAAGTCGTTTGTGCAGGTACACCAGTCATATATCGTGAACATGAATTATCTGGTGATGGTTCAGGACAACCGCTGTATCATGTATCCGCCCTTCGACGGATGTGATGAACTGCTGGTTTCCAAGAAGTACAGGAAGGGAATGATGGATCGGTTTTATCAGCTTTAAGCCGGATGCTGATGATTGGGTACCGGAGCGGCTATTTTTTTTGTTTGGTAGTGAAAAACGACCGCTTAGTTTATAAATTTGACCGGATAGTCATTGATTTGGTCTGTTTTATCCATTCTTTGTCAAAAAAATATTGCGACTTTATAAGGGATTGCTTACTTTTGCAATGAGGTCGTTTCTGATGGAAATAGCTTTGGTCTTGTCTGTCTCTGTTTTTTAGCTATGGAAGTGGAAACGGCCTTTTTTTATATCTATTTGACTTACCTTATATTCGCTGTGAAGCGAATCTTTCCTCTATGTGATATAGGGGTGCTTATTTTATACAATAAACATTTTTTTGGTTGAGAGAGGTCACTCGCATTTGCGGGTGGCCTCTTTTTTCTGAAGACAAATACTTTTTGGCATATTTTTTTAGAGATTCTGACCTTTGAAATGACGGAATTTTTCCGGATATTTGTGAAAAACAAACTGCCGATACATGAAAATCAGATATTTACTGCTTCTGCTCCTTGCTGTTTTTTCCTTCAGAAACAGTTACGCTCAGGAGTATCTGCCTCAGGTGGAATCCCGTTATTATGTCAGTGATTCCGTTACAATCTGGAAGCCGAAACCATTGCGGGCGGCGGGTGAGGTGATTGGGACCAACCTGGCTGTCTGGGCATTCGACCGCTTTATCGTCAATGAAAGCTGGGCCCGGATCAACGGGAAAACGATCAGGAACAATTTCAGACGCGGACTGATGTGGGACAGTGATCAGTTTGCCACCAATTTGTTTTCCCATCCTTATCATGGCGGACTGTATTTTAATGCCGCACGAAGCAACGGACTGAATTTCTGGCAGTCCATTCCCTATGCAGCCGGCGGAAGCCTGATGTGGGAATTTTTCATGGAAACAGAGGCACCGTCTCCCAATGACATGCTGGCCACTACTTTCGGAGGGGTTGTACTGGGAGAGATAACTTTCCGGCTTTCTGATCTGTTCATTGACAACCGTACCAGCGGATGGGAACGTGCCGGGCGGGAACTGCTTGCTGGAATTATCTCGCCGATGCGGGCCATTAACCGGCTGATCACGGGGGAGGCCTGGAAACGGCGAAGTTATAAGGGGCGCAGCTATTCGAACGTTCCAGTCAATTTTGTAGTCAGTCTCGGTCCCCGTTTTCTGGCCGATGAGGAGAAGTCCAGAAAGGGATCTTCCAGTCTGCATGTGGACATGGCCCTGAATTACGGAAATCCTTTTGATGATGAACATTATACACCCTATGAATGGTTCCGTTTCAAAATGGGACTGGATGTGATCAACCAGCCGCTTATCAGTCAGGTGAATGCCATCGGTGCCTTGTGGGGAAAGAATGTATGGCAGCGGAAAAACCGTTCACTGATGATGGGAGTCTTCCAGCATTTTGATTATTACAACTCGGATATCAATGAGAAGAATGACCGGCTTGTTGCGCCTTACCGTATCTCGGAAGCTGCTGCTGTCGGCCTGGGCACCATCTATTACAAGAATCCGGAACCGGGAAAGAAGACCATGTTCTTTGGAGAACTGTATGCCAACGGAGTGGCATTGGGAGCCAGTCTTTCAGACTACATGAAGCTGGGCAAGAGGGATTATAACCTGGGAAGCGGATACAGCATCAAGGGAGGAGTAGGATGGATCTGCAACAGGCGGTTTGCTCTGCTGCTGAATCTGGAGAATTATCATATATTTACCTGGAAGGGGTATGATCCGGATCTGGACTGGAGTACGGTAGACGATCCGAATGCGCTGAATGTACAGGGAGACAGAAGCAATGCGCGACTGACGGTCGCTTCCGTCCAGCTGGCTTACCAGTTCGGGAAGCAGTGGAGTGTTGTTCTTTCCAACCGTTTCTTTAACCGGAAGACGAATTACAGATATTATGATGACGTGGACTATTCCACATACGATCTGATGCTGAAAGTAGGGTACCGGTTGTAACCGGTACCCTTTGTGGTTTTTATTTATCCAGCGTGAGACAGGCCAGCGGTTCACCGTCAAGACGGTACACCGTGACGGTTCCGTTTTCGTAAGTGGCAAAGGTCGGTACGTTTCCTCCCTTGGGGAAGGTTACCGAACCCGTATTGCAGACCACGCCGTCTGCCTGACGTTCCAGTTTCCAGAGATGCGTATGTCCGTAGAAAAAGCAGTCGGTGACAGCCTTGGGACGTTTTTCTTCGTTGTAAATGTGTCCGTGGGTCAGGAAGAGACGTTTGCCGTTGTCTACCACGAGCGTATAGTCGGAAAGGATCGGGAAGTCCAGCAGCATCTGGTCCACTTCCGAGTCGCAGTTGCCGCGTATGGCAACGATTTCTCCGGCCATTGCGTTCAGCCGTTCGGCAATGCCTTTCGGGTCGAGTCCTTCGGGAAGACCGTTGCGCGGTCCGTAGTTCAGGATATCGCCCAGAATGCAGAGCAGGTCACACTGTTGTTCGCGGTAGAAAGCCAGCACTTTTTCCAGAGCAGGCAGGGATCCGTGGATATCGGATACGATCAGGTATTTCATATATAATCTTTATTAAAGTTATTCTTTCATGTCATTGATGTAAACGGTCTGCAGTGACGGCTGGTCTTTTTCGGTCCAGTAGCGGAAATACTCGATCTGGAATTCTCCTCCGTTGTCCTGGTCGGAAGGCAGTCCCCACCAGCTCGGGAAGGCTTCGCTGTCGAAATTGATGGTTTCTGGTGAATGCCAGAAATCGTTTTTCCGGTGGCGTATTTCTTTTCCGTTGACGTACCACACCAGTTCATCACGTGTCCATTTCAGTCCGGCTGTGATCCACTGGTCAGCCCAGCGGCCTTCTGTCAGGTGTTCCACGTGGTCACTGATCTGCAGGTTCTGTTTCTTGAGGATGTAATGCGAAGTAGCGAAATAAATTTTTTCATAAGACGGAGCCGCATCGTTGCGTCCGCAGATCTCAAAAATGTCAATTTCTTCCTGTTTGATTGAATCCTGGGTGTACAGCCAGAATGCACTCGACAGGGCAGAGTTCATCGGCTTGCATTTGATTTCAAAGAAGCCGTAGAGTACCTTTTTCTTGCTTTGTACCGCAGCCGTAGTAAAGGTATGGTAGCCTTCCGGAGCATCGGCCACATTCTCGCGCTTTCCGGTCAGGATCAGCTGTCCGTTTTCCACACGCACGTTTTCCTTACGGAACAGCGACGGCTGTCTGCCCAGCCAGGTCGGGTTGTGGTCGTACCATTTGGCCGTATCGAAGGGAGCTTCAAATTCATCGCTGATCTGGGTGTTGTAAACCCAGTTTCCGCTGTTTCCTTCCATGCAGGGCTGTGGCCAGGTACTTTCCTGTTGGTTCACGTTTTCTGTGCAGGCACAGAACAATGCCATTGCAAAAGATGGCAGTAAAAGCAGATTTTTCTTCATGATCATTTCTTTTTGATGCTGTATGTGTATATGTTTGACTAATCGAACAAAAGTACAAATAATAATTAATAAACTCAGTTTCGGCGAGATTTCTTTTGCAGTCAGAAATATTATTCGTAGTTTTGCGAACAACAAACGAAAGGAGGAAAGAAAGATGATCCAAAAGAAGTATTCGGAAGAGCAGGAGCGGATGGCCCGCTTTGCCAAGGCAATGGGACATCCGGCGCGTATGGCTATCCTTCAGTTTCTGGCCCGTCAGGAAAGTTGTTTCTTCGGCGATATCCACGAGGTGCTTTTGCGAATTATGCGGTCAATCGGGCCGGATTATGCCTTCGTTGCGTGGCAATTATGTGGTCGATCAGGCTGGATTATGCCTTCGTTGCGTGGCAATTATGCGGTCGATCAGGCTGCATCGTGCGGTCGTTGTATCACTGAATAAATTCATTTTACTTATAGTTAAATGTTGTAAAAAGCGAAAAAGAGGCAGTATTTTTTTCTTACCTTTGCATCCTGTTTAAGTATCATTATAGGGAAAAAAAGCCCTTTGATAGTTTAAATTCAAAGTAAAAAAATAAGCACGGAACTTAAAATAAAACGATGGTTGGATTGAAGATTCTTTTGAGCTGGGCTTCACTGACTTTTTTGTTAAGTAGTGGAGTGCTTTTCATGCGTCGTCGCAGTGGAGACCGCTCCCGTCTTTTTTTAGCCTGGGTCTGGTTGTTTGCCGGACTTGCCTTTCTTAGTCGTTTGCTGGCTCCAGCATTTGGTCAGCCTATTGTAAACCAGGTTCTTCCTGTTACAAACATGGGCGGTGGCCTTTGGGCGATTGTATTCCTTTATTTATATCCGCTGGAAGCTATTGGCAGCGGATGGCTTACCCGGAGGAACATGTTGCTTTTCCTGATGCCCGGTCTGGTTTTAGGAGTAATCCTCTGGTTTATGAAGCCTTATGCCAGGGAATTAACTTCTTTCGCTGATATCTGGACATACATAGGAGAGTTTAATGTGTGGTTCAGGCTGGCAGCACTGATTCTGGGAGTTTCTTTTTATGCTGTTTTCCTGTATTATATTCCCTATAACTGTATGAAAAGTACGGTGTATCACAGCTGGATCGTTCTTTATTCTGTCAAAATACAGCTCATCTCTGTCTGTTTTGTTCTGTTTATGCTGACAGGACTGGCATGGGTCAGTTCCATTCATTTGCTGGTATGTATGGCAGTGGCGGTAACCGTAACCTACCGGGAACTCTTTATCCGTTTTGAGGTCCGTTGTACTGAGGATCCTCAACAAGAATCAGACAAGTCAGATGTTCTTCCTGATCTGGTTGCAGATGTCGAACCGACTGATCCCCTGATTGAGCGTCTGCGTCGTCTGATGGATGATGATCAGATCTGGAGAAATCCTGACATTGATCTGCCGTATCTGGCTCAGGAACTGAATACCAACCGCAGTTATCTGTCGAAAGCCATTCAGGATGACGGGTACAAAAATTTTGCAGACATGATCAACCGGAAACGGATTGCAGAATTTCTGAAGCTGGCCGATGCTGGTTCGGTAGTCAGTGTGCAGGATACATTTTTCTATGTCGGATTCCGTTCACGTGAAACCGCTCTGCGCTGTTTCAAGAAATATGTGGGTGTTTCGCCTACCGATTATTTGCGCAGCCGTATGGCCTCTCATACCCTCCAGACCGAATAATTTGCATTTTTGACACAATGTTTTGTAAAAATGAAACGTTGTGGAGAGAAATTCCAACTTATTTTGCAGTTGTAAAAAAATAAGCTGGTGACTTACGGTTTGAAGGAAATGAGAGGGCTTTTGTATCGGTTACCCGGAAGTCTTTTTTCCGGTCTGATACTTCTGGCGATGTTGTTTGTATGTGCAGGGTCTTTGCTGGCACAACAGACTGTTATTCGTCAGACCGATCAGTCGTACACTCTTTTATTCAATATCGACAGTCATACTGTTGATACGGCTTACTGCTCCAACGATGCGGTTCTTGACCAGATTGAGACAGGGCTTGGCCGGCTTCTGTCTGTATCCGGGGTGATGATCGACTCTGTGGTCATTGTTTCTTCGGCATCCCCTGACGGTCGCAACAGCTATAATTACCGCCTTTCAGCGGAACGTGGGCAGCATGTGTATCATCATTTGCGGAGCCTGTATTCAGGCCTGCCCGAAGCATGCTGGATCCTGGAGTCCAGAGGTGAAGACTGGGTAGCTTTCCGCAATATTCTGGATGGAGATCCGGACCAGCCTGCCCGCAAGGAACTGCTTGCCATCGTCGATACGGATTATCCGGCCGACGAGAAAGAGCGTCAGATCAAGAGATTCAGGCAGGCTTATGCCTATCTGGCAGATCATCATTTATATAAACTCCGGGCTGTTTCCGTTACTGTATATGCTTCCGTGCACGACCTGGTACCGGTTGAGCCGGTTCATGCCCTGTCTGTCGGCACTCAACTGACTCTGAACCCTCTGTCTGCCGGCACTCATCTGATCCAGCCGGCTTTGTCTGCATCTGCGGAAAAGAAACGTTTCCGCCTGCCTCCCTTTGCCGTGAAAACCAATCTGCTTTATGATGCCGCGCTTGTTCCTAATATCGGACTGGAGTTTTTCTTCAGGGAAAGATGGTCGGTAGCCCTCAACTGGATGTATGCCTGGTGGAAGACCGACCGCCGCCATTATTACTGGCGCGTTTACGGGGGAGATGTGGAGGCACGCTACTGGCTGGGGAAAGACGGTTACGGCTATCACCGTTCCGGTCATCACGTAGGGGTATATGCCCAGACCGGTACGTTTGACTTTGAACTGGGCGGACGCGGATACATGGTCGACGACTGGGGATATGGCGGAGGAATCTCTTACGGCTATTCCCTGCCCGTGGCCCGGAACCTGAATCTGGACTTTACGCTCGGAGTGGGAGTGTTTCACGGGAAATGCAAGGAATATCTGCCGATAGACGGGCGGTACGTGTGGCAGCTGACCAAGAAAATGAACTGGGTAGGTCCCACCAAGGCTGAAATATCTCTGGTGTGGCATATTGGAGACAGAAACTGAAAGGACGAAGCGATATGGGCAAGAAAGTGATACTATATTCCCTTTTACTGATGCTGCAGGCACTGGCTGGCTGCAAGCATAAGGATTTGTATATGGGGCATGACTCATCCTCTACGCTGATCCTTCAGGTAAACTGGCATCTGGAGTGGAACATTGAATACCTGATTGACTGGGAAACAGAATGGAACCCCGAATGGATCATGGACTGGAGCAAGGTGACACCTCCCGAACCCGAAGGAGTGCGACTGGTCACCGAGACCCGGGAAGAGGGATACCGCCAGATATTCAATCTGCCGTCGGGAGGAGGAAGAGTGACGTTGCAGCCGGGAGTTTATACGGCCCTGCTTCATAACAACGATACGGAGTATATTGTTTTTGAGACGGAAGATCTGGTGTCGACCCTGACGGCTACCACCCGCAGCCGTTCCCGCAGCCCTTATTCGGAGAACAATCCGGCTGAATCGACGGTAAATCCTCCGGACTACCTGTTTTCCAGTTACTCGGAAGAATTTCATATCCGTGAGCTGGAAGAATGGGAGGACGGTGAAGAAGAACGGATTATAGAGATTGATGTTGCCATGCATCCGGTAGTGTTCAGTTACATCATACGCTGTGAGTTTGAGGATGGCAAGGAATATATCAACGAGGCACGCGGAGCTCTGTCGGGTATGGCAGGTACGGTGAATCTGAGCAATCGCCGCACGCTTGATGACGTGGTTACGGTGTTGTATGAAGATGCTGAAGTGAGTGATTACGGGGTAGAGGCGGTGGTGCGTTCATTCGGACTGTGCAACTTCGATCCGATTCCTACCGATGAACATCCCAACGGTCATTATTATACGCCGGACGGGGTGGATAATCCAGACAGCCAGTCGCGTAACGGACGCCCCCGGGCAGACGAGCAGACCCGCAATATCCTGACGCTGGAAGTAGCCCTGAAGAGCGGTCAGACAAAGACCTTTGAGATAGATGTGACCGATCGCATGCGTGAGCAGCCCCGTGGCGGAGTGTTGCTCATTAAGGGACTGACGGTCACTCCCGAAGAAGGAGAAGGCAACCATTCCGGCGGATTTGAAGTGGGAGTGAATGACTGGGGAAACTCCGAAGAAGTGGAACTTCCCTTGTAAAAGCGAGAAATAAGCGATCTATATATAAACTAACTAATTATTAAGAATATGAAAAAGAATAAGTTTTGGCTGGCAGCGATGGCTGTAACCGTTTCAATGGCAAGCTGCTCATTGGAAGAAGTAATGGAGCAACCCGAACCGCAGGCAATCGGGTTCTCATCGTTCGTAGGAAAACCGACTCGGGCGGTGACGGAGATTGTTAATCCGAATGGATCTGCTAGTGGGGTACAAACACCTTTAACCAAATTTTATGTGTTTGGCCGTTACGGAGCTAAAGATGGAACAAATTACGATAAAGTTGTATATGAAAATGCAGAAGTTACTGTTAATAGTACAAGTTTTACAAATGTCGGTCCTACCGATGTTCAATATTGGGTTCCTAATAAAGATTATAAGTTTGCGGCCTATTCTGATGGAAATTCTTCGTTGACAACAACGGATAAAGTATCCTTTGATAATAATGGACATATTACTATCACAGATTATTCAGCAGGTACAAACGATTTGATATTGGCAACTCCTGGCGAAGTTCAAACAGATGCTACAATATCGGCACAACCTAATGGTGTTCCCCTTACATTCAACCACTTGCTTTCTCAGGTTAGTTTCCAGTTTGTAGGAGAAGGCTTTCCTGCTGGTTATCAGATAAAGATTGAAAATTTAACTTTTTCTGTGAATAATACGGCTACTTATACCAGTTCGACTGAGGCTTGGGTTGTTTCAGAGCCAGCATCTTCTGCATCTAAAGGATATACAGTTGCTTCTGGAGCTGCATTTGCCTTTGCTACACCAACAAAATCAGATGCGAATTTCGTAATTCCTCAAAGTTATAGCAGTGATATTACAGCAGCATTTACAGCAACAATATATGATAAATATAATTCAGAAGTTGCCAGCAAGGCATTTACAACAGCTTCACTGTTGGCTAGTTCCCCTTCAGAAATTCCTGCAGAATGGGTAAAAGGATACCGTTATCAGTATAACATAAAGATTACTCCGTCTGAAATGACGAATATGTTTCCTATCAAGTTTACTGTAACTACTGTTAGTGACTGGCAGAATAGTACAACTCCAGGTGATTCAAATAATTTAGATTTAAATTAATCTTATAATCCCTCTTTTCTCCGGGCGGTATTCCCGCCCGGAGAAATCCATTTTCATGCAGCCATTTAATCTCAAGGAGAAGATATGAAAAAGTTATATGCCCGGATTGTTCCGCTTGTTTTTGTGCTGGGAGCCTGTTCCTCTTCCGACGAGCCTGCTGCTGATCCGTCTGTACCTGTCGGTTTCAGTGTGCAGACCGAAACGCGTGCGGCTGTGACAGGGACTACTTTGCCCGACGGCAGCCTTTTCAAGGTGTGGGGCGGATACGACGGCAACAATGTTTTCGACGGCAGGGAGGTGACAAAAACAGCTTCCGGATGTACCTACACGGGTACGGAATATTGGGTGCCGGGGAAGACGTATAATTTCCATGCGGTATATCCGGCTGAGGCTACACTCACCGTGGCTGGTGATGGAACGGTTTCCGTCAGCAATTTCGACTGTTCCGCTACGGGCGATGCGGCTGTCGATCTGATGACGGCATCGGCACCAGATATCGAGGCTAATAAGATTATTGCCAGCCAAAATCCGGTGGAACTGACTTTCAGTCACCTGCTTTCTCATATATCCTTCGTCTTTGACAATCAACTGACCGGTTATGCGGCAGAGGTAACTGACATCTCTTTTTTGATCAAGGTGAAAGGAAATTACATCAGTACGGAGGCATCTCCATGGACGAATCTGATCCAGGGAGCAATTACCCTCTATCCGGCAGCCGCTCCGCTGACGGTAGAAAACAAATTATCTGTCACTTCTGATCCTGCCCTGGTTATTCCTCAAAGTAATACGGGGGTGAATGTCACCTTTACCGTTACTATCCGTGAGATAATCAATGAGGCTACGGGAAGCACCACTATGACGGTGGTCAAACGCTTTACCTCACCGCTTGCCACAACGGACGGTGAGTGGAAAATGGGGCAGCGCTATAAATATAAGGCTACCCTGACTGATAAACTGATGGAAATGGACGGTTTAACACAAATAACGCTGGTTGTGAAGATCACAGACTGGTCGGTGGAAGATGCCAATGTATCGTGGGGCGGTGAAACTGCTGCACCTTAATATGATAGCTATGAACAGAGATATGTATGATATGAAACATGTGTTGCGTTACAGCCTGCTGGTGATGGCGGTGCTGCTCTGCCAGGCCTGTACGGGTACCGATCCGCAGGATATCACTGAGGAACGTACAACGACCATTTATCTGCAGCTCCCTCAGCCGGATGCCGGAACACGTATGTCCCCCTCTTATGAGACTGATCTGGGAGAATTAGAGAAAAAGATTTGTACCTTGCGGGTCATTCTGCTTTCGCAGGCGGGTACCAATAAATCAACCACCATCAACCGGCTGTTTAAAGATGTAGACTCGGACGCGAGACTGATCATAGAGAATGTACCGGTCGGAGTTGCGCAGCTTTATGTCATAGCTAACGAGGCGAGTATCGGACAGGATTATAGCAATATAGCCAATTTGCAGAAACAGGTGGTGGATGTCAATGGTTCACGCAAGGTGCTGATCACAGATACCGATAATCAGTATTTCCCCATAAGAGGCTCGGAACTTCGGGCTGCTGAGGAAAAGAAAGGCCTTCCCATGAGCTGGATGAACAAGAATCTGACAGTCAGCGAGAATATGACAATAGATGTTGCTCTGGAGCGTTGCGTCTCTAAAGTACGTATGCAGATTCAAAACGATTTTTCTGAATCAATCAAGGTAACAGAGGTTTCATTCGGAGCGTTTTTCGGCAACAGCTTTTATCTGTTCAGAGAAGGAGCTCTGGATGTACCTGATCAGACATATAAAGAACAGGTATATGATAAGTCGGTAGACTATCCGATAGCTCCCAATGAAAGCGAAGTGCTGATATGCTATTTTTATCCCTCATTTGCCTGGACCAGCGGTACGGTAGCTTCTCCTTACACCATTGGTTTTAAAACCCAGTACGGAAATTATCCGAAGATGGCTTTTCTTGACTCAGAGGGCGATGAATATAACTCGATTCCCCGCAACAAGCAGATCAATATCAATGTTACGCTTAGCGGAGCAACGCATGTGAATATTGACTTTGAAGTGGTTGAATGGACAGAAAGAACAATTACAGTTCCTGATTTTGAATAATACCGGTGCGAATATGAACAAGACAGCAATACAGATAAAGATGATAGCCCTGTGGACGGTGATCCTGCTCTTCACGGCATGTCAGGACGATGTGCCTTTCAGAAATGCAGACCGCATACAGGAAGGTATTCCGACAACCGTGAAACTGGGTTTCCAGGCTTCGGAAGCAACGGTAGAAACCCGGGCTGCCCAGGATCAGAAGTATGAGGACAGGGTGGACAATGTGTTTATCCTGATCTTTGACGAAGATGGAAAGATACACGACCGGTTTTTCTGCAAGGATGGAAGCGGGCTGAGTTATGACAATGGTAATACTTTGTTGAGTTCCGGTATTCTGACGTTTACCACCACTTCGCTGAACAACGCCACCATTGTGGGTATTGCCAATCTGGCGGATGGGAATACGTCTACTGCCTATACGGTGACAGAAGCCGAGTTGACTGCGGTGACAACACTGAATGAACTGAAGGCAAAAGTGATGACCATGCGTGATGAATCGGTATACCGCAGTGCCTATTTTATGATGACGGGGTATGCCAAGGTGAAAAATCCGATAGAAGGAACTAATCCTACCTTGATAACCATTCCGGCTCTGGAGAGCGATAAGACAGCAACACTGGAATGTACCCTGGAGCTGGAACGTACAGACGCCAAGGTGAAGTTTGTGGTCACTTCAGAAGTTCCGGATGATAAAAATTGGACTGAATTCTCTTTCCAACCCACAGGATGGACGGTTAAACAGGTTCCCCGAAAGTCTCTTATTTTGCCGAAAGATGCAGCCGATGAGAAGGGTAACTGGGATTTTGACGGTGACGCTGCCGACTATTTTAATTCGCCGTCCTATGAATTTGAAACGTTCTCCAGAAACGGAGCCTTGTATAAAGGCGGGAGCTTTGTTTTTTACATGCCTGAGAACAGAAAGAAATGTAAACAAGAAATTACTGGAGATATTAATATGGATAATATTGGAAAATTTTATGCATTGCGGGATAAAAGGGAAGGTCCCACTACTGATCCGGATGGGAATGTAATCCTCGGGGATTTTATATATGCCGATGCAAACTCTACTTATGTAGAAATAACCGGTATCCTGTCATATTTTGAAGAGATAGATGGGGTAGACCAGCTGGTTTATGCCAACGTGCGTTTTCTTGTTCATCTGGGCTATGCAGATGGGGATGTCAATGATTATGATACTAAACGCAATCATTCCTATACTTATAACGTTAAAGTAAAAGGGGTACATAATATTGAGGTCGATGTGGATGACGGGTCAACAGATCCCCGTCCCGGCTATGACGGCGATGTGGTGGTGAACTATCAGCACAGTTATCAGTTTGACTGTCATTACGACCGTCGTCTGATTAAGCTGAACAGAAGCGGTTTCCTGCCTAAGAATAAGGAAGGAGGTACGGCAGGTACCCTCCGGTGGGGAGTAAGCACGCCGTTCAGCAAGGGGATTCATGAGGTAGTTGCAGATGCCGCGGATATAAAACAGAATATGAGAGACTACCGTTGGATCAAGTTTGCTGTGAATAAAGAGTATGGAGTAGCCAATAACCAGATGGTGAAATATCCCGGTGATCAGAATTACAATGACCCTTTCCCGCTGGATCGTACTAAGAACGATCAGCCTTCTCCTTATTATTCCGAAAAAGGAGAGGGGTATAAGAATAACGAAACTGTGAATACCGAGAAAGCCCGTCTTCGGGATGTGAACCAGCTGATGCAATTCCTGAAAGAGGAGGCAGTGACTAATTCAAATGGAATATTTGATGCGGATGGCTATGCATATATCACTGCCTTTGTGGATGAAAATGTATATGCGTATGATCCGAGAACCAATGTGCAGAATCTCACGTTGTGGAAGAAGATGGCTGAAACGGACGACCGTCAGCTTTATATCATTGTCGACGAAGATAAATATTCCGAAGATTATCAGTCGAGTGTGATCAAGGCACAATATTCTTTCCGCCAGCGCAGTGTCCGTACAGTTTATAATGTCAACAAGGAGAGCCTGGAGACAGCCTGGGGGCTGGAGTCGAATATGGAAACCGAAAGACTTTATGCAGGTACGATTAAGAATGGAGTTACGACGGACAAGGACAACGGACGTCTGAATACACTTCGCATTCTTTTGGGAAATGATTATAAAAATAATCCTTCGGAGCTGAAGTGGACAGAGGTGCTGAATACCAGTGATCATTACGGGCTTAACAGTGGATATGACAGAGCCATTTATGCATGCCTTATCCGTAATCGTGACCTGGATGGTGATAATATCGTAGATGCGGATGAAATCCGCTGGTATCTGGCCAGTATCAATCAGCTGGTGGATATCTATCTGGGAGAGTATGCGCTGGATGCATTGTCGCGTCTGTATCCCACTGATGCTGTCGACCGTCCGGGAGGAAACAGCGTGTATTGGCATTACACTTCCAGTTCGTATGACGGTCAGGTGTCAAACCCCTGGGTATTGTGGGCAGAAGAGGGAGCTTCACTGGGACGTTGGGATGGATCTTCAAAGTCTAATTATAACGGTCTAAAATATTCATACCGCTGTCTGCGTAATCTGGGAATCCCGCTGGATCAGCCGGATAAAGAGCCTGCCAATCTGGTATCTGTGCATCGGATTGGAGCTACCAGTGGCTATCAGATCGATGTCACGAATATGAACGAAAAGTCAAGGCGTCCGAATTATGAGACAGTTTTGGCTGCCCATAACGAACGTCAGCAGGACAACCGGCCTTATGCTTATTTTGAAGTATATCCTGATTATTCTGCCGGAGCGTATAATAACTGGTATAAATGGCAATATTATCAGACTAACAATCCCTGTCCGACGGGGTACCGGATCCCCAATCAGCGTGAATTGCTGATTATGTCAACCCGCCTTCCAGGCGCAGCATGGGAGGATGGGTATAATGGTGAGTATTATATGAGTCAGACAGCTTTTTCTTTGATGGGGCAACCTCCTTATACGATAGATCGTGTGGGATTTATCTGGCATAAAAATGGTAATTTCATATTGGTCAATGGCGGTGAAACGGGAGTTGTCCGTCCGGTAAAGGATATCACTTCCATTACAGCCAATTGAGAATGCCGTCTCAGAACTCATCAATGGTTGCATTGACAAAATCGAGGAAGGGCTTCATGATCTCGAACATTCCGGCTGTGCGCTCCAGCCAGTCGGGAGCCGTGAAAAAGTCCTCCGGGACAGGGTGACAGCAGGAGTAATCCTTGCAGCGGATGTATTCAGGGTAGGGGAAGTCCTTGGGAAATCCCTTGGGGATGGTTTTCACCCGTGTTTCTCCCAGTACGGGAAACAGGCTGTGGAACGGATCGCTGCCCACGATGCGGTGGAAAGTTTCCGGTTGTTCGCAGATGCTCTGGCGTACGGCACGCAGGACGTCCGACGGCAGGCAGTAGGCTCCTCCGGCTACCAGACAGCCTTCCGGTTCCAGGTGCATGTAGTATCCGCCATGGTTGGACTTCTTGCCCCGGGCATTGATGTAGGCTCCGAAATGGCGTTTGTAGGGAGACTTGTCGGGAGAAAAGCGGGTGTCGCGGTAGAACCGGTAGGTGCAGTCGGCCACCGTCAGATATTGCACGGAGGGGTCGAATGCGGCAATGCGCACGATCAGGTCGTGTACCATGCTTTCGAAAGCAGCCCGTGCCTCGTCGTAGAGGTCGCGGTGCTCGTGAAACCATTCGCGGTTGTTGTTGACGGCGATCTGTCGCAAATATTGCAGGCAGATTTCTGCCCGTTTATCGGAAGGGATATGCTGGCTCATAAGAATCATCAGTTTATAATTTTGTTCGGTTTGCAAAAGTAGCAAGAATTATTTATCTTTGAATTTAATAGCGTGATAAACACATGCATCTTATGAATAAAAACGGGTGAATCTATGAAACACAGATCTGTATATCGGCTGAAATTGGCCGTCTGTATGTTATTGACGACCACTGGGGGAGTGAAAGCCCGGGAAAGTGATGTCGTTGTACTGGTACTTGGAGGCACCAGTGTCATTTATTCAGGAATTGGCTGGGGAGATGCCAATTCGGAGGAAGTCAATACATGCGGTGAAGGCTATGACCGGAATGAACTGAATTTTCCCGGAGTACAGGCCGAGTTGCTGGATCTCGTATCCGGTCAGGGGAAGCCGGTGGTACTGGTCATGCTGAACGGCCGTCCTTATACCATTCCCGAAGAGGTGAAAAAGGTGGATGCCGTGCTGGAAGCCTGGTATCCGGGTGAAAAGGGAGGAGATGCGATTTCCCGGATCCTGTTTGGAGAAGTCAATCCTTCCGGGCGTTTGTCTGTGACATTTCCCCCGACCACCGGACGATACAGAATCACATGGCATCGAAAGGGGAGGTACTGGTGAGTTGTATGCTGAAGAATACAGGAGATGTAAAGGGTGCGGAAGTGGTGCAGCTTTATGTCCGTGACAAGATCAGCAGTGTGACAACTCCGGTGAAGGCTTTGAAAGGCTTTTCCAAGGTTGAACTGAATCCCGGAGAAAGCAGGAAGGTTACGCTGGTGCTGAAGAAGGATGATCTGAAGCTGTGGAATGCAGCGATGGATTTTGTACTGGAACCGGGAGATTTTGAAGTCTTTGTCGGTGCATCCGTAGAGGACATCCGGCTGAAGGGGACTTTTAAGGTGGAATGAGACTGTTTGCTGATCGAACAGAATGTAGTGAAATAGATTTTGTACATTTGCAATGGTAATTTTAAAGAAACAAGACCATGAATATCGTATTGCTGGAATCACTCGGCATTTCTCCGGAAAGGCTGAGTGAATATGCCCGTCCGCTGGTTGAGGCCGGGCATACTTTTAACGCTTATCCCCGGGATTTGGACATACAGGTACAGATAGAACGTGCCCGCGAGGCTGATGTGATCATCATAGCCAATATGCCGTTGCGGGGAGAGGTAATCCGCGCCTGCAAGCATCTGAAATTTATTGATGTAGCGTTCACGGGAGTCGATCATGTGGATCTGGATGCTGCCCGTGAATGTGGAGTGAAGGTGAGCAATGCTGCCGGCTATTCCACTCAGGCAGTAGCCGAACTGGCCCTTTGCATGATGTTGTCATTGTTGCGGAACGTGCCGCAGGTGGCCGGCCGTTGCCGTCAGGGAAAGACCAAAGACGGTCTGGTCGGCTGTGAACTGCGCGGCAAGACTGTGGGAATCGTCGGTGCAGGAGCCATCGGAACACGTACGGCCGAACTGTGCAAGGCTTTTGGCTGCCGGGTGCTGGGCAACAAACGCCATCTGACCGGCAAGGAACCTTCCTTTATTGAGTTCATGCCGTTGGAAGAACTTCTGTCCCAGTCCGACATCGTTTCCCTCCACTGTCCGCTGACCGCCGAAACCCGTCAGCTGATCAATGCAGACCGTCTGGGAATGATGAAACAGGGCGCTTATCTGATCAATACGGCCCGTGGGGGAGTGGTTGACTCCGCAGCTCTGGCTGAAGCCTTGAAGAACGGCTATCTGGCCGGTGCCGGAATCGATGTGTTCGAAACTGAACCCCCGCTTGACCCGGCCCATCCGCTGCTTCAGGCACCGAATGTACTGGCCACTCCGCATGTCGCATTTGCGTCTGAAGAGTCGATGGAGGCCCGTGCTGCGATCGTATTCAGCAACCTTTCCAACTGGATGGACGGGAAGCAGGAGAATGTGATTCTTTAAATTTTTTTATTTCCTTGCATTGTAGACCAACATTTCGCTTATCTGTATGGAGACTCCCTGCTGGGGATTAAGCCATTTGAAAGCGATGGTATGTTTCCCTTCCGTCAACCGGTATTTCCAGAACAGCTCGTAACGCCGTTTGGCGAAGGAAGCAGGCAGCTGGGCGGTTTCGGCCAGCTGCCCGTCAATGTACAGTTCGACTTCGGCCACATATTCTTCGTCGGATGCATTGACATTTCCTCTGATCACTGCATATTCCGGCGGATACCCGTTCAGCATTTCCGGTGATATCCGTTCAGTCCCC
>JACXXQ010000285.1_pt1 | contig 30901 bp, 25 predicted proteins | sample 8621361 | NCBI WGS metagenome assembly JACXXQ01 (sample SAMN15503820, study PRJNA645414) | gut metagenome | isolation source: feces | host: Bos taurus | place: USA | collected 2016 | reverse complement strand
TTCCCTGCTTCTGCCCGCAGGGTTCAACGGGAAAACGCAGGCAGGTCAGTCCGGATTTTCCGGGTAGAATTTCTTTTTGTAATATCCCTTTGCGCAGTAGATGGCCGCCAGCGGATTGTGGCCGGCGACCCCATCTCTATCCCTGTATGGTATGCCCGCTGGTTTGCCAAACGGAAGAATTTGTAAAAACGAAGCGGGCGTCTCCTTCCCGCATCCCGTTCCTTTGAAAGGAGGCTGGTACAAAGCTGATCAGTCAAAGCATGCAGGAAAGCCCTTTGGAGAAGAGTTTGTTTCCCCGTTTCTGGTACAAATAGATCCTCTTTTTAGCCGGGCGCATTCTCACCGGTTAAATAAGCTACTTCCTTTAAAAATTCTGGTACGGATCACACGGCTGAATGCGGTATGGAAAAACGTCTCTAATCCCTTTTCCATCAAGGCTTTCCCGAATTTCAAGGCAGAGAAAATGGAGGGTATTTGTGAGGGGAAACACCGCAAAAGCAGAAGGTATTTGTGAGAAATTCGCCAGACCGTCATTATCTTCAGAACGCTGGCTCAGCAGATTACAAAATAGATGAGTCATTGTGCGGTCTTCGCGCATATTGCTGGCCTTTGTAAAATAAAAACGGAAGTCTTCCAATCGATGGGTATTTGTGGCATGTTTCTGCCTGTTGGAAGTTCCCAGATCTTTTCACAACACGCAAAAACGCCCGCCCGGATTCTGTTGGAATTCGGGCAGGCGTCTTCTTACCTGAAAACACGCAATTCTATTGAAATAAGGTTTGCTCAATCCTTGGGCCGACGAGCCAGCGACGCTGCCATGCGGCGGTAGGTGTGGCGGATGCCACGGATGGCCACGCTGTATGCCATGATGTTTTCCGGCAGAGCCATGCCCACATAGCCGGAATCACCGATGTGATGGATATCGGTTCCGGTCATCTTGCAGGCCAGCGCAATCTGGCGGATGGTGGCGGTATCCGCCCCTTCCTGCGAGGTGCCGATGGCCGTAATGGTCAGGCAGCCCAGACTGTGGGCATAGCTGACCAGCCCGCGCACATATTCAGTGGTAATGCCGGGCACGGTGCCGGGGGCAGGCAGCAGGATGATGTCCGCACCTGCAGCGGCAAAGGCGGCCACATCCTCTTTGGTGATGATGTTCTCGCCGCCCTCGCCCACAACACCGGAGGCGTGCATCTTGCCCGCTGCCAGCACGATTCCCTCGCCCACCTGAGCGCGGATGCTTTCCAGCGAATGCACAATGGCTTCATTGCTCACCCCGTTGCCCGGGTTTCCGGTGAGCACAATCAGATCCACGCCCATTTCCATGGCACGCTGGGCGTTTTCCGCTGTGGCATAGCGGCCCCGGCTCATGGCCCAGATGGTTTCCTCGTTCTGAGCACAGACAGCCGGATCCACCGGCTCCAGATTGATGCCAATCATTCGCCCGGTGAGTTCCTTCACCCGGCGCACCACGTCCTCGGGGCGGGTCTCGGGCAGGCCCACAATGCGGGGCTCCCACACGTCGAACATATTCAAAAGCAGCAGATCCGCGCCCATGGAGGCGGCAAACTCCGCGTTGGTCACATCGCTGAGCAGCGGCGGGGTGATGCCGATGGTCTCGGCGGCAAGCACCCGGCCCTCGCTGCCGGCCACCGCCTGCAGCAGTTCTTTCGCTGACAGCGAAGCCAGTTCTGCCGGAAGCAGATCCAGTACTCGTTTGGTCATGATGATACGCTCCATTCCTCCGCCATTTTCCGGCGGCTGATGATTTACCGGGAAATCCGCCCGGTCCGGTTGCTTTAAGTATGCCCCATGGGTTCGCAGCTGTCAACCGGTCTGCGCCGGGGCCTGCGGCCAGACACAGTATTTTCCTTTCTCTTACATTCTTTTTGCACACCGGGTCGCTTTTTGAAGTTTCTGCGGCATTTTTTCCATTCATATCCAACACTTTAACAAGATAAACAACTTTTCAACACTTGACGTAACAGTTGTTACGTTATAGAATAGACAGGCAGGGCAGACCGCCGGGTTTGCCCCCATTCTTTGATTCTGGAGGCCCGTTATGCCCAATACCCGCAACAGCGAACTCTGCCAGCAAACCAAGGACTCCATCGCCAATGCGGCAGTGGACCTGCTTCTGGCCGAACCCGAAGCAGAGCTCTCGGTCACCCGGCTGTGCCGTCAGGCCGGCGTGTCCCGCAATGCCTTTTATCGAAATTTCGACGCCGTTGAAGAGGTGGTTGGATATTACCTGCGCTCCCGCTGGATCCGCTATGCTTCCTCGCTGCCGGATCGGCGGGATCTGCTGGAATCGCCGGGGCGGTATCTGATCATCTATATTTACGGCCAGCGCCCTCTGCTGCGCAGTTTACGGGAAAAGCAGATGCTGGGGGTGTTGGAAAAGATGTTTCTGGAGGTTCTTGGCCCGGACGAGGGCACTCCGCCCAGCCTGCGTTACCACCGCAACGGAATGGCCTTTCTGATTTACGGTCTGGTACGCACCATGATTGAAAACGACTTCACCGAAACCCCGGAAGAGGTTTTCCTTCTGATGGACTCGGTTTCCGGCAAATAATTTCCTCTGTCCATTTCCAGAGGGCGGCTCTTTTTTCGAGCCGCCCTCTTTTCTTTTGCACCGTTGTGTGCACAACCGCTCTTCCGGTGCAAAAGGTTTATGATATCCATGGATGAGAATAAGTTATAACGATCGTTTGTATGAGGCGGGCTTTACCGCCGGATACCAATTGGGAAAGAGATGCTCCGCCCGCGCGGTGTCGCCCCCGCGCGGGCGGGCACAGGCTCTAAAAAGCCCGTCTCAGTTGGATTTTGGAAGGGCGCGGCGCTGTGGAGCCGCGTGTGAAAATGAGAGAGTTTGAGAGGACCGGAACGGGCGGAGCTGGTTAAATGGGAACTCAGCCGTCGTAACGGTTGAACTTGCCGCCCCAAACCACGTTGCGGTAGTTCTCCTTGTCGGTGTCGCCCTCGGTGCTGATGAACAGGATGCGGCTGTTCTCGTCCAGATGCAGTTTCTGCTTGAACTCAGCCAGATCCTCACGCAGCAGGATGTTGGAGATGCAGCCGGTGGTGGCGGCGCCGCTCTCGCCGGAAACAACGGGCTTGTCGCCACCGGTGGGGGCAGCCAGAATGCGCATACCGTCGGCAGCCACATAGTCGGGGCAGCTGATGAAGGCATCGGCGCAGTTCTTCAGAACTTCCCAACCGATGGTGCAGGGCTCGCCGCAGGCCAGACCCGCCATGATGGTGTTCATGTCGCCGGTAACGAAGTGCAGCTTGCCGTCATTGGCTTCGGCGGTGCGGAATACGCAGTTGGCCTTCTCGGGCTCCACAACAGTGATGAAGGGGCGCTCGGTGCCGTAGTAGCTGGAGATGAAACCGGCCATGGCGCCTGCCATGCTGCCTACGCCAGCCTGCAGGAATACGTGGGTGGGCTTTTCAGCACCCTCTTTTTCCAGCTGGTGCACAATTTCGTAACCCATGGTGGTGTAGCCCTGCATGATCCACAGAGGAATGTCGGTGTAGCCTTCCCATGCGGTATCCTGCACCATGACCCAGCCCTTCTCCTCGGCCTGCTTGTTGGCCAGACGAACGGCGTCGTCGTAGTTCAGATCGGTGATGGAGGCGTCCGCACCCTCGGCGCGGATGTTCTCCAGACGCTCCTGAGCGCTGCCCTTGGGCATGTAAACCATAGAGTGCTGACCCAGGCGGTTGGCAGTCCAGGCCACGCCGCGGCCATGGTTGCCGTCGGTGGCGGTGACGAAGGTCACCTCGCCCAGCTTCTGGCGTACTTCATCGGACAGAATGCGGGTGGCAGGCATATCGGCAATATCCTCGCCCAGAGTCTTGGCGATGTAACGGCCCAGAGCGTAGCTGCCGCCCAGAACCTTGAAGGCATTCAGGCCGAAGCGGTAGCTTTCGTCCTTGATGCGAACTTCCTTCACGCCCAGAGCCTTGGCCAGGCCGGGCAGGCTGGTGAGCGGAGTCTCGGCGTACACATCGAAGCTGGCATGGAAGTCATGAGCCTTTTTGGCTTCGGCTTCGCTGAAGGCGCTCAGGTCAGTGGCGGGAACGTCCTTATGGGGATAAGTAACAATCTTGAACTGTTCCATAGAGTATCAATTCTCCTTTTTCTCTTTGGGAAGGATAAGATTCAACAAAATGGCGGTAAGAGCCACGATGATGACCTCGGAGTTGCCGAAGATCTGGCCGATCCAGGTGGGGCAGCCTGCGAAGGCGTTGGCGGTCTGGGGAATGCCCACCGCCATGGCCACGCTCAGGCCGGCAATGAACACGCTGCGGGGGCTCAGGCCCTCGCGGGCCAGCATCCGAACACCGGTCATGGCGATGGAGCCGAACACGGTGACGGTGGCGCCGCCCAGCACAGGCTGAGAAATGGTGATGAGGATGGCGCTCAGCTTGGGCACCAGAGCCGCAACAGCAACCACGCCGCCGGTGATGCCGAATACCACGCGGTTGATCACCTTGGTGGTAACCACGATGCCCACGTTCTGACCGGCAGCAGCCACAGGCACGCCGCCGAATACGCCGCCCAGCAGGCTGCACAGGTTGTTGGCGATCACGCCGCCGGTGATTTCGGCGTTGGTGGCCGCACGCTCATAGGCGCCGTTGGCAGTGGCTTCGAGCTGACCGATATCCTGCACGGCATTCACCATGAACACAATGCCCAGGCTGATGATGGCGTTCAGGTTGAACTCGGGAGCGAAGTGGAAGGGCGCGGGCAGCTGAACCCATGCGGCGGTGCCCACTTCGGTGAAGTGGATCATACCCATGACCATGGCTGCCAGATAGCCCACCAGCATACCAATCAGGGTGGCGCTGGCCTTGATCATGCCCTTGCAGAACTGGCCGCATACGATAACAGTGGCCAGAGTGATGAAGGCCAGAATCCAGTTGCGGGCGCTGCCGTAGCTGGGGTCTGTGGCCACACCGCCCGCCATGTAGTTGATGGCGGTATCGTACAGCGAGATACCGATGGTCAGCACCACGCTGGCGGTAACGATGGGCGGGAACAAAAAGCGAATCTTGGTGAAGCACAGACCCACCAGCATGCCCACGCAGGCGCCGGCGATCTGGGCGCCTACCAGGCCGCCCATGCCGGACTGCTCCACAATGGAGCGCAGGGTGGGCAGGAAGGCGAAGCCGCTGCTGATGAAGCCCTTCACACCAAAGGCCTGCAGCAGGATGGCGAGTGCCGCCACCAGCAGGCTTCCCTGCACCATGATGATCTGATCCGAAGCGGAAACGCCCGCGGCGGAGGCAACGATCATGGGCATGGTGATGCAGCCGACCACCATGGCCACCACATGCTGAAGTGCAAGGGGGATGGCTTTGGCCAGGGGGGGCATGCCGGTGCGGGTGTAAAGCGCCTGTTCAGAAGGCGCCGCTTTTGCACTAGCCATGCTTATTTGCCCCCTTTCTTATAGAAGGTGTCCTGGATGGGCAGCTTGGTGCGGAACACGCCGTCCACACGGTAGGCCGCATGGGCTGCAGCGGGAGCTGCGGGAATGGCGCTGATCTCGCCCACGCCCTTGGCGCCGAAGGTGTTCTGATCGTCGGTACCCTTCTCCACGAAGATGACCTCGATGGGAGGTACGTCGGTGGCACGCAGCAGGCCCAGAGTGCCGTACTTGCTCTTCACATAGCCGTTCTCCATCTTGAAGTCCCCGGTGAGGCCATAGCCCAGAGCCATAACCACGCCGCCTTAGATCTGGCCGGCGCAGGACTGATAGTTGACCACGCGGCCAACGTCGTGAGCGGCAACCACCTTGACAACCTTCTTGTTCTCGTCCATGATGACCACCTGGGCTGCATGGCCGTAGGCCACATGGCTCACCGGGTTGGGCTTGTCGCTGCCCATGCGGTCGGTCACGCCGCTGTATTCGCCGTAGAAGCTCTGGCCTTCCAGATCCTCCAGAGTATGGCCGTTCAGTGCGGCAGCCAGCTCACCGGCTGCACGGCGGGTTGCCTCGCCGCAGAACACAGTCTGACGGGAAGCGGTGGAGGTGCCGGAGTTGGGGGTGATGGCCGTGTCGGCACGCTCGTGGAAGATGTGCTGCGGATCCACACCGGTGACTTCGTTCACGATCTGGGTGCAGACGGTGGCAACGCCCTGACCCATGCAGGCAGCGCTGGTGCGGATGTGCACCTTGCCGTCCACCACAGCCAGGCTGCAGCGGCCGATATCCGGCAGACCCACGCCCACGCCGCTGTTCTTCATGCAACCGGCGATGCCCGCGTAGGGGCTGCTCTCGTAGGCTTCCTTCACGGCCTCCAGGCACTCGGCATAACCGGTCTCGGGGCCGGCAATCTGGCCGTTGGGCAGCACCTGACCGGGACGGATGGCGTTGCGGTAACGGATCTCCCAGGGGCTGATGCCCACCTTTTCGGCCAGCAGATCCAGGTTCAGCTCGGCAGCGAAGCAGCTCTGGGTCACGCCGAAGCCGCGGAACGCGCCGCCGGGCACGTTGTTGGTGTAAACGCAGATGCCGGTGATGTCCACATTCTGGAAGTTGTAGGGGCCGCCGCAGTGGGTGCAGGCACGCTGCAGAACCGGGCCGCCCAGGCTGGCGTAAGCGCCGCAGTCGGAGATCAGGGTGGCTTTCATGGCCAGCAGCTTGCCGTTCTCGTCACAGGCGGTGGTCACGTCCATTTCCATGGCATGGCGCTTGGTGTGGATGTTCAGGCTTTCCTGACGGCTGAACTTCACCTTTACGGGGCGGCCGGTGGCCCAGGCCATCAGCGCCGCGTGGTGCTGCACGCTCATATCTTCCTTGCCGCCGAAGCCGCCGCCCACCAGCTTGGTCTGGCAGCGAACCTTCTCGGGAGGAATCTGCAGCATGCGGGAGATTTCCTTCTGCTCGTCGTATACCGACTGGCTGGCGGTGTACATCAGCAGGCCGCCCTCGCCGTCCGGAATACCAATGGCGCACTCGGGCTCCATGAAGGCATGGTCGGTCATGGGGGTGGAGTAGTGCTGGGTCACCACATAGGGTGCGCTGGCGATCACCTCTTCGGCGTTGCCGCGCTTGAGCACTTCCTTGGTGAGGATGTTGCCCTTGTCATGCAGCTTCGGGGCGTCCGGCTGCATGGCCTTGATGGGATCGGTGAGGGGCTCCAGCTCGGTGTAGGTCACATCCACCAGATCCAGCATCTCGTCCAGAGTCTCCTTGTGGTTGGTGGCCACCAGAACGATGGCATCACCAATGTAGCGGGTGCAGTCGCCCTCAGCGATCAGCACATCCCAGTCCTGAATGATGTGGCCGGTCTTGTTGAAGGGCACGTCCTTGGCGGTGAGGATCTTCACCACGTCGGGATGGGCCAGAGCGCGGGCAGGTCGATCTTCTCCACACGGGCTCTGGGGTACTTGGAACACAGAGCCTTGGCGTAGATCCTGCCGGGAACCTTGATGTCGTCCACGAACAGGCCGGTGCCCAGCACCTTCTCGGCCACGTCCACGCGGGGGAAGTGAGCGACGATGCGGGCCTCACTGTCGTCCTGAGGAACGGGCAAATTCTCACGGAACATTTTGGCAGCCAGCAGAATGGCTTCCTCGATGCGAACATAGCCGGTGCAGCGGCAGATGTTGCCGCGGATGGCCTTCTTCACATCCTCACGGGTGGGGTTCAGGTTCTCATCCAGCAGGCTCTTGGCGCTGATCACCATGCCGGGGATGCAGAAGCCGCACTGTACCACGCCGGTCTGGCCGAAGGCGTACACATAAACCGCACGCTCACGCTCGGTCAGGCCTTCCACAGTGGTGATGTGCTTGCCGTTCAGCTTCTCGGTGGTGAACACGCAGGCCTTGGTCTTCTTGCCGTCCACCAGGACGGTGCAGGTGCCGCAGGTGCCCTCGCCGCAGCCGTTCTTCACGCTGGTCAGCCGCATATCCTCCCGCCGATACTCCAGCAGTTTGATGTTTTTGTCGGTGTGGTGTTCCACACCGTTTACATACAAGGTATACATGGAGACGCTCCTTTCAGCGCTTCACGTAGGTGCCGGCCACAAGGCCGGTAGGCTGGCCGTATTCTGCTGCCAGCACGCCGCCCACGAATACTGCTTTGGGCATGCCGGTTACGGCAAAGCCCTCGTAAGGGGTATAGTCCACATTTTGCTGCTGGCGGGCCGCGGTGAGCCTCCGGATCCCACACGGTCACATCCGCGTCCGAGCCAACGGCCAGCACACCCTTGCGGGGATACATGCCGAAGAGTTTTGCGGGATTTTCGGCCAGCAGTCGGCAGAAATCGGTGACGGCCAGTTCCCCGGGCTGCACCATGCTGGTGTAGACCACCATGGGCCGGTGTTCGATGCCGGGGCCGCCGTTGGGTATTCTGGTAAAGTCCTCGATCCCCAGATCCTTCTGCCCTTTGAAATTGTAGCTGCAATGATCGGTGGCAATGGTGTCGATCTCCCCTGCCGCCACCGCCTTGCGCAGCGCCTGTACATCGGCGGGAGTACGCAGCGGCGGACTCATCACATATTTTGCGCCCTCAAATCCGGGGGCCTTGTAGCGGCTTTCGTCCATGGTCAGGTACTGGGGGCAGGTTTCCGCGTAAACCTTCACGCCCTTTTTGCGGGCGGCGCGAACCTCTTCCAGACCCAGCTCGGTGCTCAGATGCACCACATGAACCGGCGTGTCTGCCAGTTTGCCCAGATAGCACAGCCGGTTTACTGCTTCGGCTTCCACCTCAGCGGGTCGGCTGGCCGGATGGGCATCCGGACCGAAATGGCCCAGTTCCTTCTGACGGGCCTGCAGTTCATTCACCAGCAGACCGTTTTCACAGTGCACGCCCAGAATTCCGCCGAAGGGCTTGAGCGACTGGAGGATCTCCAGCAGCTCCGCGTCGTTCACCTTCAGCGCATCGTAGGCCATATAAGCCTTGAAGCTGGTCACACCCCGGCGGAACATCTCGGGCAGCTCCGCCTTTACCTGGTCGTTCCAGTCGGTGATGGCCATGTGGAAGGCGTAGTTGCAGCTGCATCTGCCGTCCGCCTTTTTGTGCCAGGCGTCCAGCGCATCGTTCAGGTTGCCACCCTTATCCTGCGTGGCGAAATCCACGATGGTGGTGGTTCCCCCGCAGACTGCGGCACGGGTACCGGTGGTGAAATCATCTGCCGTTACCAGCGAGCCGCTTTCCATATCCAGATGAGTGTGGCCGTCGATGAAGCCGGGGAACACATAGCAGCCCGCGGCGTCATGAACGGTGTCTCCCTCACCCGGTTCAATGTGAGGTTCGATGGCGACGATGCGGCCGCCATCCAGAGCCAGGTCGGCCCTGGTCAGCCCCGAGGGGCTGACCAGCTGGCCGTTTTGAACGATAATCAAACGAATCCCTTCTTTACTCGCAGAGCTGGATTACAGGCAGTAGGCGTAATCCTTCAGAATGGTCTCGATCAGGGCCTTGATGGGGCCATAGGTGGTGGTATCCTGCGCCAGAACGGTCTCGTACTCGGCATCGCCCAGACGGATCTTCACCTTACCGGCAGCGGCATCCAGCACGCAGAAGCCGGGGTTCTGGCTGTCGGCCGTGTCGGCCTCGGAAGCGAACACAGTGAACTTGTCCTTGTAGGGAGAGCTGGCGTAGAGGCAGAACACGGCGCAGTTGCCGCACTCGTTGCACATCTTGTCCACATGGACCACCTGCTCCTTGGCCATGCCGGGCACCTTGATGGCCAGGTTGGCGCGGTTGGGGCAAACGTCCACGCAGTTCTCGCACACGGCGCTGCAGCCCAGGCAGCGGTCGCTCTCGGCCTTGGCGTCCACATAGCCGCCCAGCAGGCTGCGCTTTGCCTTCAGCTGAGAAGCCTCGGCGGTGAAGTCGATGGTCTTCACGGCGCTGGCCAGAATGTTCATGGCAGCGGCGGTGGCGTCGGCGATGGCTTCCACAACGGTGGCGGGGCCGCGCTTGGCGTCGCCCACAACATAGATGCCGTTCTCAGCCTTGCAGTCGGCGTCGACCTTGGCCTTGCCCTTCTCGTCCACGGCAATGCCTCTGGTCAGGAAGGTGGCGGTGTCAACCTTCTCACCGATGGCGGCGATCACGCAGGAGGCAGGCAGCTCGGTGGTCTCACCGGTGGCCTCGGGGCTGCGGCGGCCGGAAGCATCGGGAGCGCCCAGACGCATCACGTCGCAAACCAGCTTGCCGTCCTTCAGGGCAACGGGAGCCAGCAGCTCGCAGAACTCCACGCCGTCGGCCAGAGCCAGCTCCAGCTCTTCCTCATCGGCAGGCATGTAGCGCTTGCTGCGGCGGTATACCAGGCGAACGTTGGCAGCACCGGCGCGCTTGGCGGCACGGGCAGCATCCATCGCGGTGTTGCCGCCGCCAATGACAACCACATCGTTGCCCAGGTTCAGGGTCTCGGGGGCGTTCTTCTGACGATCCAGGTGCTCCAGAACGTTCAGGGCCTCGCCGCCCTCCAGCTTCAGAGCGCCGTGGTTCCAGGCGCCGTTGGCCAGAATCACATGGGTGTAGCCCTGACCCAGCAGCTCAGCGGGATTGGCCACATTGGTATTCAGCTTCACTTCCACGCCCAGCTTCTCCAGCAGAGCAGCGTCCTTGGCGATGGCTTCGTCGCTGATACGGAAACCGGGGATGACGTGCTTCACGATACCGCCCAGAGCGTTGCGCTTCTCGAAGATGGTGGCCTTCGCGCCAGCCTTGGCCAGGAAGTAGGCCGCAGCCATACCGGCGGGGCCGCCGCCCACGATGGCAACGTTCTCGCTGCGGGGAGCGCCGGCCTTCAGGCCAGCCAGGAAGGCGTCGTAGCCGCCCTCGGCAGCTGCCAGCTTGGCAGCGCGGATCTGCACGCTCTCCTCGTAGAAGTTACGGGTGCACTTGGTCATGCAGCGGTGGCTGCAGATGGTGCCGGTGATGAAAGGCAGGGGGTTCTTCTCGCAGATAACCTGCAGAGCTTCCACCAGCTTGCCCTCGCCCACCAGCTGAATGTAGGTGGGAATGTCCTGATGGATGGGGCAGCCGGCCTCTTCACAGGGAGCCACGAAGCAGTCGATCAGGGGAACGTCCTGCTTCATCTTGCGGCTGGGCAGAGGCTTGATGGGCTTCACATGGTGAGCGTCGGTCTTGACGGAATCCACCAGAGCGCCCAGCTTCTCCATATCCACACCGGCGAAGGGAACGTAGTCCATGGCAACCAGCTTGTCGGCCATGGGACGCAGGCGGTTGTATCCGCCGGGCTTCAGCAGGGTGGTGGCCAGGGTGATGGGCCAGATGCCGGTGTTGAAGATGCGGTCGATGTTGAAGTAGTCCGCACCGCCGGAGTAGGATACCCGCAGCTTGCCGCCGAACTCCTTCTCCACCTTCTGAGCCAGGCTGATGGACAGCGGATACAGGCTCTTGCCGCTCATGTACATCTCCTCACCGGGCAGCTCGCCGGCAGCGATGGTCACGGGGAAGGCGTTGGTCAGCTTGATGCCGAATTCCACGTTGTTGGAAGCGGCCAGATCCAGCAGACGATTGAACATGGGGATGGCGTCCTCAAACTGCAGGTCGCCCTTGAAGGATGGTCGTCGAATACGATGTAATCGTAGCCCATGTCGTCCAGGGTCTTGCGGGCGAATTCGTAGCCCAGCAGAGTGGGGTTGCACTTGATGTAGGTGTTCAGCTTCTTCTCGTTGATGAGGTAGGTGGCAATGCGCTCGATCTCATCCGGGGGGCAGCCGTGCAGGGTGGACAGGGTGATGGAGGTGCAGACATGGGGATTGATGGCGTCGATGTAAGCGGCATCAATGCCGTTCAGGCGGTTCAGGTTGGCCTTGGCCCATTCCACGCACTCAGCCCAGATCTTGCTGGTGGAGGCGTCCTTCATGCCCTCGATGTAGGTATTAGCCTTCTCGCTCTGGATGCCGGCCAGAGCGTAGCCAACGCTCATGTTGAATACGAAGCCGTTCTCGCTGCCCAGGCCGTACATGCGGCTGATCAGCTTCAGGGCGAACCAGGCCTTCACATACTCTTCAAAGGCCTGGGGAACGCGCAGCTCGGTGCTCCATTCCACGTTGTAGCACTCGTCCTCTGCCTTGATGCAGGGCTTGGAGACGGGCAGGTCCTCACCGTCGATGATCTGAACGGTCTTGACCTCGAAGAAGCGGCTGCCGCCGGCGTATGCGGCGATCAGGTTCTGAGCCAGCTGGGTGTGAGGGCCGGCAGCGGGGCCGAAGGGGGTCTCGATCTGCTCGGTGAAGATGGGCAGAGTCTTGCCGGCGGTGTGCTTGTAGATGTCACCAACGCCGAAGATGGTACCCTGCTGGGCGTACTCGGTGAGGATCCAATCCATCAGTTCAGCAAACGGAATGGGGCGCATGATGTCGCTCATAATGATTCTCCTTTTTCTCTCAAATTCATCGCCCGCTTTGAACGGCGGACGCCGGTTCCCGTGCTGTTTTGAGCCCGCACGGAGGCTTTTTTACACAGGTTGGGGCACAAAGAGCCCGCCCGGGTCTGCCGGGTGCAAACCGGGCTCTTTGTGCCTGATGGGGCTGAATCAGCGGCCCGCGTTGATGCGGTTCCACAGATCGGCACTCTGCTCGCGGCAGTGGGCCAGAACAGCTTCCTTGTCGATGCCGATCAGCTCGCGGTCCTTCATCTTGACCACGCCGTTGATGATGGTGGTCACCACACTGCGGCCGGTCATGCCGAACAGGATGTGGCTGTTGATGTTGGAGGCGTTCATCGGGGTCAGAGGATCGTAATCGGAAACGATTACGTCGGCGTAGGCGCCTTCCTTCAGGATGCCGATGGGCTTCTCGAAGAAGCGGCCGGCCATGGCGCGGTTGTTCTCGAACAGCATGGTGGGAATCTCGCCCCAGGCCACGTTGGGCTTGCAGGCGTTGTGCTTATGCAGCACGTTGGCCACCTTGTAGCTCTCGGTCATGTCGTTGGTGTAGCCGTCGGTGCCCAGGCCCACGGTCAGGCCCTTTTCCATCATCTTCAGGATCGGGGGGCAGCCCACAGCGTTGCCCATGTTGCTTTCGGGGTTATGTACCACCATGGTGTTGGTGGCCTTCAGCAGGTCCATCTCGGCCTCGTTGATGTAGATGCAGTGGCCGCAGATGGTCTTGTCGCCCAGGATGTCCATATCGTGCAGGCGGAACACCAGACGCTTGTTGTATTTGGTCAGGCTGTCGTACAGATCGTCGATGCCCTTGGCCACATGGATGTGGTAGCCGGCGCCCTCAGGCTTCTCGGCTGCGCAGTACTCCAGAGTCTTGTTGCTCAGGGTGAAGGGAGCGTGCATGCCCATCATGCCCTTGATCATGTCGGTGGTGTCGGCCTGGGCGTACTTGATGAAGTCCACGTTTTCCTTCACGGAAGCCTTCATCTTGTCCTCGCCGTCGCGATCGCTGATCTCGTAGCACAGGTTGGAGCGAACGCCGAACTCCTTGGCGCTCTCGGCAATGGCAAACAGGCTGCCCTCAATGCCGCCGTAGCTGGCATGGTGGTCAAAGATGGTGGTCACGCCGTTCATGATGCAGTCCAGATAGGTGGCATCGGCGCCGGCCTTGGTGTCCGGCAGGAGCAGATTGCGGTCGATGGTCCACCACTGCTGATCCAGAACCTCCAGGAAGTTGGTGGGATTGTTGCCCTTGATGGTCAGGCCCCGGGCAAAGGCCAAATAGATGTGGTTGTGGGCGTTGATGAAGCCGGGCATGATCACGCCGCCCTTGGCGTCAATGAATTCGGCTTCGGGGTATTTGGCCTTCAGCGCGGCGGTCTCGCCCACCTCTTTGATCAGGTTGCCCTCAATGGCAACACAGCCATTTTCCAGATAGGGGTTTGCGTCGTCGCGAGTGACCAGGCGGCCATTTCCCAAAAGATACATAACCATTCTTCTCCTTTTCTGCTCATGCGTTGTTATTCGGCTGCATACGAAAAACGGCTGTAACAGAACACACTGCTCACCATTTTGTCCTTGGCAGATGGATCACAGCCCGTGCGCAAAGCACTCCGTTACAGCCGTTTTATTCACCTTGATTTTTGTCTGATTTTTCCCTTTTCCCTACGATTCACGACCCAATCATGATCAAAAATCACAAAAAAAGAACAGCCGTACCGTAACTGACGAACAGCACAACGCCTGTTGTGCCTGCCCAACCCGTGCGCGAAGCACTCCGTTACAAGTTGGCTGTTAAGAATCAAACTATACCTGTGAGAAAAGTGTCACTCCTCACTGCACGTTCAGTATGGCACCATGATATTTGCCGTGTAAGTGGGTTCGAACGTTTTCTATTTTTTGCCTAAAGCTTCCAATTCATTGTTGTACAAAACAGCAAAGTATTACTTTTATTTTTTTCATCAAAATCACACGTTTCGGCCGTTTCCCCCTATTTTTCCGACGCTTTCATAGGAAATGACGCTTTTTTAAAAGCCTTATATGTATAAAAAAACAACGCCCGGATTGCAAACACAACCCGGGCGCCGAAAAAGCTTTTTCAGCTGCGGCCCGCTTCACGGCAGGCCGAACATAAGCCATAAAGATTCAGCGAAACATGCTCAATGGCCAGGTCCCTGCGGGCCTCAATCATCTGATTGATCGCCGTTTTGTCCAGAAAAACGTCCTCCACCTTTCCGCAGCGGGTGCAATAAAGGTGATCATGCTCGGAAAGGGTACGGTCAAACCGATCCGCCATGCCGGGGATCGACACGCGGCGCACCCGGCCCATTTCCACCAGGCCATTCAGGTTGCGGTACACCGTGCCAAGGCTCAGGCCCGGGCAGTCCTCGCGGATGGCCAGATAAATATCATCCGCCGTGGGATGGTCGCAGCGGTTCTGCACCTGACGCAAAACCAGCTCTCGTTGACGGGAATAGCGCATTTGGGAAACCTCCTTTGCGGTAAATTTTCTCTATGAGGAAGCGGGCCCGGAGCATATAGTCAATATCCATAAATCCGAAAGGCAGTTAAAAATGCCAAAACCCTTTCCAACTCCACACTTTATATACTAAAATAGGAACGATTCCTTGTCAAGCAAGAGCGCAAATTTTTATAGGATTTTTTCATTTTTGTAGCAACCGCCAAAGCTTCCTCATCTGCCGCCAGAGGGTTTATGCGCAGTGTGAAAACCGCCGTCCGAATCGCTTCGGGCGGCGGTTAATAAGAATAAATCGCAGGCTTTACTTTTTCTTTATTTTATCCCAATAAGCTCTGGCTGCCTGTTCATTTTTATTCTCTCCGTATTCATAATACACCGTTCCGGCCAACGCATCCGGCAGGTACTGCTGTTCCACCCACCGGCCGGGGAAATCGTGGGGATATTTATAATTCTGGCCTTTTACCAGCGCATCCTCGCCGTCAAAATGCTTGTTTTGCAGCTGGCGGGGAATGGGGCCGGATCTGCCCCGTTTCAGATCCGCCATGGCCTGGTTGATTCCCATGTAGGCTGTGTTGGATTTGGGGCTGGTTGCCACCAGCACCACCGCGTTTGCCAGCGGGATGCGCGCCTCAGGCAGACCGACCATGTTGGCGATGTCCACCGCGGCTTTAACAATAGGCATGATCTGCGGGTAGGCAAGGCCCACATCCTCGCAGGCACAGACCATCAGCCGCCGACAGGCACTCACCAGATCCCCCGCCTCCAGCAGGCGGCCCAGATAATGCAGCGCTGCATCCGGATCCGAGCCACGCATGGATTTCTGATAGGCAGAAACGATGTCGTAATGGTCATCCCCTGCCCGATCGTAACGCATGGCGGTACGGCGTGCCACCTGTTTGACCATTTCCAGCGTGATCAGCCGGTTTCCTTCCGCATCCGGCGCAGCAGCAGTGGCGGCAAATTCCAGGCAGCCAAGTGCCTTGCGCATGTCGCCCCCGCAGGCGTCCGCCAGATACCGGCAGGCCTCCTCGGGCATTTGAACAGGGCCTCCATCCTCTTCTCCCAACCGGGTCAGCGCATTACGGATTCCCTGCTCGATGTCCGCCGGCTGCAGAGATTTGAATTCAAATACGGTGCACCGACTGAGCAGCGCATTATAAATATAGAAATAAGGATTTTCCGTGGTGGAGGCAATCAGGGTAACCGAGCCGTCCTCAATACACTCCAGCAGGCTCTGCTGCTGCTTTTTGTTCAGATACTGAATCTCGTCCAGATACAAAAGCAGACCATTGGCGCTGTTCAGGGTACCAATCTCAGCAAGCACCGCCTTGATATCGCTGGTGGAAGCGGAAGTGCCGTTGAGCTTATGCAGTCGCATGCCGCTGTTTTCCGCGATGATGCGGGCCACCGTAGTCTTGCCCACACCGGACGGGCCATAAAAGATCATATTGGGAATGCGTCCGCTGTCGATGGTTTTGCGGAACACACATTCCTCCCCAAGCAGATGCTGCTGGCCGCACACCTCGCTCAGTGTGCGCGGGCGCAGCCGCTGGGCCAGAGGTTCACTCATGGCGTTATCCCCTTTCTGTGGTAAAGGCTTCGCTGCTCCAGCCCTTCAGGATCTGATCCGCATAGCCCGGATTCACAAATCGGTCAATGGCATAGACCAGGCTCCGATCCCAGAATGCCCATTCGTGGCCACCATCCCAGTCCATATAGGTATAATCCACCGGCAGGCTCTGGGCCAGCTGGCGGAACGCCTGATTCTGCTCATAAATATAGTAAGGCTCGTGATCCTGACGGCCGGTGGTGCACAGGATCTTCGGCTGCTGCTCCGCAGGCAGGGCGCTCACCTTCTGTACCAGCCGGAACAGATCCCGGTTTTCCGGCAGCTCCAGCGCCTGACCGTACACCGGCTCGAACACATAGCGCACCAGAGGGTTGTTCTTCTGGCCCAGCATCAGGTGCATGGCCACCGCGCCGGAGAAGCTGGCGCAGCCCGCATATCGCTCCGGATGGTTGAGAGCCAGCATCAGCGCGCCGTATCCGCCCATGGAAAGGCCGCAGATGAAATTCTTCTCCCGCTCGTGGGGCAGCTTCACGATCTGATCCAGCAGCAGGGGCATCTCCTCGGTAAGCCAGGTGTGGTAGGCCTGATTGGAGGCGGTATCGTGATAGAAGGAATTGCCCGCATCCGGAATTACGAGGGCAATGTTGTTGTCCGCCGCATAGCGCAGCGCAGCCGACATGTTCACCCAGTCGCCGCCATCGTTGGTATAACCGTGCAGCAGGGTGAACACAGCCCGGGGCGGCTGGCCCTTCCAGCGGTCCACCAGATCACAGGGGAAATACAGCCGCACCTGCGTGGTGCTCATCAGGGCCTGGCTTTTCAGTTTGCAGGTAAAAAACGCCATGGTTAAGCTCTCCTTTTTGGCATTGCGCCAGCAAGGCGGCTTCCCCCGCCTTACGGGAAAAGCCGCCCTCTGTTGATGTTACCGATTATTCATACAGCGGGAACCGGGCAGTCAGCTCCGCCACGCGGGCCGCCACCTGATCCTTCTTATTCTCAAAATCGAAGATGCAGTCCGCGATGCAGTCCGCGATGACCTTCATCTCTTCGGGGCCAAAGCCGCGGGTGGTCACCGCCGGTGTGCCGATGCGTACGCCGCTGGTCACGAAGGGACTGCGCTTTTCGCCGGGCACCGAGTTCTTGTTGGCGGTGATGTGCACCTCGTCCAGATTGTGCTCCAGCTCCTTGCCGGTGCACTCCTCGTCGGACAGGTCGATCAGCATCAGGTGATTGTCCGTGCCGCCGCTCACCAGTTTCACACCCCGGGCGGTCAGTGCATCCGCCAGTACCTGAGCGTTCTCCACGATTTTGCGGGCGTACTCTTTAAATTCCGGGCGCAGCGCCTCCCCGAAGCAGACTGCCTTGGCGGCGATCACATGCTCCAGCGGGCCGCCCTGAGTACCGGGGAATACCGCCTTATTGATCTTCTTGGCCAGATCCTCATTGTTGGTCAGGATCAGGCCGCCGCGAGGCCCGCGCAGGGTCTTGTGGGTGGTGGTGGTCACCACGTCCGCGTAGGGCACCGGGCTCTGATGCGCACCGCCCGCCACCAGACCGGCAATGTGGGCCATATCCACCATCAGGTAAGCGCCCACCTCATGGGCAATGTCGGCCAGTACATCAAATTTAATGGCGCGGGGATAGGCGGAAGCGCCTGCCACGATCATTTTGGGCTTGACTTCCCGGGCCAGCTGACGCAGTGCATCGTAGTCCAGATATCCTTCCTCATTCACGCCATAGGGTACGAAATGGTAGTTCTTACCGCTCATGTTCACCGGGCTGCCATGAGTCAGGTGACCGCCTGCGGCCAGATCCATCCCCAGAATGGTGTCGCCCACCTCCAGCAGCGCGAAATACACGGCCAGATTGGCCTGAGCACCGGAGTGGGGCTGCACGTTGGCGAACTTTGCACCAAACAGCTTGCATGCGCGGTCGATGGCAATCTGCTCCACCTGATCCACATAGGCACAACCGCCGTAATACCGGTGGGCGGGGTAGCCCTCGGCGTATTTATTGGTGAGCACGGTACCCACTGCAGCCATTACCGCCGGGCTTACGATGTTTTCGCTGGCAATCAGCTCAATGTTCTGCCGCTGGCGAACCAGTTCCCGCTGCATGGCTTCGGCCAGCTCCGGGTCCTGCCCGGCCACAAAGCCGATGGTATCCATCATATCCTGATACATGTTTTTCCACTCCTTTTCCTATATGGCCCAGCCATTAGTATACTATTGTTCTATTATAGCGCATCTGCCGCCCGGGCACAACCACCCGGCAGTAAGTTTCCAATGGCTTTTTCTGCTGTTTATAAAAAGAATTGCCCAAACTGAGAATTCGTGCTATAATCATTGAAAATTCTTTTATACAAGCCAAAACGGAGGGATTCACCCATGACCACAAAAGCCCTGGCACTGGAAGTGATCCAGCGCCTGAAAGACGCCTACCCCATCGCGGAATGCACTCTGGATTATGACCACGCCTGGCAGCTTCTGGTGGAGGTGCGGCTGGCTGCCCAGTGCACCGACGCCCGGGTAAATGTGGTGTGCAGGGATCTGTTTGCCAAATACCCCAGTGTGGATGCGCTGGCCGCTGCCGAGCCGGAGGAGATCGAAGCCATCGTGAAACCCTGCGGGCTGGGCCGCTCCAAGGCGCGGGACATCAGCCTGTGCATGCGCCGCCTGCGGGACGATTTCGGCGGCAAGGTTCCGGACGATTTCGACGCGGTGCTCAGCCTGCCCGGCGTGGGCCGCAAAAGCGCCAACCTGATCATGGGCGACGTGTTCGGCAAGCCTGCCATCGTCACCGATACCCACTGTATCCGGCTGTGCAACCGGATCGGCCTGGTGAAGAACATCACCGAGCCCAAAAAGGTGGAGATGGCCCTGTGGAAGATCATTCCCCCGGAGGAGGGCAGCGATCTGTGCCACCGGTTCGTGCTGCACGGCCGGGCCGTGTGCGACGCCCGCAAGCCGGACTGCGCCGCCTGCTGCCTGAAGGACATCTGCAAAACCGGCAAGAAGGCCGTTCCCGCCGAGTCATAAGCCCTTTTCTTCCTACCAGAAAAGGAAAACCTTGACAAATTTCTCTATCGTGTTATACTTATGCACGGACATAAAAACAGGGGCGCTGGGGGCCATCCCCGGCTGAGATCAGAGCAAAGTGCAGCTCTGGGTCACCTTGAACCTGATCCGGGTAATGCCGGCGTAGGAAGTTTGAGGATTATAGCGCAATCATTGCGCCCCTGCATGGTTTTTTGCCTGTGCAGGGGCGTTTTTTGCGCCCGTTTTTATGTACTAATCTTTTTTCACACGGCCAAAAAGGCCGGGAAAGGCTGGTACAAACCATGGCAAAATCGACGACCCGCACCCATGCGCTGGTGGAATGCGCGCTGATGATCGCGCTGGCCACCATTCTGAGCTACATTCCCATCTTCAAGCTGCCTCACGGCGGCTCCATCACCCTGGTGAGCATGCTGCCCATCATTCTGGTCAGCTTCCGCCGCGGCCCCGCCTGGAGCCTGCTCACCGCTTTCGTGTTCAGCCTGATCCAGCTGCTGCTGGGTGTCAGCGATCTGACTTACTGCCAGACGCTGGGCGCCGTAGTGGGCAGTGTATTGCTGGACTTTTTGATCGCCTTCACCGTGCTGGGCCTGGCCGGTCTGATTGCGAAACCCATCCCCAACCGGCTGGCCGGCGTCTGCGTGGGTACTCTGGCGGTTTGCCTGCTGCGCTACCTGTGCAGCTTCCTGTCCGGCTACATCGTCTGGAAGGACTACGACTATGCCTTTGAGTGGATGACCGAGTTCGGCTGGGGCGCTCAGATCGCCAGTATGGGCGAAAACGCTCTGTGCTGGCTGTACAGCGCAGTATACAACGGCACCTATATGCTGCCGGAAGCCATTCTCACCACTGTGGTGGCCATCGTTCTTTATAAAATGCTGCCCAAGCTGTTTGCGCCTCAGGCGTAATTTTTCTTCCAGCCGGGGGTGTTTCCAATCCGGAAGCACCCCCGGTTTTTTCTGCTTCGCCGTGCCTTTACTGTCCTGTCTTTTTTTGATATACTGAAGAAACTCCCGGTAAAAATCTCTCCGGAGTATTTTATTCTTGAAAACGAGGTGTAACCCCTTGAAGCTGCCTTTTTTATGGAAAAGCCTTGCACTGACCGCCTGTGCTGCCCTGATGCTGTGTGGCTGCGGCGCATTCAGCGCGCCGGAACCCACGCCCACCCCCACACCGGCTCCCACTGCAGTGCCCACACCGGAACCCACTCCCAGCCCCACGCCGGAGCCCACACCGGAACCCACTGTGGATCTGGATGATTTCGGTGGTTACCCTTCCGTGGGTGACGAATTGGGCCGCATTGTGATTCCCGGCACCAATGTGGACTGCGCCATGTACTGGGGCGACAGCAAAACCCAGCTGAGCAAGGGTGCGGGCACCTACACCGGCGCGCACATTCCCGGTGAGGGCGGAACCATTCTGGCCGGAGCCCACACCAACAGCTATTTCCGCGACTTTGAAAACGTGGAGCTGGGCGACGAGATCGTGATCACCACCTATTACGGCGAGTATCATTATGAAGTGGTGAATATGCAGGTGGCACTGGATACCGATACCTCTGCCTACGATCTGGAAGCAGACGAGGAGAATGTGATTCTCTATACCTGCTACCCCTTCGGCACTCTGCAGCACACCAGCCAGCGCTATTTCATCTATGGCAAATACATCAGCGGCCCCGAAATCGTGGACAACTGATTCCAGTCAAAAACGCCCTTTCCCACACCATTGGAAAGGGCGTTTTCTTATTGTTCTGCGGAAAGGGCAGTCGGCCCCTCCTGTGCTTTCTGCATGGCCCGCAGCAGCATGCCCTGTCGGCTGGCCGCCTCCTGCAGCGCCACAAGGCAATCCCGTGCAAGGGGTGAAAGGCCGTATTTTGCCTGCCACAGGGCCACATCCCGGTTCATTGCCACACCGGCGCAGCGCTGCTGCACAAGGCCGTGGCGGCGGCATTCCGCCTCCGGAAGCGGATTTGACCAGGCATAGCTGCCCGGTACGCCCCGCAGCAGCTCATACATACTTGCCCGATCCTGCACATGAATACGGCCCGCCGGTTCCTGTGGCGGAGCCGCAAATTCTGTCTGCTCCGCCAGCTGGGCATCCCCCCGCAAAATCTGGGGATACTGCTGCAGCTGATCATATTGCAATGTTCCCTGCCCGGCCAGCGGATGCCCCGGAGCCATCAGCACACAGGGCGTAAAACGCAGCAGAGTACGGCTGGCAAGACCCGCCCTGGCAAACAGCTCCTTGAAATAATCGTCATACAGCAGCTGATACCGCACCACGGCGATCTGCACCTGGCCCCGGCTCACCGCATCCAGTGCCTGCGCCGTGGCCGATTCCTGATAGCTCACATTCAACGGCCTGCCCTGCTGCTTTGCCAGAAAGGCGGCCAGCGCCCGGGTGATGTAGCCGCTGTGCGGCCCGGCCAGCGCCAGCCGCATGGTCTGTTCATGGGTGCGATAGATGCTTTCCAGCTCGCCCACCTGACGCAGGATGGTCTCGGCATAGCGCAGCAGCTGGGCCGCCTCCACCGTAGGCTCCATACCCTGTGCTCCCCGCCGGAACAGGCTGACCCCAAGCTCCTTCTCCAGTTCCTTGATGGTTCGGCTCAGGTTGGGTTGGCTGATATACAGATTCTGAGCTGCCTTGGTCACACTGCCTACCCGCGCAATTTCCAGTACACAGCGCAGCTGTTGTAAATTCATTCCCATTTCCTCCTTTGTGTAGTTTGCCAGCGCATTTTCACGAAACATGTGTAAAAACTTTGTAAACAGCCCACTATTATATCAATTTTGATATAGTTTTATTTATATAATACATTACCCACCAGGATATGGCAATGGTATCATAGGGGTGTCAAGAAAATAACATTCAAACGCCTGCCGCCTTGTGCGGTTTCTTTTCGCCCTTTTCGCGTTAAGATTTTAACGTTTAGAACATGTTATTTCATTTTCGGAATTTTTTTGGAGGTAATGAACAATGGCACGTTTTACTCTTCCCCGCGATCTGTATCATGGCAAGGGCTCTTTGGAAGAACTGAAGAACCTGGGTGGCAAGAAGGCTTTCGTCGTTGTTGGCGGCGGCAGCATGAAGCGCTTTGGCTTCCTGGATCGCGCCATCAATGCCCTGAAGGAAGGCGGCATGGAAGTTTATCTGTTTGAGAATGTTGAGCCCGATCCCTCTGTGGAAACCGTTATGCGCGGCGCTGCTGCCATGACCGAGTTCCAGCCTGACTGGATCGTTGCCATGGGCGGTGGTTCCCCCATCGACGCTGCCAAGGCCATGTGGGCTTTCTACGAGTACCCCAATGTGACCTTTGAGGAGCTGTGCATCCCCTTCAACTTCCCCAAGCTGCGCCAGAAGGCTCACTTCTGCGCCATTCCTTCCACCTCCGGTACTGCTACCGAGGTTACCGCGTTCAGCGTAATCACCGACTATGCCAAGGGCATTAAGTATCCTCTGGCCGACTTCAACATCACTCCCGATGTTGCCATTGTTGATCCCGAGCTGGCCGAGAAGATGCCCCCGAAGCTGACCGCTCACACCGGTATGGACGCTATGACCCATGCCATTGAGGCTTATGTTTCCACCTGCAACTGCGATTACACTGATCCTCTGGCTCTGCATGCCATCAAGATGATCCACAATGATCTGGTTGCCAGCTACAACGGCGACATGGATGCCCGTGACCGCATGCACAACGCTCAGTGCCTGGCCGGCATGGCCTTCTCCAACGCTCTGCTGGGCATCGTTCACAGCATGGCTCACAAGACCGGTGCTGCTTACTCCGGCGGCCACATCGTACACGGCTGCGCCAACGCCATGTACCTGCCCAAGGTCATCAAGTACAACAGCAAGGTTGAAAGCGCTGCCGAGCGTTACGCTGACATCGCCCGCTTCATCAAGCTGGAAGGCAACACCACCGAGGAGCTGGTGGAAGCCCTGATCGCTGAGATCAAGAAGATGAACGCCGCGCTGAACATCCCCACCTGCATCAAGGAGTACGAGGGCGGCATCATCGACGAGAAGGAATTCATGGATAAGCTGCCTCAGGTTGCCGAACTGGCCATTGGCGATGCCTGCACCGGTTCCAACCCCCGTCAGCCCAGCCAGGAAGAGATGGAGAAGCTGCTGAAGGCTTGCTACTACGACCTGCCCATCGATTTCTAATCGATTTTCCCGCACTGAATGCCCTCGGTGTATTTACACCGGGGGCATTTATACGTTATAATGTAATAGGACTGTGCATTTTTCGGTCCCAGGCCGGCTTTTGCATTCATCCGCAAATGCCGGTTTCATTTTGTGAGTGAAAAGGAAGCGATTTGCCATGTTTAAGATCGTTGAACGAAAAGAGTTGAACCCCACCGTCACCAAGCTGGTGATTGAGGCCCCGCTGGTGGCAAAGAAGGCCCAGCCCGGCCAGTTCATCATCGTGCGCGCCAAGGAGGATTCCGAGCGTATCCCCCTGACCGTGGCGGACTATGACCGTGAGGCGGGCACCGTGACCATCATCTTCCAGATCGTGGGCGGTTCCACCATGGAGCTGAACGAGCTGCGCGAGGGCGAGAGCGTACACGACTTCGTTGGCCCTCTGGGCGTTGCCAGCCATCTGGACGGCCTGAAGAAGGTTGCCGTTGTGGGCGGCGGCGTGGGCTGCGCCATTGCCTACCCCATTGCCAAGAAGCTGCATGAGCTGGGCTGCGAAGTGCACAGCATCGTGGGCTTCCGCAACAAGGATCTGGTGATTCTGGAAGACGAGTTTGCCGCCTGCAGCGACAAGCTGGTCATGATGACCGACGACGGCAGCCACGGCCAGAAGGGTGTGGTTACCGCTCCGCTGGAAGAGCTGATCAAGAACGGTGAGAACTACGACGAAGTGATCGCCATCGGGCCTCTGGTCATGATGAAGTTCGTCTGCCTGACCACCAAGAAGTACGATGTGAAGACCGTTGTGTCCATGAACCCCATCATGATCGACGGCACCGGCATGTGCGGCGGCTGCCGCCTGACCGTGGGCGGCGAGACCAAGTTCGCCTGTGTGGATGGCCCTGACTTCGACGGCCATCTGGTGGACTTCGACGAGGCCATGCAGCGCGGCAACATGTACAAGGAATTCGAGACTCACGCCCGTGAGGAGCACTGCAACCTGTTCAAGAAGAACGTGCAGTAATCGCTTGTACGCAACACTTTTCGTGAGAATTTAAAACAATTGGGAGGAACCCGAAAATGGCATTGCATAATATGGATCCCAAGCGCTGCCCCATGCCCAGCCAGGATCCCAACGTTCGGAACAAAAACTTCAAGGAGGTAGCTCTGGGCTACACTCCCGAGATGGCAGTCAACGAGGCCAAGCGCTGCCTGGGCTGCAAGAACAAGCCCTGCCAGACCGGCTGCCCGGTTGGCATCGACATCCCCAGCTTCATCGCCAAGGTGGCGGAAGAGGATTTTGAGGGCGCCTATCAGGTGCTGAGCGCCTCCAGCGCGCTGCCCGCCGTGTGCGGCCGCGTCTGCCCCCAGGAGACTCAGTGCGAAGGCAAGTGCGTGCGCGGCATCAAGGGCGAGAGCGTGGGCATCGGCCGTCTGGAGCGCTTCGTGGCCGACTGGCACCGTGAGCACAACACCGCCGCCCCCACCGTTCCCGAATCCAACGGCCACAAGGTGGCCATCATCGGCGCCGGCCCCAGCGGCCTGACTGCCGCCGGCGATCTGGCCAAGCTGGGCTACAAGGTCACCGTGTACGAAGCTCTGCATCTGGCAGGCGGCGTGCTGGTGTACGGTATCCCCGAGTTCCGTCTGCCCAAGGCCATTGTGCAGAACGAGATCGAAGGGCTGCAGGCCATGGGCGTGGACATCGAGACCAACATGGTCATCGGTAAGGTACTGACCATTGATGAGCTGATGAACGACTACGGCTATGAAGCTGTTTATGTGGCTTCCGGCGCGGGCCTGCCCCGGTTCATGGGCATCCCCGGCGAGAGCCTGAAGGGCGTGTACTCCGCCAACGAGTACCTGACCCGCGTGAACCTGATGAAGGCTTACAAGGAAGGCAGCAAGACCCCCATCAAGAAGAGCAAGAACGTAGCCGTTGTAGGCGGCGGCAACGTGGCCATGGACGCTGCCCGCAGCGCCAAGCGTCTGGGCGCCGAGAACGTGTACATCGTGTACCGCCGCGGCATGGAAGAGCTGCCCGCCCGTAAGGAAGAGGTGGAGCATGCCGAGGAAGAGGGCATCATCTTCAAGCTGCTCACCAATCCCGTGCGCGTTCTGGGCGACGAGAACGGCTGCGTGACCGGTATGGAGTGCGTGGAGATGGAGCTGGGCGAGCCCGATGACAGCGGCCGCCGCCGCCCCGTGGAGAAGAAGGACAGCAACTTCGTGCTGGATGTGGACACCATGATCATGTCCATCGGCACCAGCCCGAACCCGCTGATCCGTTCCACCACTCCCGGCCTGGAAACCAACCGCCACGGCTGTATCGTGACCAACGGCGACGACGGTCTGACCAGCCGCGAGGGCGTGTACGCCGGCGGCGACGCCGTGACCGGTGCTGCCACCGTTATTCTGGCCATGGGCGCTGGTAAGCATGCTGCCAAGGCCATTGACGAGTACATCAAGAGCAAGAACAAGTAAGTAATGCTTCATAAAGGGCGGTGCCGCTTCTGGCACCGCCCTTTTTTACACGCAAAAACGCCCCTGCAGCTGTCCTTACGCACAGCTGCAGGGGCGTTTTGTGATTTTGTTCAGGATTCCGCCGGACGGCGTACCGCATTATCCTGAAAGCGGAAACTGCCGGGATAATGCCGGGACTGGGTATACTCAAACATGACGCCTTCGCTGTTGTACACCTGGTTCGCCACCACTGCAAGACAGTTATACTCGCCCAGTTCCAGCCACTGCCGATCCTGCGGAGTGGCCAGCTCCACCGTAAAGGTTCGCTTGCTGGTAATGATGGACATGCCCAGCTCCTCTTCCAGATAGCGATACAGCGAGCCCTCGGCAATCTGGCGGGTGAGCCCGGGCATGCAGCTGCGCCGCAGATAGCTGATGTTCAGAATGCGGGCCACACCATCCAGATCGTGAATACGCTGCAAGGCAAACAGTTCCTCCCCCACCGGAAAGCCGGTCTGAGCTGCAATGGCTTCATTCGCCACGCAGGTATCAAAGTCTACCACCCGGGTGGTACTGATCTGGCCGGTACGGCGGGCCGTTTCCCGGAAGGACTCGATCATACCCATGGTGTAGGAGGAATGCTCAATGGGCTGGAAGATGTTGCACACGCCCCAGCCCTGCCGGGTCTGGACATAGCCATCCCGCACCAGCTCCGAGATGGCCCGGCGCACCGTGTTTCGGGAGCAGTCAAACTCCCCAATCAGGGTATTTTCCGAAGGGAGCAGCTGGCCCACCGGATATTCCCCGGATTCAATTCGCTGCTTCAGCTGTGAATAGATCTGCAAAAATTTCTGGCGTGGCATAGTCTCCCTCACTTGTTTGAACATTTGAATATAATATTATATCGCCCATATTTTACCCCGTCAAGTCGCTGTTCCCTGTTACCGGGCAAATCGTATATCTGCCCAAAAACGGGCGCAGAGCTTCGGCCTTTTGCCTCATTTACTTGTTTAAACAAGTATGCTATTCTGGAGATGCAGAAAGAAACGGGTGCAGAACGCCCGGCAACACAGAACTTTGAGGAGGAACGCACCATGGCGAATTATCAGGCCGACGTGAAAGCTCTTTTGCAGCACATCGGCGGCAAGGAAAACATTCGGGCGGTGTCCCACTGCATGACCCGGATGCGCTTTGTTCTGGTGGATCCGGCCAAGGCCGAAACCGACAAGATCGAGGCGCTGCCCTCGGTGAAGGGCACCTTCACGCAGGCGGGCCAGTTTCAGGTGATCATCGGCAACGATGTGGCGGATTCTTACAATCAGTTCACTGCTTTTGCCGGGATTGAAGGCGTGAGCAAGGATGCGGTGAAGGCAGCGGCAGCCAGCAATCAGTCGCTGGCGCAGCGCATTGTGGGTACTCTGGGTGAGATTTTCGCCCCCATCATTCCGGCTCTGATCTGCGGTGGTTTGATTCTGGGCTTCCGCAACATCATCGGTGAAATCAACTTCTTCGCAAACGGCACCCAGAGCCTGGCTGACATTTCTCAGTTCTGGTCCGGCGTTTACAATTTCCTGTGGCTCATTGGTGAAGCTGTGTTCCACATGCTGCCGGTGGGCATCGTCTGGTCCATCACCAAGAAGATGGGCACCACCCAGATTCTTGGCATCGTGCTGGGCCTTACGCTGGTATCGCCTCAGCTGCTGAACGGCTTCTCGGTGGCCACCGCCACGGAAATTCCCGTCTGGGACTTTGGCTTTGCTCAGGTCTCCATGATCGGCTATCAGGGTCAGGTGATCTCGGCCATGCTGGCAGGCTTTGTTCTGGTTTATCTGGAGCGATTCTGGCAGAAGCACTGCCCGGAAGTGGTGCGCATGATCGTGGTTCCCTTCTGTTCTCTGGTTCCTGCCGTGGTCATCGCCCACACCATCGTAGATCCCATCGGCTGGAAGATCGGTGATGCCATCGCCGCCGTAGTCTACATGGGCCTGACCTCTCAGGTAAAATGGCTGTTTGCCGCGGTATTTGGCCTGATCTACGCCCCGATCGTAATGACCGGCCTGCACCACATGACCAACGCCATCGACTCCCAGCTGGTCAATCTGTATCAGGGCACCATCCTGTGGCCCATGATCGCCCTTTCCAACATTGCGCAGGGCTCCGCCGTGCTGGCCATGTCGGTGCTGCAGAAGAAGAACGAGCGGGCCCAGCAGGGTGAACATCCCCGCCTGCATCTCCTGCTATCTGGGCGTGACCGAGCCCGCCCTGTTCGGCGTCAACCTGAAAAACGGTTTCCCACTGGTGTGCGGTATGATCGGCTCCTTGGTGGCGGCGGTGATCGCCACCAGCTTCCAGGTGGAGGCCTACTCCATCGGCGTGGGCGGTCTGCCGGGCATTCTCTCCATCAAGCCCCAGTACTGGCTGGGCTTCCTGATTGCGATGGCTGCTGCCATTGTGATCCCCTTCGGTCTGACCATCGCCGTGGGCAGCCGCCGCCTTTCCCCTGCTGACCGGGGCATTGCCGCCGCGGCTCCCGTGTCTGAAGCCACCCCCGCAGCCGAACCGGAAGCCGCTCCTCAGCAGAATCTGCTGGTGGCTCCCCTCTCCGGCAAGGTAATCCCCCTGGCCGAAATCCCCGATCAGGTCTTTTCTCAGGGCATTCTGGGCGAAGGCGTGGGCATCGATCCCACCGGAAACTCCGTGGTGGCTCCCGCCGACGCCACCGTATCCTCTGTGATTGAGGACAGCAAGCACGCCTGCGGCCTGACGCTGGACAACGGCATGGAACTGTTGATCCATGTGGGCATGGACACTGTGGCCATGAAGGGCGACGGATTCGAGCTTCATGTGAAGGTGGGTGACCGGGTAAAAACCGGCGACAAGCTCATCTCCTTTGATCTGGACAAAATCCGCGCCGCCGGGCATTCCACCATCACCGCTGTGGTGGTACCGGAAACCGCCGGGCGCACCCTTTCCTTCGAGACCGGCATGAATGCGCAGGCCGGCACCACCCCCATCATCCGCTTTGAGTGAGGCGTTTTTTATGCAGGATTTCAAAAAAAGTGTTGTATATCAGATTTACCCCAAGTCCTTTCTGGACACCAACGGCGACGGCCTGGGCGAGCTGCGGGGCGTAACCCAAAAGCTGGATTACCTGAAGGAGCTGGGTGTGGATTACATCTGGCTGACTCCCTTCTTCGTTTCTCCCCAGAACGACAACGGTTACGACGTGGCGGACTACCGCACCATCGATCCCCGCTACGGCACCATGGAGGATTTTGAGGAGCTGGCCCGGCAGACCGAGCAGCGGGGCATCCGCCTGATGTTGGACATGGTGTTCAACCACACCTCCACCGAGCACATCTGGTTCCAGAAGGCTCTGGCCGGAGACCCGGTGTATCAGGACTACTACATCTTCCGCCCCGCCCGGCCGGACGGCAGCGCTCCCACCAACTGGCAGAGCAAGTTCGGCGGCAGCGCCTGGGAATATGCGCCCCAGGTGGGCAAATATTACCTGCACCTGTTTGATAAAACCCAGGCGGATCTGAACTGGGAAAACCCGGCCGTGCGCCGCGAGGTACAGCAGATCGTCCGTTTCTGGATGGACAAGGGCGTGAAGGGCTTCCGCTTCGACGTGGTGAACCTGATCAGCAAGGGCGAATACGCCGACGACGAGCTGGGTGACGGCCGCCGTTTCTACACCGACGGCCCCCGCATCCACGAGTTTTTGCAGGAGCTCAACCGGGAGAGCTTTGGTCAGGACCCCGAGATCGTGACCGTGGGCGAGATGTCCTCCACCTCCATGGAGAATTGCTTCCGGTATGCCGGGGCGGACTGCGGCGAGCTTTCCATGGTGTTCTCCTTCCACCATCTGAAGGTAGACTTCATGGGTAACGAGAAATGGGTGATCGTTCCCACGGACTTCGGCCGCCTGAAGGAGCTGCTCTTCTTCTGGCAGGAGGGCATGGCCGCTCACAACGCCTGGAATGCGGTGTTCTGGTGCAATCACGACCAGCCCCGGGTAGTCTCCCGCTTCGGCGACGAGGGCGAATACTGGAAGGAATCCGCCAAGATGCTGGCGGGCGTAATCCACGGCTTGCGGGGTACGCCCTATGTATATCAGGGTGAGGAGCTGGGCATGACCAATGCGGGCTTCACCCGGCTGGACCAGTATCGGGATGTGGAGAGCCTGAATCATTTTCAGATCCTGCGGGATAAAGGGCTTTCCGAGGAGAGCGTTTACAACATCCTGAAAATCCACTCCCGGGATAACAGCCGCACTCCCATGCAGTGGACCGCCGGGGAAAACGGCGGCTTCACCACCGGCACCCCCTGGATCGGGGTGAACCCCAACACCAGCCGCATCAATGCCGCCAGCCAGGTGGATGACCCGGATTCCATCTTCGCCTACTACAAGGCGCTGATTCGCCTGCGTAAAGAATATGATGTGTTCGCCTACGGCGATTTTGCCCCGGTAGACCAGAAGCACCCCTCGGTGCTGGCCTACCGGCGGGAATACAAAGGCCAGAGTCTGTTGTGCGTGAACAACTTCTGCCGGGCCGGCTGCCGCTGGCACTGTCCGGTTTCGCTGGAGGGCTATCGGATTCTGCTGTCCAACTATGGCGACAGCGCGCCCGCCGCTGACTGGGCACTGCGCACCTATGAGTCGGTGCTGCTGATTCGGGAATCCGACGGCAACTGAACAGAGGATTTTTGCCCCAAAAACAAAGCCGGATGACCCCTGCAACACAGGTGATATGTACCCCCTTTACTGGACACCCAGTAGAGGGGGTATTATTATGCGGTAC
>JACXXQ010000282.1_pt1 | contig 31169 bp, 26 predicted proteins | sample 8621361 | NCBI WGS metagenome assembly JACXXQ01 (sample SAMN15503820, study PRJNA645414) | gut metagenome | isolation source: feces | host: Bos taurus | place: USA | collected 2016 | reverse complement strand
CGATCGAAGGCAGCCAGCCCGAACACAAGCGTTGCGCTTACAAATTGAATCCGGGAGGAGTTGGTGTGATGGCTGGCGGCGCCGCATTGCATTCGCCGGCCAGTGACATCTATGCCAATTATTTATGAAACCGATTTCTATTGTATGATACGCACGTATTTGCATATTTACGAACTTCAGTCGATTTGTTTTGATTTTGCTTTATATTTCAACGATTTTGCAACTTATCTAGTTCTGTTTGCAGAGAAAAATTACAGAGTTGCATTGCCATGTAACCGCTACCGTGATATGCTTCTTTCTAGAAACGAAACGTTCAAGATTGAGGCATCACATGACTCGGATTCCCTCGACCGTGGTGATCACCGGAAATGGCCTTCACGGTATGGCTGGCACATCGCTCACATTGCACGTGCCGAGCGAAGGACTGCCGCGCATCGAGTCGATGCTGCTGATGCCAACATCCGTTAACGTTTCAGAGCATTCATCTCACACGCCCGCCGAAACGGGGATCAGTGGTCCTCAAGTGATCGGTGCGTATCTCGACCATGCGCAGAATCCCAGCGTTATGCCCACGCAATCGGAGGCTTGGCTGGGCACTCCGAAATTAGTGCTCGCGCGTGATGGCGTGCAGCTGTTCCCCCGATTCACCGTTACGGAGCTGACCAATGCACAGACTTGGGCGCATATCGAAGCAGTGGACGAACAGTGCGGCGTGCAGCTCGATATTATGATCTCGATTAATGAGGCTGGCTTGATTCTGCAGCATGCACGGCTCACCAATCTCATTGACAATCCGCTTGAGGTGCGTTCGCTGCTGCTCAGTGTGCCGGTGCCGGATTCCATGACCGAATTGCAGACCTGCACTGGGCATCACCTTCGTGAACGGCACGTTGAACGGATGCCATTCACCAGTGGTCTGCACGCCAAAGAGTCGTGGGTCGGTCGCACCGGATTCGACTCGACGACGCTGCTGTGCGCCGGTACGCGTGACTTCTCGTTTGAGCGAGGCCGCGTGATGTGCGCACACGTGGCGTGGAGCGGCAATACCGTGCATTTCGCTGAGAAAACTCCGCAATGCGGTTCACTGCTGGGCGGTGGCGAGGCGCTGTATGCCGGTGAAGTGACGCTTGATAACAACGAAACATATACATCTCCTGTGCTGGAAGTTTCTTTGGGCAACGGGCTCAACGAAGCAAGCGCGCGCTTCCGTGAAACAGTGCGACTCGCTCACAAGCTGGGGCCACGACCGGTGACGTTGAACACATGGGAAGCTGTGTATTACGGCCAGAACGAAACGACACTGCTAGAACTGGCTGACGTTGCCGCACAGGTCGGTGTGGAACGCTTCGTCGTCGATGATGGCTGGTTCCTCGGCCGTCGCACCGACACCGCAGGACTCGGTGACTGGCAAGTGGATGATGCTGTGTGGCCGAACGGACTTCAAGCTCTGGCTGACCATGTGCACGAGTTGGGCATGGAGTTCGGACTCTGGTTCGAACCGGAGATGATCAATCTAGATTCCGAACTCGCGCGCTCGCATCCGGATTGGATTCTTTCACCTGATGTAACTCGTTTGGGACTGTCGGGACGCGACCAATACGTTCTAGATATGAGCCGCCTTGATGCGCGTAACTACATTTTCAATTCGTTGAGCGCCATCATCGACGACTGTGGTGTCGACTACATCAAATGGGATCACAACAGGCCGGTTACAGAGGCGGTATCGCTGTATTCCGAACGACCTGCCGTGCATGTGCAAACTGAAGCGGTATATGAGCTGATCGACGCGCTGAAGCAGCACTACCCGAAGCTGGAAATTGAAAGCTGCGCATCGGGCGGCGGGCGCATCGATATGGCTATGCTGCAACGCGCAGATCGAGTCTGGGCGTCCGACTGCACCGATCCTATGGAGCGCGTAGACATTCAACGCGGCACAAGCTTGATCGTGCCGCAAGAGATGATGGGAACGCATATCTCCGCTTCGCCGAACCATGCCACACTACGTCAAACGACGCTGATGACCCGCATCGCCATGGCGTTCTTCGGTCATCTGGGCGTCGAATGGAATCTGCTGCAAGTGCCTCAGGAAGACCTGAAGAAGCTTACCGAGTGGATATCGCTGTACAAGCAGCAACGCGGGTGGATGCATGAGGGAAACCTCGTGCACGCGGATATCGATGATGCCGCCGTCAGAGTCGATGGCATCGTGTCGCAAGACGGTGCACATGCGCTGTATCGCTACACCGTCGTCTCCAGCTCGAACACCTACCCGAACGGTGCAATACGATTCCCCGGTCTCACCGCTGGCCATCGCTACCTTGTGCGGCCTTTCGGCGGAGCAAACCAATACTTGCATGAAATGAGTCCATCCACCAGAACGGCACAACCATGGTGGCTCGACGAGGGCATGGTGTTCGACGCCGCCCTCCTCACACAGTGGGGAATCCGGCCGCCACAGTTGGCTCCGGAGCATGCCGTGCTCATCGAATGCTTGGACATCTCGAACCCACAGAGAGGAGCAACAACCTCGCACACATAGTTCACAGATATGCACACAAACGCGGCGTCGCATTGGCATCTTGCCGGTATGGCGTCAACACAAAGAAGAAAAGAAAGGTAGAACAATGAAGTTCAATCTCAATAGGCGAGTCACTGCAGGAGTCGCCGTTTTGCTCGCCGCATCGCTTGGCTTGGCGGGATGCTCGAATCCAACGAGTTCGTCTAGCGGATCTGACGCCGACACCTCCGCCGCGGACTACTGGCCTTCGGCTACAGGCAAACTCGACGGAGTGGAGCTCAAGTTCTGGGCGGCACAAACGTCGAACAAGATCCCCGAAACAGTGGCGAAGAACTTCGAAAAGGCAACCGGAGCGAAAGTCACCATCGAAACGATCCCCGATAACTATGAGCAGAATGTGCAGACGAAGGTCACCACAGGTGATGTTCCCAATCTGCTCATGTGGCAGCCGACGCGCTCGATGCTCGCCGGTTTCGTCGCCCAAGACCAGCTGCAGAAGCTCGACAACGCTCCATGGGTGAGCAACTATGCTGACGGCATCGCCGATGCCGGTGGCGTGGTTGACAACGTGCGCTATGCGGCGATGATCTCTTCGCCATCAGTGCAAGGCGTGTTCTACAACAAAGACGTGTTCAAGAAGGCCGGCATCAACGAGCTGCCCAAGAACTGGGACGAACTCGTCGAAACGGCGCAGAAGGTCAAGAGCACGAAGGCCGCAGATTCGGCATTCTTCGAAGCAGGCGGTTCGCAGTGGACAACGCAATATGCGGTGTCGGTGCAGCTGGCCGACGCAGCCAAGAAAGGTCTGTGGGAACGCATCAACACCGGTAAGGAGAAGTTCACCGACAGCACCGTGCAGACGGCCGTTAACAACTACAAAGACCTCTTCGACAAGGGCCTCTACAACTCCAACGCCACAACTGCAAAGGACTCTGATGAGGCTGCGGCACTGTGGAACGGCAAGACCGGCATGATCATCGCCGTCGGCGGCTTGTTCAATTCGGTGGCTGCTCTCGCTGACAACAACAAGGAGGCGTTGGACGAAAAGATAGGCTTCTTCCCGATCTCGACCGACGACAACATCGGCACGATCATTCCAGAACAGACGAACGCAGTGGTCTCGTTCAAGACCGGCGACTCCAAGAAGGATGCCGCTGCCCGCCAGTTCATCTCGTACTGGATGAGCGATGGCTATGAGGACTTCGTCAAAGACCAGAATGTCATCTCGTCGTTGAAGACCGTCGAGTCCCCAAGCACGATTCCTCAAGCGCTGATGGATGCCTCTGAGTGCGTGAAGACCGGCGCTGGCTCGATGCAGTCGTTCGCCATCGCCAATCCAGATCTGTACCTCTACCTGGCTGAGATGATCGCAGGCACGAAGACGCCTGAGCAGGTCACGCAAGCCACGCAGGAGCAGTTCGCACAGCTTGCAAAGGCTCAGGGAGCCAAGGGCTTCTAAGGCTTTTGCAATGACGGCGCATGGTGCGGGTGCCATGATTTCCCACCCGCACCATGTGACCTCCATGTTCCAACACTATGGTGGCTACAGCTGGAGCAATAAGGCTCGGGCAGGCCAGAAAGCTAACACCATGACTACAACTTCCACCACTGCGGGTGAGGTTTCAGCGAAGAAACCCGCGCATCGCGTCAACGCCCGCGTCAAACTGATGAAACAGAACTACCCGGTGCGGTTCATCGTTCCGGCGATCGCGGTTCTGCTGTTCTTCTTCTTCGTTCCGACAATCCTCAACTTCGTGTTCGCATTCACGAACTGGTCGGCATTCTCGAAAACGATCGACTTCAACGGCCTCGACAATTTCAGAGACCTCTTCCAATCCGGCACGCTCACGCGCGACCTGCGCACGACGTTCATCTACGCGGTGCTTGTCGCGATCTTCCAAAACACATTCGGCTTGATTCTGGCGGTGTTCCTCGAAGAGGACACCAGGCTCAACCGGTTCGCCCGAGTGATGTTCTTCATCCCCGTCATCATGTCGGCGCTCGCCGTCGGCTACATTTGGCAGGCGGTGCTCAAAACCGATGGCGCGCTCAACTCGTTGCTATCGCTGATCTCCGGTGCCAACGTGCAGATCGCATGGCTCGGCAGCCCAGTGTGGACGCTCGTGCTCGTCGCCGCCATTCACGGATGGAAATGGATGGGCTTGTCGATGCTGATATTCCTCGCCGGTCTCAAAACGATCGACTCGGACGTGCTTGAAGCCGCCTCGATCGACGGCGCAAACCGTAGGCAGGTCTTCTGGAAGGTCAAATTCCCGCTGCTCGCCCCGGCGTTCACGTTCAACGTGGCGACGGCCTTGCTCGGCTCGATGAACGGTTTCGACATCGTTCAGGCCACCACTGCAGGAGGGCCGGGAGGCTCCACGGAGATTTTGAACATATTCGTGTGGCGCACATTCGGCAAGGGTCTGTATTCACAGTCCACGACGATGAGCCTCGTGCTGTTCGTCATGGTGACGGCTGTGGCTCTGCCGCTGATTTGGTTCCTGCGCAGAAGAGAGGCGAAGACGCTATGAGTTCCGCAACATATGGGGCTGCCCCCAAAGTGAATGATTCGGTAGCCGTCAACAAAATGAGCAAAACGCACGTCATTGTACATGCTATTTTGGTGGTTGTGGTGATGTTGCTGCTACTCGGCATACCGTTCTGGCTGCTCATCGTGACGGCAGGCAAAAGCCAAGCCGAGGCCATCAACCCGAACATGAGCCTGCCATCGCATTGGCAGCTGTTGGAGAACTTCCGCACCGTCATCACAGACGGCAAGATGGTGTCGGCGTTCTTCGGCTCGGTGCTCGTCACCGTGCCATCAGTGTTCCTGGCACTGCTGTTCGGCTCGATGGCTGCCTGGGTGCTCGCCCGCCGCACCACCAAGCCAATGGCGATCGTATACGCACTGTCTATCTCCGGCCTGATTCTGCCGCCGGCAGTTGTCACAGTGATGATGCTGCTGAAAATGACCGGATTGTCTGGCACGATCCCCGGTATGATAGGCGTGTACGTAGGCATCTATCTCTCTACCGTCATCTTCTTCGTCACCGGCTTCATCCGCACGATTCCGGTCTCTCTTGAAGAAGCCGCACGCATTGACGGCGCCGGTCCCGCACGCATCTTCTTCACGATCGTGCTGCCGTTGCTTCTGCCAACGCTCTCTACCGCGACGATTCTTGTGACGCTCTACATTTGGAACGACGTGTTCTATTCACTGTTCATTCTGTCGGGGAAGGTCAATCTTCTGCCGCTCAATCTGTATAACGTCGCCTCCGCCGGTCTGTATTTGAACAACTGGCATCTGATCTTCGCCTACATCATTCTCATGAGTCTCCCGCTGCTCATCGTCTTCGCCTTCGCACAGCGCAAGATCATCAGCGGTATCACCGGAGGCGCAGTGAAGTGAATAATATCAATATTATCAATATTTTCAAGAAAGGGAATAGCCCGGATGCAACTCAGGAAAAACGTATCGCGAGCCGTCGTTGCCGTGCTCGCGGCAGCATCCCTCGCCGCACTGCCATGCATACCAGCGCACGGTGAGGAATCCGGCCAAACAGCAAATGTCGGGAACGTGCTGTTGGGCAAACAGCCGACGACGAACAGCACCAATCTCATCGACACCGGAATGTCTACCGTGCCTCAGGTGACGATACTCAATCCGGCGGCTGCAACCGACGGCACATATGCCGATCTCGGTGACAACGCATCCACCCGAGTCAACGCAGGAGCCGAAACCGGCGGCGAAGACAACGGGTACGCGAAATGGGACGACGTGTATCTGCAATACGATCTGGGGGAGAACCGCAGCATCACCGCGGTGAATCTCTATCACAACGGGTACGAGAACGCCGTCTCCATATTCAAACAGGTGAAAGTCGAAGTCTCGAATACCGCGGATTTCTCGCAGTCCACGGTGATCAGCGGGCCCGCCGACTACGAGGAAACCACTGCGACGCATTTGGCGGCGCAGAAAATCGTTCCGGCTGGAGGGCAGATCGACGCTCGCTATGTGAGAATCTGGCAGCGAGGGCACTATATTCGCAACACCAACTCATCATGGACTGGCTACAGCAACGGCGTGCAGTTCCGCGAAATAGAAGTGCTCGCCAAACTCAAGGATTCGGAAACGCCTCCCGCACAAGAAGAGCTGCGCAATATCGCGCTGGGCAAGACGCCATACGTGTATGGCTTGGCGCCCACGAATATTGCGGCGATCAACGACGGGAAGATGGACAGTAACTATGCCGTGCACAACTCGCTTGGATTGCATTGGTTGCAGTTCGAATACAAGAACACGTATCGCATTCGCAAGATAGTCGTGAAACTGGAGCCGGGCACCTACGATTCCATTCGTGTCAGCATAGCGTCAACGCCGAGTTCGCGTGGAACCGCGGTCTACGAGCACAGCAACGTCACCGTGGGAGACAAGCCGATCGTCGTGGAAACCGACATGCAAGGCTCCGACGTGCGCTTCACCGTCAACAGGAACGCCAGCAGTCCAACGAAATATTCAGAAGTGCAGATTTGGGCGACCGGCAATTCCTACGATGAGTCGCGCACACAATATGTGTCGCCGGAATCGAAATACGACACGCTTGCGTGGAGCGACGAGTTCAACGGAGACTCCATCGATGAGAGCAAGTGGAACATCATCGACGGCATGGCGAACCACGGCGCGATCTACAACCGCGATGCAGTCGGCATCACCAAAGACGGCGACAACAGCTACCTTGCGATCAACACGAAGAACTACGGCTCGACCCAAGCGCTCAAGCAAGCTGTGGGCTACGACGATTACGGCACGCAGCTCAACGAGAAGAAAGTGACGTGGTCATCCGGCCGCTTGGAATCGAAGAACAAGTATTCGTTCCAGAACGGACGCATGGCGGTTCGTGCGAAAGTCAACGATTCGCAAGGCATCTGGCCGGCCATCTGGATGCTGTCGCAAGACGAAACGGGTCACGACGAAATCGACGTGCTCGAATATTTGGGGCAGGATCCGTGGACAGCTTGGACCACCAACCATTTCGGCATTCTCGACAAGAATAAGCAGTCTGATGGCAAGGCGAACACCAACTGGGAGGCGTGGAGCCAGGCATTCCACGTCTACGAAGTGGAGTGGAGCCCGGAACGCATCAACTGGTACATCGACGGACGGTCCGTGTTCACCAGCACACGCGGGCGTGACGATGGGCGCGACGGCATGCACACTCGCCCGATGTTCCCGATTCTTGAAACGCAGGTCGGTGACGGCTGGGTGGGAGACGTGGACTATTCACGCCAGAACACCAAGCAGAACAGCGACTTCCTCGTGGACTGGGTGCGCGTCTACCAGCGAGCAGACCAAGATCAGGTGAGATTCGACGATCTCGAGGGACTGAGTGATGCCAAGCAGTTCCCGGCAGGCGCGTATCGCATCGGCTCGTCAGCGGCGACCGACGGTTTGGAAACCGTGTCGAACGGCAGTAAGCAATGGCAGAACAAGAACAACTTCTTCTATGAAGGTCAACCGAGGTATGAGACGAACCGCGTCATGACCAAGGAAGATGCGGACGCGGATCAGTCGATCACATGGTTTGTGCCGGGCGTCAAAGACGCGCATCTGACGGCGTATTACCAGACGATCTACGATCGACACGTCTGGTCAAACGCGGCGAACGGATGGCACGGTTACTCCATTCGCTCCGGCCTCAACGACGGCGCGAACATCGACTTCCGTGTGGAAACATCGAAAGACGGGGCGACGTGGGAGCCGGCGAAGGTTTCCGTAGTCGACAACTACATTGCAGACCACCCGGCATATGCTCGCACAACGTTCGACGCCTACTCGCTGCCGGAAGGCACGAAATATGTGCGCGCGGTGTTCCCGAACCTCAACGGGGTCACATATTCCACCGCTGCAGGCAGACGTCTGCCAGTGCTGCACACCGATGTGCAACTCGCGAAAGCGACGTTCCTGCAAAGCAAGGAACATGTGAACGACGTCGAGCAGACGGATACGCCTAGCGGAAACACTGGAGGGAACGCCGGAACCTCAGGCTCGCAGCCTGGCGTGCCAAGCGGCAAACCGAGCCTACCGTCATCTGCCGTAGGCGAACAGCATCACGCCGTTGGCTTGACGCAAACGGGTGCGCCGGTCATCTGGCCAGTGGCATTGTCGGCATTGCTCGTGACGATCGCGCTCGTCATAGTGCTCTGCGTGCACAGCCGTCGCGAAGCTGAGCCGCACGATGAGTGAGGTAATGCACAGATAATCACCAGAGGGTGAGGTTGGCTTTGCCGCCTCACCCTCTCGGTTTATTAGTCAAACCGCGTGCATCAGCCCACGAGCTGGACGAGGTTTTGTGAGGCAATTGCAGAGATGCGATAATTTGTAACTAGTGATGCCAGAGTCTAGGAGGCGTCCGGAGGGGGTTGCGGACGTTTTCTTGGAGACCGAACGGAAAGATTTTCGTATGTCCGGTCTTGAGGAACGAGAGCGTGCGGTGGAGTTGTATTTCACCACGCCGATGACGACGGCCCAGGTGGTGGAGCATCTGGGTTATCCGACCAGGCAGTGTCTGGAGCGTTGGCTGGCGATGGATTCCCGGTATGCTGGCCATATGGCCAAACCCATCATCCCACTGGAGACCAGGCGAAGGGCAGTCGGGCTGGTGCTGGGCGGCATGCAGCAGAAGCAGGCCGCCAAACAGCTCGGCGTGAGCGTCGGCGCGGTGCATGGCTGGGTCAGGGCGTACCGCAAGGGCGGCATGGCCGCGTTGCAGCCCAAAAACAGGAACTCCGCGCAGGGCAATAAGCCCGCGGCCTCCCGTCGCCGGCCGTCCGCAGCCGATGATGATGACGCGGAGGCTTTGCGCCGCAGGGTCGAGGAACCGGAGCCGGGGGAACGCGTTGATGCGGGAGGTGGTGGAGGTCGCAGAAAAAGACCCCGGCGCCGACCTGCGGCGCCTGTCGAACAGGGAGAAGACCCTGTTGATCGACCGGTTGAGGCCGGCGTATTCGCCCGGCGCGATGACATGCCTGCCCGGCATCGCGCCCGGCGGCCACCACTGCCGCCACGCCCGGCTCGGCGTTGGCAAGTACGCCGGACTCGGGACGGAGGTGGCCGGGGCGTTCGCCGATTCCAAGGGCAGGTACGGGTACCGCAGGATCAAGGCGGTGCTCAAGACCGGCGTATCGGAGAAGGTGGTCCGCAGGATCATGGCGGAGGAAGGGCTCGTGGCGCACGTGCCCAAGCGACGCAGGTATAGTTCCTACGAGGGCGAGACGACGCCGGCTCCCGCCAATCTCGTCGACCGGGACTTCACGGCCGAGCGTCCGAACGAGAAGTGGCTGACGGACATCAGCGAGATCAAGGCCAGGGACGGGAAGGGCGTGCCTCTCGCCGCCGGTCGACTGCTTCGATGGCAAGATCGTCGCATACACCGCCGGCTTCAGCCCCGACGCGGAGCTGGCCAACCGGATGCTGGAGAAAGCGGCCTCGACGCTGCCAGGGAACGCGCGTCCCCTGGTGCATTCCGACCGTGGCCGCCACTGCCGGTGGCCCGGATGGCTCGGGCTCATGGAACGCTTCGGGCTGACGCGCTCCATGAGCGCGAAGGGCTGTTCGCCGGACAACGCGGCCGCGGAGGGATTCTTCGGCAGGATGAAGACCGAGGCGGTCTACCCCGAGAAGTGGGAGGAACACACCCGCAACGAGGTGCTCGCCTTGGTCGATGAGTACATACGCTGGCACGACCACGAGCGCATCAAACAGTCGCTTGGTTGGATGAGCCCGGTACAATACCGTCAAAGCCAAGGAATGGCTGCGTGATTATCTCCAAGAAAATGTCCGCAGCCCCCGTTCCGCGCTCCATGGTGAATCCTCCGGAGCCCTGCACGCGCCTGCGTTCGGGCGTGGGGTCCAGCCGTTTCGTCAGCTGGCGTATGATGGTTCTGGTGGATTCGGCGGTGAGCACAATCGGCGGGGTCTGGTTGGTGGAGTCGATGAGCGTCAGCGTGTATCGCGGCATGTTCGTCTTCCGGTTCATGCCCCGTGGCTATGCGCGCACGCGCTGCACCTAATACTGCACCTAGTTGGCAGGTCCATGTCATCGCATGTCACGAAAAAAAGGGCGGCTGATAATTGCCGCGAAAGACCGCAAAAGCGTTGTCCCGCAACGCTTTTGCGGCTATATTACGCAGTTTCGGCGCGTCAAGCGGAAGACGGTATCCTCGGCTTCCACAATAGAGCGGGACCGGGCCTTGAAAAGGAGAGAGGAAGAAGAAGGTATTCAGTTATGGGGTTCTGCGGAAACCTCGCCGGTTTGCTTTCGTTTGCCGGTAATTGATAGTTAACCGCTCGAATCTCAAAGGATGGATGCGGCTGTCTCAAAGAACCACCGGTGAAAACTTGAATATTTGCTGAACAACGTAGGCCATACCCGTGTCCGCATGCCGGCGCGGGGTCGCGGGGTGAACGCGACAGCCCTTATAATCGTTGCGTTTGTGTAGAATATCGACCAAACAAATCCCTAAGAGAAGAACAAAGGACAGCAGTGGCTCTCATCGTGCAGAAGTACGGCGGCTCGTCGGTCGCCGATACCGATTCGATCAAACGTGTGGCCAAGCGCGTTGTGGAGACGGAGAAGAAGGGCAATAAGGTGGCCGTGGTGGTCTCCGCCATGGGCGATACCACCGATGACCTTATCGATCAGGCGCTGAGCATCGACTCCAACCCGCCCGAGCGCGAGATGGATATGCTGATGACTGCAGGCGAGCGAATTTCCATGAGCCTGCTGGCCATGGCCATTCACGCCGAAGGCAGCCGCGCCCACTCCTTCACCGGTCAGCAGGCCGGCTTCTTCACCGACACCCGTTACGGCGCGGCCCACATCAAGGCCGTGAGACCGGACCGCGTGAAGAACGCGCTCTCATTGGGAGACATCGCCATCGTTGCCGGCTTCCAGGGCATCAACGCCAAGGGTGACGCCACCACGCTCGGCCGCGGTGGTTCGGACACGTCCGCCGTGGCACTCGCCGTGGCCCTTGGTGCCGACATCTGCGAGATTTACACCGACGTGGACGGCATCTTTACCGCCGATCCGCGCATCGTGCCTTCCGCCCGCCGTATTCCTTCCATCGGCTACGAAGCCATTCTGGAAATGGCCTCCTGCGGCTCCAAGGTGCTGGCACTGCGCTGCGTAGAGTACGCTCAGCGTTTCAACATGCCGCTGCATGTGCGCTCTTCGTTCTCCCGTCGCCCCGGCACGCTGGTTGTGCCTGACGGCATTGACCCGCGCACGCTGCCGAACCTCGACTGAGCGCGGCTACAGCGAACAATAATCGTAAGTAATTTCAACCAAGACAAGGCAAGACATGACTGAAGAAGAAGCGAAATCCATGGGCGACCTGTTCCCTGACCTGGGCCCCGAGGCACCGGTGATTTCCGGCATTGCCCACGATCGTTCCGAGGCGCTGGCCACCGTGCGTGGCGTGCCGAACGAGCCGGGTATGGCAGCCAAGGTGTTCACCGAGCTGGCCACCGCCGACGTGAACGTGGACATGATCGTGCAGGCCGGCGCATCCGTTGGCACTGCAGACATCTCCTTCACCGTGCCCGAATCGGCCGTCAAGCAGGTGCAGAACACGCTGCTCGACAAGCAGGAAGTGCTGGGTTACCACTCCTTTGATGTGAACACCAACGTCGGCAAGGTAGCCGTGGTGGGTGTTGGCATGAAGACCCACGCCGGTCTGGCTGCCAAGTTCTTCCAGGCCCTGAGCGATGAGGGCATCAACGTGCTGATGATCTCCACTTCCGAGATTCGTATCGCCGCACTCGTGCCGCTCGATCAGCTCAATGACGCCGTCAAGGCGCTGCACACTGCATACGGTCTCGATGCCGATCAGATCGAAGCCGTGGTGTACGGCGGTACTGGCCGCTGAGCCGCGAATTCCGCGCCTAATACGATGAAAGCCCTCCTTGCGGAGGGCTTTTGCGATTTTAACGAGATTCAACTACTTCTTAGTGATGTAGCCTAGAGCCTTGAGCATTTCGGCGCATTCGAGGGCACCGCCGGCTGCACCACGCAGGGTGTTGTGGGCCAGACCCACGAACTTCCAATCGAAGATGGAATCCTCACGCAGACGGCCGATGGAAACGCCCATGCCACCCTCGTAGTCCACGTCGAGCTTGACCTGCGGGCGGTCATCCTCGGTGAGGTACTGGATGAAGTGCTTCGGCGCGTGCGGCAGCTCCAGCTCGGAAGCCTTGGACGTGTAGTTCACCAGACGGTCGATAAGCTCTTCCTTGGTGGCCTTCTTGCCGAAGTTCAGGAACACGGTGGCGGTGTGACCGTTGAGCACGGGCACGCGGATGCATTGCGAAGTGATCTTGAGGTCGCCGTCGAACGGCACGATCTCGCCCTTTTCGGCGTCCACATGGCCGAACACCTTGAGCGGTTCCTTCTCGGACTTCGCTTCTTCACCAGAGATGAACGGGATGATGTTGCCCACCATCTCAGGCCAATCCTTGAAGGTCTTGCCTGCGCCGGAAATCGCCTGATAGGTGCTCACAACCACCTCACGCGGCTCGAATTCCTTCCATGCGGCCAGTGCCGGCGTGTAGGCCTGAATCGAGCAGTTCGGCTTGACGGCGATGAAACCACGAGTGGTGCCCAGGCGCTTGCGCTGGTGCTCGATCACCTCGAAGTGCTCCGGGTTGATCTCCGGCACCACCATCGGCACGTCCGGGGTCCAACGGTGAGCGCTGTTGTTGGAGACCACCGGGGTCTCGGTCTTGGCATAACGCTCTTCAATGGCGCGAATCTGGTCCTTCGGCATGTTTACCGCAGAGAACATGAAATCAACGCCAGAGGCCACGGACTCGGCATCGTCGCCATCGACGACCACCATGTTCTTGACGTATTCGGGCATCGGGGTTTCCATCTTCCAACGGCTGCCGACGGCCTCCTCATACGTCTTGCCGGCGCTGTGTGCGGAAGCGGCAAGCGTGACCACTTCGAACCACGGGTGGTTTTCCAGCAGCGTGATGAAACGCTGGCCGACCATACCGGTGGCGCCGAGAATGCCGACCTTTATCTTTTCGGACATGATGACCTCTATGACCTTCGGGTTTCGATGGGCTGATACGTTCAAGCGACCGTCTTGCAATGGCCGCAAACACACGGTAATTGTACGAAACATGCAGAACAACAGTGGCCGTCTTCCCATATGGTGGCTCGGCGGCGCATCCCATGGCGTACCCCGCGCCGCGCAGCTCGATATCCTCTCCATAACTGGCAAAGTGACTAACGAAGAGACGGCGGTGTTCTACACTGGTAGCCATGTCTATCGCATCAGTAGAGGCCCAAAAACAGCTCGACCGTATCGTGGCTCTCGGCTATCCGGATGTGGCGGATATTTCCGCCGCCGCATTCCGCTCGCTGGCCCGACCCCTGATCGGGGCGCTCGAGCATTCCGATTTGGGATCGAACATCCTGCTGGTGCCCACGCGCGAACTGGTTTCGCCTGAGTCACTGATCGCACGAACCTCCATCAATCGCATGGCCGGCTTCACCACCATGCCGCCGCGTGACATCGCCAGCTTCCTGCCTCAAGACGGCTTCATGCCGCCGGAAGGCCCGTTCTATCTGGTCGTCAATCCGCACACCGGCACGTGCTATATCAATCGCGAGCCGGACGTGGCCCGCAAGCTTATCGACTCCGATGAACGCCTGCCGCTCACCCTCGAGGAAGGCTTGGCCATCGCCACCCAGCACCCGGAGTGGCTGCTGGAAAAGAACGGCTTCAATCTGCTCGGCTCACGCTCCGCAGACGGCCGCGTGCCGAGCATCTGGATGAGTCAGAACGCGCCGAGGCTCGGCGCCGTGTGGCCGAATTCCAAGCACACGTGGCTCGGCAACGCGTTCTGCATGGCCCGCCGCGGGGTGTCGCTGTTCCGATAGGGCCGGTGGGGCGTTTTGCGGACATCTACTCGCCTTTCCGAGGGCAGTCGCATCGGCGCGTGGGGGCGTGCGGGGGCGCCGTTGGAATATGGCGCAATATGAGGGGCCGATGCCCGTGGCGCGCCCGTTGAGGTGCCCTCGGAAGGCGGAATAGATGTCCGCAGCGGCGGAGATCCGCCCTCGGAAAGTCAAGTGGCGGTCGAAGCGCGGGCCGACGGAACACGCTCGTTGCGCGGCGTTAACAGATTGGACATCAGACGTCTGATGATAGTAGAATAGAAATGCTCAGGCACCGGCATTTCAAGGAGGAAACCAGCATGCCATCATTCGTCGTCGGCGCGTACGCGTCATTGCCCCAGGGGCGTGAAGCCCAGGAAACCTACTACGACCTGCTCGGCGAGCAGCCGTGGATCGAGGGCACCGAGCTGCCCTTCCCCGGCGACCTCGCGGACACCACCGACCGCATCTGGCTGGCCGGCCACCTGCCCAAGCGCTGGCGCGGCAACACCGTCACCGTCATCCCCGGCACCATGCAGCACGTGTGGAAGGACCCGAACTTCGGCCTCGCCAGCCCGGACGAGGACGGGCGCAAGGCCGCGCTCGCGTTCATGAAGCAGCTGCGCGAGGCGCTCGCCGACCTCGCCCAGTGGAGGGCCAGCCAGGACGTCAAGTTCATCGAAATCCACTCCGCGCCCACGAGGATCGCCAGCCGCGACGCCATGGCCGCCTCGCTCGAGGCCCTCGCGCAGCTGGACTGGTCCGGCGCCAAGCTGGTGATCGAGCACTGCGACAAGTACGTCGAGGGGCAGAAGCCGGAAAAGGGCTTCCTGCCGATTGAGGACGAGATCGCGCTGTGCGGGTCGGCCGGCATCGGGCTCACCGTCAACTGGGGACGCTCGGTGGTGGAGGGGCGCACGCCCGAAACCGCCGTGGCGCACGTGGAGGCCGCCGCGAAGGCCGGCGTGCTGAGCGGCCTCATGTTCTCCGGCGCCGGCCCGGAGGAGACCCAGTACGGCTACGGCTGGATCGACGGCCACCTGCCCATGAACCCGGACGAGCCGACCTCGCTCATGGACGCCGCCGCCATCAAGGCCGCCGTGCTCGCCGCCGGGGCGCAGGAGCGCCCGCTCGACTATCTGGGCGCCAAGGTGTGCGTGCCCAAGGACGCGACGGTCGAGGAGCGCCTCGACTATCTCGCGCGCATCCACGAGGCGGTCGTCGCATGAGCGCGGGGGCGGCACCCACCTACCTCGCCTTCGACATCGGCGGCACCAAGGTCGCCTCGGGATTCGTGACGTTGCCCGCAAACGCAAACGCGGGCGCGGACGCGGACGGCAGGCCCGAGGTGACGGCCCGCTGTGAAATCCCGACCGAGGCCGCGCGCGGCGGCGAGGACCTGAAGAACCGCATCGTCGCCTTCGCCGTCCGCCAGCTTGAGCGCGCCGAGGCCGAGGGCGTGGCGATCGCCGGCGTCGGCATCGCGGCGGCGGGCGTGCCGGACAGCGAAACTGGCGAGATTGTCTCCGCCACGGACATCCTGCCCGGCTGGCGCGGCCAGCGCATCTACGACGCGTTCGCGGCCGTGACCGACCTGCCGGTGCACATGATCGGCGACGTGGGCGCGCACGGTCTGGGCGAGGCGACGTACGGCGCCGGACGCGGCAGGGGCGTGGTGCTCTCGATCGGCGTGGGCACCGGCATCGGCGGCGCGATCGTGGTGGATGGCGCCCTGTTCACCGGCGCGCACGGCGTGGCCGGCCACGCAGGGCACGTGCCGAGCGCGCTGGGCCGCGGATTCCTATGCTCGTGCGGCACCCTCGAGGGGCACATCGAGCCGGTCGCGTCCGGCACGGGGCTGAAGGACCTCTACAATCGGCGCTGCGAGGAGGCCGGCGACGAGAACCTCCCGGCTGCGGACGGCGCCGAGGTGGCCGCCCGCGCGGCCGCGGGGGAGGAGCTGGCCCGCCGCACGCTCACCGACAGCGCCCGTGCGCTCGGCGAATGCGTCGGCGGCATGGGCAACCTCATCGACCCGGACGTGATCGTGGTCTCCGGCTCGGTCGTCAAGGCCGGTCCGATCTGGTGGGACGCCCTGCGCGCCGGGTTCGCCGATTCGGCGCTCGCGCTCGTCAAGCCGACGCCGCTCGTCGAGGGCGAGCTCGGAGGGGCGGCGCCGCTGATCGGCGCGGCGGCGGCTGTCCACCGGCGCATCGGCGCGCCGGACGACGCGCGATAGACAAGATACGACAACAGGAAGGAACCAGCATGCATCAGGCAATCGAGAAGATCAGGGGCGGCCTCGTGGTGAGCTGCCAGGCGTACCCGGGCGAGCCGCTGCGCCACCCGGAGACCATGGCGCAGATGGCCATGGCGGCCGTGGAGGGCGGGGCCGTGGGCATCCGCTGCCAGGGCCTCGCGGACATCGCGGCCATCAAGGGCCAGGTGAGCGTGCCGGTGATCGGCATCTGGAAGGACGGCGAGGAGGGCGTGTACATCACGCCGACCCTGCGCCACGCCCGCTGCTGCGCCGCCGCCGGAGCGGACATCATCGCGATCGACGCGACCGGACGCCCGCGACCGGACGGGCTGACCTACGCCGAGACCGTGCGCGCCCTGCACGACGAGGGCGTGATCGTGATGGCCGACTGCGGCAGCTTCGCCGACGCCGAGCGCGCCGTGGAGGCCGGCACCGACATCATCTCCACCACGCTGTCCGGCTACACCGGCGAGCGCCCCAAGACCGACGGTCCAGACTTCGAGCTGCTCGGCCAGATGATCGAGGCGTTCCCGGACGTGCCCGTGCTGTGCGAGGGTCGCATCCACACGCCTGACCAGCTGCATCAGGTCATGGCCGCCGGCGCGTGGGCCGCGGTGGTGGGCACGGCGATCACGCATCCGACGACCATCACGCGCTGGTTCGAGGCGAAGCTGTGAGCGGGGCGGGGCGCATGCTCAGCTTCATTGCAGCGGGCGATCCGAATCGTCCCCTTGTCGTCCTGCTGCACGGCGTGTGCGACGCGGCGATTGCCTGGTCCGACTACATCGACTATCTCAGTCATGATTTTCGCGTGGTTGCGGTCGATATGCTGGGGCATGGCCTGTCGCCGCGATATGCCGATGCTCAACTCCGACATCCATTCGAATCCGCGTATGAGGCGTTTGAGGAGACCGTTGAATATCTTGAACACGTCCACGGCGGCAGGGCGATCATGATCGGGCATTCCATGGGAGGTGCGATTGTGACGATGCTGGTCAGGCGTCGTCCCGATCTTTGCCTCGGTGCAGTGGTCGAGGATCCCGCATGGCTGAACGATGAGCAGCGACAGCGGTATGTGGACAACGCGCCGGCCAATGCGGCGTTGCTGCACGACTGGGCATCCGACCCGGCCAGCGCGATCCGTCACAATCAGACGCGTCGTCCGAATTGGCCGATGGAGGATCATATCGGCTGGGCCTATGGGCAGAACCGATGTGATCCGCGATTGGAGCTCACCGGCGTGGTCAGCTTCGCGGAGGACTGGCATCAGGTGGTGTCCTCGATAGAGGTGCCCTTGGTGGTGGTCTCGTCCGACGATCCCTCAGATCTCGTGGGTGTGCGCGGGCTGGAGGAAGTCAGGGCCATGGGGAAGCCGAACCTTGAAACGGTTTTCATTCCCGGGTGTGAGCACGGTCTGCGCAGGACTGACATTGCCGCGTTCAATCAGGCGGTTACGCCCATACTGCACCGCTGGGCCGCATGTGAATCTCATGTTTCCGGCGAAATATAAGTTGTCTGATGTCTTAACACTGTCGTTACCGCGGTTTGAGACCGTTGCATTGCAAGGAAAAACGTGGTAGCTGCACTCATAAGACGGCTGATGAAACTTGCAATCAGACATCAGATGTCATATGATTAAGAAAGATTCGATTGGACAGAGAATCGAATCCTGATTCAGTTATCACTCAACGAAGAGGAGAAACCGATGTACTCGTGGAAGACCCGAATGGCCAAGACCGCCGCTACGGTATTGGCCGGCGCGCTCGCCTTGAGCGGCTGCGGGGGAGGAACCGGCACGACGAACGCCAAGGGGGGTCCCTCCGTCGCGGACACCATCACCGCGCAGGTGGCGTACAGCAGCCGTGACTTCAATCCGCTGTCCACGTCCATGGCCCTGCCGATGGCCGGCAACTGGCATGTGACCGAGGCTCTGTACACGCTGCAGATGTCCGACTATTCGTTGGTCTCCGGCTTGGCCGCCGGCGAACCGGAGAAGATCTCCGACACCGAATACGTCATCACGATCCGCGATGGCGCCAAGTTCTCGGACGGTAACGCCGTGACCGCCAACGACGTCAAGACCTCGTTCGAGCGCGTCATGGCGCCCGGCGGCGTTTACGCTCCGATGCTCTCGTTCATTGACTCGATCACCGCGCAGGGCGACAACAAGATTGACTTCAAGCTCAAGTACGCGTTCACCCTGTTCAAGGAGCGCATGTCGCTGGTACACATCGTTCCGGCCAGTCAGAGCGACGCGGACCTCAAGAAGATGCCGATCGGCTCCGGTCCGTGGAAGTACGTCGAGATCACCGATCAGCAGGTGAAGTTCGACAAGAACGAATATTACAACGGCGAATTCCCCGCGCAGGTCTCCCACATGGTGTGGAACGTGAATGTGGATGACACCGCCCGCGTCACCGCCATGCAGAACGGCAAGAGCGACATCATGGAGAACGTCCCCGCCAAGGCGTTCGACACCCTGAAGGCCGCCGGCGCCGACATCGAGACGGTGGACGGCTTCAATCAGGCGTTCATCATGTTCAACACCAAGCAGAAGCCGTTCGACGACAAGCGCGTGCGTCAGGCCGTGTTCTATGCGATCGACACCGAGAGCATGATCAAGAACCAGCTGTCCGGCGAGGCCAACATGGTCACCGGCTTCATGCCCGAGAGCTTCAAGGCCTATCACAAGGCCTCCAACGTGTATACCTACAACCCTGAGAAGGCCAAGGAGCTGCTCAAGGAGGCTGGTGTGTCCGAAGGCGTGAAGTTCACGCTCTACACCACGGATCAGACTTGGATCACCCAGCTGGCGCCGCAGATCAAGAACAGCCTCGACGCGATCGGCTTCAACGTGGACATTCAGTCCATGAAGTCCTCCGCCCTGTTCCCGACCATCACCGATAAGGACGACGCCGACTTCTCCATGGTGCTTGGCCCCGGCGATCCGACCGTGTTCGGCAACGATCCCGACGTGCTGCTCAACTGGTGGTTCGGCGACACCGTCTGGACCAAGCAGCGCATGTTCTGGAACGGCTCCGACGGATACAACAAGCTGCATGAGCTCATGGACAAGGCCGCCCGGTCCTCCGGCGACGAACAGCAGAGCTACTGGAACGAGTGCTTCGACCTGCTCTCCGACGAGCTGCCGATGTACCCGCTGTTCCACCGCAAGCTTTCCACCGCCGTCAAGAAGAACGTGTTCAGCTCCTACACCCCGATTGGAACCACTGGCCTGTACTTCCTGAACTCCAAGCTGAACGGCTGATCCACACAAGTCATTCGCCATCACATCCCGAGGGCGCTGCCGCGCAAGCAGCGATGCTGACGCGGCGACGCCCTTATTTTGCGCAACCATCCATTTGAGGAGTATATAGAGTGGGCAATTTACTTCGTTTGTTGGGAAGACGATTGATATCCCTGCCGTTTGTGGCATTCGGCGTCGTTTTCCTCGTGTTCTTCCTGATGTCGTTCTCCCAATACGACCCCGCGGTCTCGGCTCTCGGCGAAAACGCCACGGCCGAGCAGCTTGCGGCATACCGCCACGAGATGGGCTTCGACCGATCGTGGGGCGAGCAATTCCTGTCGTATCTCGGCGGCCTGTTCCAAGGCAACCTCGGCGTATACGGCGTGAACAAGGATTCCGTGTCTTCCCGCATCGCGACTGCTTTCCCGATCACGTTGCAGCTGACGTTCATCGCGCTGATCATCGCCGTGGTGTTTTCGGTGATTTTCGGTGTGCTCGCCGCCCTTTACCGTGACACGTGGGTCGATCAGGTCATCCGTGTGATTTCCATCATCGCCATCGCTACCCCGTCCTTCTGGCTGGGCGTGCTGCTGATCTACCTGCTGCAGATCAAGCTGGCCCTGCTGCCGGGTGCGGGTGAGCTCGTGCCGTTCAGCGTGGATCCCGGTGAATATCTGGCGCGCATGGCCATGCCCGCGTTCTCGCTGGGCTTCCCTGTCGCCGGACAGATGACCCGCATCATCCGAACCTCCATGGTCGAGGAACTGGATAAGGACTATGTACGCACCGCCATCGGCGCCGGCGTGCCCAAGCGCGTCGTCATTGCGCGCAACGTGTTCCGCAACGCCCTGATTACTCCGGTCACGGTGCTTGGTATGAAGATCGGCTACCTCATGGGCGGCGCCATCATCACCGAGATCATCTTCTCCCTGCCCGGCATGGGCACGGCGCTGTTCGAAGGCATCAACGGCAACGAGCCGATTCTCGTTCAGGGTGTGGTGCTGGTGGTGGCTCTCGCGTTCGTGATCATCAACATCATCGTTGACATGCTGTACGTGCTTATCAACCCGAGAATCAGGACGGTGTGACATGCTGTTTGGCAAACCCAAAGTCGTGGACGCGGTGTCGCGTCCCGGAGTGAAATTCAACCGTTTCAGCAAAATGACCATTGGATCCAGGCTCGCGTTGCTGTTTATCGCGCTGCTGGTCGTCGTGGCCGTCGCCGCGCCGGTGATCTCGCCGGAGGATCCTCTCGCTATTACCGTGAGCTATCAGTCTCCGACCGCCGAGCACCTGTTCGGCACCGATAACGTTGGGCGCGACGTGATGACCCGCGTGTTCTACGGCGCACGGTATTCGCTCGTCATCGGCCTGCTGTCCATCCTGTTCGCCTTGGTGCTGGGCGCGCTCATCGGCGCGATCGCGGCCGTGGCCCGCACGTGGATCTCGGAAATCATCATGCGCGTCATCGACGTGTTCATGTCCGTGCCGGGCATCGCCCTCGCCGCCGTGTTCGTCTCGATCCTCGGCCAGTCCATGTTCGGCATCATCGCAGCCATCGGCATCCTGTACGTGCCGCAGATCGCCCGCATCGTGCGCGCGAACATCATCAGCGAGTACGGCAAGGACTACGTGCGCGCGGTCATCGTCTCCGGCGCCCGCGCCCCGTGGATTCTCTACAAGCATGTGATGCGCAACATAGCCGCCCCGGTTATGGTGTTCACCACCCTGTGCGTCGCCGACGCGATCGTGTTCGAGGCGTCCCTGTCCTTCATTAATCTGGGCATTCCGGAGCCGACCCCGACGTGGGGCAACATCCTGTCCTCCGCCAAGGAAGGCGTGATCTTCGGCTACTGGTGGCAGGCGCTGTTCCCGGGCCTGATGATCATGATCACCGTGCTGTGCCTCAACATCCTGTCCGAGGGCATCACCGACGCCATGGTGGCCGCTCCGACCGCGCCGATCAAGGAAACCGACGAAGACAAGGAAGCCAAGCGTGAGGAGGATCGTCTGCTCGTCGATCCAGTCGCCGCCTACGCCGCCCAGCGCGAGAGCCTGGAGGAATCCCTTGCCAAGCTGTGCGAGGCCGAAATGAAGCGCACCGACCGCTTCGAGCCCAAGAGCACCGAGCCGCCGGTCATCGAGGTCAAGGATTTGTGCATCAAGTTCCCGCGCCACGGCGACGTGAACGTGGTGGACCACGTGAGCTTCTCTGTGCGTCCCGGCGAGACCATGGGCCTCGTGGGCGAGTCCGGCTGCGGCAAGTCCATCACCTCACTGGCCATCATGGGCCTGCTAGACCCGAAGGCCGAGATCAGCGGCGAGATCCTGTTCGACGGCAAGAACCTCGTCGGCATGGATCCCAAGGAGCACAACGCCCTACGCGGCCACGAGATCGCCATGATCTATCAGGACGCTCTCTCCTCGCTCAACCCGTCCATGCTCATCAAGGCACAGATGAAGCAGCTCACCTCCCGCGGCGGCACCCGCAGCGCCGAGGAACTGCTCAAGCTCGTGGGCCTCGATCCGGAGCGTACGCTGGAGTCCTACCCGCACGAGCTGTCCGGCGGCCAGCGCCAGCGCGTGCTCATCGCCATGGCCCTGACCCGCGACCCGAAGCTGGTCGTCGCCGACGAGCCCACCACCGCCCTCGACGTGACCGTGCAGAAGCAGGTCATCGACCTGCTCAACGAGCTGCGCGAGAAGCTCGGCTTCGCGATGATCTTCGTCTCCCACGACCTCGCCCTCGTGGCCAAGGTGGCGCACTCCATCACCGTCATGTACGCTGGCCAGGTCGTCGAGCAGGGCTCCACCAAGGAGATCCTCACCGACCCCCGCCACGAGTACACCCGCGGCCTGCTCGGTGCCGTCACCTCCATCGAGGCCGGCGCCGGAAGGCTCCACCAGGTGCCCGGCACCGTGCCGTCCCCGGCGGACTTCCCGAAGGGCGACCGCTTCGCGCCGCGCTCCAGCCATCCGACGGTGGGCCTTAACACCCGCCCGATCTTCAAGCAGGTGCCCGGCACGTACCACTTCTACGCGGCCCTGCCCGACGACGCGGACGTCACGCCCGCCGCTGACGCCCCGACAGCCATCAGCAAGGAAGGAGGTGCCCGATGAGCAAGGATCCGAACGTGCCGATCATCGAGCTCAAGGACGTCGAGGTGGTCTTCACCACCCGAGCCGGCTCAATTCTGCATCCAAACAAGGTCAAGGCAGTCAACAAGGTGAATCTGCGCCTGATGCCGGGCAAGACCATCGGCATCGTTGGCGAGTCCGGCTGCGGCAAGTCCACTACGGCCAACGTGATGTGCGGCCTGCAGCAGGCCACCTCCGGCCAGGTGCTGTTCAAGGGCCAGGACGTGACCCACCGCACCGCCAAGGAGCGCATGGAGATCGGCCGCGTGGTGTCCGTGGTCTTCCAGGACCCGGCCACCGCGCTGAATGCCCGCATGAGCGTCATCGACCAGCTCATCGATCCGCTCGTCGTGCACAAGCTCGGCGACAAGGCGAGCCGAGACAAGCACGCCCACGAATTGCTGCGGATGGTGGGATTGCCGGAGTCCGCTCTGTACGCATTGCCGGGCCAGCTGTCCGGCGGCCAGCGTCAGCGCGTCGCCATCGCCCGCGCCCTGTCGCTCAATCCGGATGCGATCATCGCCGACGAGCCGACCTCCGCGCTGGACGTGTCCGTGCGCGCGCAGATCCTCAACCTGTTGTCGGATCTCAAGAAGTCGCTGGGTTTGTCCTTGGTGTTCATCAGCCATGACATCCAGACCGTCCGCTATGTGTCCGACGAAATCGTGGTGATGAACCACGGAACCATTGTGGAGCGCGGAGCGGCTTACGACGTGCTGAACAATCCGCAGGATTCGTACACCAAGCTGCTGCTGGGCGCCGCACCCTCGCTGCTGCACCCGACCGCGGAGGAATGTCGGTAAGCCGACGATCCACCGTTTCGCCATTCCGCCGTTGGCCTCCTTCAACGGGGCCGACGGCAATGGCCGACCATTATCCGAATAACTTGATTTTGTAAAGGAACCACCATCATGGCAACACAATTCCGCGGGGTCATCCCCCCGGTCGTCACCCCGCTCACCGCCGACGGCGAAGTCGACAAGGTCAGCTTCGCGCGCTCGCTCAACCGCATGATCGACGCCGGCGTCGATGGCCTGTTCACGCTCGGCTCCTCCGGCGAGGTCGCGTTCAGCACCGACACCCGCCGCCGCGAGATCATCCAGACCGTCATGGAGATTGTCGACGGCCGCGTGCCCGTGTTCGTCGGCTGCATCGACACCGAGACCAACCGCGTGATCGAGCACGCCAAGGAGGCGAAGGAGCTCGGCGCGTCCGCGATCGTGGCCACCTGCCCGTTCTACGCGCTCGGCGGCCTGCCGGAGATCGAGCGCCACTTCCGCCTCATCCACGAGGCCGTGCCCGAGCTGCCGCTGTTCGCCTACGACATCCCCGTGTGCGTGCACACCAAGCTGCCTGGCGGCCTGCTCGTCAAGCTTGGCCAGGAGGGCGTGCTCGCCGGCGTGAAAGACTCCTCCAACGACGACGTGGCCTTCCGCTTCCTCGTGGACGACAACGCCAAGGTCGGCCACCCGCTCACGCTGCTCACCGGCCAAGAGGTCGTGGTGGACGGCGCCTACATGGCCGGCGCCGACGGCTCCGTGCCGGGACTCGCCAACGTGGAGGCCACCGGCTACGTGCGCATGTGGAAGGCCACCGAGGCTGGCGACTGGGCCACCGTCAAGAAGGAGCAGGACTGGCTGGCCGCGCTCATGCGCATCGTCACCGTGCCGCAGGGCGTCGCGGGCTTCGGCTCCGGCGTGGGCGCGTTCAAGACCGCCATGGCGCTGCTCGGCGTGTTCGACACCAACCAGATGCCCAACCCGGTCCTGCCGCTCAAGGGCGAGAACGTCAAGCGCATCGCCGCCGTGCTCGAGGAGTGCGGCATGACGCTCGCCCGCACGCCCGAGGAAGTCTCCGCCTCCACCGAGGCCTGACATCACGGCCTGACGTCAAGGTCTGAAAGGAAAACACCATGGCAGAAGTCATCATCGTCAAGAACCAGGAGGAGGCCGGAGAGCTGTACGGACGCTCGGTGGCGGACCTCATCAAGGCCAAGCTGAACGCGGTGCTGGGACTCGCCACCGGCTCCAGCCCGCTGGCCGCCTACCAGGCGCTCGCCAAGATCGTCGAGGAGGAGTCGATCGACGTCTCCCAGGTGCAGGGCTTCGCACTGGACGAGTACATCGGCCTGCCGCTGACCCACCCGGAGTCCTACCACGCGACCATCCACCGCACGGTCGTCGAGCCCTTGGGGCTCGACCCGGCCAAGGTCCACGTGCCCGGCGACGTGCTCAACGGCACCTCGCTCGAGGACGGCGAGAAGGTTGCGGGCGCCGGCGCCGCCTACGACGCGGCGATCGAGGCCGCGGGCGGCATCGACGTGCAGATCCTCGGCATCGGTACCGACGGCCATGTGGGCTTCAACGAGCCCGGCTCGTCGCTCGCCTCCGGCACGCGCGTCAAGACCTTGGCCGAACAGACCCGCATCGACAACGCGCGCTTCTTCGACAACGACATCAACCAAGTGCCCACCCACTGCATCACGCAGGGCATCGGCACGATCATGAAGGCCCGCCACCTCGTGCTGCTCGCGTTCGGCGCGGGCAAGGCCGAGGCGGTCGCGGAGACCGTGGAGGGCGGCATCAGCTCGTTCTGCCCGGCCTCGGCGCTCCAGATGCACCCGCACGCCACGATCATCGTGGACGAGGAGGCCGCCAGCCGCCTGCGCAACAAGGACTACTATCGGTACTCGTTCGAGCACAAGCCGGCCTGGCAGGCGATCTGACCGCACGTGGTCCCGGTTCCCTTCGTTGGGACCGGGAGCACGGCGTTACACCTGAAGGAAGGCAATATGACCGAAACTCGTGAACAGGTCGTCGCTCGCGTGACGGCGGCCGTGGACGGCGCGGCGGACGGCGCGTTCGGCTTCGACCGGCCGAACCCAGTCACCGGCGCGCCGCTGGGCCTCGTCGCTCCCGGCCACGCCGCCGACCTGCTGATCACCGACCCGGGCACGCTGGCGGTGAAGCACGTCTGGAGCGCCGGCCGCCGCGTGAGCTGAGCGGGCCGGGCCGGACGGTTTGACCGGACGGTCCGCCCGCTGGATTGCTTGCAACGATGCAGGATAGTTAAACAGGAAACGTAATACGAAAGGTACTCCCATGTCGCATATTCCCAATCAAATCCACCAGACATGGAACAGTGCGCTGCTTCCGGAACAGGGGGGAACGCTGCATGCGGCGTTCCACGTCGCCACGGACGGCATGCTGCTGGAAGCGCGAAACGCCGAACGCGTCGCGCTGGCGGTCACGGTTTCCCGCGGGTCGCTGGTCGTCGAAGCGCCCGAAGACCATATTGTGCTGGACGTCGAAGACACCTACGGCGTGCAGTTCGGCGGTGTCCACGACCTTCATATCACCTTCGGCGATTTTGGCACGCGAATCTATCTGGATGGCTATCAGGCCTTCGCCTGCGCGACCAACATTTGCCCGTCGAAGTATGCGCAGGCTGGCGTCTTCCACTGCGCCAATGAAGCGCATATCGGCGTTGAGCGGCTGGAGTGCTTCCCGGAGGCTTGGACTTCGGAGCGTATTCAGGGCAGCGTTCCCGTGCCGCAGCCGGATATTGAGTTTGCCGCGGCCTATTTGGCGGACAAGGATGTGAAGACGCTGCACGGCGTGACCGACGGCACGATCTACGCGCAGTTCCGCGTACGTGGCGTCGGACAGTTCGGCACGATTCTTGCGGCGCGCGATGACGATCGCCAGATCATGAACGTGGACATTGACGATGACGGCTTTGTGTACCGCGCTTTCGTCAAAGGACAGTGGTGTGAGTATCGCGCCCACGGCGATTGGAACGATGGCGGGTGGCATGATCTGGTCATCCGCGCATTCCGCGGTGCGGTGGACATCTATGTTGATGGCAACATGGAAACGCATCAGCCCGGTCAGGTGTTCTTCGGTGATCTCGAGGGGCTGAGCTACGTGTCGATCGGCGAGGACACGGCCGGTGTGCGGTTGTGCGGCGAAGTTCGCGGCGGCGGTCTGTTCCTGTATCCTCTGGGAGAGGGACAGATTCGCAAAATCTCCGACGTGCCGCCCACCACCGATACCGCGTTGTTCGACAAAGGATATGAAGGATCCGCAAGCTACCGCATCCCGTCTTTGGTGACTACGCCCTCCGGTGTGACGATTGCCGGTGCCGACCAACGTGTGGTCATCTCCAACGATGCCCCCAATGAGATCCATTTCGTTGTCCGCCGCTCCTTGGATAGCGGACAGACGTGGCTGCCGCTGCAAACCGTCATCGCCTTTCCCGGTGATGGGCTGGATGGCGCGAGCGTCATCGACTCATGCATCGTCTGTGATCGTGAGACAGGCCGTGTGACGGTCGTCATCGACCATTTTCCGGGCGGTCGAGGCTTCGCCAACGTTGAAAAGGGCTTGGGGTTGGATGCCCGGGGGCGGCTCATCCTGCACGATGGCGAGGGGGCGGAATACCTGCTCCAACCTGATGGTGCGGTAACGTCCTTGGACGGAGGAGCCACGTCATACCGTGTGGATGAGGATGGCAACGTCACACGCGATGGTGAGTCCGCGGGCAACATCTATCTCAAGGAGGGCGTCGACCCGCATGAAAGCCTGCTGACCGCGCGTACCAGCTATCTGGTGGAAGTGCATTCGGACGATGACGGCGAAACATGGTCCAAGCCCAGGCACATCAACCATATGGTCAAGGAAGGATGGATGGGTTTTCTGGGCACGTCGCCCGGCAACGGCATCCAGCTGAGCGCCGGCAAACATCGGGGGCGACTGCTCATCCCGTACTATTGCACCGGCACGAGCCCCAAGTTCAACGCAGGCGGCGCGCTGATCTCCGATGATGGTGGCCAGACGTGGCGCAGGGGCAAAGCCATCAACGAGGGGCGCGTAGTCAACGGCAAGGTCGTGGACGAACGGGACGTGCGCGATGACGATGCCACCACGCACGAATCGGTGTTCGTGGAACGGGCCAACGGCGATGTGCTGTGCCTGTTCCGCAATCAACATCATCTGGGCAGGGTCGGCAAGGCCGTTAGCCATGATGGTGGTGATACATGGGAAACCGTTGAGTTCGATCCCGATCTGCCGGACATCTTCAGCCAGCCCAATGCGGTGACGGTCCCGTCCAAAGCCGGCGAGGAGCCCGGCTGCGCATCCGACCGGATCGTTTTCGCCAATGCCAGCCTGATGCGTCCCTACCGTGGCTGCGGTGTGCTACGGCTGAGTGAGGATGGCGGCCGCACGTGGGCGCGCAATCGGTGCTTCAATCCCTATCACTATGTCTACCAGTGCATGTCGGTGCTGCCGGATGGGGCCATTGGCCTGTCTTGGGAGCGGGAAACGGCCGGAGTGTACTTCACGCATCTGCCGCTGAGCTGGTTCGGAGTGAAGTCGGCTGCGGAGGAGTGATTCTCGGCTATACATGACCGTGCGTACAAAGGCGTCTTCCTGACAACTCTGGAAGACGCCTTTGCACGCCGCATGTGCATTTTTTGTACATTCGATGTACATTTTTTTGTACATCGCATGTACAATAATTGCATGTCCGATTACATTGCCCGGCCTCTGGCTGAATCCATCCTGCATGCTCGACGCAAGGCCGTGATCCTGGAAGGGGCTCGCGCCGTAGGCAAGACGATGATGGCCCAGCGCCAACTCGTCGGCGTCGGCTTTTCGTATGAAACCCTTGCGGATGCCAACGCATACGAACTGGCGAAAACCGATCTGCATGGATGGATGGAGTCCTTGAACCTACCGGTGATCCTCGATGAGGCGCAGCGCATCCGCGATCTGCCGCTCGCCGTGAAGGAAATCGTCGATGCGCTGCCCGCCGGCCATACGCAGTTCATCCTCACCGGCAGCGCGCTCATCAACCGAGGTGGATTGGACGGCCAGGATCCTCTGGCCCGTCGAGCGCAGCATTTCACCATGAGCCCCCTGACTCAACGTGAGATGCACGGCGTTGACACCAGCCTGGTGGACGATTTATGGGATGGAGAGCCGGACGTCTCCTTCGACGAGCCGATCGCCCGTCAGAAGCTTTACGATCTCATGGCCGCCGGAGGCTTCCCCGAATACTCGTCGCAATATGCCGAATATGCGGATTGGGAACGAGAAAGACTTGTGGCGGATGACATCCGTGCCGTGCTCGGCGACACCATTCTGCCCGATGAGAAACTTGACGCGGCCATCGCCGAAAATATACTCACGAGGCTTCTGTGCATGCCCGGAGGCATTCTGAATGCCAGTGCTTTGGGTGAGCAGCTTGCCCTCGACCGGCGTACCGTAGACCGTTATGTGGGCATCTTCATGCGGCGGTTTCTGGTGGGCGCGTTGCCGAATCTGCGTACCGCACCTAACCGTCAGACCTTCGCCCGTGCCAAAATCCATCCGGTGGATACGTCGCTGAGCGTACAAACCATGCTTTCCAAGGGCCGCGATCCCATGGTCAACCCGGTGGATTACGGCAATCTCCTCGAGTCGTTCGTCGTCAACCAGATTCTGCCATCTGTGCAGTGGTCCCGCATTCATCCCGATTGCTTCTATTGGCGCGAATCAGGCTCCGGTCCCAAGGAGGTCGATCTCGTCATGGTAAGCCGGGATCGCATTGTCGGCGTCGAGGTCAAGTCCTCCTCCCGGGTAACCCGTGAGGATTTCAAAGGGCTGGCGGCGTTGGCCAACGACCGGCGGTTTTACCGGGGCTACCTTGTGTATACGGGTGGCCGCGTGATGAAATGGCCGGGTAATCTTTGGGCATTGCCTGTGGCGGCGTTATGGAATCCCGACGCATTTATAGCTGCGGCAGAGTGATGCGGGGCTGACGGCCTTCCGCCCGCTCCGCATCACGATTACCCAACTTCACTCGGTACCTCCCTGAATGCGTTGCTTTAGGATGGACTCGATCGGCTCGTAGTGGTCGATGACGGCTTTCCGGTATTCCTCGACATTACCGGCGAGGGCCGCGTTCAACATGCGCTTGTGGGCCTCTGCGGTACGGTTGAGCTCGCTGGACACCGGCAGACCCAGTTGGGGAAGAACCGCCATGTGCACGAGCCACAGGGAACGGACCATCTGCTTGACGATCGTGTTGTCCAGAGAATCGAGAATCCCCATATGGAAGTCAATGTCCAATGCGAGGAAGGTCTTGCCTTCCTTGGCGGTATTGGTCATGGACTCGGCAAGCTCCATGAGACGCGGTTGTTCGCTGCCGGCAAGCGATACGACCACTTCGCCGGCGCATCCCAAGTCCAGAAACCTGCGCAGCTCTACGACATCCTGCAGGTCTGTGAAATTCTTGCCGACGGACACCATGGATCGGAATGCGAGCGTTTCCACCATCGGATCCAAGGACAAAGAGCCCACGAAGGTGCCCTTGCCGTGTTCCACTTTGACGATGTTGAGCGCTTCGAGCTTGCGCACGGCCTCGCGCACGGAGGAACGGGAGGCTCCGATCGTGTCGCACAGCTGTGTTTCAGTGGGCATCACGTCGCCGGATTGCAGGCGCTCGCGCAGGATGTAGGACTTGATCGCGTCCATCGTCTCGTCACAGCGACTGCGAGCGGAGACTGCGGGCGTGACCTTCAACGACAGTCGGGCCAGCAAAGCCAGTTCCCGTTGGCTGTACTCTCCCTGAGGGGTGAATGATTCCGCGTTTGGTGCTTCCGTTGAAACTGGCGGTTCAAGTACGGCCGAGTCGGATAGGTTGCTCATGATGTGCTCCTTGTCTTGTTCGTCCTCAAGTTGGTGACGCCGTTGTCGTGATCAATGATTGTGCAGTTCTCAAACGGCTTTTCTGTCTACAATAGTGCGAAACGAAAAGGCTTGTCCGGGTTTGGGTCGTTTTTTACCATAGCGCTGACTTTACCGGTATTGAGCATGGTTGAATGGTCCGGTTGGCCGTGACGCGTATGGCATGCTCCGAGGTTCCTTGACTTGTTGTTGCGATAACTCCGCATTGAGTCATCAGGCATCTGACAACTTCCATCGTATCATACGCATGGTGGCGGCATGCGGCACCCTGAGTTCTAAATAGAAGTGCAACACCTTGTCTAAGGTTGGAAGTGTTCAGTTT